>OBEQ011736703.1_pt1 | contig 10880 bp, 10 predicted proteins | sample 1670901 | NCBI WGS metagenome assembly OBEQ01 (sample SAMEA104232315, study PRJEB22302) | groundwater metagenome | biome: forest; feature: aquifer; material: groundwater | place: USA | collected 2011-08-07 | depth 5.4 m | reverse complement strand
TCCTCGAACCTCGGCTCCAACTCCCGCCAGATGGCATCCCCTTGGCTCCGTGCGCTCGCTGCGCCCCCACCAGCGTCTTGCACGACGATGGTGGTATGGAAGTTCGCATCGCCCCCCATGTCCCCACCAGCGCGGACCTGGGGGGCCGACAGCACCTGTTCGCCGCCGTGGAGAATAGCCCCGACTGGCGCACCTTCTGCTCCAGGTACACGGCCCAGACCATAGCGGGCAGTGATATTATAACCGAGCGTCCTGGCGATCTGTTGTTCGTAGGAGGTCACTGGCACGCCGCCGAGGAGCGCGGTAATCACCGACCTGATGCCAGCGGGCAGGGTAGAGTCCCCCAGCACGCCGACGGTGACGCCCTCGCCGTAGAGGCGACCCAGGCCGGATAGTTCTCCGGCCGACATGGCGCGCGAAGCGGCGATCTTGCGGAACACCGAGGCAATGGGGTCGGTGTCAATGATGGGCTTTGCTGCTGGACCTTGTGGGGAAGAAGATTGCCCTGTTCCTACATCCCAATAGTACCCTGTTCCTCCTGCCGCCATATACGCATCATAGTCAGCCCGGCGCTGTCTGGCCTGAGCATCAGATGTGGCCGGACCTCGCTCAATAGCCTCTCTTGTCGCTCTAATGTCGTTAGCAGAAAAATTAAGATCGGCCATAATGGTGAGTATTTGTTTTTTTAGGCCAATAGCCAAAGGCAGCATTGCTACACCGGCTTTTATATCTGGAGCTTGCGCTAAGACCATCGACAAGGCATCTGCCTGCTCTTGCGTCAGGTGTGCGCCAACACGGAACATATCAGTGAGGTCCCTATTTCCTGTATTCCCAGCAACCATAAGCCTTTGTAGACCGCTACCTTCTTTTATGCCCCCTAACCCGCCAATGCGCTCAAGATATCCCTTTATTCCGCCAAATGCTTGGATGTCAATAAGTGTTTCTTTAAATTGCCCCTGAGCTTTTTCCATTCTTCCGCTAAAAAACATTTTGTCAACTAATCCACCGAGTAATCCGCCAATAGCACCACCTACATTAGGACTGCCAAAAGCAGATCCGATTAAAGCACCTAAAGCCGCGCCGATCATTTCCGCTTGAGGATGCCCAGGTAAAAACATGCTGGCGATATTAGCTCCAATAAAGGCCCCTACTACAACTTTTTCAAGGTTGTCTTGTATCCCCGTAGCCGCGCCTCCTTTGAACATATCAGCAATGTTTTTTCCGAACTCTTCGACGTTATCAATAAATGCGCTGATGTGGATGCCGCTAGCCACCCACCCAGTTATACTGGTTATTTTATCCCATATACCCTGAGCCGTGCTCATTGTCCCCTCAAGGCTAAACTTAAGTGCCTTGTCGACAAAACCAGACACCTTGCCGATCCCATCCCAAACATCTTTAGCCGTGTTCATCGTCCCCTCAAGGCTAAACTTAAGTGCCTTGTCGACAAAACCACTTATTTTGTCTATACTGTCCCATATATCCTTGGCAGTATTCATTACGCCTTCGACTGAGAAGTTTACAACTTTCGGGACCACATTCCCCAGCCAGCCGGCAAAACTTGTTGCCGCGTCCGCCACTCCTTCCTTGGCGTCCCACGCCGTTTTCAAGCCGTCGCGGATATCCTTGACGATGCTGGACCCTTTCGATGACATCCCCGTCACCACCTCCCCAACCCACCCAGCAAAACTTTTTATCGCATCAGTCTGCCCCATGCTCAAATCCCAGGCCGTAGATAGCCCATCGGCAATATCCTTGACGATGCCAGATCCCTTCGACCACATCCCCGTCACCACCTCCCCAGCCCACCCAGCAAAACTCTTTATCGCATCACTCTGCCCCATGCTCAAATCCCAGGCCGCAACTAATCCGTCAGCAATGTTTTTGACAATTGCGCCGCCAGTGTCACCTGCTCCCTTGGTCGCTCCGGCAATCCACCCAGCAAAACTCTTCATTGCATCACTCTGCCCCATGCTCAAATCCCAGGCAGCCTTCAAGCCAGCGCCGATGTCACCGACAATACCCGCCCCTGCCCCCGCTCCCCCCCTTGTCACGTCTGCCATCCAACCGCCAAAAGATGCCAGGGCTGCGGGCACCCCTTCCTTGCTATCCCAGGAATCTCTTATTCCCTTGGTCGTTCTCCTGGCAATCTGCTCACCGGTAGCCGAGGCTTCATCGAGTACGGTAGTCTCTGTCTCGTGTCCACCGGGTAGCATCTTTTTAACAGCACTAGTGCCCAAAGCCAGCAACACATCCATTGTCCCCTGCGCTAGTACCGCTGTCAACCCCTGCTTGAAAGACAATGCCAGCGTATCTGAGATGGTTTTCCCAAAATGCTTTATCCGGCCCAGGAAAGAACCTTCTGCGTCTAATTGATCTATGACTGCCGAGATAGACTCCGCAAACGCTTGTTTCTGCTCTGGCGTTTTAATGGCCAGCATCTGCGCCTTGAGCATGCCTATCTTGTTTTTAGTTGCCTCTGGCAAGTTTTGTTGATCTGCCTGTCCGAATAAGGTGTCGATCAGTGACACTTCGCGAGTACTAAGTTCACCGCTCTTGCCAAATACGTCGGTCGCCAGCCAAGATGCCTCGGTGCGGATTTGCTTTAGCGCGTCGATGGAGCGCTTGCGGGCCTTCTCATCGTCGCCGCCGAAGATCAGGCCCTGATAGGCATTGGCCAGGGCACCTTGGAAGGAGCGCAGCACGTTAGCCGTCTGCGCGGCGATAGTCTCGGCGAGCGTGTTGGAGGAACGCTGAAACTCCTGGAAGCCGGCGCGGATCGATGGGAAGATGCCGCCCTGGCCACGGAACAGGCCCTCTATGGCGCGAGAGAACTTTTGCCAACTGGTTATGGCCCCCGGAAGAGGAATCCATAGATTCTTTGTTTCTTCTGTTAATTTGCCGGTGACTTCAAGCATCTCTTTTGTTTCGCCGACCATCAGGCCCATCTGGACTAGGGCGTCTTCATCATTTCTTCTCTGCTCATTATAATCATCGTGCATCCCGCCTATATCAGAAAACATTGACTGCCGCATAGCAGCAAGCTTTTTAATCCTCTCCGCTTCTGCTTCAAGTTGTTTTGCCCGCTCTTTTGCCGCTGTAGCGTTTGCCTCTGCCTTGGCTTTTTCTGCGGCAAGCTGTTCTTCAAAGGATTTCCCATTGCCAGCATTCCCTACAATATTCGGCACCCTCCCACCAAAGAACTCCATCGGTGATGCAGTCTCTACCGACTTCCCTGTCCAGCCACGCACTCCGGTAAAGGCTTTGGCGATCTTGCCTAGTGGGTCAAGTTGTAGCGGAATAGCTAATTTCTGCTTTACTATTTCCCTATCGCCATGCGAAAGGATTAAATCGTCTGACTTCCCCGTCCAGCCATACAACGAGGTTAGCGCCGCGACGACCTTAACAACCACGCCTAGCAGCGTCGTTAGGTCATTGGCCAGGGCACCCGCACCTTGCATAATCTTAGGATCAGCAAAAACTTTTAATAGCGTTTCAGACAATTCGGTAAACTTTGGCACTAGCCCTTCGCCTATTTTTCTAACTATTGCGTCAAAAGTTACAGTAATCAATTTCAATGAATCATTTAGTTTGTCCCCAGCATTGGCAGAGCCGGTAGACATTTCAAGATTCATGGATATCAGTTTATCTTGAAATTTTCTAATTCCCTTTCCCCCGTCCTCAAACATCGGCAACAATGCTGACCCGCCACGTCCTAACACGGCTATTGATACCGCTAACCGATCAGCATCAGTGGGCAGTTCTTTTAAAGCGTCTCCCAGCGCCAGGAAGGCTTCGTCGGCGGTCTGCTTGGTATTGATACCGAGAATCTTAAAAACCCTTGCTGCTTCGCTGCCTTTATCCTGCGCTTGACTGAGGTTTCTGGAAAGGAACTTCAAGCCCTGGGCAAGGTCTTCGGTTGAAGCCCCAGCCGTGCTGGCGATAATTGATAGAGTAGAAAGTTTTTCTACCGACACGCCAACCCGCATACTGAGGTCGCGCATATTATCGCCGGCATCCGCAGACTTCTTGGCTAGCGCGAACATCCCGCCACCCACTGCTGCTATCCCGGCAAAGACCCCGGCAAAGACCGTGGCTGTTGTTTTTGCTCTTGCAGACAATCCATCGAACCCAGACAGAACATTTTTCATCCCGGCATTAAGCGTGGTAAACCCCGACACCATCCCGCTCAGACTGCCGCTAGTCAGCGTCGAGAAGGCCGCCCCGAGCTGAACAACGCCCTTGCCCATCTCGCCGAAGCTGCCGGCCATCTTCTTTCCAGCAGCTTCAGTGGTCCCTTGCAACCTTCCTAGTTCGGCAAGAACTTTCTGAAACGCCGGACTGGCGGCATCCTGGGCAGAAATCTTAATAGTTATGTTGTTGTCAGCCATTTCCCGCTACCACCTTCTGGTGCATGGCATTCAAGTCCCTGGCGTGCCGACTCTCTTCGCTATTTTCACTTTGCACATGATAGAATTCCGACTCAATCACCTGGAACATGGTCATCGTCCAGTGGTCCTGCCTGGTAGCTGCTCCCGGTTTCGGGTAGCTGGTGCGCTGCAATCCCCAGCCACTGAACCCAGGGACTCTGGTATAGCACAACCAGAAAAGTTCCAGCACCCGCCATAGCTCTTGAGACACTAGTGAGGTCGGGCATTCCCAGGACCAGACTTCGCCACCTAGATGATGCGTCGGGAAGCCGGCCTGGTGCTCCGCTTCACTCAGATACCTATTTCCACAGTTGCGCGCTCGTTGGAGCTTGGCAGCGATGCAAGATCCGCAGTCAAAGTGGAGACCCCGTTCCTTGGCTCGGACTGCGATTCGTAGTTTTTTACCTGCTCCGCGGTGCCCATCGACCGGCTGATGATTTCGTTAGCCACTTCCATCAGCAATTCCAGGTGGGCTGGTCCCAACTTTTCAGTGACCGCCTCCCCAGTGAGCAATACCTCTCCATCCACTTCGACATTGACCCAGGCAGAAGTGTACTTGCTGACCAAATACCGACACAGACCCCAAAACTTCTGGAAGCTCTCGATATCAGCAGTGTCCACTGGCACCCCGGCGAATAGGTTGACGTTGGTGTGCCGCTGCACCTCGAACATATCTTCGACGGTGAGCGTCGAATAGGACAAGCCGATTTGCTCTTCTTTGGGGAGGTTATTATTGCCCTTCCACTTGGGGACGAACTGGCTTTTACGATTGAGTTTGATCGCCATAAAAACGCGAGGCCGTCCGTGTGCTCCGAAAGCCTCGCTCTTGCTCCTTTCCTTGGGTTCCAGGAACCGGATGTGAGTTGTAAAAAGTGACTACTGACCTACAGGAAGCGCACCCACAGCGAATCATTGCCAGCCGTGCCCAGTGCCCGACCAGCCATCGAAATCCGCATCATATCCTGCCCGGCCAACTGCGGAGCCACCATATCCCACTCGGCGTTTTTCATCTTGATTTTAATGGTCTTGTTGGCCTCGTCGCCGATGTTGACTTGGATATTCTCGGCAGTGTTGCGGTGCATCTGGCTAAACAGTCGGCCCATCTCGTCTTTCTTCACCAGGAATTCCAGCGAGAAAGTGACGTTGCGCCGGTCGTTGCGGTAGGCGCGGGTGGCGGCGGCGCTACCCACTTCTTCGTTGAGTAGGGTGCGGTTGTCCTCGAAGGTGATTCGCCCTCCCAGGTGTTTGATCTGCGCTGTCGAGTTGTTCAGCGACAAGAACCCCAGGCGTGCATGCAGCGGCGCGCCACTGGTGGTCGCCGTGGGATTGTATGCTTTCACTACGTCATTTTTGCTGAAAGTATTGTTCAGCGTCGAACTAGTGAAGGTAATCTGATTGTTGGTGTAGTTTACCGCAGAGATGAGGAATCCAGAACCGCCTTGGGTGTGCTGTTTGATCTGGAAGCAACTGTTCGGGCTTAACTGCCTGGCACTGCTCACCGTGCAGGTGGCCTTAGTGCTGGTGGCAATGCCCCCGGACAGCGTAGTGTTGCCAGTCCAACCCCAGTCCTTGGCCATGCCGCGAAAGTTTACTCTGGCCAGGCCGGCTTCTCCCTGATTTCCCCAGGCGATTTCCAGCCCGTTGACAATGGCCCCAGACAAGTGGTCCTGGTACTCAGCCACGCCCGCGCCGCCGCCCGTCCTGATGCCTCTGCGGATGGTCAGCGAGGTATTGTGAGCGGTCGCCATGACATAACTGAAACTGGTGGCCCCCAGCGACAGTCGGCCAAAGGCGTTTTCCCACAGGAAGGTATCATCGGGTTCCGCCGTGACGTTGCCGGTGGGCATAATCAACTTGGTGATCTCGAAGGTGGCACTCTTGCGCCCGACGAACCGCGCCAGGTGATCTGGGCTGCCAGAGCGATCTGGCCGCACCGTGCGCTCTTCTGCCGGAGTGATCGTTTCCGACATCGTACGGCAGACATTCATCTGGCCGCCCCCGATCTTGCGGGCTGTGCCGAAGCTTACCTCGCGGGCGACATAGACCAATACTTGGGCACCTGAAAAAAGTTCTTCTGCCATCGCTATTTACTCCCTCCTTTTGCGGTTGCTTTCTCTTGAGGTGGAGCGGTTGTCATTGTCGGCAATTGTTCCTCGATCAGCATGAAGCGTTTCCCTGGGCTGAACGAAGAATCCACCACTTCTCCTGGGTTGACTGGCCTCCCCCCAACAGCGCAGGGTTCCTGGCCGTCATAGCGATATTTTGGCATATACAGACCCTCCTCAAGTCAGCGTCATTACTTCTATGGTGAGTTGTCCTTCTTTCATCAGCGCGTTTCCTGCCGAAATCATGTTGGCATAATCCTTCCTCCCAGGCCGCACATCGACCACTGAGCCATTCAGGGTGCGGTTGTCAAGCATCACTTCCTCCACAGCCCTGACCGTGCGCAAGGTGCGCCTGGTGAGATTGTCCTCGTCCTCATTGTTCATTAGTGCTACGGCGATAGTCAGATGATGGCGTTCGATGCCGTAGCGGAACTCGCCATCCTCTGGGATCTCGGTATCTTCCGAAATGACCACGCACATCGGGAATCCTGGGAGCTTTTGCCGTTCTGAGATGACATAGTTTTCAGTCGGGATATTGCTCAGGGTTAGGCCATCGCCGTACTCCGTGGTTAGGCTGGTTAGCTTGGCCGGCAGTGATGTTTTCAACTGAGCCACCACCCGGTCAGCCACCCAAGCCGCGTCCCGCTTCCCCTGAGTAGCCATCAGAGATTCAGCCGTTCCCGCTGGTCAGTAGCCAGAATGAAGGCATTAATCAGGCTCACCCAGAAACGCGCCCGCTTTTTGGTGATGCGAATCGGCTCGCGCTTCGGCATCCTGAGGCTACCATCTTTATTTTTCGTTCCTGTCTGGTGGTACTGGGCATAGGGGACCGACGTGCCAAGCTCCAGGCTCAGCTTGTTGATTACCTGGATGCTGCCGTCGAAATCAGCTAATGCCAAACTGGCTCTCAGCCGGCCAGTTTTCACCAAAATCTTGGTGCCAAAGCCTTTCTTGCGCTTCCAGGCGGCATAGTCCGGGTTGAGATCTGCCCACTTCTCCCAGGTGCCTACCCCGGACTCTGATGGAGCTTCGCCGACTGCGCCCTGGACGGCAAACACCCGGCGCTCACCCTTATGGAAGTCCTCGGCGATCTGCTCAAAGGCCCCGCTCAGATCCTTGACGCGCGCCGCCGAGACGGCCAGTACCCGCGACACCTGAGCGATGCCAGCTACCTCAAAGCCAATACCGAGCATGCCGGCACGTGAACTGAGCATCAGAAATCCATCTGTTTGGAGAATACCGGATCTTGCTCAACCCCTTTAATTGGGTTGAACTGGTATGCCGGCACTTTCTCATTTTCCTGGTGCATATAGGCCCCTTTGCGCGCCGCGGTTGGCAGGGAGACTTTGCCATCTGAGAGTGTTTTCCACATCATATTGAACTGATGGCTCAGATCCTCGGCATACTGCGACCGGGTTTCATTGCCGGCAGAGTAGGCCGCGCCTTCAATCTGAGCCGCCGCGCCGATGGCGTTCAATTCTTGGATGAAGCCGATGTTGGTGGCGTTGCCGCTGACCACCGGAATGACGTAGCCCAGCACGTCTAGGACGGCGTTGATTTGTCTGAATACGCCCCTGTTGATAATGCACCCCTGCTTGCTGGTAGGCCGGGACGTGGCACTAAGCGAGCGCAGCGGGATCTTGGCTTCGATGTGGGCGAAGGTGCAATAGGAGTCCTTCGATAACTCCAGGTCGGCAGTGGCATTGAGGCTCATTCCGGGGCCTTGGCGATAGAACAATCGCGGTTGTGTTGCAGGACGTTCTCGAACACCTCGTAATCTTCCGTATCCCCATTCTTGCTATCCGGGTAGATGTAGAATACCACCCGGCCATCCTGCGCTAGGTGTGCCCGGATCTTGAAGTCGATTATATCCTTCCTAAGCCCCTCCCGTAGATACTGCTCGAAGGTTTTTGGCATCCTACACCTCTACTAATTCAGGGCTTTCAACCGCGATCAACGGCGCGGCGATATTCTGGCCATACATGGCTTTGAGTAGTCCCAAGTTGTCTACTACCCAAGCATCGATCTGCTCAAGCCCCTCTTCCAGGTGAATCATCGGCCACCAGCCTAGCTGCTGGCGGACCTTGCTGGTATCGGACACGTACCAATGAAAATCCGCCCGGCGTGGCTGCTCCTCGGTGACGATGGGCACCTTGCATCCCGTCTGCTGGCGGACTAGGACAGTGCACTGGCGCAGACTCAAGGCGTTCTCCTGCCCCCCGCCGACGTTAAAAACCTGTTCGCCCGGCCCGCCCGGCCTGGCAGTGTCGAGTTCCATCTCCAGCAGCCGGCACAAATCGTCGACGAACAGCACGTCGCGCACCTGCCGGCCTTCGAAGCCGATGTACTTCAGCGGCAAGCCCAACCGGTGCGCGATTACCCACCAGGCGACCCAACCCTGGGCACATTTCCCCCACTGCCACGGACCAGCCAGGCAGGAAAAGCGGTTGACAATGGCTGGCATCTGGAAGGCGTCGGCCCATTCCTGGATCATCAAGTCGGCCATGATCTTGGACGCCCCATAAATCGAGCGATCTCCGCCGTCCAGAGAGCAGGATTCGTCTACTGGTTCACGGCACTCGTAGCGATCAGCTAACTTGATGATGGGCCTATTGTTTACTGCGGAAACGGGGTAACATTTGTTTGTGCTGAACTGGATAATACCGGCATCCTGGCGGCGGCAGAATTCCAATGCCCGCAGCACGCCGACCGTATTCACCTCGAAATCAAAGCTCGGATTGCCGTAGCCATCGATGGCCGATGGCTGGGAAGCGGCATTAATAACGAAATCCGCCTTCAGACCGCTCCAGTCCTCCGGGCAGCGCACATCGCCGTGCCGGAAATCGACGCCAGCGGCCCCCAAACGGCTCAGGCTGTGTTCGGAACCTCGGCGGGCAAGATTGTCCAGGACCGTGACGTTGTGCCCCCTGGTGGCCAGGTAGACGGCGACATTAGCCCCCGCGAAGCCTGCGCCGCCAGTTATCAGGATGCGCATTAGCAGGCCTTCCAGAAGAGGTCGCCGGGTTCGGCAATATGAGCGGTGAAGGGTTGTTCGGTGGTGGGCATGGATGGACTCCGCAGAGGAATAGGGGATGCTACTTTATACTTGCGGAGTTATACCTTACCTGGAAGATTGACAAATATATCAATTGTGCTTATTTTGTGCACACCCACAGGAGGGAGAGGTATGCTAAAGCTGGATGTGGAAAAAATTGAATCCTTGATGCACGAAAAAGGGCTAGGGCAGCGGGGATTAGCGAGCGGAGCCGGCTGGAGTTTGGGTCATCTCAACCGGGTTATAGCAGGTACTCGAAGAGGAGAACACCGTAGTATCAATTTGTCGAAACTGGGTGGATTGTGCCGAGTTTTAGATTGTCGTGTCGAAGAAATTCTAATTCAAATAAAAATGCCTCAGAGCGGCGACGCCCAATCTTCACTCTAAGGCATAGGGGCGGTAAGGTGGTGGCGAATGGAAGATAAAAAGAAACTGTCTGTTCTGCAAGCATCCAACAAGAGACGTACCGAATCCAAAGTTATTGTTCTCAACCGTTCCTTACTCAATTCCACGTCCTATGCTGATCTGAGCGGAAACGATGCAAAGGTGTTGATCCAGTTCATGTGCAAGCGCCAAGTTCAAATATCTCCCGCAGCAGGGAAGCGCCTAAAGAGAATAGTAATTGTAAATAACGGGCAGATAACCTACAGCTACGATGAGGCAGAGAGCCAAGGATATTCTCGCGGAACCTTCGCCAAAATCATCGACTCCTTAGTAGATCACGGATTTATCGACATCGCCGAATCGGGGGCTGGGCTTTTCAGGTCTTCCACCCTCTACGCCCTATCCGACCGCTGGCAACTATGGGGCACTCCGGTCTTTGTAAAATCCCCCAGGAAGAAACGCATTGGGCAAATAGGCTTCAAGCGCGGCCATCCATCCTACAAGAAAAAATAACAAGTATAAAATTTATACTTGAAATACTCCAGACAAGTATAAATTTTATACTGGCTCAAAACAGCCAGTATAAAATTTATACTTGTCTCTCTGAAGAGCTTTTGCAGATAGCCAGTATAAAATTTATACCGTTCTATAGTAGTTCTCCATATACCATACCTCCCCTAACGCTTCTTGGTGGGGGTCCTGGCTTTGGGGAGTATGGGCGTAAGGGGGTAGCGCGTGGTGAGCGCGTAGGGGGCGTAGCCCCCCTTTCTCCTCTTCTGCTTCTTCAGTCTTTGTCCCGGTCCTTAAAACAACCTCAGCCGTGGTACCCCAGTACAAGATTGCAGACCACCTGCGGGCATACAGTAAATATTACAGCCTTTCAGGGCTTCAGCCCGTGAAAGCCAC
>OBEQ012226290.1_pt1 | contig 10881 bp, 11 predicted proteins | sample 1670901 | NCBI WGS metagenome assembly OBEQ01 (sample SAMEA104232315, study PRJEB22302) | groundwater metagenome | biome: forest; feature: aquifer; material: groundwater | place: USA | collected 2011-08-07 | depth 5.4 m | reverse complement strand
TGTCTCCTTCCGATGTGTTTCGGAAGTATGGCCACCCTGCCGTTTCGATTTCAAATCGATAAATGTCAGTAAGTCATTTAACATGGTTATTTTAAATGCGTTTTCATATCCCAAAAATTCAATGTTGGGACACCAGTGATAGAGCAACTGATTTGCAAAACCGCAGTCATATCCGCCCCGCAGGATCACGTTATGTCCCTGGTTGAAATCAAGCGTTTCTGTCAGGTTCGCGCCAAGCAATTCAATCGTTACCGGCGAGCTATACAACCCTGCGGCCGAGTATGCTGCAGCAACGGAATGGTCTCCGTTCTGAACTTTTTCTTGATATCAGACATCGGTTAGGATAACATGATCAATATGAAACCCGAAGACCTGCAACAGTGGAGAAAAAAAAGCGGGTACAGTCAGCAGGAATTAGCCGCCATATCAGGAGTAGTCAATGTTTGTATTTCACGATGGGAAAATGGAGCAAGGGAATTACCGTCCTTCCTGCATTTTGCCCTAAGCTGTATGGAGAAGAAAGACAGTGAATTTAAACAAAGAGGAATCAATGAAGAAAGGGGCTGAAAGGATGAAGTTACAAGGATTGTTGTGGTCTACGGTGGGAAGTCCGTCGCAGGAAATGGAGGTGAGTAATTGCATCTTTAATAACAACAGCTTGTCTTTAGAGTATTATGATAGCGGCGACCAGTACCGTCTTGAGGTCTCATCAAAAGACGGCATTGTTTTCGAAGGAAAATATGAGGGACCGAGTGAGCCCGGTAAGGTATTGCTGAGATATTATCAGAACAAAAATGGGACTGCTCACTTGTTTTACGGAGAGTGGTCTACAGATGCTGAAAAAGGAGCTTACTTTTTTGAACTTTTCGACAAAAGCAATGGATAATTAACCCCAAAGAGAAAGAAAGGTGACCCGAAGCCATACGGCACACAGCTTGCGGCTTTCAAAATTACGGATTCGAAATTGTCACGTAACCCTGACTCCTAGTAGTAGTATCTGTAACGTCTATAACGACAATTAAACCATCCCCGGGAATCCTTGAAGAGATACAGGCGTTGGCTGTTACTGTAAATTGGCCGGTCGTCGTAAGAGAAGTCGTCGAAAGTGTGACAAAGTTGGCCTGAGTAGATACGACAGCGCTGTATTTGCTAGGGGTACCGCCTGTTACCACAAATGTCTGGGATGTCCTCCCAGAACAACTTAGGGTGGCCCTTGTCGGTGTCACCGAAAGAGCCGTCGGTGTCGGCGTCGAACCGTTCTTTGTTGCACTCCACGTCCCTGCCCCGTCCGAACCCGTGCTTGTGTATGTGCCGGACATTGTCTTCCAATCAGCCCCTACGGTACCATCCAGGGTTGTAGTAGTTCCATCTGAGTTAGCAAGAGTAAGAACAATATTATTCCCGCTGACAGTACCTGTGATTGTGGCGCCCGATGTTGTGCCAGAAATATTATTGTCCTTTTGATCGAGAGTAAGAAGCCTTGTTCCGAGTGTAGGCATGTTGGACGGGGTAAGAAATAAAGTCCAGCCGCCACTAACGTCTCCTTCGCCGGGAAAGCTGCGGAATGTGCCCCCACAGCCGAAAAGGAATAAAAATAAGATTACGGCAAAAAGACAGGGTAAGTAAGCCTTGAACCGACTAATTGTGACATACTTTGCCATGGTTGCTCTCTCCGAATGCACTTTATCAATACAATATAAATATACCATATTTAGTGGATAACTGTAGGCGATATTTCAATCAGCCATCTGCACGTAACCTTCGCCACTCTAGATCACATACGGAGAGAATTTCGAAAAGGCCTCCACACCCTTGAGGAAGGACACCAAACCGCGTGTTTAAAGTCGGAGACGTGCCGGCGGTCTTCTTGGTGACAGACTTGCTGCGGACGGGGTTGCGGGATTCGTTGAATATGCATCGCTCATTTGAGGATAAGTAAAAACCCGCAGTTGCAACCAGGACAGTCAAGATCCGACATAACAATAGCGCGGGTATAACCCTGCGTATATAATAGTGGTATGTTTGTAGCTTCCAATAAGTCGCATATTCTCTAGGGTAATACGCGGGGATGAAAAGATTTCTGCTCTCAGGAATTATTATGATCCTTTCTCTCGGGGCCGCGTCTGCCGGCGAGTTCCGGGAGATATCCCCGGACTACACGCTGAAATTCCCCAATGACTTTTATTACAAGGAAGGCTACAGGGTCCAGTGGTGGTATTTCACCGGCCATCTCTTCGACCGGGACGGCCGCGAGTTCGGATACGAACTCACCTTCTTTGTTGTCGGGGTTCAGACAAGGGCGTACAAGTCTAAATTCGGAGTGGACAATATCTACATCTCACATTTTGCCCTCACGGACATAGCCGGCAGGAAGTATTATTCTTCCGAAAAGTCGGACTCAGGGGCCTACGGCTTTGCGGTGGCAGCGGCGGATGATCTTAAGGTATGGGTGGACGATAACAAGATGGAAGGCACAACGGAGCGAATACACATAACTGCCCTCGACAAAGACAGGACATTAGAACTCGAACTCACACCGGCCAAGCAGGTCGTCCTGAACGGCCAAAAAGGTTTTTCCCGTAAATCAGAAGATTCTCCCGGGATAGCGTCATGGTATTTTTCTTATACCGGCCTGAATACCGAAGGAAGTCTGAAGATCGGGGAGAAAACATTCTCCGTTCACGGCAAGAGCTGGTTCGACAGGGAGATATCTTCAGGCAGAATGGGGAAGAGCGAGAAGGGATGGGACTGGTTTGCCATTCAGCTCGACGACGGCCGCGAGGTCATGCTCTATATCATGAGAAAGGCCGACGGGACTGCGGACAAATTTTCTTCCGGCACTTTCGTTTACAGAGACGGCAGATACAAACATCTGTCTATTGATGATTTCAGCATAGCGGTGTCAAGACGCTATAAATCGGCAAGGACAGGCGCCCTGTATCCGGCACAGTGGGAAATCAAGATACCTGGAGAGGGTCTCGCCCTGAAGGTGACGCCCCTCCTCGAAGATCAGGAATTCGTCGCGACTGCGTCGACAGGGAATTACTATTGGGAAGGGGCATGCAAGGTCGAAGGGAAGGCAACGGGACGTGCATATGTGGAGATGACAGGATACTAAACGAATGATAAAACTTGAGGGCGTAGAAAAATATTATGGAAGCACTCATGTCCTGAAGGGCGTCGACCTCAGCGTGGCCAAAGGGGAGTTCGTCGCGGTAACGGGCAGTTCAGGATCGGGCAAATCGACATTATTAAACATCATCGGCGGGATGGACAGACCCGACTCGGGTAATGTCTTCGTTGAAGGAAACGAGATATCCTCCTATGATGATGAGGAGCTCACGCTCTACCGAAGGAAGAAGATAGGGTTTGTATTCCAGTTTTTCAACCTCCTCCCCAATATCACGGTCATCGAGAACGTGAGGATACCCCTGCTCCTTAACAACATCAGGGACGAAGAGAAGGCTTACGCCTTAGTGAAACGAGTGGGACTGGAAGACAAGGAGAAAAGCTATCCCCATCAGCTCTCCGGCGGAGAGCAGCAGCGCGTGGCGATAGCCAGGGCGCTCGTCCTTGATCCCGAGGTCCTACTTGCAGACGAGCCGACGGGGAGCCTCGACAGCCGGACCGGACAGGCGATCATGGAGCTGGTGCTGCAACTGCGCGAGGAGACCGCGAAAACCATACTCCTGGTGACCCATGAAGAATATGTTTCGCGATACGCTTCCAGGACCGTCAAGATCAGAGACGGCGTGGTCTGTCAGTGAACCTTCTTGAACTGATTAAGATCATTGTCCTTAAGAACTTGAAGCGGGAAAAGTTTCTTGCGGTCCTTTCTGTAATCGGCGTTGCGCTCGGCATCGGGCTTTTCACAGGGGTAAAGGTCGCATCCGACAAGGCAGTGGCCTCCTTCGAGTCGGACATCAGGGGGGTCAACCCTTATACCGACTACGAAATTCTGGACACATCAGGAATAGACTTTCAGGAAAACATCTACCGCACAGTCCGGCGGACCGCTGAAGACAGCTTTCCAGTGATGCAGGTGAACGGATATCTGCCGGAGATAAAAGAGACCGTCGAAATTCAGGGTATTGACCTCATCAGGACCGCGAAGTTTCTAAAAATGTCTCCCCATGAGGGAAACGGCTTCGAATACTATTTCAGGGACCTGGGCGGGGTCATCGTCACGAAAAGTTTTGCAGGCCGGCGTTCGATAAAGAAGGGAGACACCCTCAGGGCCTTTGTGTACGACAGAGAATTCCCGCTGAAGGTCGCGGACGTCATCGATGCGGCATCTCTGCCGTCAAATACCTTTATCATGGACTTGGGCAATTTTCAGGAATATTTCGGAAAAGCGGGATATTTGACGAGGATCGATGTCGAAGCGGACGAAAAGACCGTTACGGAGATACAAAAGATACTCCCTACTTCCATCACTATAGGGAAAAAAGAAGTCGCGATACAGAACCAGAAATCGCTGATCAAGTCCTTCAGGTATAACCTCCAGTTCGTGAGCCTGATCGCTATTCTCGTCGGCATCTTCCTGTTATACAACACCATCTTCATCGCCGTCGTAAAGAGGAGGACGGAGATCGGCATTCTCCGCGGCCTCGGCGCCTCCGGAAAAACGATTGTTCTTCTCTTCGTCATTCAGGGCATGATTCTTGGAGTTGCCGGGTCGATACTCGGGATACTTGTCGGACAGGTCACGGCCTATTTCTCGGTCGCGGCCGTCGAAAAGACGATCACGACGATGTACCGTACAATCTCGATATCGGATTACCTGCTTCCGAAGGGAGATATCGTCCTTGCCCTGGCCCTTGGAGTCGCGGTTTCGCTCATCGCCTCTGCGATCCCTTCTTTGGAGGCAGCGCGTGTCAGACCGACTGAAAGCACGAAGGAAGGGACCTTCGAAAGCCGACACCGGAGCCGACGCAAGGCATCTGCTTTGGCCGGCCTCGCACTTATCGTCTCCGGATGCGCCGCGTCATACGCCGATTACCGCTATATGCCCTATGATTTCCCTTTTCTTGCCTATACAGGCATGCTCCTCATCATCCTGGGCTTCACCCTTCTCTCGCCTTCTTACCTTTCGATGCTGCTTACCGTCATGAAGAGACCTGCGGAAAGAATTTTCCCATCGGCAGGGGTCATTACAGTGGGGGACATGAAAGGGAGCATCTATCGGTTCTCCGTGGCGTTGATGAGCGTTGCGATCAGCAGTGCACTCATCTTTGCGCTCCTTACGCTGATTTTTTCGTTCAGGGACTCCCTGAAGGCCTGGATAAAAAAGAACATCGCTGCCGACGTCTATATGAAGCCCGCTTCGTGCAGATCGAACTTCTGTTTTTTCCCGCTCTCCGATGAGCTGGTAAGAAAGGTAGAAGGCATGCATGAGGTCGCAGGCGTCGACAGATTCCGGACACTGCGGATCGATTTTCAAGGCAGGCAGATAGTCGCCGGCTTCGGGGACAATGAAATTAGGCGGCGGCTCGGCCGTATGCGGCCCGGAGATGAAGGGCTCATAACGGACCATCCCGGCGCTGACAGGACAATAGGGGTCTCGAAGTTCCTGGGCATAAAATATGGCCTTAGAGTCGGCGACACAGTCGAGCTCCGCACCCCTCGCGGGAGGCAGCGCTTCGTAGTCTACGATATCTTCAGCAGTTATTCGACGACGTCGGGGTTTGTCTATCTCGATAGAAAATGGCTGCGGAAATACTGGGGACTCGATGACGCAACGCAACTCGGCATCTATCTCAAGAAAGGGGTGGACGTTGCCGGTTTCATAGGCCGGTTGAAAGATACATTGCCTCCGGGATTTTCACTCGAGATAACGGATACCGCACAGCTCAGGGACCAGGTCTTGTCGATCTTCGACAGGACCTTCACGATAACCTACGCGATCGAGCTGATCTCGATCGTCGTCTCCCTTATCGGGGTGATCAACACACTCATGGTGCTCGTCCTGGAAAGAAAGCGGGAGATCAGCATCTTCAGGTATCTCGGGGGAAGCTGGGGCCAACTGCGCCTTACTCTCGTCCTTTCCGCAGGCATCGTCGGCATAGCGGGGATACTGCTTGGCGGAATCATGGGGCCGATGATGAGTGTGATCTTCATCGAGGTTATCAATAAAATATCCTTCGGTTGGGAAATTCATTTCCGCATCCCTGTTTTTTACCTCGCACTCGTGACCGGGGTCCTTTTTCTCGTCACACTTGCAGCCGGGCTTGTCCCTCTGAAGGTCGCGCAGAGAATAGACCCGAAGAGGTTCATCAGTTTCGAATGAACTGTTTTCCGGGGTTTCCGGAAACCCGCCTGATGGGAATGCTCCTGGGCAGGTCCGGAATCTCGCATAGACCCGCCCGTCGTGTTCAGCGGGGCATCATTTGGACGGACTTACCACCAGTCTTTTCCTTTTTTGCCTGTCTTTTTTCCTTCAGGGTGTGTTGTGCTTTTTTCTTTGAATTCGGTTTTTGCTTATTGGTCTCTTTGCTCATGATGTCCTCCTTTGTAAGACTTTATTATATTGTACCGCATTCCCCGGAATAATCAACAATAACCATTCCCTGCAAGTATTCTTGTAAAGCCCCACCGCTCCGCATGATATAATAGGGCATGAATGAAAATGGGGTGACAAATGTCTACATTGGATAACCTATATAATGCCCTGACGAAAAAGGCGCAGACAGCAAACAAGGACATTACAAGGGAAATGGTGGAAGATTGGGTTGGGGATGTTGGTCCTGTCGATAAACAAATAGCCTTCATGTCTGCAGCTCTTGTCGACCTCGAAAGCGGAGAATATACCGCCGAAGAGATGGTTGAGGATATGCTGCAGTTAATGTATCTGGATAACTAATGAAAAAGAAAACATCGCATTTCTCGGTCGAGGACATAATCAGGAGTGCTTTCAGGAAACCTGTCAGCAGGGGGACCATCGGCAAGGACGCTAATGGTTTGGTCTGGGCTTACGGTGTTGTTATGAAGGACTCCCTCTACTGTGTTGAAGTTATCACGATAGACCTGGAGACTCATAAGGTGGAACGGATAACGGACAAAGAAAGCTCATATGAGCAAAGGGCGGACGCAAACGCATACATAACAAACCTGATAAAGGAAACCCTTCCAGTAAAAATTCCAGCGGCTTAATGAAACAGGAGCATACTCGGCCGATCTTCGGCATATAGCGGGGTCACATAATGCCCGTCCCTCCTGTTAGGATTTGATGCGCGATAACTTGATCACTGCGTCTGATTTTTTCTCACCCTTTTCGTAAAGAGACCAGGTATGAGTAATACCGTCTTTGCTATCGAAGGAAATCTTGAGCGCGTGCATATGGGTTTCATTCAATGAGGAAAGGCCGTGATTCTTTTCGGACAGGACAAACAACATATTGTTTTCACCGGGATTCATGAGTTCCATATGAGGCTGATTTCCCAACGAGCAGTAGTGGGTCATGGTTAATTTCCCTTTGTAGTCATGATAAACCGTGACCATCTCATGGGGGAGCCCCACAAAGAGCCGCTCAAGGATAGCGTTTCCTGCCGAGGTAAGTTCATAGGTGGCCTTGATTGTCTGTGTTCCCTTTCCCATATCCGTTGTCCCTTCCCAAACATCCACCAGTTCCTTCATCTTTTCAAAGTCCTTGGAGTGGGTGACGGCGGCCACCTTGTACTCTCCTGAATTGGCTGCCAGGGGTCCGAGTACCAGTCCCAAGAAAACCATGAGGGCGAAAGAGATCAATTTCTTCATGTTGCTACCTCCTTTGCTCCATTTTGGATGCGCACTATTTCCGAGCTGTTCTTATACTCAAGTTTATCACGTATAAATCCCGTAATACTAAAAAATTATTTGATGCACGTCTTTCATGAGATATTCTGCTTTGTTACTTCCAACACTGTGGCTTTTTTGCACAGACACAAGGTTTCTCTCGGAATCAAACATTCTTCGGACTGATGTCGAGCGCGGAGTACCCCTCCTTATGTTGAGCTACACATAAGGAGGGTTATGTGGAGTTGCCCGTTATGTGAAGCATTCATCTTAAGTCCTGCTTAAATAAGCATCCAGCAGAAATTTACTCCACATAATAATATGTTAGTTTTTAGAATACCCTCATTGAAATCCTATTAATGAGGAGGTGTATATGCTTACGTCTCAAGAACAAGAGGAATGGATCTTTGATGGATCCAAGCTGCTTAGTGAGTATGTGGACTTTTTGTACAACCATCGGGGAGTTAGCAAAAAAACTATTAGCCGCAGAAGGAAAGATGTTATATCTTTTTTGAAGTTTCTGAGACTTCAAAATGCCCCAGAAGATATAGGGAAGATATCAGTAACACAAGTATACGATTATGTCATCAAGACCGCCAGGCTCATGAACCGGCCGAGTCGAAAACCTCTCGTTGCAGCAATTCGAAGCTTCTTAAAGTTTGCCCATCTCAAAGGATATGTCCAGCGGGATCTTACAGAGGCTGTCCCGGTTATCTCAACTCCGAAATTGGGGAGCATTCCTCGGGGTATTTCTTGGGAGTCCGTAGAAAAACTTCTTGCGATTCCCAATCGTGAAACTCACAGTGGAAGAAGGACTTATGCAGTATTACAACTACTGGCAACTTATGGAGTGAGGATAGGTCAGGCAATAAAACTCCGGCTACAGGACATTAACTGGCGTGAGGGCTCAATATATTTTCAACCATGTAAATGGGGAAAGCCCTTGTATTTCCCTCTTTATCCGGAGGTTGCAGATGCCCTGTTAAGCTATATAAAGGAAACTCGAGGGAAAGTTTGTTGCCCGGAAGTGTTTCTTACAATGTGTGGCGAGCCCAGATCCCTCGCGAGAGGTGGGTCTCTTTACCATTCAATGAAGACCTGTTTTCGTCGCGCAGGCATCCCGCATAGAGGCGCACATGCCATACGACATGCCTTTGCCACACGGCTTATGGAGCATGATACTCCCATCAAGACGATCTCCGATTTGTTGGGCCATAAATCAATAGGCACTACCTTTATCTATACAAAAGTCGACCTTAAACACCTTCGTCTTGTAGCCTATGAATGGCCGGAGGTCTTATAATGAAAAAACAATCGAATGGGCCGTTCCGTGCTTTCATCGACAAATATCTGCAATTGCGCCGGTCGCTTGGCTCCATCCTTCGAGGTGCTGAGTATGCCCTGAATAAATTCGATTTATATCTGTCCCAACACTTTCCGGATGTAAAAACAGTAACAAAGCCAATGATAGTTGAATATCTTCAAACGTCCAATGTGCAGGCATCTACGCTTTACCTCCGGTTTGTGCATTTGCGGCAGTTTTGTCGGTTCTTGTTTCAACTAAATCCGCATACCTACGTTCCCGAACCCAAATTGATCAAGCAAGGTCCAACTGTCAGACTGCCCCATATCTATACTATGGAAGAAGCAATTGAATTGATTAAACTTGCAAGGACGCTTACTCCTAATGAGTCACTGAGTCCTCACACATATAGCACATTGCTTTCTCTCCTGTGGGTATCCGGCCTGCGTATTCGAGAAGCTCTTCGATTGAATTTGGAAGACGTTGATACGGATAATGCTGTTTTGTATATCCGCGAAAGCAAATTTTTCAAGTCACGTCTTGTCCCATTGACTTTATCCACTGCCGCCGCTCTTGAAACATATAAAAAACTTCGTGCAGAATACGGCTATGACCAAAGACCCGCTGCGCCTTTTTTTATAAATAGACTCTCAAGGAGATGTTCCTACTCAGCGGTTTCCACAACTTTCCGGGCTTTGATACGACAATTAGGTATCAGAACTGTTCAAGGGCGCGACCCCCGTCTGCATGATTTTAGGCATACATTCGCCACCCGTTATCTGAATGAGGTCTACCGAAAAGGAAAGGATCCTAATGCCTCTCTGCCTTTGCTTGCAACATACCTTGGGCACGTCAATATCAGTCATACTCAGGTTTATTTGCATCCATCATATGATCTCTTAGCGACCGTCGGGCAGAAGTTTTATGAACACATCCATAAATCAGACAAGCATCCGAGAGGGGGTCGCTGTGAACAAATCTAAAGAATTGATGCATTATGTTCAAAACTTTTTCCAAGATTACCTCCAAGCTCATCGCGGACTCAGCAGTAATACTATTCTTGCCTACAGGGATGCGATCAAACTTTTTTTGGCCTTTCTATCAAAGCATACTCAAAGCCACATCACAAAATTAACGCTTGATGATCTCAGCTCGGAAAATGTTCTTGCGTTCCTGATCCATATCGAGAAAACACGTCAGTGCACCATTACTACCAGAAATCTTCGCCTCAGTGCTTTACGCACTTTGTTCGGATACCTTATAACGCAAGACACTGTACGTGCCGGCCAGTATCAAAGAGTGGTCTCAATCCCAATTAAACAATCTTCTCATCAGGTGATGGAGTATCTCGAAGTCAACGAAGTAAAAGCTGTCATAGACTGCATTGACAGGAATAAAGCTGCCGGCAGGCGAGATTATGCCCTATTAAACTTCCTCTATAATACGGGGGCCCGCGTTCAGGAGGCTTGCGATCTTTGCATCGAACATGTACATTTTGAGCCGCCGCAACTGGTCACCATCACTGGCAAGGGCCGTAAAATAAGACAAGTTCCACTGTGGTCAGAAACAGCAACTCTGTTGAAGTCATACATTGCGGAGCGCAGACCTTCAAGTGATTCTCTGAATAACATCTTTCTAAATTCCAGAGGATACCCGTTAACGCGGTTCGGCGTACGCCACATCATTCGGGATAGGGTTGCTGCCGCCGAGAATAATTGCCAAAGTCTCTCAAAGAAAAAAGTTGGCCCCCATACGTTTCGCCACACAACAGCGATGCATTTGCTCCAGGCTGGAGTTGATCTAAG
>OBEQ012262864.1_pt1 | contig 10882 bp, 8 predicted proteins | sample 1670901 | NCBI WGS metagenome assembly OBEQ01 (sample SAMEA104232315, study PRJEB22302) | groundwater metagenome | biome: forest; feature: aquifer; material: groundwater | place: USA | collected 2011-08-07 | depth 5.4 m | reverse complement strand
TCCGTCGGCGCCGGCGGCTCGTACTGCTGCTCCATGCCGTCGAGGCCCGCCGCCAGGATCACGCTGAAGGCGAGGTAGGGATTGCACGCCGGGTCCGGCGAGCGCAGCTCGATGCGCGCCGCGTCCGCCTTGCCCGGCTTGTACATCGGGATACGCACCAGGTCCGAGCGGTTGTGCTGGGCCCATGTCACGTAGACCGGCGCCTCGTAGCCGGGCACGAGCCGCTTGTACGAGTTCACCCACTGGTTGAGGACGAGGGTCAGCTCGGGTGCCGCGCGCAGGAGGCCCGCGAGGAAGTGCCGGGCGGTCTTGGAGAGGTGGAGCCGGTCCTTCGCCTCGAAGAACGCGTTGCGCTCGCCCTGGAAGAGCGACATGTTGACGTGCATGCCCGAGCCGTTGTGGCCGGCCAGGGGCTTGGGCATGAACGTCGCGTAGCAGCCATGCTTGAAGGCAATCTCCTTCACCACGAGCCGGTAGGTCATGACGTTGTCGGCCATCGACAGCGCGTCGGTGTAGCGGAAGTCGATCTCGTGCTGGGAGGGGGCGGCCTCGTGGTGCGAGTACTCGACGCCGATGCCCATCTCCTCCATGGCGAGGATGATGTCGCGCCGCAAATCGGAGGCGGCATCCAGGGGGGTCAGGTCAAAGTAGCCGCCGGCATCCAGCGGGACGGGGGCCTCGGCGCTCTTGAAGACGAAAAACTCCAGCTCCGGCCCGACGTAGAACGTGTAGCCCAGGCGCTGGGCCTGGGCGAGGTTGCGCTTCAGGACGGCGCGCGGATCGCCCCCGAAGAGCTTGCCGGCCGGGTAGGTGATGTCGCAGAACATCCGCGCCACCGCGTTCTCTTTCGGCCGCCAGGGCAGGAGGCAGAAGGTGTTCGGATCGGGGATGGCGAGCATGTCCGACTCATCGATGCGGGCGAAGCCCTCAATCGCCGATCCGTCGAAGCCCATGCCCTCCTCCAGCGCCTTCTCAAGCTCGTCGATCGTGATGGCAAAACTCTTCAGGAAGCCGAGGATGTCGGTGAACCACAGCCGGATGAACCGGACATCGTGCTCCTTGGCGAGCCGGAGCACGTACTCCTTGTCCTTGCGTAACGGTTTGGTCTTAGGCTGTGCTGGCATGAGGGGTTCTCCATGGCTGCTGCTGCGACGAGCCGGCGAGCGCGGCAAAGGTGGAGGCGACGTGCGCGGACAGCTCGCTCAGGCGCCCGACGTGCTGGGGAGACTGCCGCCGGATCGTCATAGGGTCCACGACGCCCTTGAGCGAGGCGAGCTCCGCCTTGTTGACCGGGGTCTGCGTCCACGCACGGACGATGGCCTCCGTCACTTCCAGGTGGAACTGCAAGGCGTAGACGTTGTCGCGGTAGCGGAACCCTTGCTCCGGACATCGCGGCGAGCTGGCCAGCCGGACGGCACCCGTTGGGAGGGCGAAGGTGTCGCCGTGCCACTGGAACACCGTCTCGGTCTGGCCGAAGGGCGCCGCGAGCGGATCGCCGTCGGCACCCGGCTCCCGCATGAGCGGGTACCAGCCGATTTCCTTCTGGGGGCTCTTCCTCACCGGAGCGCCGAGTGCCGCGGCGAGGAGCTGTGCGCCCAGGCAGACGCCGAGGATGGGCTGCTCCGCTCTGAGCGCCTCGCGCAAGAGCTGGAGTTCTCGGCTCAGATACGGGTATCGCTGCTGCTCGTAGACGCTCTGCGGCCCGCCCATGGTCACGATGCCGTCGACGCCGTCCACCGTCGGCCAGACGGCGTTGGCGTCATAGGCGCGCAGGAGCTTGAGGGCGCAGCCCGCCTCCGTGAAGGCGTCCTCAAAGGTGCCCAAGCGTTCGCGCGGCACGTGCTGGATGACTAACAGCGTCGGCATTGAGGCGAATCACCAATCACCAAACTCATGGATGTTTGGAATGTGGTCATTGGGTATGTCACGGTCTCGTCTTGAAGAGAAAACGGGGCGCTTGCGCGCCCCGTTCGTTTCCGATATCAGATGCATATCAGATACCATTTCGAAAGGGGTATCTGATACGTATCGGCTGTTAGGCGTCGAAGTAGAGATAGAACTCGTGCGGATGCGGGCGCAGGCGGACCTTGTCGATCTCCTGCCGCTTGTACTCGAGCCAGACGTCGATCACGTCCTTGGTGAAGACGTCGCCCTTCAGCAGGAAGGCGTGGTCGCGCTCGAGTGCCGCGAGCGACTCCTCGAGTGAGCCCGGCACCTGTTTCGGCGCCCGGTCGGCGGACATCTCGTAGATGTTCTCGTCCACCGGCTGGCCCGGGTCGAGGCGGTTCTGGATGCCGTCCAAACCTGCCATCAGCATCGCCGCGAAGGTGGTGTAGGGATTGCAGGACGGGTCGGGTGCTCGGAACTCCACCCGCTTGCTCTTCGGGTAGTCCACGTAGACCGGGATGCGGCAGATCGCCGAGCGGTTCCGCGCCGAGTAGGCGAGGTTCACCGGCGCCTCGTAGCCCGGGACGAGCCGCTTGTAGGAGTTGGTCGTCGGAGCGGCGAAGGCGAGGATCGCCGGCGCGTGCTTGAGCAGCCCGCCGATGTACCACTTACACATCTGGCTGATCTTCGCGTAGCCGTTCTTGTCGAAGAACAGGTTGCTATCGGCCTTGGCGAGGCTCTGGTGGGTGTGCATCCCGGAGCCGTTGTCGCCGAAGAGCGGCTTGGGCATGAACGTCGCCACCTTATTGTGCTTCTTGGCGGTGTTCTTAATAACGTACTTGAGGGTCATGAGATTGTCGGCCATGCGAGTCAGCGTGCTGTAGCGCATGTCGATCTCGCACTGGCCGGCGGTGGCGACCTCGTGGTGGTGTTTCTCGACCGGCACCCCGGCCGCCCGGGCCCGCAGCATGATCTCGCTGCGGATTTCCTGAAGCGCGTCGTGGGGCGGCACCGGGAAGTACCCTTCCTTCACGCGGGGCTTATAGCCGAGGTTCGGCTGCTCATCCTTGCCGGAGTTCCACTCGCCCTCGATCGAGTCGATGAAGTAGTAGCCGGCATTCTCGGTCGAGTCGAAGCGGATGTCGTCGAAGATGAAGAACTCCGGCTCCGGGCCCCAGTAGCTGGTATCGGCGATGCCGGTCTTCTTGAGGTAGGCCTCGGCCTTGCGGGCGATGAAGCGCGGGTCGCGGCTGTAGGCTTCCTTGCTCAGCGGGTCGTAGATGTCACAGATGAGGCTGAGGGGGGGCGTCTCGCAGACAGGGTCCAGCACCGCGGTGGAGGCGTCGGGGTAGAGGTTCATGTCCGACTCCTGGATCTTCTGGAACCCGCGGATGGAGGAGCCGTCGAAGCCAATGCCGTCCACCCAGATGCCCTCCTTGGCGCTCTGGGCGAGCTCCTCGACCGGGATGGAGAAGTGCTGCCACAGGCCGGGGAGGTCGTTGAACTTCAGGTCCACGACGGTGATCTTGTGCTGCTTGATGAGCTGCCAGACTTTCTTGACCGCGTCCTCGGTGTAGGTCGGGACGACGTGCTTTGAATTCGTCCCCGCCGCGTCCGGTGCGCGCACCGCCGCGCGCCGGCTCGGTGAAACCGCGACTCGACTCGGCATAGCGAGATCCTCCTTGTGGATGGTGGTGTGGGTGTTGTGTCCAGCGCTCCCCGCCGCCTGGTGTGCCCGACGAGGCGCCTCATCGTCCGCGTCCCCGGGAAGGACGCAAGCGCCAGTATACCACCGCGGCGTCCGGGGTCAATCCCTCCGATCAGCCGCCACCCGGGTGGGCTGTGACGGAAGAGGGCGGTGAACCCCGTACCACGGCTTCACAGCCGTGGCTTCGGGGTCTTACCCTTCGGGAAAAGCGCCCTGTTCCTCCCCACCTTGACAGGCGGGGCTTCCACGTGGTACGGGGTGAAGCGCGGGTGGCTCATCACCCCCTACGCACCTGCCTGGAACCGACGTTCAGATGGCCTGCTCGCCGCGCTCGCCGGTCCGGATGCGAACCACGTCCCGAATATCGGATACGAAGATCTTTCCATCTCCGACCGCACCCGTTCTGGCCGCCTTGGTGACGGCCTGGATCATCTTCTCCAGGTCCGCGTCGGCGATCACGATCTCCAGCTTCATCTTCGGCAGAAAGGGCACGCAGTAGGTCTCCCCGCGCCATTGCTGGGTCATGCCCTTCTGCTTGCCGTGCCCCTCCGCTTCGGTCAGGGTGATACCAGGATACCCGACCGCTTCCATTGCCTGGCGGACCGCCTCCAGCTTCTCCGGGCGAATGATCACCTCAAGCTTCTTCATGGTCGCACTCCTTGTCGTCGAAGCCGGCTGGACCCGTTCGACTACTGTGTCCGGCATCGGGCCCTCACCGACCCGCCGCCTGCGGCTCGCCGGCACCAACCGGCATCAGCACAGGTAACGGCGTTTCCGAGTGTTTGTCAAGCTTGATGCCCACATATCCCGGCACGCCCATCTCCGGCACATCCAGTCCATTGATCTCCACTGAGGGATGCACCCGATTGCCGACGACGGCCTCGATCAGCTTGAAGACGACGAACGAGACGGCCCCGATGTAGACGACGTTCGCGAGCACCCCGATGCATTCCGCCACCAACTGACCGCCATCGCCGTAGAAGAGCCCCTTCACCGTTCCGGCGACTCCATTCCAGCCGTCGCCGTAGGTCCCGTCGGCGAAGAGCCCGAGCGAGAGTACTCCCCAGGCGCCGTTCACCCCGTGCACCGAGATCGCCCCGACCGGGTCGTCAATCTTCAGCACCCGCTCAATGAAGTAGACCGCCTCCACGACCAACACCCCGGCAATGAGCCCGATGAGGCAGGCGTTGCCGGAGTTCACGAACGCACAGGGTGCGGTGATCGCCACGAGGCCAGCCAGCATCCCGTTGCACATCATGCTCGGATCCGGCTTGTTGCTCCGCACCATCCACATCCATAACATCGCGGCCACCGCCCCGGTCGCCGAGGCGAGCATCGTGTTGACCGCCACCACGGCGATGCGCAGGTCGGTCCCCGCCAGCGTGGAGCCGGGGTTGAAGCCGAACCAGCCGAACGCCAGGATGAAGGTGCCGATGATGGCCATCGGGATGCTGTGGCCTGGAATCGCGTTCGGGCTGCCGTCTTTGTTGTACTTCCCGATGCGCGGCCCGAGGACCCAGGCGCCGACCAACCCGATGACGCCGCCGGTCAGGTGGACCACCGAGGAGCCGGCGAAATCCACGTGGCCGTGACCAAGGCCGAAGTTCTGGCCCAGCATGGCCAGCCATCCCCCACCCCACACCCAGTTCCCGTAGATCGGGTAGAGAATCGTGCCGACGAACCAGCCGTAGATGAAGAAGGACAGATACTTCCACCGCTCGGCCATCGCGCCGGTCGGAATCGTCGCCGTGGTGTCCATGAACACCATCTGAAAGAGGAACAGCGCGAAGACCGCCACGTCGTACTGGCCGGAGAGGAGAAATCCGTTCATCCCGAACAGCCCGAAGCTCTTCCCGAAGAGGTGAATCGTGACTTCATGATTCAGCCCCGCGTAGCCGCCCATCGTGCCAATGGCGCCGAGGCCGCCGAACATGAACGCGAATCCGCAGAGGTAGAAGCCGAGCATCCCCAGCGGGTAGATCATGAAGTTCATCGCCATCGTATGGGCGACGTTCTTCGCGCGGGTGAGGCCGGTTTCCACCATGGCGAAGCCGGCCTGCATGAACATGACGAGGAAGCCGGTGACCAGCGTCCACATCATGTTGATGGCGACCTTGTTGTGGCCCACTTGGGCCGCGACTTCGCCCAGCGTCGGCGCGCCACCGGTGGCCGCGGGGACATCGATGGCCGTCCCGGTATTCGCCCCAGAGGGGTCTGGTGCGCGATCCTCTGCCTGGGCGGCCAGTGGCAGCACCAGACTGGCTGCGAAGACCCCCAGGATGATCGCGCGACCCCAGTCGTTCCACCGTTTCCACCTGTGCATGCGTGTCATGTCACCCTCCTGTGTGTTCAGCAATCGGTGCGCCCCGCCGTTCGCGGGGGACGTCCCCCCACCCCCGTGGCTTCGTTTGGCGAAGCCAAACAGCGGGGGTGGGGGACCCTGCCCGGAGTCGGTGCCCCGCCTGCGGGCGGGATACACCGGACAGGTCACAGCAACTGGCTCAGAACGGCGCGATGAACTCCATCGCCACGGTATCCTGATGCGCCCGCTGCGCCAGGTCGCCGCTTCGGAATACCCGCTCGCTGGCCTGGTCGTGCCGGTACTCCAGCCTAGCGATGAGATTCTTATGAATCTTGTACTCCGTAGTCAGAGTGTACTCGTAGAGCTTGACCCCGGTTCCCGTGATGCCGTTAATCCCAGGGGTAAGGATGGCGGTGCGGACGCCGTCCGCGTCGTTGAAGTATTCGCTCCGCGCGATCAATGCCAGCTTGTCGGTGAGCGCATAGCGGGCGTAAGCGGCCAGGCCGTGCCACACCGCGTTGTTGCCGAAGGCCACCGCATCATCTTCCCAGCCGTAGTCATAGTTCAGTTTCAGCTGGAGTGGTTCGATGGGCTGCCACCCCGCCACGATGTCGATCAGGCTCCGCCCGTTGTTGTTGTTGCCGGCCTGCTCCGCCCCAAACATAAAGGTCGAGCCCAACGTCACCGTGTCGACGGGCGTCGAGGAGAAGCCGAGCTCGACCGTCTTGGCCTGATTATTGTCATCCACCACGTCCCACCCGTTGTTCACCCCCACGAGCGTGGTCAAGCGATCCGACCAGGGGTAGGACGCCCGAAGGCCCGTGTGTGTAAACGGAATGGCGAAGCCAAAGAGAATTGACCGGGAGATGTTCCAGTCATCCTTGGACTTAATGACCTCAGCTCCATTCAGGGTGACAAACTTCCCCGCTTGAATATCGATGCCGTTGCCGATGGGCGCGAGGTACTCCACAAAGGCTTGCTGGATGTCCAGCTCATCCGTGGTGCTACCCAACCCCGTCGTGACGGAGCCGACGACCTCCGAATCCGTTCCGAACGCCAGGTCCGTCCGAAACCCAACAGGGCTCTCGGCGGACACCGGCTTCTTAATGTTGAGTTCAGCGCTGTTGAGCATGAAGCTGTTGGCGCGGGTATCAAAGATCCGCAAGGTGTTCACGTTGGTCTGCGGCGCGTTGAAGTTATAGGTATAGGTCGTGTCGACGAAGCCGCTCATCTGGACGCCGTGCAACCCGCTGGGCAACTGAACGATGGCGTTGCCCTCCGAGGCGCCGGCCGCCGTCGCGTCCTGCGCCGCCAGCTTGTCCTCCAGCTTGGACAGCCGCTCCCTCAGCACTTCGACTTCCGCCTTGAGCCCTGGGTCATCCGCCCACACCGGACTGCCAGTCACCAGTAGGCAGTAGGCCGTGAGCAGCAACAAGAGCGTGGTGGTCACCATTGGCATGTGCCAACCGCCAAGCCGTTTCACCATCCGCGTCCCTCCTCCTCTTTTTGCAGACCTTCCTCATCCCACAACGTGCCCCGACGTTACCCTTCTTGCGTTACGCGCGTATCACGCGCATGTTAAATCGGTGTTACATCGGGGTGGCCGAGTGGCAAGGTGGCGAAGTGGCCGAAAAACTGTAGTGCTAGTGCCGTTCCAACTTGATGCCCCTAACCATACGGTTCAGAGAACCCGTACCGTTCCTGCTGGCCCCGTTCCAACTTGTTGGAACGGGGCTGGACCCTACGGGAGGCCTTCGGCGGAGATAGTTGGAACGGCACTAGGTATTGGCCACTGGGCCACTTAGCCACTCCGTTGGGGTTCGCTTGGCTCGAAGCGGTAGCCCACCCCCTCCACTTCCTCAATGAAGCGCCGCCCCTCCCGTTCCAGGACGCTTTTGAGATGCCGGAGGCGCTCATCCACCATGCGCAAGCCCCCCGGGTCATGCCGGCCCAACCCTTCCTCCAAGAGCTGGCGCCGGTGGACGACCTGGCCGGCGCGGCCGGCCAGATAGACCAAGAGCGCGTACTCGCGGTACGGCAGCATGAGCGCTCGGCCGCCGAGGAGCACACGGTAGCGCTCGAGGTCGATCGTCAGTTCACCGAAGCGAAGCAGCAGCGGTTCCGCCATCGTGTCTCATCCGACTGATAAAGCAGATTCGCGCCTGCCGTGCCAGCCAAACAGCTGATAACGCTGATGCGGCGTCGTATCTGCTTTATCGGATGTGCGGGGACGTTGTTTCGCTGGAATCTGCGTTATCACAAAAAACAAGCAAGGATAGCGGAGGGACGTTACGGAGAGATGACGGGAGGGTTAAATCGAAGTAACTGGTGGTTGGCCCGTTGGCCGGTTTGCCGGTTCGCCCGTCAACAGGGTGACGGGATAACGGGTCAACGGGCTAACCGATTACGGGGGGCAGGCGGCCGGCGGGCATTCCTGCCAACGCTGGAGCCTCGGACGCCCCACGCTGAGCGGCAGGCCTATGCCGACCAGCGCACTGCCTGAGGCGCCGCCGGTGGCGCCGGCACCACTGAGCCTGGCGTCATGGTCTGACCAGAATCCGTTCTTGAACATCATGGCGTCGTCCCGGGCCACCATCGAGCCGAACTGGTAGAAGGTGTCCCGGTGCGGCGCCCAGCCGGCGAGCAGGTGGTTGGTGAAGATGACCGCGTCGATCTGGCCGTTGGTCGGGTTCGTGCTGGGCTTCCAGTTGGGATCGAGCAGGGCGCGGAACCGATTGTCCGTCAGCGAGGACTCGTAGAACTTGCGCTTCTTGTCCGTCGGATTGCCGGCCGCATCCAGCTTATAGCCGTTGTCCCACTGGTCGTAATTGCCGCTGAAGCGGGGCAGGTTGCCGGTTGTGAAGCCGTCATCGTGGTAGCCCAGCTTCTCATCGGTGGGGTCAATCGCGTAGGGCTGGGTGATGGAGTTCGCCCCCGTCCCCAGCTTGGGGAGGACGTTGGTGTTGAAGTCGGGGCTGGTGTAGTCGCCGAGGATGACGTTCCCTTTGGCCGCGAGGGCCAACAGCGTCTTCGTGTTGTTGTCCGGCAGGCCATAGCCGTACTTCGGATCGCCGGGAACGGCGTAGCCGTAGGGGACCTTGGTCGAACACGCCCCTCCCGTCTTCGTGCACGAGCCCCCGCAGACGTACGTCCCGGTCGTGGTTTGGCCGCAAGCGGGGGCAGAGGCGGTGCAGGAGTTATTGAAGGTCTTCGTGCACGAGCCGCCGCAGGTCCAGGTCCCGGTCGTCGTCAGATTTTGACACGAGGGCGTCGGCGCGCTGCAGGTGTTGGAGAAGTACTTGTAGCAGGTGTTGCCACAGTTGTTCACTCCGGATGTCGTCTGCCTGGAGCAGGTCGGGGTCCGGGCACTGCAGCGGCCGTCCGATGCACAGCTGCCGCCGCTACCGGCGGCGAACGCCGCGCCCGGCAGCGTGAGCGCCGGAGCAATCGCTAGTCCCAGGATCGCCAGACCCCACATCATCCGCCAGCTCATCATTGCTCCTCCTGTGCCGTGGGCGCTCATCTTACGGACACCGGGATCCCACCGGCACAGTGTTGGGCACATAGGTCCCGCTGTTGCAGACGGAGCCCAAATCCCCGTAGCTCGAGGCGTTGATCTGGCCGGTTTGCGTGTCCCGCCAGAGCGATGGCCACTCCGGCGGACTCTTGTACCAGATGTCGCCGACCACGTGGACGTTGCGCCCGGCGTAGATCGTCCCCTGCCCCACCACTACCCCCTTGATGATGACGTCCCCTTCCACGACGACCGGGCCGTCGATCTTGATAGGAAACTGACTCGTGCCAACGATAACCAGCGGCTTCGTGCCGAGATTCACCGCATTGACGGTCGCCTTGACGTCATCCGCGTTGCCGTAGACGCCGTCGGCCCCCGGGGTCGCGAAGGTGAGCGTGGACCCCGCGCCCCCGTTGTGCTCTTGTGCCAGCGTCTTGTACACCATCAGGTCGCCCAGGTAGGGGATGTCCTGCGTGGACTGGCGCTCAAACCGCTGCTGGTCCGGCTGGTTCGGATCAGGCAGGCCGGGACGGTCGGTGTCCCACCCCTGACCGTAGGGCAGGTACTCGGTGGAACCGCCTCCAATGGTGGGTTGGCCGGCAAACGACTTGCGCCGCTCGGGGCGCGCCCGGGCCTTCTTGGAGGGAAAATACCAGCCTGAAAGCGAGTCTTGGGATGGATCGCCGTAGATCAGCCCCTGGACCGGGGCGCCGAATGGGTCTGTGGGATTCACCAGCTCGGCGTTCTGCGAGGCGAAGATGTCGCCGTCGAGCCACATCCTACTACCCGTGCTCCCGGAAAACCGGACGTCGCCGTTGGAGCGGACCTCTCCGTCGATCTGCATCCACCCGTTCACGATGTCGAACCAGCCGTAGTTGTTCACGAAGTAGGCGTAGCGGAAGATGTCCGACGTCGCCAGCGCGAAGCGGTAGGTGGCGCGGATGCGCTTGGTGACGCCGCCCACCGTGGCCGTCGCCTCGATCGTGACATCGCGGGGCGAGGCGACGCCGCCCGTATTGGTAACTTTCACCACCGAGGCTTGACCCGCGCCGGAGGGGAGCGCGATCTGCCTGGGGCTCGCCGTGGTGCCCGTACCGGAGGCCCCGGTCACGGCGGCGAAGGCGAGCGCCGGATCCGGCGTCAGGCCAGCGGCGGGGTCCAGCGTGTCGAGCCACGCCATCGTCGCCAGGGCGTTACCGCCGTAGCGGTCGTGGTAGACCTTCACGCGGAAGAACTCATACAGGTCGTCGCGGAGCTGTTCGAGCGAGCCCTGGACCAGGTCCATCGCCTGGTAGCGGTCGCGGAGCCGGTCGGAGACCATGCGCTGGGTGTTCGTGCGCAGCGTCATGGCGCTGGAGTAGATGAGGAAGAGCGAGAGCACGAGATAACTGCTGATGAGGAGGATCCCGCGGTGGCCCAACCGGCGCTGGCGCATCATCCTCAACATCGTCTCTCCCTCCTTAGGGGTTCT
>OBEQ012233588.1_pt1 | contig 10882 bp, 13 predicted proteins | sample 1670901 | NCBI WGS metagenome assembly OBEQ01 (sample SAMEA104232315, study PRJEB22302) | groundwater metagenome | biome: forest; feature: aquifer; material: groundwater | place: USA | collected 2011-08-07 | depth 5.4 m | reverse complement strand
AGATGGTTCACCATAAACTTTATTAGACAATCAAAAATCCCTCGTCGAGCCGCCCGAAAATTGCGGGCTAGCCAAACGAGGGATTTTTGTCCTTTTGCCAAGTTAGATCACGATGTCTAAAGAGCGGTCAGTCAGTGCTTCTCTAGTTCCTGGAGGTCATGCTAGCACAGATTAACAGATAACACAAGCGTTATCCACAATCCATGCCTGGAGGCATAACCCCCATTCAACTAGAGGAGCTTACTTGAAACTTCTGACCAAAAAAGTTCTTCTCTTTAGCGGCGGTTGCGTCGGGCGCTGACTAGATAGTGAGCACCGGCAGCCGTGGCGCTAACACCGCTGAACAGACCAATCACGTCGCCAGGACCAGTGTTGGGCAGCGGAGCTGCCTTACCGGGAGTCGGCGTAGGTGTTGGAGTTGGTGTGGGAGTAGGCGGTGTTGGAGGGGTTGGCGTGCTGATAGTAATCGTCTTGCTGCACTCCGCAGTTTGAGTAGTGTTACCGACGTTGAAGGTCAATGTGGCAGTAATGGTGAAAGTACCATCTTTGGCGTACTGGTAAGAAACATTGGTGCTGTTAGTAACCAGCGGCGTGCTGCCGTCACCAAAGTCGTACTTGATGCTGTTTAAGCTAGCGCCGTTTTTGGCGGTGAAAGCCACCGTAGCATTGATTTTACGTTGCTCGGCAACCGTCACGTTTAAGGCATCACAGCTGTACTGAGGGTTTTGTACCTGAGGCATGTGAACTCGAACCTTAATGGTTACGTAACCGCTGAACTGAGCACAGCCTGGCACTTTACCGTCTATCTTGTCGTAGCCGACCAAAGCACCACTATCCGTCACAACACTGTCACTAAGCAGCTGGCCCTGGAAGATATTGTTCCACAATTGAGCAGAACCGGATTCATACTCAATCGTAAAGGGCTGATCGCCCACAAAGTCTACCGTATCAGCTATAACCCTAGGGTTGGCATTATCGGCTGAAATATAGCCAGCAGCATAAGTGCTGGTGCTAGGTGCATGGGGCAGTAAGATCTTGACTCGAGTGTTTTGCGCAACCAAGTGAAGGTTGGAGGCAGCATTGTTGTGGAAGTAGACTCGAAGAACTACTTCTTCGCCGTCGTGCACATTTATTTTATCTTGAACATTGCCGCTGGAGTTGGCGTCTTTCCCACTAAGAAAGCCGCGTTCATCTCCAACTACGGGATTGTCGGTGATAGAGTCAAAAGTGATATATGTTGCCGGGTGGGCCCACGTAAAAGTAGGTCGACTAGGTCCCCAAGTAGCCAAAGTATGGATAGCGGGAACCAAAGCGATACCGGCAGTCAGCGCTAAAGCAATAAGCTTAGTGCGCTTAGAGCGAAATATACGCATATAGTTTCTCCTTTCTGTCCTGATTAAAAGTTGGACAAAAAATTAAAGCGAACGTTAACAGTTTGTAAATTGAACAGTCTAACTCAACGAGCAAGTTGGTCTATGTCTAACTGGCAAATTGTTAATGTTCGCTCGGACTTCCGCTAAGCTGGCGGGGGCCGATGAGGCTACAGATACAAGTCGGATCATGAGAGAGCTGGAGTATTTTGCTCTCGAGTAAGTTCCCTTCGCCAAAAGGGGTTGGGGGAGGCCGAAAGCCGGCCTCCCCCGAATCGACCGCCCGGGATAACCCAGGCTGGCCCCAGCACCTTCTTTTGGAGGGTGCCAGATTGTAGGTGAGAGGGGCCCTGCCGCAAGGGCCCCTCTCGTGCGCCGACAGCTTCTGCCGTCGAAGTTGCTGCCCCTCTACGGGGGCGGCGGGACGCCGGTGCAACCGGTTGGGTCCTTAGACGGATCGCAGCCGGGTGGTGGCGGCGGTGCCGGTGGTCCCGGTGGTGGGTTAGGCCCCGGTGCCGGTGGTGGCGGGGACGGCTGCGGCGGGTCACACGCCTTACTGCCAGGTGGCTGGCAGGTCGGCGGTGGCGGTTTCGGGGATGGGCTCGGCACGCAGTTCTGCGTGCACGGTGCCGGCGGTGGGATCGGCGTCCCAACGCAGTTGGCCTGCACGTACTGGCTGGCCTGCTGGTAGACACTTGCCGAATCCGGTCCGCTGAACGTGATCTGGACGCCGCCGCAGACGACGGTAATCACCCAGACACAGTTGATGACCGTGTTGTTGTTGCCGTTGACGGTGACGTTGCAGTTGCCCGGAGGCGCCTGCCCCGGCGGAGCCGGGCCGCACAGGATCTTGACCTGTGCGTTGACCGCCACCTTGAGCTGAAGGGTCATCTGGCCCTTCATCCGCCCCTGAAGCACACCCCACGTCCGGCCGCGAACGGTGCCGTGGACCCAGACCAGCAGCCGCCCGAACACCTTCTGCCCGCTCGGGCAGGTGGTGCCGAACGGCTTGACGACTGTCCGACTGAACTGCATGACGGTTTCGACCGACCAGGGCTTTTGCGGCAGGTTCAGGATGATCTGCCGCAGCCGCGGGTTGGCGCAGCCGGTACAGATCTCGAAACCTTTCATGGTCTTGATGTTGATTACGATCAAGACCTGAGCGCCGATGTGGCAGTTGGCCGTTGGCGGCGCCGGGACGTTGTTGCCCTGGTTGTCGAAGGCCGTATTCGTTCCGCCGGACGCCCTGCCGTAGCCCTGCGGCGAGTAGTCTCGCGCGTTGAAGCGCGCAGTGCCGGAGAGCTGAGCCAGCCGGTTACCCAAGGCCGGGTTCACGGTGGCAAGCTGCATCAGCTGGGCGTGAGCGTGACGGTAATTGGTCTTGTCCAGACCCCCGGTGAGACCGGGGTGGTAGGCGTCCGTCGCGTCGGTCGCCAGAGCGACCGTCGGCAGCTTGACGACGACCGATCGATTTGGCGCCGGCTTGGTCGCTGTCGCCGCCTGGGCGACGCTCGCCCAAGAGGCGGCCAAGATGAGACCCATGACCGCCAGGAAGGCGGCCAAGTGCTTGCGGTATTGCATTACGTCCACCTCCTTAAAGGCGGTTGTAGGGTCCCGCGCGGCCGTTGGCCACCGGCCGCGCGAGTTTGAATGAAGCGCCCTGACTACAAGTAGCTTATAATCACAGCGCCTCATTCATCTCGTCGGCCAGACCAATCAGCAAAGAACTAGAAATTGGCGAAGAGAACATTTAAATATGAGTTGAATACTCCAGCAAAACTGCTCGGCATCGCTAGTGGGAGCAGTAAAAACCGCTCAAACCACGCGGAAAGAGCAGAAAATTGGGTATAGGTTTTGTATACCCAATTTTCTGCTCTTCTACTGCGACAGCCGGACAGAAGCTTTTAAATGAACTCTCATGATCCGACTTGTTAAATAGCGCCTCACTCGCCCTGGCTCCGAATTTACCTTACGGTAATCCGTCCCGAGGTCTCCACCCCATCGCTAGGAAGCGAGGATGTTGCTACTTTACCACAAGCAGGAAATAATGTCAATACTTTATATCACGTTCCCTGTCAAGCACAAGCTTTATGGAGCCTTACAGATGTAATTAAGCCAGAAATTAAAACCCCCGCTTCAGTTGAAGCGGGGTCAGAGATTACCAAGCCGACGAAGCACGTAAAGTGCCTATCGGCGAACCCCACACGGGGGAGAATGGTGCTGTACGGCTAGGAGGAGGGCCTGCCCCCGAGAAGGAGGCAAGGGAGCAGGATAGCACCCCTCCTTACCTAGCCGTACAGCGGCGCCGCAGGAGGCAGGCCCGGGTCAAGGGGGCCTGGCTCCTTGGCTGGGGGTGTCGGTTTTGGGTACCCAGCCCCCAGCTTTGTTTGCGACGTGCGGCCGGCGGGTCGCGCCCGCAGAGCCACCGGCCGCACGCGAGGAAGGAGTGTTACGAAGGTCCTTCCTCTCACTGGCCAGGAGGGGAGATGAGCTTCTCCCGAGCCAGCCTTAGAGCCTCAGCCGGGCTCCGACGGGTCGGCTTCTTACCCGGAGGCCGTCAAAGGAGTCCTCCTCGTTCCAAAAAGGACTCCTTGACACCGGCTGAGGCTTTTTGGCGCGGCCGTAGCCGCTAAATCTCCGGGGAATATCGTGCACACACTCTTATATCTTCGCGATGGTAGGAGTAGTGGCACGACGTCCCCGAAGCAGCATGGGCTAGGAGTTGTAAGCTCCCTTAGCCGGTGCTGGAGCAGTTTTTCAGGCTGACCGAATCCGGTCAGCGTTACTTGGCTGCTCTTGAGCTGACACTGCACACCAGACAATTATCTTATCTGACCTGCAGTGTCAGCCAAACTAAACTTGGTAATCTCAATGTGCAGTCATAGGGGAGCTACTACTCACTTTTGGCGAGGAGCTCAGCCCTATTGCATGAGGCCTATTATGACTGTTTCTATCTGGGTGCGCAAGCTGAGCATTGAGCTATACTAAAGGACATGCGAATCGGTATAGTCGGCTGGGGTATTGAGGGTCAAAGCGCTTTTCGCTACTTTGGCTCTAGGCACGACTACCTAATTGTCAGCGAAGAACCGTCAGATAACTTCCCGGCACAATCAGAGAAGATCAGGGTTCAGTTTGTTGGGCAGCCAAGGCCGCCAGGCCTGACCGGCAACGTCGCTGATCTCAGCTACCTTAACGGCATCGACGCTTGCGATAAGATCATCTATACACCTACATCCTACCCCAATCTGCGCAAAGCTTTCGGCGACAATAAGGACTTCTGGGCCAAGGCTACCACAACTCTACATATCTTCTTTGAAGAAGCTAAAACCAAAAATATCATCGGCGTAACCGGCACTAAGGGTAAGGGTACTACTGCAACCCTAATCGCCAAGATGCTAAAAGCCGCCGGCAAAAAAGTTCATTTGGGCGGCAACATCGGCCAAAGCGTGCTTGATTTAATAGGCGAGGTCAAAGACGACGACTGGGTTGTGCTCGAACTATCCAACTTTCAGCTCAAAGATTTTGCCTATAGCCCGCACATCGCTGTTTGTCTGATGATCGCCCCGGAGCACATGGACTGGCACCCCGATATGGCTGACTACATCGAGGCTAAGGCTCAGATCTTCAAGCACCAAAAGCCCGACGACATCGCTATTTACTTTGCCGACAACGAATACTCAACTCGAATTGCTAGCTATTCACCAGGTCGTAAAATCCCCTACTACCGCTCGCCGGGTGCCTACGTCAAGGATGATGTAGTCGTAATCGGTGAGCCCGCCCGAGAGATTATTAAGACTAGCCAGATCAAACTGCTCGGCGAACATAACTTGCAAAATGTCTGTGCCGCCGTGACTGCCGCTTGGCAGATAACCCAAGACGTTGGAGCCATCCAGAAAGTTCTAACTAGCTTCAGCGGCTTGGAGCACCGCCTGGAACTGGTCCGCGAAGTCGACGGTGTTAAGTACTACGATGACTCCTTTGGCACCAACCCGGCCACGGCTATCGTGGCGCTCAGGGCCTTCAAGGAGCCTAAGGTAATGATTTTGGGCGGCTCGGATAAGGGTGCCTCCTTTGATGAACTCGCCGGTGAAGTAGCTCATGGCAACGTCCGCCAGGCTATTGTAATTGGCGCGACCGCCGGAAAAATCGCCGGGGCTCTGAATCAAAAGGGTTATGACAAGATAACTACTGGTCTATCGACAATGCCCAAAATCGTCGAAGCTGTCCGCCAGGCCGCCCAGCCAGGCGACGTCGTCCTACTCTCCACTGGTTGCGCCAGTTTCGGCCTCTTCCGTGACTACAAAGACCGCGGCAATCAATTCAAGGCAGCCGTCCGAGAACTCGCTTAAGCTGCTCGATAACCGGCTTTTCCGGCTGCAGAACCTCAGCCCGGCCCCGAGCTAGTTGACGAATCAACTGCTCAATCCAGTGATAGTGTGTGCAACCTAAGACAATCTGATCGGCACCCTCAGCACAAACTTGTTCCACCACCGCGGCAATTTTTTCCTGATCGACTTGCTTGGCTTCGATCATATAGGCCCAATCGCTGCAGTCTGGCTCGAGCACTTTAACGCCTGGAGCATACTGTTTCTTCAGCCAATGATAACGCTCACTAGCCAGCGTCCGCGGTGTGGCGCAGACCGCGATCACGCCGGTTTTAGTGGCGGCAGCAGCCGGTTTGACCATCGGCTCCATACCAATTAGTGGTATCGGTAGTTCCTCGCGCAACTGACTAATTAAATTAGTTGTAACGGTATTACAGGCCACAACAATTACCCGGCAACCCTCATCGACCAAACTTTGGAAGATTGGCTTAACAAAACTATAGATTTCTTCGACTGATCGAGTGCCGTACGGTACATGCTTACGGTCATCTTTATAAACAACCTCAAGATTGGGCAGCGCCCGCTTAATGGCGTTGACTACGCTCGGTCCGCCGACGCCGGAATCGAAAACGCCAATTTTCATGATTGTTAGTATAGACCTAGCAGACCCGCTTTAAGAAGTTGACAAGGAATGTCTTGAGGCATAAGCTTTATTTAAGTAAGATTACTAATAAACAAATAAAAGAAAATCTATGAAGTTAACCCGAAAGATAAGCTTAGCACTCAGCGCCGGTCTGCTAGTTACGGCCAGTGGCGCCACGGCAGTCCTGGCCAAAGAAGGCGCTGCCGCCGCCAATCCCGTCAACAATACCACCCAGACTTCCCCGGATAATAAAAAGCTAAACCAGATCCAAAGCGGCGACCAAAGAACTGATGCCCAGCAAGCCCATCTAGAAGCTCTCAAAGACAAGCTAAGCGGCGACCGGCTGAAGGCTTGCCAGGACCGTCAAGCTGACATCAACAACCATATAGCCCGCATCAGCCAACGCCTCCAAAAGCACCTTGAGCTGTATAGCAATGTCGCCAGCCGCGTGGAGACTTTTTACACCAAGAAAAACTTGTCGCTGGCCAATTACGCCAGTTTGGTAGCCGATATCAATACCAAGCAGGCGGCCGCCCAAACTGCCATTAACACCGTTAAAAACAGTTCCACAAGCTTTGATTGCCACAGCGACAATCCCAAAGCCAGCGGCCAACAGTTTAAAACCAATGTCGGCAATGCTGAGAACGCCCTAAAGGCCTACCGGACATCAATCAAAAACCTGATCACAGCCATAAAGACTTCGCTAGAGAAAACAACTACTCAAGGAGCTCAACAATGAACCGCCGCCGACAAGCCGGTTTTGCCCACCTTGGTTTATTGGTTATGATATTGGTCCTAGTCGGCATAGTGGTCTTCGCCGGCTGGCGCATCCATAGTCATGCTACCAAAGTCAGCAGCCAGAATGTAACGACGGTGAGCGTACCGGCTGCTCCCTCTGTTAGTTCGGCCAGCGACCTAAATACAGCCGCTACGACCCTTGATCAAAACGACCCGACCAATAGTAATAGCTCCGACCTCAACCAACTCGACTCCCAACTCAACACCTTCTAGCTCAGCTCAAGATCCATAAATCTGGAGGGCCACCGTAGATGCCGTTGCATTTGCAATTCAAGGTAGCCAGCAGCTACATATTAAGCAGTTTTGATACAGCTATTTAATATATTGGCGGGTGAATTTCTGGAACAGTGCATCTAAAGTCAGCATTTACGGCAGGTGGTTTAGGATTTGAATACGCAACAAAGAAGTCAAGTACGCAAAATGTGTTACCGAAATATTTATAGTGATATGCATCAGGGTTGTAATCAACTTTGTTTAACACATCTTTAAACCATTTGCCTACTTCGTAGTTGCCCTGTTGCCAGCCATTCTGTTTCAAAGAGCTGCTCAGTTTCTCGGCAGCACCTATTGCTTTGGTTTTTGATGCATCATCAGCAAATACCACATAGCTCTTAAGCTCGGTAGTGCAGTCTAGGGGCTTACCTGTGTATCCGGCTTTTTCCATGTGCTGGCAAATGGATTTGCCGCCTTCAATGTTTGTGAAGCCCAATGCTCTTAGGGGATCGCCAAGCTTTCTACTCTCATTTGATAAAGCTGATCTTGATTTATATCCATAGTAGGCTTTTTTAGTTTTATCCACCCCACCAAAAACTAAAAACAGAGCGATAGCAGCTGCTAGGATAATGAAAGTAAGTAGGACTACCCGGTTTTTAGAAAGTCTGCTTTTTAAAATTTTCATAATTTTATAGTAGCACTACATCTCACAAAACGCTTATGCATGGAGGGCCGTGGTTGATGCTGTTGCAACTAACATTAATGCACGCCACTTCGAAGTGATATTATAAGATCAGTAAGCAGCAGGAGAGACGATGGCTGTTCCCACCATAAAGCTGAGCAGTGACAGTGCTATTCCACAAATTGGCTTTGGTACATGGCTCATAAAAGACGAAACAGAATGTAAGAATGCTGTTAAGGCTGCTATTGAAGTTGGATACAGGCATTTTGATACCGCCCAAATATACGACAACGAGCAATTCGTAGGTCAAGCCCTAGCCGAAAGTCTTGTCCCTCGTCAAGAACTTTTTGTTACAACGAAAGTATGGAATGACAACATGTTTTGGGATGACATTGAGCCAAGTTTTGATGAATCACTTAAAAAGCTCCAAACTGACTATATTGACCTGTTGCTGTTGCACTTTCCTGTCACAGAACTTCGACGTCCTGCCTGGCGACGTATGGAAGATATATTTAAATTTGGCAAGGCTAAAGCAATAGGTGTAAGTAACTACGAGGTAAAACATCTCGAAGAGTTGCTAAAAGAGTGTGCCATCAAGCCAGTAGTTAACCAGTTGGAGCTACACGTATTCCTACAGCAGCCTGAGTTAATTGAATACTGCAAAGTAAATAATATTGTCGTAGAAGCTTATTCACCGCTTGCACACGGTTACGTATTGGACGATCCTATATTAGCTAAAATTGCCCGAAAACATAGTAAATTGCCAGCCCAAATAATGATCAGGTGGTGCATTGAGCAAGGCTTAGTGCCGCTTCCAAAGTCTAAGCACCCTGACAGAATTAAATCAAACTATGAAGTCTTTGACTTTTCACTAGACAAAGAAGATATGCAACAGCTAAAAACACTAAATAGAAATATCAGAACTTGCTGGGACCCAACTCATACTCCATAAAACCATAAGCAGTATGGAGGGCCACCGTGGATGCCGTTGCAGCGGCAATTCAAGGTAGCCAACAGCTACATATTAGCAGTTTCGTTCTTTAGGTACAGCCCATTTAACAAAGTTGGAATCGTTTTATTTGGTGCAGCGTATTATCCCGGGAACTCATAACTAACCAGGGCAGTCACCTAATAAATTGACTAAGTTTACTTATACTTATATAGTATTCATTTTGAAGGATACTGGCTGAAATATGAACACCATCGAAAACATTGGCATTGTAGGTGCACAAGGAGATTTGGGCAGCAAACTAGTGGTTCAAGTTAGCTCTGCGTTTGAAAATACTTATGCCTTTGACACTTCGCCAAACATCAGGCAAGCCTTAAGAGGTATTGACCCAAACCTAGAGGCTTCGGTGGCTGCCAATCAGGCAACAATTGTGCCTACTTTAGAGGAAGTTTTAGATTCATCTACTATAGTTCATTGGACCGCGCCAATTGAATCAGTCGACACTATTCCGCGATTACCAGAATCTTCTATGCTTGTCCTTCATGATAGCGTGATGAATAACAGCTTGGAGGCCGCCCGGCAGCTAAGAAATAATAAAGCCGTGCTCGGTCAGATCGCGGTAGCACATTGTCTCATGAATGAGGAGCGTACAGTGGTTGTTGCGACGGATGTAAAAGAAACTGATCGTGTAGTTGAACACATTAAAGAGCTTGGTTTACAGCCTGAGTTAATGAGCGCAAAAGAACACGACATAACTATGGCACACTCTCAAGCACTCTTCGCGATAATCTGTAAGTTATACCGCCAAGAACTTGAAGGATATGCGAAGCGCGGTGTCTTAACACCATCAGGGCAAAGATTATTAACAGCTATGGAAGACAACGAATCTCGCTGGACTCACACTACATTCGCCACTATTACAAGTAATCCTGAAATAAGTTCTGTCATACACTCAATGCTAGAAGTAGCTGAAGAGCAATCAAGACTAAGATAAAAAGGCTTCCCAGAAAACAGAGGTCATTACGCTTATGGCTGTGGAGGGCCACCGTGGATGCCGTTGCAGCGGCAATTCAAGGTAGCCAACACCTACATATTAGCAGTTTTATCTAGCCTAATTACGGCAACACAAATAGACTTACCGCTTCTAACTTTTGTTATAATTCAATTACTGTGTTAGAAGCACAAATCCAAGAGCCTATGACCGAAAAACCAGAAGTAGAAATAGTACCTCTATCACCTGAAGACCTAGAGATATTAACCCCGTTACTTAAAGGTATGGGCAAGGTTGATAATGAAAGTGAAGCAGCAGCTAGAGCGGAGTCAATGCTTGAAGACCCACACTATCTATTGGCTGTAGCAAAAATGGGTGATGGAATATCAGGTTACGTGTGGGCACAAAATAATGGCCCACATCTTAGAACAGGTGAAGTCACTGCACGCCTGCACGACTTATTCGTGTCCCCAGAACATCGTGGGCAGAATATAGGGCGACAACTGTTCCAGTTTGCAGTAGAATGGGCGAAAAAATCGAATGTTAAATACCTACAATGGCAAGGCAGTAAAGATGCTACAGCCTTTTATAAAAGCTTGGGTCTAGAGGGGGATACCAAATCCGACCTTGAGGAACACCCTTTCTACGAAATGGAGCTTTAGTTTTTCTTAACCCAGAATAAAAAACGAAATGCTTATGTTTGGAGGGCCACGGTGGAAGCTGTTGCAGCGGCAATTCAAGGCAGCCATCACCTACATATTAGCAATTTAATACCTCTATAATTACCAGTTCTCGGCTATCTTACTATGCGTAGTTTCAATTTGAGCTTCAACAACCTCGGCTGGGATTTGATTAAGAGCTGGACAGTGCGAAGTCGTAAGCATTCTTGTACCCTGGTAACGTGTTTCTCT
>OBEQ010901442.1_pt1 | contig 10882 bp, 5 predicted proteins | sample 1670901 | NCBI WGS metagenome assembly OBEQ01 (sample SAMEA104232315, study PRJEB22302) | groundwater metagenome | biome: forest; feature: aquifer; material: groundwater | place: USA | collected 2011-08-07 | depth 5.4 m | reverse complement strand
TCGGCGCTTTCTTCATCGCAGGCCCTCTCAGTACCGTCGCGATCAAGGGGTACCGTTATGGGGACGTTTATAACCAGACCCGCGAAGGGCGGGGCGCCATCACACAGTTCATCTCCCACTGGAAGATCAGGGACGGCGTGGCGGACGCTGCGGACTGCGCCCTTGCTACGCACCATAATCGGGTCGCACTTAAAGGCAAGCTCAATCTTGTCAGCGAGCGATATGACAATGTAATAGTGGCGCTTCTCGATGACAAGGGATGCGCAAAATTCAAACAAGGCATCAGCGGTCCCTTCGGCAATCCCAAGGTCGGCGCGGTAAGCGCGGTCGAGTCCCTTGCCGGCCCGATCTCAAATCTCTACAGGAAGGCAAAGCGCTTTGTTCAAGGCGGCAAATGCGAGGTGTTCTATAACGGAGCTGTGCAGCAACCTTCAAAATGATTCTCAGTGTCTCTGTGCCTCTGTGGTAAGGAACTGCCGTTCTCAATTTGGAGCGTTCGGGCACTTAGTGAAGACCCGTCAAAATCCGTTGCTGGAGTATCACCTGGTTCATATGCTCCTTTGTCTTGAATGTGAGGTAGTCCTTCTTGTCCAGATCAAAAAGCTGCTTTCTGTAACGGTCCGTAAGATCATACCACTTGATAGTCCTCATGCTGAAACGACTTTCTTCGGGATAGGCCAGCGTATTCATGAAGGACTGGATCGCTAAATAGTATCGGACAGCACTGCGCTCTATCGCGCCGCGGGGCCCGCCGATATATACTGGATTGCCCTTTCGGTCTGCTCCGGTCACCGTGAACCCTATCTTGCCCCAACCGAATGTCACAAAATAGGCCTTTTCAGCGAAGCGGAGTGCAACACTGTCGCTGTATGCATAACTGACGTGAACAAAAGTCCTTCCGCCATCAAGGGGCAGGGCCTCGAACCTCATCCTGTGGTCCTTCGTGCCGAAGGGGCCTGCATCGGCACTAAGATTGATGTCCAGATACCCCTGCTGCTCGGCAACGTTCCGGTAATGATAAATGACTTGACGCGCGTTTTCCGCAGGTTGATACACTTTGCGACCGATGTAAAAGGTCAGCAGCCAGGCGCCCGGCAGTTCCTTGTAGGTGCATGCCTTGACATTAGGATGGAGGGATACGATATCACACCAGTTTGAAGGAACCTTGAGCACGTTGACTACGCTGCTGAAGGTTTGATCGAATATCCCGTAGACATCCACGTGCACCCTGTCGTCTCGTTCAAAAGACTCCAGACAAAGAGGAAGTCCGAAGCTGTTTTTCTCCAACTCGGCCATGTTCTTGTGATAGGCGTCGAGCAGGATGTCTTCGCCCTCCCTAGCCTTTTCGACAGCTGAGGTGGGACCGCCAGAAAAGAAAATCGCAGCTGCTACCATGCACAGGAAGAATTTCGTTACTAGTTCACCGCGGAGGCACAAAGGTCGCACATCCATTGCTGAAGCCCAAGATGGTTACGAACAGAAAGAACAAAAAAGAATGGCTTGATTATTGTCATTTGTAATATTACCATGGCGGACAGTCTTCAGCCTAAACGCCTCAGCAATTACTATTTCAGGCGCTATTAATCAATGATTTTTGATGGTAGACTTTTTTAAAAAGGAGAGCATTTGATGGACCGATCCAACCGATTTATTTGTATCCATGGGCATTTTTATCAACCTCCCAGGGAAAGCCCGTGGCTGGAGGCAATTGAGATCCAGGATTCTGCATTCCCGTACCACGACTGGAACGAGCGCATCTCAGCTGAATGCTACGCTGCTAACGCTGTGTCGAGAATCTGGGACACGGAGGGACGAATCGTCCAGCTGGTGAACAATTATGTCAACATAAGCTTCAACTTTGGTCCAACTGTCTTGCTCTGGATGCAGAAGTATGCCGCCGAAGCCTATGAGGCAATTATCGAGGCTGACAGGCGCAGTGTAGAGAAATTCTCAGGTCATGGCTCTGCTATGGCCCAGGCTTACAATCATATGATCCTGCCGCTGGCCAACAGCCGCGACAAGAAGACACAGATTATCTGGGGAATAAAGGATTTTGAGTACCGTTTTGGACGTAAGCCGGAAGGGATGTGGCTTCCGGAGACGGCGGTAGATCTTGAAACCCTGGACCTAATGGCACAACACGGTATCGGATTTGCCATACTTTCCCCCAGTCAGGCTCGGAAGGCCCGGTCCATTGGCGATGATAAATGGCAAGATGTGAGCGGTGGAAGAATCGATCCCGGCATGGCTTACAGGGTATCTCTGCCCTCAGGCAGCGCCATGAACCTGTTCTTTTACGACGGCTCCATTTCACATGCTCTGGCATTTGAAGGATTGCTTAACAGCGGAGAGGCATTCGCAAAGAGGCTACTGTCCGCTTTCCCCGACGGCCATTCCTCTCCTCGCCTCGTCCACATCGCAACAGATGGCGAAAGCTATGGCCATCACCATCGAGGCGGCGACATGTCACTCGCTCACGCGCTCCATCACATTGAGTCCAACGGACTTGCGCAGTTGACGAATTATGGCGGGTATCTGACGGACCATCCACCGAAGCACGAAGTGAAAATATTTGAGAACAGTTCGTGGAGCTGCGCTCACGGAATAGAGCGCTGGCGGTCGGATTGCGGGTGTAACAGCGGAGGCCACCCGGGTTGGAACCAGGCCTGGCGGGCCCCTCTGCGTGCGGCTCTGGACTGGCTGCGAGATACCATTACCCCGGCTTATGAACAATTGGCCGGACAATTTCTGTCCGATCCGTGGGCGGCCCGAGACGATTACATCGACATCATCGTGGATCGGTCAACCGCGCGAGTCAGTGCGTTTTTGAATCGCCACGCGACCCGTCCCTTAACCTCTGAGGACGAGATCATGGTCCTGAATCTTATGGAACTCCAACGTCACTTAATGCTTATGTATACAAGTTGTGGTTGGTTTTTTGACGAGCTTTCCGGGATTGAGACGGTTCAGGACATAAAATATGCCGGCAGAGTTCTGCAGCTGGCCGACCAGCTTTTTAGCGAACCCTTCGAACCTGGCTTTATCGAGCATCTTGAACTGGCCAAGAGCAACATACCTGAACACCGTGACGGTCGCACCATATATGAGAATTTGGTCAGGCCTGTCATGCTCGATATGAAAGACGTGGGCGCCCACTATGCGTTAAGCTCGCTGTTTCAGGACATCGGCGAACGCAGCTCTATCTATGCGTATTCCGCCACCCGTGAGGACTACCGCAGTTTTCAGGTCGGAGGCTCAAGGCTGGTAATCGGGCGGGCCACGGTCACTTCGAAGATTACGCGCATATCCTCCAGCTTATGCTTTGGCGTTTTGCATCTTGGTGATCACAGTATCGCCTGCGGCACCGGCGAATATCAGGGCGCACAAAAATATGAAGCGCTGGCCAAAGAGATTTCAGCTGCTTTCGCCGGAGCTGACTTCCCGAAGACCATACTTCTGCTGGGTAAATACTTCGGGACGTCCACGTACTCTTTGACCTCGTTGTTTGCCGATGAGCGGAGAAAAGTCCTGAACATCATCATGGCGCCGACCCTGAGAGAGGCTGAAGCTGCATATAGCTCGATTTACGAACACCATGCCCCCTTGATTCGCTTTCTGACCGGGTCCGGGACGCCACGGCCAATAGTCCTGTCTGTCGCAGCGGACTTGTGCTTGAATGCCAAGCTTCGCAGGGTACTTCAAGAGGACGGACTCGATCCACAGGTAGTGAGACCTCTTCTGGAAGAAGCTCGTTTGGCCGGCGCAATCCTGGATGAGGCTGCTCTGGGATTATTACTAAAAAACAACATTGAGCGTCTCGCCCAGCAAGCCCTCGATCAGTGTGAGGACCTTTCCTGCATGGAGAGATTGAATAAGGCCGCAAAACTGGTCCGGACATTGCCGTTTGAGATTAATCTGTGGCAAATCCAGAACATCTGCTACAAAATCCTTCACACAAAATGGGCCGACTTCAAGGAGAAAGCCGGCTTGGGCGATAAAAACGCTCAGGAATGGATACGCAATTGCACTGAAGTGTCCGAGAATTTCAAGCTACAGGTGCCTAAGGCCAAGTAAATCTGCGATTTGATGAGCGTCAGCCGCGGAGGGCGCAGAGATAAATAAATAAGGCAATATGATTCTCCGACGCTTCTTTTGTCCCCTGTTTAAATTGTTTCCTTTTTGGACCCGAAATCCATTGTTCCTTCGAGCATTGCGACCGGGAAACAGGAGAATACATCGGCCAGGGCCAACGCCCTTTTTTCAGCGCGGCGAATCACTTTCACCTGTTCTCCGGTCAAAACATTATTAAAGATGTTGCCCGAGATTTCATCCGGGAGAAGAACCACAGTCTTTCCCCACACTTTCTCTCCAAATGGAACTTCAACGGTAAAATGCGAGACTTGGGTCATAAATCTCGGAACAATAACAAGGACAGCTTTATTGTCTTTTTGTCGCGCAAATCCGCAGACCTGATCTCTTAATTCTCCATCTGCAGTTAGCGGCATATAGGCTCCTTCCATGAAGAGCATATGGTTACCTCCCCGATATGTCAGTGCCTTCGAGGTGACATAAAGTTTTACGGAGCCGTCTTCCCACTTTTCGATGAGTCCCTTCAATCCTACTCTTAAATCCGGGCCGTACTTTGCCATATTCGCTTTCAGAGATGTAAGCATTGTCCTCCTGCGGTCGAAATCGACAGTCCTACGATTATCCGGATCACAAAGACTAAAATCCCATATCTCGGTCCCCTGATAGAAATCGGGAACGCCCGGACAAGTTATTTTCAGCAATGTCTGCGATAAGGAATTTAACATGCCGAAATAGGATATAGTCTTTTGGAAAGGTTCGAACTCCTCAAAAAACTTGTTGTTGGCACCAATCATCAAAATATCATCGATAAAGGACGTCACAGAGTCTTCATAAGCCGCGTTCGGATTTATCCAGCTCGTGTTGACTTTGGCCTCCCTCAGCGCCTTTATGGTATAGTCCCTGACCCTCTTTTTGAAGGAATCGTATTCGGTCTCATCGGGACGGCCAAGCGGCCAGGCGCCCAAGAGTGTCTGGTATATAAGACACTCTTCATTACGGTCCGGTACATCCTGTCGTTCAACGACAGTTTTTTTCACCTTGTTGAGGTAACTCCATCTCGTGAGACATTCTCTCCATTTGTCAGGGATCTCTGAGAGGACATTTATCCTTGCCCTTACATCTTCGCTCCGTTTTGTGTCATGGGTGGATGTGGTGATAAGAGCGTGGGGCCAGAGCTTGAGCCTGTCCAGATTCTGTCCATGAAATGCCTCCAAAGACAGGCCGAACCTGTCAGGACTTCCGCCGACCTCGTTTAGCGATACGAGACGGTTATACACATAAAAAGCCGTGTCTTCAACCCCCTTTGCCATGACAGGAGCTGTAAGCTGCTGGAACTTCATCGTGAAATCGAACCACTCTTTTTTGTCTTCTTCGCTAAAGTCTTCAGGGAATTTGAGCAAAAGGACAGCTTCGACAAAATCGAATATGAATATGCTGATAGCGGGATTTTTTCTTCTTGCCTTCGATAGTGCAGCCTCTATGCACTGACGGTCTCTGTCTTTAACGGTCGATGAATTTATATAAGTCCTGTAGACCGGGAAGAAGGCGATGACTTCGGTTATTGCCCTGGTAAGGCTGTTCAAAGTAAAATCCCGGGTATGCCTGTTCTTTTCAGAGATGTTGTTCAGATAATTTCCGAGGGTGTTTATCTCGCCCGACATGGCTACTTGTGTCACAAGCTTCTTGTTTTCGTACACCACGTCGGAAAAATGATTTTTGGTCTCAGTGAACTTTGCATAGAGGTCATCGAAGGTCTTTGCATTTTTTGAGTCAACGAAGATTCCGTTCAGGGAGTTTAAAAAATCATAACCCGTCGTCCCGAAAATGGACCAGCCCTCAGGCATTTTTTCGCCCCTAGTGAGGATTTTTTCTCCGACTATATAGAAGGGTTTGTACTGCGGGTCTGATGACAATAGCCTCTCATATCGCCTCAACACTTCCGGGCCGAAATCAGAATGTTCATGATCATCTACCGACGCTTTCGTAGAGACGAGTCGGCAGAAGCATTCACGCTGGAGTTTTTTAAAATATTGTGAAGGGGTGTAAAGGCCGTCCGGGTGGTCGACCCTCACCCCGCTGATCTTTCTTTCTACAATAAGCCTGAATATCAGTTTGTGGGTTTCCTTGAAGACGGCCGGGTCTTCGGTTCGCACCGCGGCGAGGTTATTTACGTCAAAAAACCTGCGGTAATTGATCTCTTCATTTGCGACACGCCAGTGTGAGAGTCTCCATACCTGTTTAGCGAGAAGCCCGTCCAGCAGGTTGAAACTTCTCGGGTCGCCCTTCTTGCCGTTAAACATATCCACATTGTCGTCGATGAACTTTTTTATTTCTGGGCTCTCAGTGTAAAGGGTTAGAAGACGCTTTTTGATGATCTCTTTTTCGCGGTATCGTTCGCCGATTTTTTCCTCATCTTTCTCTGCAGCCGGAGGCAGATGCTTTAGCCCGGTGACTATGCTTAAGAGTTCGGTGAAATGAGGGTTATCATTGGCGACAAGATGCCGGGGGTCCTCCGTGTGGTGATCGAGCAGGAGAACATACGTTTCCGGCAGTATCGGAAGCTTAATGTCCTGATAGTAGATGAAGAAGGCACCCTCCTCAAAGCGTAACCTCAGTCCCTGACTTTCGAGTACCTTGCCGTATTGGTCTCCAAGAACAGGTATGTGAAGTTTGCCGGAGAGTTTTTTGACAGCCGGATTCCAGTCGATGTCGAAGAAGTCGGCATTGGGAGAACTCCGGCCGTTTTCGAGGACGTCCATCCACCATGGGTTTTCACTTTCGCAGCTCATGTGGTTAGGAACGATATCGAGGATCTGCCCCATTCCGTATTTCCCCAGTTCTCGTACAAAGGCGTCATATTCTTCCTCTGTCCCCACTTCCGGGTTCAGAGAAGAGGGGTCGACGATATCATATCCGTGAAGGCTTCCCTTTCGTGCCTTGAAGTAGGGGGATGCGTAGACATCGCTAATGCCGAGATCGTGGAGATAGGAAACTATCCGCCGGGCATCGTTGAATCCGAAGGTGTGATTGAACTGAAGCCTGTACGTCGAAACAGGTATCCTGGGAGAGGGCTTGTCCGTACCCTCCATGCTACCCTTCCGGCAATATGGCCGACATATTATGGATGCCTACACGGTGAGTAAATTCTAAGGGGGCGGTTGTTTTTTCCATTCCTCCATCACTCTCCTTTTTTTTCAATCTTATCATGTATTGATTGTTGCGACAATCTCAGCATTACTCCGATATCATAAATACATTACTGAGTGAACAAACTTCTCTAAAATTACTTGATACAAATCTATTTTGTTATAATAGCTACTATGACTGGCGTAGAGATTATTGCAGTGGAAGGTAGATCGGAATTAAAAAACTTCATTGACCTACCCTGGAAGATCTATGCTGAATACCCCAACTGGGTCCCACCCCTAAAGAACGAGGTCAGCCGGATGTTAGACCCTCGCAAACACCCTTTCTGGGAGTTTTCCGAGCGTATCCTCTTTCTGGCCCGGCGCGGTTCGGAGACTGTGGGAAGGATCGCGGGCATTGTAGATAATAATTATAACCAGTGCCACGGCGAAAAGATGGGTGTCTGGGGATTTTTCGAGTGCACTGACGATGCGGAGGCCACAGCGGCCCTCTTCTCTTCCGTTGAGACGTGGGTCCGCCAGAAGGGGATGACCTTCCTGAGAGGTCCGCTCAACCCTTCGATGAATAACGAGTCGGGACTGCTTATCGAGGGGTTCGATTATCCGCCTGCTGTGTCAATGACTTACAACCCACCGTATTACCTCAGACTGATAGAATCGTGCGGCTTCACTAAAGAGAAGGACCTGCTCGCCTTTCTGCTGGATGGAGGCAATTACCGGCTGCCTGATTGGATGGAACGTCTTGCTGAACGAACTGCCCAAAAAAAAGGTGTCCGCATCAGGCACGTTGATCCGAAGAATCGGGATGCGGAGTTCGCCCTGATCAGGGAAATCTACAATGATTCCTGGTCCGGTAACTGGGGGTTCGTCCCCCTGACTGATAATGAAATGCGTGACATTCAAAAAAGTGTAAAGCCCTTTGCGGACCCGGACCTGGTGTTCTTCATCTATTATGAGAATGAGCCGGCGGCGGTCTGCGTGATCTTTCCTGATATCAATCCTTTGCTCAAGCGCCTAAACGGCAGGATAGGCCTGCTTGGTCTGTTCAAGGCGCTCATCTATCGGCGGGAGATCAACGGATTGAGGCTGTTGATGTTCGGAATCAGGGAGAAGTATCGGCAACTGGGGCTTCCCATGCTGGCGTTCCGCCACATATATAAGATTGCGCGGGAAAACAAGAACTATCAACATCTGGAGATGGGCTGGACCCTGGAGGACAACGAGTCGATCAACGCATTGATAGAGGAAGCCGGCGCTAGAATATACAAGAAATATCGCATATTCAGAAAGTCATTATAAGTAATGAATTGGAAAGTAACCGAACGAGTATATAGAGCATGTCTCATTGCGGGAATGACATTGATGACGGTGGTTGCGGCAGGTTGCGCCCACAGGCTCTACGCACCGATGCAACCAACCGGCTGGAGCGCCCAGCCTATCGTGAACGCCTGCCGCTTTGCCCCTGATGCCGACCAGGATCCTGCCACCGGAACGCCGGTCGGGGACGAAGGGTATTACCTTTATATCCTGACGGAAGCTGCCAAATGGGACTTCAGCTATGCGCCGGGGCTTCTCTTTTCAATTTGGCGTCAGCCTTGGGCGCATAGCTGGATCATCCTCGAAAGTCCCGGGAATCGTCTGGAATTCGGCCACACCGGCGACTTCGGGCTGGAGAAACCACGTTACCATTTGGGGGTGATACAAAGAATTCGGGAGGGAGATCCCAATCCTATCGCTTATTTGTGGCAGACGATGTCCGACGGCGAATTCCAGATCGGCAAGCCCCCTCGCCCCCCCACATTCGTCTGGAAAATGCCGATTACACAGCGACGGTATCAACTGATATATGAATACGCGATGCATCGGAAGTATGACCAGTTCGGATTGAGGAGCAATAATTGCACAGACATGGTGGCGGAGATAGCTGCGATGGCAGGCATCAACCTGATCCACCGCATTCGCCTCTCCCTGCCTCCGGAAACAAAGTTCTTGGGCAAGAAGGCGCGTATCTGGACGGACCCGCAATACCGAATACTGGAATTCAGCACACCCGAAGTTCTTGAGGTGGATCTGCGGCAGCTTGCCCGGATGGGAATCGGGAGTGATGTCACTGAGTGGTATCTGTCTTTACAACACTGAAGATCGAGCTGTTATTTGGCCGTATCGGACCCGATTGATCGACCCGGCGAATTACGGTAAAATTTCTGTCAAAAGGTGAATGTATAACATTGAAGCATAAGAAGTCCGTTATATTGGCCGAGCATCGGGACCCCATTATTGCTTTTGTCTGGCGGCCCGAGGAGGTCATCCCACCTGTGATCCAGATGGCTCACAGAACAGGGAGCAGGGCCATCTTCGACTTTTCCTCGATGGGGTCGGAAGAGTTGCGTTCTTTCTTACGAAAGGCCGATCCTACCGGCCACGTTAGGGATATCAAGATTTCTGCCCCTGCCTTGATCGATCCATCTTTCGGGCGATTCCTTCAGGAAACAGGGGTCCAGGACATCTGGGTAGAATTCCACCCCCAGTTTTCCCAGGGAGATCCTTCAGTCTTTCTGCGGAGAATAAAAGAATTGTCGGAAGACCACCGTTGCTTTCCGATCGTCGGAGACCTGGATCTTCTCACAGCGATTTTGAAGGACAACCCGGAAATCGGGCGCATCGCATTGAAAGGATGCGAGGCCTCTGGATTCGTAGGCGGTGAGACGACCCTGGTTATTTATTCGGCGCTCAAGGAAATGCTGCGCAACAATTCAAAGTCTCTGGCGAAGTCTCTGGACATCCTCATCTGGGGCGGCATCTGCACCCCTGAGGCGGCAGCGGCATTCCTGTCCACAGGGGCCACCGGGATCGTCTTTGAGAGCGTCCATTGGCTGACAGATCTGGTTGCCATTGATCACCTCCAGCGGCAGCTGCTCGCCGGGCTTCGTATGGATTCTACCGATCTGGTTGGCCTGGACCTGCAGGTCCCTTGCCGCCTTTTCAACAAGGGTAACTCGCTTGCGTTCAGGGAGATCAAGACGTTCGAGAACTCGCTATGCGGAGCAGAGATCACCGAGGAAAGCCGCCGTTCCTTCATAAGCCAACTGCATGCCAGAGTCCTCCACCCTCTCGATAGCCGTTTTGGTCAGGACGAGGTTATCCCTCTGGGCGTGGAGGCCGCCTTTGCTGCGTCGTTTATTGATCGTTTTGGGACCGGAACCGGGGAGGCCGTGCAAGCCTTCATGGACGAGATTCGAAACGTATGCCGTTCGGCAGAGGTGAAAAGGGATTGCTTTTTGGACAGCCCCGTGGCCAGAGAGATGGGAACCATGTATCCCTTTATCCAGGGCGCCATGTCCTCCATCACAGATGTCCCCGAATTTGCCTCAAAGGTTGCCGATGCCGGTGGACTGCCCACAATCGCCCTTGGCCTGATGGACGATGAGGCCCTTGACAGGCGGCTGGGACCTTTGCCTGAGGTCATGGGAGGGCGCCCTTATGCAGTGAATGTCGTTTCTTTGGCAGAGAACCCTTTGCGGGGGACGCATCTTGCCTGGATAAAGAAACACAGACCCCGCTTTGTGGTGATCGCAGGGGGTGACATATCACCCCTAAAAGAATTGGCAGAATGCAGCATGGAGGTTATCTATATCGCTCCTGATGAG
>OBEQ010360716.1_pt1 | contig 10882 bp, 9 predicted proteins | sample 1670901 | NCBI WGS metagenome assembly OBEQ01 (sample SAMEA104232315, study PRJEB22302) | groundwater metagenome | biome: forest; feature: aquifer; material: groundwater | place: USA | collected 2011-08-07 | depth 5.4 m | reverse complement strand
GAACCATTCATGTCGCCCAAAGGAATTTCCCTCTGAAAATGAGACATTTTTACACATTGAGAAACCCCAATTTAGGCAATATGCTGTCCCACAGGGTTGGCTTTTTAAAAAAATGGTCATTTTCTATGGGATGGCTGTGAAATAATTTAACATCCGCGTAGGGGCGGGGTTGAAACCCGCCCCTACAACGGCGTGATTTTTTCACGCGGAATGTAAACTGATTTTATGCATTTGCTATAGCATAGGCAGGGACGCCTGTGCTGCCAAAGCTGTCTCACCCAGTTCATTTTGGAGGCTTCCATTGCTTTGGGGGGTGTTTTGAGTGTATAGAAAATACATCCACTTTCATGAGCGAGGGTCTTCCATCAACAGATCGATCGAAGGAAGAAAATCTTTCCTCCCCCTCGTCGGAAACAGATCGTGAAATGGTACTTCGAGTACAATCAGGGGATGCCTCGGCATTTGATTTATTGGTCGAGAAATATAAAGCCCGCCTTTACACCGTGATTTATAATATGCTTGGCAATCACGAAGATGCAGCAGATTTATCCCAAGAAGTTTTTTTGAAGGCATTTAAGTCTCTGTATCGATTTCAGAATCGAGCCAACTTTTACACTTGGCTTTATCGGATTGCGATTAATACAACATTAAACTTTATCAAGCGGCGGAAGAGTATTTCTTTAAGTCTGAATGAGATGAGTTTCATGGTGGAAGAAGATCCGACATTTAAAGAGTTAATTCTTAAAGAAACCGTTCGCCGCGATCTTGATCGGAAAGAACTCCAGGAAAAATTGAACGAAGCGCTTCAGAGGTTGTCAAAGGACCATAGAACCGTTGTTGTATTACATGATATTGAAGGAATGCGGCATCAAGAGATTGCCAAGGTTTTGGGTTGTTCAGAAGCCACAGCGCGGTCGCGTTTATTTTATGCTCACCAACAATTACAGGCTTTGCTTGCAAATTACCTCTAAATTCTTCAGATTCACATTCTTATGATGAAATGCGAGAAAGTTTGTTTGCATCTTGCTGCGTTTTCCGTAGGGGAAATTGGAGAGGGTGAAGAGAAGAAAATTCAGGAACATTTGGCGGGTTGTGCGAATTGTCGAGAAAGCTTACGAACGACCCAGCAACTTCGTGCTCTTTTGGCTTTAAAGCGTTACGAAAGGCCTGACGAATTTTTTCTCCGCACATATCTTGCGGAATTTTACCGCCGTCTTTTATCGGGGATGGTGCGGGAAGTCTCTTTATGGACAAGGATATGCAAGATTTTTTCACTTGGCGAGGGGTGGAAGGGAATTGATTTACGTTTTGGCTGGGGTGTTTTTGTAGGAGTAGTGTTCCTTGGTTTTTATGTAGCTCATGTTTCGATCGAGAAGAGAAACTCTGCCCATCTTGTTTTGGGCGATTCAAACGGGATTTCTTCTCAGATTTTTCAGGACGGGGCATCAGCTTTATCTGATTCGTCGCCCATGGAAGTTGCCTCCACTTTCAATCACCTCATTTTGGTGGACAATCATTCGAATAAGAATCTTATTTACGTGATGGATCATGTACATTATGAGCCTTCCTCTCATGGGTCAGTTGTTCTTGAGTTTTAGAGTGTGTTTGAAAAATAAGATGAAACTTGTTGCAACGGCGCTCTGCTTTTTCTCGGGGTGGGTAGTCGGTCTTACGGCTGAGACATCGACTCAAGGAGTGATGCAAGGTTTTGAGCAAGAAATTCAAGGAATCTTTGATCGCACGAAAGATTCAGTCGTAAAAATTAAAACCATTGTGCCGGTAACGGATACTCGGAAAGGAAATCTTATTGCAGAGGGATTGAGTATTGGGACTGGTTTTTTTGTAGATCATAGAGGCTATATTTTTACAGCATCCAGTGTGTTACGCGGAAGCACCAGTGCGATTGTCTATTGGCGTGGCAAAACATACGAAGCCCAATCTGTGGGACAAGATCCACGAACCAATCTCGCTTTGCTCAAAATCAATGCGCAGACTCCTTCTTTGCCTTTTGGGGATCCAGATGCACTTAGGGTTGGATCGCTTACTCTTGCTGTAGGATATCCTATGGATGCACCTATCTCTGCGGAGTATGGATTTGTATCGAACCTAGATGCGGTACAGATGGCTCATTTACTACCGATTGCACCCATCCGCTGCAGTATTCGTGCGCAGCCTGGGCAAAGTGGAAGTCCCATTCTTAATAGTAAGGGCGAAGTTGTAGGAATGCTTGTTTATACCATGATGGATGGCAGTTCTTCTTTTGCTCTTCCCATTACTGCGGCCCAAAAGATTCAGCACGACCTCCTGAAGTATCACCAATCACGCCCCGGTTGGATGGGGTTGACGATTGAAGTGACGAATAATCTGCCATCTTCTGATGCCCAAATTTACATACGGGATGTTTACCAAGGTTGTCCTGGTCATGTAGCAGGTATTTCTTCAGGTGATGTTCTTCTCAAAATTGGTGACAAATCTATTCGTACGGCTGCAGATGTTATGAAGGCTACTTTTTACCTAAGTGTGGGTGAAACCGTAAATTTCACAATTGAACGGGAAGGGGAAATGAAGGTCGTTCCTGTAAAAGTTGTGCCGCGGCCTACGGATCAAGAACTGCTTGCGTTAAAGCCAATTTCTTTACCTCTCACACCGGCTCGCTAAGAACCCCAGCAGGCTGCTACACCGCAAAACGTGAGAAATTTACAGGTGCGCTAAGAGATTTCCCAAATTAGCGCGATTCGAGATCAAAAAGTGGGTTAAACTTCGTCCTGCTATTTGTGCGTCGTGGTTCAAAATAGTGAAGTCTACGATGAGACGTGGATGAGTGGCAATGTCCCAGAAAATTCTTGGATAGCGCCACATGGAATTGGAAGTTAAAAAGGGGTTGATGATTTCCAAGGCAGGGATATCTTCTTCTGCCGTATCCGTAATTGTGTGGATGCCTACAAATGGGATTCCACGTGACTTTGCCTCGGAGTAAATAGCGAACGATTCAAGATCGACGATTTGGAGTTTTGTTTGCTTGAAAAGCTGGTTTTTTTCCTCATGTTGTGCCACAATTTTGTCTGCGGTGTAAATGGGGCTGATATAGACATGATGTTCATGCGATTCGTCTGCTACACTACGGAGATGATTTTCTAAAATGAGATCACTCGGTTGGGGCCCTGTGGATTTTTGATTGTCGGCAAAGGAGGAAAGCACAATATCCCCGCGTTTGAGTTCAGGATTTAAGGCGCCGGCATATCCAATGGAAAGGAGGACTGAAAGTTTATAAGTGTCACAAAAAATGCGTGTGGCTTCCCGTGCATTTTCTTTGCCCACACCACTCAGAACGACGGCAATTGGTAATCGCCCGAAACGCCCTGTATAATATTTCCGACCTTGTAAACGATGTTCGTAATGGACGTGAAAGGCATTTCGAAAATACCTCCACTCCGTGGGAAGTGCGATGACAATACCAATGGGCATTTATAAAATGGAGAATCTTCTATGGATCGAAATGATTTATGCGATACATCAATTGTATGTAGTTTAAATTGCAAGTCGAGAGAAGGTTTTCCATTTTCAATTTTCCATGTACGTTTTAATATCGGACTATGGCAATTCCTTTCAACAGATTGACCGTAAAAGCACAAGAGGCTCTGCAAGAAGCCCAGCACGAGACTGAAAATCGGGGTCATGCTGAACTTTCTCCTGAACATCTTCTAGCAGCCCTGCTTAAACAGGAGGAAGGTCTGGTCAAACCTTTGCTTGGAAAACTAGGGGTAAACATTCCTAGACTACAAGATTTATTGGACACTACGCTCCGCCGTAAACCACAAGTCAGTGGAGGCATTTCGCAAGTGGTCCTTTCCAATGATTTGAACCAAGTGTTTGTTGCAGCTCAAAAGGAGGCCGAACATTTGCACGACCAATACATCAGCACGGATCATCTTCTCCTTGGGATGATCGAGCAAGGGAAATCCGATGCTGCGGGGTTGCTTAAAGGGATGGGGATAAACAAAGCTGCTCTTCTCAAAGCGCTTCAAGAGCTTCGAGGCAGCCAACAAGTGACCGACCCAAATGCAGAAGACAAATTTCAGTCGCTCGAGAAATACGGACGTGATCTTACAGAAGCTGCTCGACAGGGCAAGATTGACCCAGTGATTGGTCGCGATCCCGAGATTCGCCGTGTGATGCAGGTTCTTTCGCGTCGCACGAAAAACAACCCTGTACTCATTGGCGACCCAGGGGTAGGTAAGACGGCGATTGTGGAGGGGCTTGCTCGTCGGATTATAGCTGGGGATGTACCAGAAGGGCTTAAGGATAAGCGCCTTGTTGCCATGGATCTAGGCGCTATGATTGCAGGTGCTAAATATCGAGGAGAATTTGAGGATCGTTTAAAGGCTTTTCTTAAGGAGGTCACGGCTTCAACAGGTCAGATTATTTTATTTATCGATGAGTTGCATACTTTGGTGGGTGCAGGGAAAGCGGAGGGTGCTGTGGATGCTGCCAACATGCTTAAACCGCAACTTGCGCGAGGAGAGTTGCGTTGTATTGGGGCTACAACCCTCAATGAATATCGCAAGTACGTAGAGAAAGACGCTGCCCTGGAACGCCGTTTCCAGCCCATTTACGTCGATGAACCGAGTGTGGAGGATACCATCGCGATTCTTCGAGGACTAAAGGAGCGCTACGAAATACATCACGGAGTTCGGATTAGCGATTCTGCGCTTGTGGCTGCTGCAACACTTTCCCATCGTTACATCAGCGATCGTTTTCTTCCGGATAAGGCTGTGGATTTAGTAGATGAAGCTGCTTCATGTTTACGGATGGAAATCGATAGCCTTCCCACGGAAATCGATGAAATTGAGCGGCGGATCATGCAATTGGAGATCGAACAGCAAGCTCTTAAAAAAGAGACCAACTCTGCCAGTATTGAACGACGCAAAAGATTGGAGTCGGAACTTTCTAATCTTAAAGAGAGATCCACCCAACTTCGAGCTCAGTGGCAAAACGAGAAAAGTACCCTCAGCCAAGCACGTTTGTTGAACGAACAGATTGAAAAAGCAAGGGAGGAAATTGAGCATGTCAAGCGGTGTGGAGATCTTACACGCGCTGCTGAAATCCAGTACGGGACTCTTCCAGATCTAGAAAAAAAACTGAAAAAAACTCAGGAGAAACTGGCAGAGATCCAAAAGGAAGGTGGCATGCTTCAAGAGGAAGTAAGAGAAGAAGATATTGCGAAAGTAGTTGCTGCCTGGACGGGGATCCCCGTTTCTCGCATGTTGGAAAGCGAACGCCAGAAACTCGTGAAGATGGAAGAGCGCTTGCACTTGCGTGTGGTTGGTCAAGAACACGCTGTTCGGGCCGTCAGTAACGCTGTCCGCCGTTCTCGCTCGGGGTTACAGGATCCTAATCGTCCCATAGGTTCCTTTATTTTTCTAGGGCCGACGGGGGTAGGAAAAACAGAACTTGCACGTGCCGTTGCAGAGTTTCTCTTCGATGATGAAAATGCAATTGTGCGAATTGATATGTCGGAGTATGGAGAAAAACATTCTGTGGCGCGTCTTCTTGGTGCCCCTCCAGGGTATGTGGGTTATGAAGAAGGAGGACAACTTACAGAAGCTGTCCGGCGAAGGCCGTATTCGGTTGTACTCTTTGATGAAATTGAGAAAGCACATCCTGAAGTTTTTAATATGCTCCTTCAATTGCTCGATGATGGGCGATTGACAGATGGGCAAGGAAAAACCGTGGATTTTCGCAACACGTTGGTTGTGATGACTTCTAATATTGGGAGTCCCATGATTCAGGAATTTTTTACCGAAAAAGCTGATCCCAAAGCGGTGGTGGACTCGGAAAGTCGCGAGTATAAACAGATGGAAAATCGGGTACTCAACGAGCTACGTCAACATTTCCGCCCAGAATTTCTCAACCGAATTGATGAGATTATTGTTTTTCGATCACTGAGACAGGGAGAAATTGCTAAGATCGTTGAAATCCAGCTTGCACGAGTTCAGAAGAGGCTTCTTGATCAGCACATTCGATTGGATTTCGACAATTCAGCACGGGAATTTATTGCGCGGGAAGGTTATGACCCTGTTTTCGGTGCTCGCCCTCTCAAGCGAGTGATTCAACGCGATATTCTAGATAAACTTTCCCTCGATATTTTGGATGATAAATTTCACGATGGAGACAAGATTGTTGCGCGATTGGGCAAGAATGAGACCATTGAGTTTGAGAAGGCGCCGCTTGCCAAAAATAAATAAGTTTTGTTTCGTCTTCTCCTATTTTTTCACCCACCTTCGCCAGAAAGTCACTGTCCCGCAGCCGCGGGACGAACCTTGGGCTACGGCAGGCCTGTCCTCTGAAGTCTCCTTCCACAGCCCTAATCGTTATACACAAATACAAATGGTAGGGACGATCGTCCCCGATCGTCCGCGGTCGAGCAAGGATGCTCGCCCCTACCAGAGATAAAAACCAGAGATGTGTATAACGATTAGTCCACAGCCGTGGGACGTGGGGGGATTATCGCCTAGTAATAAAACCATAAAGAAAGCCACCACCTTTGGTGAAAGCTTCACTTGCCGGTTTTATCGGTCTTAGGGATTACAGGAGATGTGGGAGTTGGTGAAGGAATATTCGTGGTTGGAGCTGTAGGTGTTTTCTTAACCGTAGAAGCTTCTTGGAGTTCAGATCCCAATTTACTCGAGGGCTTATGATGAGTGTAAAGATAGGCAAGTGAAACGGTCGTGATAAAGAAGATGGTTCCTAACCACGTCGTCATTTTCGTAAGCACATTCCCTGTACTAGAACCAAAGAGAGTGTCGGTAACAGCGCTACCAAAAGCAGTTCCTAAACCTTCGCTCCGGGGTCGTTGCATCAGAACAATAAAAGTGAGCAGAAGACAAACCACAATATGGACGGCGAGTAAAAAGCCGATAAAAATGTCGATCATAAGGAAGTTAAGTTAGCAGTAACAGGAAAGTTAGGTAGAAGGAAAGGCTTTTTTATGGATCGTTGTTTTCATTTTTTGCAGCGCGCACGATGGCTGCGAAGCGGTGCGCATCAAGGCTGGCGCCACCGACGAGAACTCCATCGATATCTGGCTGATCGAAAAATCCTTTGATATTCGTGGGTTTGACACTGCCACCATATTGGATACGAATTTTTCCAGCTTCATTTTTCCCGAGTATTTCTGAGAGGACGGAACGGATGAGAGTATGTGCTTCCTGGGCTTGGGCGGGAGAAGCATTTTGTCCAGTGCCAATAGCCCATATAGGTTCGTAGGCGACAACCAATTCTTCAGTGTGGTCAGCTGAGATGCCATCGAGGCTCTCTCGAATTTGGGTTTGTATGATTACTTTGAAATTTTCTTTTTCGCGTTGTTCCAAGGTTTCCCCAACGCAAACAATGGGACGCAGGCTGGAAGCTAATGCAGCTTTGACTTTGCGATTTATAGTAGGATTGGTTTCCCCAAAATATTGACGTCGTTCGCTGTGGCCCAAAATCACATAGCGCGAATAAACACTTCGTAACATCGTTGCCGAAATTTCTCCGGTATATGGACCTTCCTTTTCCCAGTGCATGTTTTGGGCCCCGACACGGATGTTGGTGTTGGAAACAAGGTCGGCCACACGTTGCAAGGCGATGAAGGGTGGGCAAAGAACCACATCGGTATCGGTGAGGTCGGGAAGTTCGAGAAGGAGGTCTTTCACAAGGTTTTCGGCTTCCTGTACTGTTTTGTGCATCTTCCAATTTGCAACAATGATGGGCCGTCGAGGTTTCATAGGCTAGCTCTGGGTGTTCGGAAAAATTTTTCCTCTTGTGTCATCCCGAGCGTGTCGAGGGATCTCTCGTCAATTCTGATATTGGGGTAAGAGATGAGTCTTCGACCGCATGCACCTCAGGAATAACATTGCTATTCTTTAGTGGGCTTTCAGCCCAAATTCAATTCTTTCGCCTTCAGGCGAAAGTGGTTTAATCCACAGGTTTTAATTTTCACCTTCGGCATAAAAGGGGACCTATTTATCGGTCAATGCTGTCACACCTGGCAAGGTCTTTCCTTCGAGGAATTCCAAGGAAGCTCCGCCTCCGGTGCTTAAAAAAGTAATTTGATTTGCCACTCCAGCAGCATGAATTGCTTTTACCGAATCGCCACCTCCTACAATCGATTTGGCACGACTGGCGGCAACCGCACGAGCAATTTCATAAGTGCCTTTGGCAAAGTCTTTGTTCTCAAAAATCCCCATAGGACCATTCCAGAATATAGTTTTGGCTGTGGCCAGGGAAGTTTGATAATTTTTCACAGTGTTTGGACCGATGTCGACCCCGCACCAATCCGTTTCGATGTCAACCCTGTTAGTGATTTTAGCATCTTGGTACCCAATGATTTTTCGACCTTTTTTATCAAGCTTGTCTGTTTCCACCCGCCGGGCGACGATATGATCTGAAGGAAGGAGAATGCCTTTCCTAATTTGGCGAGCTTTTTCCAGGATCTGTTTGCTCATTTCCAATCGGTCATCCTCTACGAGCGAAGAGCCAGTCTCGATTCCTTGGCTTTTTAGGAAGGTATAAGCCATCGCTCCGCCAATGAGCAGTGTGTCCGCCTGACTGAGAAGAGATTCGATAACATGAATCTTGTCACTAACTTTAGCTCCGCCGAGGATGGCGACAAAAGGCCGTTCAGGTTTGGAAAGTTCTTCGCCAAGGTATTTCAATTCCTTTTGCATGAGAAATCCTGCCGCGGATTGCTGGAGGTAATGGGTCACACCTTCTGTTGAAGCATGGGCTCGGTGAGCAGAACCGAAGGCATCATTTATAAAAATGTCGGCATAAGACGCTAATTTTTTGGCGAAATCAGGATCATTGGTTTCTTCTTGAGGATAAAAGCGTAAATTTTCCAGGAGCAAACAATCGCCATTTTGCATGATGGAGAGAGTTTTCTCCACTTTTTCACCCAAGCAGTCATCCACGAAAGCCACAGGACGGAATAGGAGATTAGAAAGGCATTGAGCCACAGTACGTAAACTCATCAAAGGATCGCGCTTACCTTTGGGACGGCCGAGGTGGCTACAAAGAATCACGCGTGCGCCGCGTTCGAGAAGATAATCAAGGGTTGGCAGAGCGGCGCGGATGCGTGAATCATCAGTAATTCGGCCTTTAGCATCAAGGGGAACGTTAAAGTCTACACGCACCAACACTCGCTGGCCATGGACGTCCATGTCTTGGATCGAGAGTTTAGGCATAGATGATTTTGTAGGCCGCATGACCTCACGTGGTGTTTTTTTCGCCCTGCGTCGAGTGGGGGTAGTGACATTTTCACAGTAAAAACTTCAATACATCCACACAACGATTTGAATATCCCCATTCATTATCGTACCAACTCACGAGCTTAAAGAAGCGGCGATTTAGGCCAATTCCCGAGCCTACATCAAAAATTGCGGAATGCCGATCGTGAATGAAATCTGAGGAAACCACCTCGTCTTTCGTATAGGCGAGGATTCCTTTGAGATAAGATTCACTCGCTTTTTTCATAGCTGCACAGATTTCTTCGTAACTCGTTTCCTTTTTAGTGCGAACAGTAAGGTCGACTACCGACACCGTAGGTGTAGGTACACGGAACGACATTCCGGTTAACTTGCCCTTTACTTCGGGAAGGACAAGACCAACAGCCTTTGCCGCCCCTGTTGTGGAAGGGATAATATTGATGGCTGCACTGCGCCCTCCCTTCCAATCTTTTTTTGATGGTCCATCTACGATTTTTTGGGTCGCAGTGTAGCTATGGACCGTCGTCATCAATCCTTCCTCAACACCGAATCCTTCCTTTAAAAGCACATAGACCACAGGAGCGAGACAATTGGTGGTGCAACTGGCATTCGAGATGATGTGATGCTTCGTCTTATCGTACTTGGAATGATTTACCCCAAAGACAAGCGTGATATCTTCTCCTTTGCCAGGAGCAGAAATTAAAACCTTTTTCGCTCCTGCCGTGAGATGGCCTTTCGCCTTTTCTGCATCGGTGAAAAGTCCTGTCGATTCAATCACGACATCAACCCCAAGTGCTTTCCAGGGAAGAGTGGTGGGTCCCTCTTTGATAGCTAGACATTTGATCTTATGACCATCAACAACAAGAATGTCGTCTTCAGTAAGATGAGAAGAAGACTTTTCGCTACGAACCTCATCTTGAAAACGGCCCTGGGTCGAATCATATTTCATAAGATAAGCAAGATTATCGGCAAGGACCACATCATTGACTGCTACGATATCGATCTCCTTGCCGAGTAAACCTTGCTCACACAGTGCCCGAAAAATCATCCGGCCAATTCGGCCAAATCCATTAATGCCGACTTTGAGTTTCATGATAGGTTGATATGTTAAAAAAGAGCCAATTTTTTTATCAAAAGTGAATGAACTTGGTAAAGGGATTTATGTGTAAAGATCGCGGAGGTTTATTTCTTCGCGCCGTACCCAATCAGCAATTTGTTGGTAGCCAATTTGCGGAGAAATCGTAGGTTTCCACCCTAGTAGATGTTCTGCTTTTCGATTGTCGGAGATGTAAATGATGAAGTCGGCTGTTCGCGGCTTGGGGTCGAGGGTGGGTCGGAGGTTTTTATTAAAAAGATTGCCAACAAGCTCGGTTGCTTCCCAAAGGGAAAGAGTTTTTTGGGGACCGCCTCCAGCGGTAAATGTTTGGCCAGCCACTTTTCCAATATGTTTCATTTGGAGTTCGAAGAGGTGGCAGACATCTTCGGCAAACAAAATGTCGCGTACTTGTTTACCTTTCCACCCAATATATTGCAATGGCAGGTCAAAATAGGCAGCAATCGCCCACCATGCAACCCAGCCTTGAGCACATTTACCAAATTGACCTTCTCCTGCCAACACACCGAAACGGTTGACCACG
>OBEQ010316565.1_pt1 | contig 10882 bp, 8 predicted proteins | sample 1670901 | NCBI WGS metagenome assembly OBEQ01 (sample SAMEA104232315, study PRJEB22302) | groundwater metagenome | biome: forest; feature: aquifer; material: groundwater | place: USA | collected 2011-08-07 | depth 5.4 m | reverse complement strand
TATTTCAAAGGCAGGGACAAGCTCTTCAAACTCTTTCTTACTCATTCCAAGCAAGGCTTTTGTGGCTCTATCATCACGAAAAAAGGAGCGGAGGTTCATATGAACCTATTATATCAGAATGGGTATATGGCAACAGGCTTAGTGTTTGAAGCAAGAGCGGAGGAATCCGCTGTGTATGTCCGTGTTCTCTCTCGACTCAAGCGTCCTATTGTATTCGATAATCTTCTTCTGGATCACGTGAATCGTATGTTGGAAGGGGGTGAGGAGTGGGCAGAGAAACTAAAAACATACGCTCCGTCTTTGCTGAAACGCATGGAGTCTCCTTATGATCGTAAGCAGCTCCAAGATATGATAGGGGTGCCTGCTTCAACGGAAGAAGTGCGGCCACCTCGTTCAAGCAGTGGTCGTTTTATAGATGTCGTTGCGAAAAAAATAAGTTCCTTTTTTTCAGAAAAAAGCCGCCTAGATTCCAAGTTGTTTTTTTACCTCAGCTTCTGCCTGTTCTGGGTTGGCGCGGCCTTCGGTGCTCTTCATGATCACACCGACAAACCATTTTATAAGTTGAAGCTTGCCAGATTTTATTTGAGCGACCTGGTTTGGATTCTGTGCGATCGTTTGCGCAATCAGGTTTGCAAGTGCTTGTGGATCATCTATTTGCCCTAAATTATGCTCTTCAAGAAGGTGAGATGGATCCGTCCCATGCTCGAGCATCAGCACAAGGAGTTTTTGACCGTTGGCGCTGTTCACCGTTCCCTCGTCGATGAGATGAAGTAGCTCGGCAAAATCTTCTGGAGAAATTTTTACATCTTGGATGGTTCGATTCATTGCGGATAAAAGTCCTGCGAGTCTACTTGTAAGCCAACCGGCAGCGAGTTTTGCGAGCTCCTGTTTGCGTCCTTCTAGGATGTCTCCACCAGACGTCGTTTTAGTATCTGTTGATTCTAACCAGCTACCCAATTCATTCATCACCGCTTCTGCATACTGCACCCATCCTGCATTCACGACAAAGAACCGCGCATCATCCTCGCTAAATCCCCATTCGGCCTGAAGTCGAGCACGGGTTGCCATCGGCAGTTCTGGAATGTGTCGTTTTTCGGTCTCTCGAATATCCGTAAGTGTAAGAGACGGTAGATCGGGTTCTGGAAAATACCGATAGTCTGCGTTTGTTTCTTTGAGACGTTGTTCAAATGTTTCACCTTTGTTTTCATCCCATCCACGCGTGGCCCCAACAGGAACATCGCCTCTGTTAAGCATTTCATGTTGACGTTCAATCTCAAAGGTGATCGCTCGTTCAACGGCACGAAACGAGTTGATATTTTTAATTTCAATCTTTGGATTGTAGCCATGCTGTGCTGGCATGTTGTGCTCATCGATGGCCATGAGGGAAACGTTGGCGTCGCAGCGCATGTACCCTTTTTCCATGTCGGCATCAGACACGCCGATCGTTCGAAGTAAAAGTTGAAGCTCTTGCAGAAATATTTTAGCTTCTATAGGCGAACGAAAGTCTGGTTCCGTAACAATCTCGGTCAGTGGTACACCCGCACGATTGAAATCGATCAAACTTGCAGAGGAAGCGGCGTCGTGCATGTTTTTTGCGGCGTCTTCCTCGAGATGAGCGCGCGTGATGCCAATGCGAACCTGTTCTCGTTGGGCGAGGGCGTCTTTTTTTGGAACATCAAACACAAATTTTCCCATCTGCGCGATAGGAAAATCGTATTGCGAAATTTGATAGCCCTTTGGAAGGTCTGGGTAGAAATAATTTTTTCGATCAAAGTGGGCGTGGTCTGGAATGGTGCATCCAAGGGCGAGGCCGGTGCGTACACCAAGACGGATGGCTTCGGCATTCAGCGCTGGAAGTGCCCCCGGTTGACCTGTACATACGGGGCAAATAGCCGTATTTGGTGGAGTTACGTCATCAACATTGGCACACGAGCAAAACATCTTGGTCTTTGTTTTTAAACGTACATGGATCTCGAGCCCAATGATGGGAATATAACGAGTAGATGACATACGAGGGAAGCCTAGCAAGAACGAAGGCGAATGGGTAGCATACATCGTGTATGGGAGAAATTCGTATGGAGGCTTCCTGGAAGGAAGCGCTGGCCTCGGTTTTTGAGGAGCCATTCTTTGCCACCGTGACCACGTTTGTGAGGGAGGCGTACAAGACGAAAACGGTGTATCCACCACCTGCACGTATCTTTTATGCACTGGATGCTTGTTCATTTGAAAAGGTTCGTGTGGTTATCCTGGGACAGGATCCATACCACGGCCATGGTCAGGCGCACGGCCTCTCTTTTTCTGTGCCAGACGACATACACCCACCGCCTTCGTTGCAAAATATCTTCAAGGAGATTCGCGATGATGTTGGCGTACCTTTATCCACAAACGGCAACCTTGAACGCTGGGCCGAGCAAGGTGTCCTCCTTTTAAATGCAGCCCTTACCGTGGAAGCCGGGAAAGCTCTGTCACATCAGGGCCAGGGTTGGGAACCGTTCACCGACGCCATTATCCGTACGCTTTCTACCAGGCGAGAGCGTCTCGTGTTTATGCTCTGGGGACGATACGCGCAGCAAAAAGCCACGCTGATCGACGCGTCTCGTCATCTGATTTTACTGGCACCGCATCCGTCGCCTTTTTCTGCGTACAGCGGTTTCTTTGGATGCAAACATTTTTCGAAAACAAATGCGTATCTCATTCAGCAAGGGTTAGGAACAATCAACTGGTAAAAAAACGTTCGCTGTTTATCCAAAGGTGAATGTATACGCTTTGAGGCCGGGTGTTTCGGGTATGAGCTGTAGGGTGTGGTCACCGTTTTTGTCCGTCTCGTGGATGATATCGTACAAGCGTTCTTCTTGAAGGGTGAGATAGCTCTGGCCTTGCTCGAATACAACGTCTGCTCCGGCCATATTGGCCGCAAGAGGCTTGCCATCACGTAATACTTTTACGCGGACTTTTTGATCCGCGCTTGCAACGAAGTACACGTGTGTTGCGACGTAGCGATAGAGAATACGAGCAAGGGGCCTAAGACTGATGGCGTGCTCTTTTTGAATATCCCACGCACCGTCTAAAAATAACGTGTTGGATGGTATTTTGTTGGGAGCGCGAAACGTTTGTGGTCCTTCTGTGTTTGCTGCGCCGTTGCCAAGATACTCGTTTCGTTCTGCGCCGAAGTATGTTTCGGGGCTTTGCGCGCTTGGGGCGGCCATCGTGTTGGCCACTTTTGCGAAGCCTTCTTGTGACGTCAGGGCGGCTTGATGATCACGCACACGTTTTTCATCCAAAAGTTCACGGATTTTTGTTTCTGTTTCTTCATATCCTCCCTCTCCAACATGATCAAACACAATATTTCCATCGAGGTCGATCAAGTATTTACGCGGCCAGTAGGTATTTTTGTAAGCGTTCCAAGTGCCATAGATGTTATCAAGTACGACAGGAAACTTGATCCCATAGCGCTGCATCGCTTGTTCTACGTTCTCCTGCTTTTTTTCAAATGAAAACTCCGGTGTGTGAATGCCCACGATCTCAAGCCCTTGATCTTTGTACGCTTCGTACCATGCATTCAAGTAGGGGAATGTACGGATGCAGTTGATGCAGCTATACGTCATGAAATCCACCAGGATGATTTTTTTCCCAATGAGATCGGCAAGCTTAATCCCTTTTGTGTTCACGAATCCAGCAGGATCTGTGATTTCATGATACGGCGGAAATGCACGCGTGATCTGTTTTGTTGATGAAGACGTAGCAGGTGATGGAGAGGACGTATCGGCGTGTACGAGCAGACGTTGCTCAATACTTGCTGTAGTGAATCGTGTATGGGAAACGATATACGTTTGAAGGCGTTTATCTGCCCCTGTCAAGATCCCTACTCCGACGATGATGAATAAAACCCCGAGCCCGCGTTTAAACCATCCACGAGGATCGCTGGCCCATGCGGCATTTCGGATAAATCGTTGTCCGAGAATACTGACGAGCAACAAAACCAGCGAGAGTCCAAGAGCATAAGCAATTAAATAGATGATACCGGTTGCAAGACTCCGGGGCAGCACCGTGGCAAGGATCAAAAAATAGGTGGGCGAGCAACTCGAGAACACCGGTCCTAGTGAAAGTCCGATCAGGATATCGCGTCCGCGTCCTGTTCTTTGAGCGGAAGTGTTCAATAGTTTATTTGAACGATCGCCGAGGTTAAGCTTGAGACGTATCTCTTCCCAAAGGGCCGGAAACACGCTCGTTAATCCAAAGGCAATGAGCATGGTTCCAGAAACGGTATTCCACACGGCCTGTGGAATATTGATAAACGCGCTACTAAACTTGAGCAGAAGCGTAAATACAACGATGCTTGTTGCAAGTGATGCGGTGATGATGTAGGGGTTTCGTTTTGTGTGATCCTGTGCGGCGCCTCCGATAATGATGGGGAGCAGCGGCAATACACAGGGCGCGAGGGCTGTGAGGATCCCGGCAAGAAAGGAGATAAGGAGAAGGGTCATACAGGATCAAGCTACGTGGAACGCTTTCGGGTGTCCAATAGGATCTGAAGCTAGAACCTTTTTGCAACGAGTGCTATCATCCTCGCAATCTTATCCACCTCGTGTCGTCTTTATTATGCCCGACCTTAAAGAAGTATTGCAGCGTATTCGTGGGATGAAACAAGAGAAACGTAAAGTGGGGGAGTCGCTGCGCGACGTGCTCGCGCAGTCCAAACCGTACAAAGACGTGGTCGATGAACTTCAGGATGTGAAGGCAAAAAAACTACGAATAGAAACCCAGGTTCGAGAGGAATTTGTGAAAGAGATGGAGAAGGCAGAAAAGCTCTCTCAAGATATAAAAACAGACACGCAGCTATTGAGTGATATGGCCCTTACCAAGTTCATGAAAGGGGAGAATATCGATATCGTGGATGAGAACGATGTAAAATACGAGCCGCAATTTAAGGTGACGTTTAAGAAAACGATGTAGGATATTAAGCCTGTTACCATATACGCTCCAGCCCAAAACATCACCTTTGGCCAAACCCTAGGTAAAATATTTTTGGCTTAGCTCAGGCTAAACGAAAAATATTTCCCCGTCGGCTTTGTCTCAAATCTATCCTTTTGGATCAAGAAACGTATATGGCAACAGGCGTATTGACTTTTTGGCCAATTTTGATAGGTTTTTGGCGTTGGTTGCACAAGGTCCATCAACTAGGAGGCTCTTTCATGGAACCATTCTTCCCTTCGATCGGGGCGCTCGAGCAGGCGCAATCTATCGGTCGGTTTCTTATCAGCCAAGACAAGGATTATGAATCCTGGAACGATACGCACGTTCCTGCGTTAGCGGCGGCACTCAGTTTTTATCCACACGTGTGGGTGATGCCAAAACCTTCGGAGATCGTTCGTAGGTTCCAGTGTTGTTCAGGGGAGGAGTGTTGGCCTCTTCCAAATCGCGTTCTTTTGATCTTGACATTTATGCTCAGGCATGAGGGTTTCTCACTTGAGAGTTCTCTCGCGGATCCATCTTTTGGGATGGATCTTGGTCCTCGTTATTATCAGCTGACCCCAGAAACGCAAGCAGCATACGCGCGACTTGAAAACGAGACGGTGGGCGACTTTCTTGTGATCCCCGTCGATCTTGGGTTCAAACATGCCGGTAAAAGTCCTGCAGAGTCATACGCTCGATTGTGTACAGAAGGGCGTTTTGGCCTCGATCCGTTTGCGATGCTTGTTGCTTTTTTTACCCATGCACAAACGCTGGGTAAAAAAGTGATGTGGTTGGACACTGTTGGAGCGCAAATTTCTGTGAAAGGGAACGGTCGGTTTGACGACACCCCCTACATCGATCGTCGTCATGACAACGGCGGACAGGTACTCCACAGTCTTGACTGGAACTACGGATTTCGCAAACGCTCCTTTCGTCTTGCGCCATCTTCCTGTATTTCAAGGTAGATGATAGAAGATGGATGATGGAGAGATGCTTTTTACTCAGCCCTGTCCGACGCACTCCTACAACTCTGTGGGGCGTGCGTCGGGCGGGGTTTTTTACAGAAATCATTCTGTAAATCCACTCATTGCGTATTGTATAGAGTGTAGCAAAGATTCTACGTTCTTAAAGATGCCGCGCTGGTTCGACCCCAGATTTACGTAAGAGCAGACAGGGCTTGCACCATTCTTTCATACCCATTCGTTCCATGTTTTGCTAAGAAATAGATGAAATTATCATGACGATAGTGCTTCTTGTCTGCATGCACTTCTTCGTCTGAGCTTTCGATCATGTTGATACCAGGATCTGGAATTGCATATTGCAAGGCAAACGCTTCGAAAGGTCTCGTTTTTTTGTTCCAATCCAAGCAGCCGCAAGAAACTCTGTTCTTGCACGTTCAAAACTTCCTCCACTTTGTAAAATCCAATTCTCAACTCCTATGCCACCTATTCCTCCATCCAGCTTTTTATAGACCCCAGCTTTTTTTAATATCTGCTTGGCAAAAACGATATTTGCGCGAATATAATCGGCCTCAATGGCCGTTTGCTGATCTAATGCCTTTAATCTACGTTCAGCCATACTATGTGAAGGAATGCCCTGTACCTCTGGTTTATGGGTGAACGTTACGTCGATATCTACTGGTGTACCTTCAATCAGAACGCCTATTCGACGCCATTGAGCGGTTGCCCCGTCTTGAAACGTTCCAGGCAAGGCTAGATCTAGTGCGTTCTTCATCATGTCCTGCTTTTTTATATCGACTTCATCTAGGCGGATGACTACATCAAAATCAACCGTTTCTCCTGGAATGCTGGTACCTCTTGAGGTTGAGCCCGTATTCATTATTTCTGCTCCCATAGCTAATTCTTTACTGACGCGTAACGGAATACCGACTCGAAGCAGAGCCTCTTGAAGAGCTTTTTCTATCTCATTTTTTATCTTTTTTATCTTTGGTCGCTCTTGAAAAATTTGCTTTTGTAACCTCTTCAAGGTCTTGTGTTCCGCATCTGTCGACAGGTCCCTCTCTAGAGGAAAATCTGATCCAGGATAAAGATCTGAACCTGCATACAGCATCTTTAGTTGATCAAACTCTTCTGGTGAAAAAAGAATCTCTCCTGCCAGATTTGTTATGGCAACGTAATACCCATTCGCAACGATATCCATTTGTAAGTCTAACATCTCACGACGTTTTGGATCTTTGAGTATGATCCAACGAACTTCACTAAACGGTACACCTGTACGTATGGCGTAATGTCGCTCCGGGTCTAGGACACGTGTATTGAACAACTCATAAGGAGGGAGTTGACCACGAATTTGTTTGTGGACGTGTGTTGGCTCTCTTGATTTTTTTTCGTAAAAACGATGAGCAGTTGGTCTCATAACCAGAACGATATCTCCATAGTCATGAACGAGAGATCGTTTTAGCGCGCTTTCATTGCCCTTTGATAGATCGCTTTTCACGACACGACTTACGTCTGTATCAAGTGGGGTTGCATCATTATCAGCAGCATAACCTAAGTATTCTTTCGCAACATTCCCATTTTGTAGGAAAGAGAGAAAGAAAGTCGATTGGACTCCTTTTAACAGATCTCCCAGCTGAAGTTTTAATACGCCATCCGTTGATTTCACAAGCTCGCGATTTATTGTATCTGCACGGTTTTTCGATTGATCCATACGTGCCAAAGCCTCATCGATGCTCTTTATTCCTGCGGGTCGAAGAAACATTTCTTCTAGCCGCGCAATAAGCGATTGTCCCGCACGAACTCCTAGAGATTGTTTCCATTCCTCAAGCTGTGTACGCAAACTTCCTGTCTCGTTGACCGATCGCGGATGTATCTTTGCATACGTAGACACCTCGCGAAGGACGGTCGCCTTACGAAAGAATTCCGTTACGTTTTTCACCTCTTCTTTCTCAAGCGATTCCTCATTACCGTCTGTTATTCGCTCAAAAAGCGGTAGCATTTCTTTTAATTCTTTCAAGTATTCACGAAATGAAGGGTTTCCCGTATCCAGATGAATATTGAGTAAGTCTTTGTATATCAGCATGCGCGCTTCACGTGGACTGGACTCTTTCAATGTAGGACTGTACGCCGCATGAATGCGACTGTCTCCATATACGGCTTCAAATGTGAGAAAAACCTTCCCAGCCAGAGGAATGTGATTACGCAAAAAGATAGCCTCGATACGATCATATGTTTTTTCTGGCTCAGCAGATACGGAGAGCTCTTGGATCAACGCCACTTGCATACGTCGCACTGTACGAGAAGGGCTCTCTTTGATTTTTTTGCTTAGTGTGCGATAGCTCTCTAAGCGCCTCATGACTTCCTGTGGAAGATCATCAAAGACTTCAAAATTTTTGGCAACGTCTTCTGTGAACCCGTTCTTTATTAACTGTTCCGCTATCACGCTATCCAACTTCCTTTCTTTTCGACAATCCATGTAAGGAAGCAAGGATGCTAATATGCTTAGCGTAGATTGATTGCATCGCTTAACTATATTGATCTGTATTTTTGTAGAAAACAGAAAAATCGCGTTCATCAATCTTTCTCGATATCCCTTATCGAGAAGAAGATTAATAAACACTTCTTCTTGTTCCATCGTTAAAGAGAGCTTTTTCAAAAAGCAAAAGAAAGAATATCCGGATCCGATGAGTTCTGTTACCTGCGCATTCATTAAAGCAAAGCTCGCTATGCGTTCATCTTCTTCCATTGAATCTATCTCTGTCTTAAAGAACCCATTATCATTGATAAGCAACTGAATTCCGTCTCTGTTTAGGCATGTTTGAAAGAGCTGTTTTCGCAGAACAGGATCTAAGTTAGCTGAGATTCTATGCAGGTTATCTGGGCTAAAATAGGAAGAGGGGTTGATGATCGATCCTACGATTTGTCTCGTGGCCATCTCCTGGTTTGCATCAAGCAACTTTTTCAAGATTCTTTTATACTCGGATGAAATTCCAGTAAGACTGCCATTTTCATCAACATCATAACGTGGAAAAATATCATTCATTCGTATGATGCAAGTAGCAAAAAAGCTTGGATTCGTTCGCGCGAATCGTTGTTCAATGTGTTTCGCGAGACATGCTTGCTTCGTTGGATCTGTTACCTCTTGCAAGGATACCTCGGCTTCTCTTGCTAATGCATATCGCATCGCCTTCATAAACGGATTATGAATATCACCACCAGCTATCGTGTGTTTTCGGATGCCTTGACGCTCGCTTACTTCCCATAATTCGATAGCCCGCTCTTGATGATGGTGATCAACTAAGTTGACTAAAACGACATCAAGGCTGGATTCAAAATCAATGGTATCGGTTTTTGGTTTTATTTCTGGAAGAAGGTCTTCTATTTCGTGAATAATGTCTGGCTGTTCGAGTAGAAGATCATGACCGCCAAATTGTGCACGAGAAAGATCTTTCGGGTCCACTTTTATTTCACTGCCAAGTTTTGTAAGACGAATCTCTTCTTCGTACCCCCATGTTTGATTGAGCTCACCCAATTCAGATGTGATTCTGTCCATCCTGTCTCTTAGGTGTAGGGCTTCTGGATCTGGATTTTTTTTCAACTGATGCAGTGCTCGCTTTTGCTTTATTTGATTGACCTTCTTTTTTAGTTTTGTTGCCCACGTCTCGCTTAATCCTCCGATCTGTGCTTTTAATTCATCTATACTTTCTACGGTCTCTCTTGGCTTTTCTTCTGTTTTTTGATCGATAAGAAACTGAGCGGCGGCTTCTTCACCATCTAATTCAGCGATGAGCTCTCTCCAAGAGGAGATATCTTTGGATTTGTGATGGTCTCCCCGTGGTTGAGCGGGAGTAGATAGAGATCGTTCTTTTTGGAATTCAGCCATAGCTAATGAAGTATAAAAATCTAAAGAGATCGTTCTTGACTCTTGTGAGGAATACGCGTTCTGTCAGGGCAATATCTTTCTCGTAAAGTTTATCTCTTGAGGTAAAGAATGTCATATCAAACTTATGTGTCGTCAACGGGAATTGAGAATGACTTTCGAACTTCTTGTTCCATACATTTTTCAGAATGTCTCCTGGCTGGAATTTAAGCATTCTTGGATTGTGTATCCACGGCATTTTGTAAAATCCGTTCAAACATCGCTGCGGCAGTAGCAATCACGATCGAACTAAAAGAGATGAGAATACCCATAAAAACCCCGCCAGACCGATCATCGGAACTACTCAACATGATGAAGATTTCTCCTCCTACGACAAAGCCGATAATAGCTATTGCACAATATTTTATCGTCCACAAAGCTTTTACGGCCGCTTGCGAGAATAACGTATCTTGTCCGACGTGTTTCAACACCTTAAACGTCTGATAGAGCACCACAAAAAATGGAATGGATGCTATATAGGCATATGCCAGAAATGGATCTTTAAAATAGATCTGAGCGAGCGTAGCGCGCACATTTCTGCCTTCAACGTGAGGCTCCCAAAGCAAAAGAGCAAGAGCACCGATGCCAATGAGTACAGTAACGAGCTGAAGAAATATCGTTGAGCCTTTTTTCATAGGTGATGCGTATAGATTATTGCTGCTAAGTCACCCGTGCTTTTGTATGTGCTGAACATGGTACTTCCGTCATGGAAGGTGGTCAAAGCTCGATGGGGTGATCAAGATTATTTTGGGTGTAATGTTGCTCAAAAGAAGGCTCTGGGCTTATTCAGCTTCACGGACTATCTTTTCATTTTTCGTTCTCTATCAGCTTTATCGGTATACGTTTACTCGTTCGATTTTCCTTATTGCTCTTACGTTGTTCGATCTCGTGGTTATGTGGTTGATATGGAAAGAATACAAAAATCTAAAACAAGAGGAGTGCTCTAAAAACGAAACATGAGGAGGGTCTCAAGTAGTCTGACGATATACCGCATGAACTGCGTCCCGCGGTATAAAGGTTTGATTGTGGGTGGGGGTCGAAGAGTCCATAT
>OBEQ011077292.1_pt1 | contig 10884 bp, 15 predicted proteins | sample 1670901 | NCBI WGS metagenome assembly OBEQ01 (sample SAMEA104232315, study PRJEB22302) | groundwater metagenome | biome: forest; feature: aquifer; material: groundwater | place: USA | collected 2011-08-07 | depth 5.4 m | reverse complement strand
GAAGGAAAAGGGCTCCGGGTGTCCCCACGCAAGTTTAATATTCTCTCACGCCACTCGGTAAATCCTTAGTGGGTTTGATTTCAGACCTTCGCCTGTGGGCCGAGAAGCACTATGCGGAAATAAAAAAAGCGCACACAAAGTACGATAAGCGTCCCAAAGAGAAAGACACTCCAAAAATACTTACAATGCTTGCGTAACACGGGTACTTAATCCGAATGTCCCGCCATCAAAAAATATTTGTTAGCATTTTGCAAAGAGAAGTTGTACAATAGGCAAAGGTCACATTAATAAAATTAAGAATTAAAAAAAATATGGAAAACATGGATAAAAAGCAGTGTGGGAGTATGTGCGAAGGAATGTGTGGTGGTTCTTGTGAAGGTAAAAACTGTGGTGGTATGTGTATGCATGGATGTCATAGCGGAAAACATCACCTAGTAAAAATAATTCTCAAGCTTATCATCGTAATACTTATTTTCTGGTGTGGCTTCAAGCTCGGTGAAATGACCGGCTTCATAAGGGCAGAAACCGGACGCGGATTTGGAGGGCAAGACAACTGGGGAATGATGGGTAGATACTACAACACTATACCTGCTCCGAACGCAAACAACGCAACACCAACACCGTAAAATAGATTCTACTGGGCTTTTTATCTTCTGTGGTAAAATTAAACTATGGTAAGAAATGTAAATAAAGAACATCGGGAAAGTTTTAAAACACTTGATAAAATTGCGATTTTTATAACTAAAATGGTGGGCACTATGTGGTGCGCCATTGCATTTACGATTCTTGCTTTGATTAGTTTTCCGGCGGCACTCCAAGGAGGTGTTCCGACTACGATTTCATGGATAGCTCAAACCTTTTTACAGCTCGTTTTGCTTTCGATAATCATGGTCGGGCAAAATCTGCAAAGCAAACATTCGGAATTACGGGCCGACGCAGATTATGAGACAAATTTAGAGTCAAAAAAAGATATTGAGATGCTGATGAAACGCTTGGACTCAATTGAGAACGACAAGCTGGATAAAATTTTAAAAATTCTGAAAATTGATTAGCAAAAATATTTTATTTCTCTATCAGCACAGCCCGAGCTGGCGCGCCGTCTATGTCTGTGAAGTTTAGTGGCAAGCAAATTAGTTCATATTCTCCTTCAGCTACCGTTCCCATATCTAGCCCCTCAACTATGGGAATATTTTTTGAAAGTAGTGAAGTATGCGGACGTTGGTCAGGCCCGCCGCGCTTTTTTATGGACAAAGAATCAATCCCGATGAGTGCGATACCTGCCTTCGCCAAGTAATCCGCCGCATCGCCATCCAAATATACATAGTCATCATAGAATTCCCTGAAACCTCGGATAGAGTTTCTGGTTTTTAAAAGAATTCGCTCGTCCGTTTTTATATTTTTTTTCTGAAGCATTTCCTGTGTTATAGATTCACCTGAACTTTCTGAAAAGTCCAGTACACGGCAAGGGCCGATGAATTTATCAAGCGGTATTTTGTCCAGTGACGGCATGCCTGCTATCGCGTGCGCCGGCGCATCTATGTGGGTGCCCGTATGTGAACCAAATATTATTGATGATAATTGCGTGGGATATTCCGGCATCGCATGATGAATAGAGACCGAAAGTGGAACATTCCCCGGGTACGTGGGCGTATCATTATTTAAAGGTAGTGATATGTCTATGATTTTCATAATTTTATTCTAACTTTTATTTAATATCTTCTCCAGCAGAACCTTTTTTGTAAATAGTTAGCTGAATATTTTTCCATTTTTCCAAAAGTTCATCAGTGATTTTCCATTCGGCAAGAATTTCTTCGATGCCGACGAACAGAGTCTGGTCGCCGAGAAAGGCGTCTTCGTAGACTTTGGTGTATGACTCATACACTGTGCCAGCCACTGGTTGAATTTTAAATTCTTTTTTCTCTCCACTCTTAAAATAAATTTCCACTGCGACTGAAGTAGTGATAATGTCCGAATGCATGTCAGCTAACCCCTTTCCACCTTCAAGTTCCATCTCTACACCAGCAAAAGACGGATTCTTGGATTTGAGAAACACCCGAAAAAACGTGTCTGTCTTGGAATGCGGCTCTACCCCTAACTCGGACAGATATCCTTCGTATTGACCTTTAGTTATCTTCTTATCTCCGTCAATATACAAATCGCTCAAAGCTTTTGCTCGAGATGCGTGGATGCTCTGTGCGTCCAAATGGTGAGGTTTCTCCATAGTGGAAAGCGCCAAAAGTTCTAGCATATGATTCTGCCCCACGTCGACAAAAGCGCCCACAGCATCATACGAAGCCCCGCGTGAGCCGACGACATTACTTTCCAAATAACTAACCTTGATTTTTTTAATAAACTCCTTGTTCCAGCTACCCTCTGGTGAACCAGCTTTCCACCTAAAATCAAAAATACCTACAGCAGTTTCTTTCGCTAGATAATGGTCCACATGGAATATATCTTTTTTTTCAAAAATCTGAGAGAGAAAGTTTTGCAAGTTTTTAGCGTCAGCCTCGTCTTTGCCGAAAGGCTTTTCTATTAGTATTTTGGTTTGCTTGTAAGCTGTCTCGAGTGTAGACACTTGAATGTTCTCAAAAACTTGTTTGTATACCTTGGAAGCGGTAGCAATATGCAGGAATACAGCTGTGTCCGGGCTTGAAATAGAAGAATTAAGTATAAAATCCTTGAGCTTCACAAAATCTTCTTTTTCTATAAAATTCCCTTGGAAATATTCGATATGTTGCAAAAAATCATCGAGCTTGGAAGCGTTCACCTCTCCCTTTTTTAAAATACTTGCCTTGGTCGATGCGCGAAAAATTTCACTAGTTAAATCTTTGCGCGCAAAGCCGATAATACTGAATTTGGCAGGTAGCTTTCCTGCTTCGAATAAAATGTATAAAGCTTTGGCGAGTTTATCTGCATACAGATTGCCGGTGGCTCCAAAAATAACCAGAATGAGCGAATTTTCCATGTCTTCATTTTACACGTAAAAACTAAAAATGCTACAATATAACTTATGGAAACATTAGAGTGGTCTGCGTTGGAATACGAAGAAAAAGAAAGGAACAAAGACTGGTTCTGGGCTTTGGGGGTGATTGTCTTTACCAGCGTGGCCGCGGCGATAATTTACGGTAATTATTTTTTTGCGGCGCTCCTTATTTTAAGCGGAGTACTGTTGGGATTTTTGGCGACCAAAAAACCGGAAATGGTGTCTTATAAATTAAACGACAAAGGGTTCGCTGTCAGCACCAGTCTTTACCCATATGAGAATATAAAATCTTTTTGGGTGCAAAAAGAAGCGCTTGAACCTGAACAATTAAAACCGCTTCTTTTTATAAAATCAGAACGGTTTTTTATGCCGATAATTTTGTCCCCGATAGAAAATATAATGGCGGAAGATATACGCTCGTTCTTGCTGGAAAAAAAAATAGTGGAAGAAGAAATGAAAGAAACCGTGCCGGAGAAAATAATGGAGGCATTGGGGTTTTAGTGGACTTTTAGTTAAAAATTGCTACTCTGAAACTATTGCCCTCATAGTTTAATGGATAGAATGCGAGCTTGCGGAGTTTGCGATCCAGGTTCGATTCCTGGTGAGGGCACAAAAATCTGATTTTTTGATGGGATTTTGACGGACAGATATGGCTAAAAATAGTTAGAAAAATAGTTAGAAAAATGTTAAAATGGTTTTATGAATTTCACGAAGTACGAAGACACCTAAAAACAAAGAAGCAATTTTTATAATTAATTAACGGTACTTCTAAATACCAAATAATATGGAAAATCATATGAACCAAAAAAATAGTACGTTAGAAATGAGACCAAATTTTAAGATTGCCTATCGAGGCAAAATGTTTGAAATTGTTACATGGGAGGGAAAACCGGGAGTTAAATTTGAAGCTGCGGCTCGCGCACCTGGAGTTAGACTTATTATAGAAACTGAAAAAAATGGTATGAAAGCTCTTCTAATGACAAAGGAGATTCGCCGTGAAGCAGATGGATTTGATTTTCGTCTGCCTGGAGGAAAAGTTTTTGATTCTCTAGACGAATTGGACCAACACAGGGAGTCGGGCAAGGATATTGCTCCTATTGCAGAAATTGCAGCGAAAAAAGAAGGAAAAGAGGAGGCTGGTATTTCTGGTGGTGAATACACATCTATTGAAATTTCAAAAGCAGGAGCTTCTGTTGAGTGGGATTTACACTATTTCATTGTTAAAAATTCAGAAATTGGAGAACAGGAGCTTGAAGAAAATGAACAAGGTGATATTGAAACTGTAGTTCTTTCTGCTGAAGAAATTTTTAATAAACTTTCACAAAGAGAGATTAAGGAGGGTCGGAGCGCTGATATTCTCTGGTCATGGCTACAAAAAAATGAATTTATTCAATTCAAAAAGTAATTTTTATGAAATTAAATTTGGAGAATTATACAGAAAAAATACCTAGTGACGGAGAAAAACTCTATGTAATTTTATCTAAATTGGATTTGAAATCTTGTCGAATTAGAAAAGAAAATTTAGAAAAGCTAAAGCAGATCAATTCAATTATTAACGTTGGGTCGTCTTGGTCGGGTTAATCCACAATGCGTAGTAAGTTGTCGGGAGGAAGCGCTGAGAGTTTTTCTTTTCCTGAGAGAGTTATCACTAGAGAGCAAAGACCAAATGATAATTTGGATGAGAATGAATTCGCGACAGATTTGGATGATTTAAAATCTAGGGTTAATGGTGGACTTATTTTGAAAAGAGACTTAGGAGAAAAAACAGAATACTATGGTTTTAAAAAATCTGATAATACTAGTTTTCCAATATATTCAGTTAATAATGCATTAATTAGGGGTAAGGAAGAGCTAATTCAAGAGCCAGATAATCTAGTTAGTAGTTCCCTAATTCTTCTCGTGTATGCGCCCGACGATGAAAGAGAAGCTAGAAACACAAAGCGTGAAGGAAATTATCTTGAGTCTAAACCACTACAAAAAGAAATAAGGGCTTCTGATAGGGCAATTAGCATGTATCCGGAAGCTCATATCTTAGTAAAAAATTTTGATGACCAAGATATAGGAATTCAAGGTGGAGAGTTAGAAAAAATTCTTAACGCAATCAAGGAAGTAAAGAAATAAAACTTATAAGTTTTATTTCTTAGTGCCTGCTTCGCCAAACTCTCATAAAAAGATGCGCAGAACTACACCAAAAATTTATAAGTCAAAAGTTCACTTGGTGGTAACTTTTTTTGTAATTCTGGCGCCTTTCTTATTTTTGCTTTTTTTCGCAAATGTTGAAAAGATAGCCACCCTTACTCTTTATCACAATGTATTTGTTTCCATCGGCAGATTGTTCATAACGTACTTCATTGCCGTAATTCTAGCCTGGATTTTAGCTGTAACTTTTTATAAAGGCACTCGTTCGCATTTTGCTCTGCCGATTTTCGATATTCTGCAAAGCTTTCCGGAATTCGCAATACTACCTTTTGCCGTGCACTATCTGGGACAATCGAACTTTACGGTAATATTTTTTTTGGTGCTGACGGTCATCTGGCCGATTATGTTTTCGATATTGAGTTCCCTGCATCTGGCGCGCCACGACATACAGGAAGCTATGCAGATATATAACCTCTCCGGCTGGAATTATGTAAAGAAATATATCTGGCCCATCAGCCTGCCCGGGCTCATCACCGGCTCGGTCATAGGCCTCGGCGAAGGCTGGGGAGCGCTGGTCGCCACGGAAATCATCATTAAATTGCCCGGAGGTCTCGGTGAGTTTTTCCAAACTCATTCACAGAACTCCATAATTACATTTCTGGGAATTTTGGCGCTCCTCATCATCGTCTTTTCAATCAACAAAATAATCTGGTCGCCACTTTTAGAAAAAAGCCATAAATTAATGGAAGAATAATATGTCTGCAATATTAAACTTAAAAAATGTCACTAAAAAATTTATGGAGTACGGCAAAAGCCTGACTGTTTTGGAAAATATTAACTTAGAAGTTGAGATGGGAGAATTTTATGTCTTGGTTGGACCTTCCGGCTCCGGCAAGTCCACCATCTTGCGGATTATGAGTGGCTTGGAAAAAGACTACACCGGAGAAGTAATGCAAGGTATCGCACGGGATGATATGAGTTTCGTGTTCCAGCAGTTTGGACTCTTGCCGTGGCTCACCGTATATGAGAATGTGGAGCTCGGACTCTTGCATAAAAATAAAATTGAAAAAAGCCGGCACGAGATTGTGATGAAAGAACTCAAACTCTTAAATTTGGAAAGGTTCGCCCGCTCATACCCGCGAGAACTCTCCGGTGGTATGCGGCAGCGTGTCGGCATTGCTCGCGCGCTAGCCACCGAACCGAAAATTATTTTCATGGATGAACCTTTTTCCGAGTTGGACTCTTTTACTGCCGAAGAACTGCGTAAAGAACTTTTAGAAATCTGGCGAGAGCGAAAACCTACCATCATCATGGTAACCCACATCATCGCCGAAGCTCTCGAACTCGCCGACCGCATCGCCGTGCTCACCAGCAGCCCGGCGCACATAGAAGAAGTAGTGAAAAATCATCTGCCCCGTCCACGCGAGATGCGCTCTGAAGATTTCTTCCACTTGGAAGACAGACTATACAAACTAATCAGGCCGTAAAGGAAGCTTGTCTAAATTACTGGATTTTGTTACTATATACACCATGAACACACCTCAAAAAGGATCAGTCAGATATATAGTATTTAAGGACGCAGATACATGGTATGCCGTGGGTCTTGAGTTTAATATTGTTGAGTCTGGCGATGACCCTAGAATCGCACTCATAAACCTCTTTGATGCTGTCGCTGGCTATGTTGAATCTTGTAAAAAAATAAAAGGAGCTCGAGTTTCACCGCTTAATCAAAAAACTGATGCAGAGTACGAAAACCTTTGGAAGATTCTTAACTCCCCTAAAAAAATAAAATCTCCTTTTCAGGTAAACACGTTCGGCATTACCAAGGTCTAGAAATAAATGTTATGCCGAACAACCTCAACAACTGGACATATAAAGATGTTGTTGATGTTCTCAAAGAACATAAGTTTATATTAAATCATACCAGAGGAAGCCATTTTTATTTCGTTGGACACTTTGGTGGAAAATATAGGCAAGTATGTGTACCTTTCCATGGTAACAATAGTATAAAACCGAGGACACTAAAAGGTATTATTTTGCAATCAGGAATACCAAAAAATATTTGGATTAAATAAAAACTGAAGATTTTTTCACTTGGAAGACAGACTATACAAACTAATCAGGCCGTAAAAAGCCGTCGCTAAACTTAACGCTAGGATTGCTGAAGCCTGAAGTAAATGATACAATATAAGAACATGAAGGCATACATAAAAAAAATATTAAACAAAAAAGACCAAAAGAGCTCCAGGCAGAATGAGATTAAAAAGACTGCAAATTCCGTATTTGAACAGTACAAAAAAAGTTTTAAAGATTTAGCTCTTTATGACAAAGGAGAAAAAGTCTCAACTAATTAGGCATTTGGCTAAAGAAGACATAGAGACTATTTATCTAGTGCTTTTTGCAAGGTTTAAAGAAATCGGAGAACCAATTCCTCCTTTTGAGCATGTCAATAAAAAAGAAATAGAAAATCTCGTAACAATTCCACAGACAAAACATTTTGGAGAAGAACAATATCCGACTATCGAATCAAAAGCAGCTATATTGTTTTACAAAATAAACAAAGGACATATTTTCCCAAATGGAAACAAAAGAATTTCCCTTGCTTGTCTTATTATATTTCTCGAGTCTAATGATGTGAGATTGGATATCACGCAAGATGAAGCAACAAATAAAGCATTAGAAATTGCTCAGTCAGACCCAATCGATTTTCAAAATGTTAAAAAAGAACTTGAAGTTTGGATAAGAAAAAATCTAAAAAACAAATAGAGGATAAAAAATCATCTCCCCCACCCGCGAGTCATGCGTTCCGAAGATTTTTTTCACTTGGAAGACAAACTCTATAAACCAATCAAGCCATAGACAAGAACAATTCTTGTCTAGATTTAAAGACCTAGTTTTTTAAAAACTACTTCTTGGGAAAGATATTTTTTCTGCTTTATCTCTTTTCTTACTTTTTCGATTTTCTTTTCGTCTCGTTCCAAAATCTTAAACCCATCCATTACTGCATCGCACAGAAAATCTTCTAACTGGCTTTGATCTTTTTTTGTCTGAGCTTTATAGAGATACGTATAATACAATCGCTTATTTTCTTGTTTAATAATAGCCGGTGGCATATTGGCTTTCAAAAGCATCCCGCACATCAGAATTCTACCAATGCGTCCATTACCATCAGAAAAAGGATGAATTTGTTCAAACTCGGCGTGAACTGACGTAGTCAGAGCGAATATATCTTTTGTTTTTTTACTAATTTTTTTTACAACCTTAGGAATTAATTCAGGAATTTTCATATAGTTTGCAACTGGTAAGTTGACCCCCAAAATTCTTACTGAATGATTGCGATATACCCCTGCATCAGCACGAATGCCATTCATCAAAATACTATGAAGTTTTATAATTAACGTCTCATTTAGTTTCCCACTTTTATAGATATGTTCAAAAAGATAATTTAAGGCTGTTTGATGATTTTTGGCTTCCAGTTGCTCAGTCAAGCTTTTGTTCGGCAAAGAAACGTTATCAAAAAGAATAGATGCGGTATCCGGTTCTGTAAGAGTACTTCCCTCAATTCTGTTGCTGTTGTAGGTAAGTTTTAGTAAAAATGTATCACGAACATCTGGGTTATTTAATATAAAAGAAATTACACTCTTGTGTTTCTTTGATTTTTTATATAAAACTTGTTTTTTAGCAACCAGTTGTTCGCTTGGAATTATTTTTTGCCCAGTTACTTCTAAAAATAACTCATCAACGACAGTTTGTTTTTTTGCTCGAGGAACTGATTTACCAGTCCACCAGCTATTAAAAGTTACGAAGGATACCCCGAGTCGCCATGCCAGTTTTGTCTGGGTCAGCCCGGTGGCTTGTTTTATAATTTGTAGTTTCTTTTGAGGATTCATGCAGACATACTATCAAACTTTATAAAGTTTGTCAAAATTAGGTAAGTTTATAAAGTTTGCCTTATGGTGATTCCAAGCTAGTGAACCATTACGCCATATTGACATTTATAAAAGAGTATGCTACAATCCTAAACAAATAAAGGTGGGTCTTTTTGCCCACCTGAACATGTTCATCAAAGGAGAATATGCATGAAAAAGCTAACAGCGCTGTTACTGGTGGCAGTAATCGCTAGTCTGTGCGTCCCAGTAAGGGCGCAGCAAACGACAACCTCAACGTCGACTTCTTCTGGTGCTTCGGCTGCGGCTTCGGCTTATGCCGGACCAGCAGCACCCGCGAAAGGGGTCGTAAAAAAAGCCGCAAAACCGGCACCGAAGCCGGCGAGCAAGCCGTCTGGTCACTATAGGCCAGTTCCGCCGCCGCTCCCGTGGACAGCATCGGTGAGTTCCTCGAGCTCTAGTAGCGCTGTGGTCAACGTCACAGGACGCGACTACACAACAGAGATATCAGCATTGCAGGCCGAGATCGCTGAGCTCAAAGCTCGACCGAGCTACGATCCAACGCAGTTAGCTCGCCTCGAAGGCCGGCTTGAGGGACTCACATCCCGGGTCGGAAGTCTGGAAAACACAGTTTCAGATCACGAGCAGAGGCTTGAACGAGAGGAGTCTCGTGGGCACGGCTGTGGTAAAGGCTGTAAGATTGGTATTACAGCCGCGATAGGGATAGGAATTGCCGCTTTTTTCTTCCCCCGTGCCAGTCGAATCGCCGGTGGCGTGGGTGTTCACACCCACTGAAAAATCTCCTGACAAGCAGCATCAGTCAGGAGGAAGAGTGTAGGGATACCTCTCCTCCTGCACTCTTCAAAGCTATGAATAAATTTCATGATTTTGAAGAGTGAAAATGAAAATATAAGTTTTTCACTAAGCAAAGTGTCTTAATAATTATTAACTTGCCTATCTTGACAAAGAAAGGCAGATGTGATAGAAATAAAACTTATGAATAATACAAAAACAAAGTTAACAGCAGGGGTTTCTATATTACTAAGCGTCGTAACACTCTTTAGTCTTTTTGCGATACCTTTTGGGCCGGCTAAGACTGCTTATGCAGGACCTATAGCCCTTTCCTGTAACAGCGCTACCTTGGAGGGCGACGTCGAAACTTTCGGCGTACCTACCGATGCATGGTTTGAATGGGGTAAAAATAGCAATGTTACAAACAACAGCACTCCGCACCAGACTTTTACTCAGGATGCGGTTTTTACAGCTACTATAACCGGCCTCAACGAAAATACTTTGTACTCTTACCGGGCGATGGCACAAAATCAGTTTGGCGTGGCGACTGGTCAGACTTTAACTTTCACAACCCCTCCGTGCCAGACTGTAAACCCACCCACTGTAAATATTTCTGCTAATCCGATGAGTGTTTCTTTTGGCGGATCGAGCACAGTAACCTGGAACTCCAGCAATGCGACTTCTTGTAACGCGAGCGGCGGCACTAACGGTTGGGCTGGTAGCAAAAGTCTTTCTGGTTCATTCTTTACTGGTAGTTTAAATAATACGACTACTTACAATATCACTTGCAGCAACAACACCGGACAGCAAGCTAGCGCTTCGGTGATAGTCTACGTGACTGCTCAACCTCCACAGACTTGTCAAACTCCTGGAGCTATAAACTTTGGTGGACCACTACCTTGTCAGTTTCCACCACAAACTTGTCAGGACCCGGCTGCAATAAACTATCACGGTACACTTCCTTGTCAGTACTCTCAACCGCCTACCTACCGCAAGGACCCAAGTGCTACGAGCTATCATGAATCCTGCCCTCGTCAGAATCCAGTTCCCACTTGCCAAGATCCAGCTGCTACGAACTATCAT
>OBEQ010543849.1_pt1 | contig 10885 bp, 13 predicted proteins | sample 1670901 | NCBI WGS metagenome assembly OBEQ01 (sample SAMEA104232315, study PRJEB22302) | groundwater metagenome | biome: forest; feature: aquifer; material: groundwater | place: USA | collected 2011-08-07 | depth 5.4 m | reverse complement strand
TTTCCGATGCTGGCGGACACGTCGGTTTTCTCGCCGGTTCGTGGCCCGGTTTTCCGGTCTGCTGGGCCGAGGACCGCACGATCCAATTTTTCGAAAGCAACCTGAGGAGACAAATCAGCGATGGCTGAGAAGCTGCTGGAGGATTTGCTTCACGAAGAACGCTCCTTCCCGCCACCGGAGTCGTTCCGTCGGCAGGCGGTGGTCGCTGATCCTCGGGTGTACGAGCAGGCCGAAAAGGACCGGCTGAAGTTCTGGGCAGATTTCGCATCGGAGCTGCATTGGTTCAAGCGGTGGGATTCGGTTCTGGAGTGGAATCTGCCGGACGCAAAGTGGTTCGTGAACGGGAAAACGAACATTTCGTTCAACTGCGTCGACCGGCACCTGTCCGGGCCCCGCCGCAACAAGGCGGCGATTCTTTGGGAAGGGGAGCCCGGCGACGAGCGGACCCTGACCTACGCGCAGCTTCACCGGCAGGTGTGCCGGTTCGCCAACGGTTTGAAATCAATCGGGCTGCGGACGGGGGACCGGGTGACCCTGTACATGCCGATGGTGCCGGAGCTGGCGGTCGCGATGTTGGCGTGCGCGCGGCTCGGGGTGGCGCACAGCGTCGTGTTCGGCGGGTTCAGCGCCGAGGCGCTGCGGGACAGGATCAACGACTCAAAGTCAAGGGTGGTGATCACGGCCGACGGGGGTTGGCGCCGTGGCACGGTGCTGCCGCTCAAAAGAAATGTGGATGAGGCGCTCGAGGGGGCTCCCGGCGTTGAGAAGGTCGTCGTTTTCAAACGGCTGGGCGACCACATTCCGATGGAAAAAGGCCGGGATCTCTGGTGGCATGAATTGGTCGAGGAACAAACGGACCGGTGCGAGGCGGGGCCATTGGACGCGGAGCAGATGCTGTTTCTGCTTTATACGAGCGGAACGACCGGACGGCCCAAAGGAATCGTGCATACGACCGGCGGCTACATGGTCGGCTGCTATGCGACGACCAAGTGGATTTTTGATTTGAAGGAGGAAGATCTTTACTGGTGCACGGCCGACATCGGCTGGGTGACTGGCCACTCGTACATTGTGTACGGCCCGTTGCTCAACGGAGCGACGATTCTGATGTATGAAGGGGCTCCGAACCATCCGGGCAACGATCGGTTCTGGGAGATCATCGCCAAGTACCGGGTCAGCGTCTTCTATACGGCTCCGACCGCGATTCGGACCTTCATGAAATGGGGCGACGATCTTCCCGCGAAGCACGACCTGTCAAGTCTGCGGCTACTCGGTTCGGTGGGGGAGCCGATTAATCCGGAGGCCTGGATCTGGTACCAGCAGGTGATCGGAGGCGGCCGCTGTCCGATTGTCGACACCTGGTGGCAGACGGAAACCGGCCACATCCTGATCTCTGCGTTGCCCGGTATCACGCATTTGAAGCCGGGCTCGGCCACGCGGCCGTTTCCGGGGATTGAGGCGGATGTGGTGGATGAAAAAGGAAAACCGGTCGAGTCCGGCTATCTGGTGATCAAGTCGCCGTGGCCCGGCATGCTGCGCGGCATCTACGGGGACCCGGAGCGATACCGGCAGATCTACTGGTCCAAATACCCCTGGTATTTTACCGGCGACGGCTGCAAGCGGGACGCCGATGGATTTTTCTGGCTGCTCGGAAGAGTGGATGATGTGTTGAAGGTCAGCGGGCACCGCCTTTCGACGATGGAGATCGAAAGCGCGCTGGTCGACCATCATGCGGTTGCCGAGGCCGCGGTGATCGGCAAGGCCCATGAGATCAAGGAGAATGCGATCGTTGCGTTCGTGACGGTCAAAGGCAGCATGAAGCCGACGCCGGAGCTGGAGAAAGAGCTGAAGGAGCACGTGACGAAAAAAATCGGATCGCTGGCCCGCCCGGACCAGATTATTTTCACGGCGGAGCTGCCCAAGACTCGGTCCGGCAAGATCATGCGCCGCCTGCTGCGGGACATCGCCGAGGGCAGGGCGCTTGGAGACACGACGACGCTAGCCGATGCGGCGGTGGTGCAGTCTTTGAAGGAGAAGTATGGAGAGCCGGAATAAAATCGAAGGCCGGCATCCGGTCTGGATGGAGGGCCGGACCCTCTGCTTGATCGACCAGCGGCTGTTGCCGCACCAGAATCAGGTGCTCCGCTTGGATGCCTACCGGGAATCCACGGAGGCGATCCGGCAGATGGCCGTACGCGGGGCCGGAACGATCGGGGTGACCGCCGGTTTCGCGATGGCTCAGGCTGCTCTGAGCGCTCCTGCCGACCGGTTCTGGGAGGAGGTCAAGCAGGCGGCGGCCCACATCCGCGCGGCCCGTCCGACTGCGAAAAACCTTTTTTACGCGGTGGAAAGGGTGCTGGCCGCCATGAAGGGGGCATCCGATATAGAAACAGCCCGCCAGCGGGCCATGTCCGAGGCCCAGGCTGTTGAGCAGGATGACACCCGTATGACGGAGGCAATTGCGCGGGCGGGGGTCTCGCTGGTTCCGTCGGAAAAGGCCGTGCTGACCCATTGCAACGCCGGCTGGCTCGCCTACGCCGGCTGGGGCACCGCGCTGGCCCCCATTTATATGGCGCACGCGCAGGGACGCCCGCTGTTTGTCTACGCGACCGAAACCCGCCCCCGCAGCCAGGGAGCGAAGCTGACGACCTGGGAATTGGCGCAGGCGGGGATCCCGCACGCGCTGTTGGCCGACACCGCGGCCGGCTACATGATGCGCCGGGGGGAGATTGGAACCGTGATGGTCGGCGCGGATCGGATCGCCTCCAACGGAGACACCGCCAACAAGATCGGGACCTATACGCTGGCGGTGCTGGCTAAGACACACCGGATCCCCTTTTACGTGGCAGCCCCCTCACCGACTTTTGACGCGCAGTGTCCCTCGGGCGCTTCCATTCCGATTGAGGAGCGGGACGAGCGGGAAGTTCTGGAAGTCACCGGAAAAGGGGTCGGCGGCGAAACCACTTCGGTTCGCGTGGCGACCTTAGGGGTCCACGCGAAGAATCCGGCCTTCGACGTGACCCCCGCGGAGCTGATCACCGGGTTCATCACCGAATGCGGGATTATTGCTCCGATGCCGAAGGCGATCGCGCAATTCCTTGAAGCCAGCGGCACGTTGCTTCGCCGTGGATAAGCACCGGCTCCCTTTTCAACCGGTTTCTGTGGAGGGGAGCCCGACGTTGGATTCCCGTCTGTCTGATTTGATCCGCTGGGGCCGGCTGTTCCACGAACTGGGCTGCGCTCCATCTTACGAATCCGGTTCCCACGGCAATCTGAGTGTTCGGACCCAGCAGGGATGTCTGATCACGGCAACCCAGACCTTCCTGGGGGCGCTGGAGGAGTCCCATTTTGTCGAGCTGGTCGGGTGCGATCTCTCTGCGGCGCCGCCGACCGTTCTTTACCGGGGTAAACGGCCGCCTTCCACTGACAGCTTGATTCACTGGCAGATTTACCGGTGGCGGAAGGAGGTGGAGTGCGTGCTTCATGCCCATGATTCCAAAACGCTGACGCAGGCCGATCGGCTGGGCCTGCCGCAGACGACTTGCGCTGCCGATGCCGGATCCCCCGAGCTGGTTCCGTTGATCCAGCCGTTGGCCCACCACCCTTATTTTTTGGTTCGGGAACATGGTTTCGTGGCTACCGGAAAGACGATTGAAGAAGCCGGGCAGCTGGCCGTCTCGATTCACCGGCGGGCCGCTGAGGTTTCTTAGAACGGTCCCGGCTGAACGGTCAGCTCAAGACGGACGCTCTTCCACCAGAGCCATCGTCCCAGAGGTCCCGCCCAGGCGACCGCGATAAAGCGGAGCCAACTGGTAGCGCGGTACCGATTGTTGCAGCGGACGCAATAGCAGGTGATTCCAAGCTGTTGAAGCAGTCCCTGCGTGAATTGCCGGTTTAGCGGGGTGATCGTGGCCAGCACCGCGTGACAGCTCGGGCAGGGCCGGTAGGTCCGATAAAACTGGTACGGCGGCATCATTCCCCACGAGGACCGAGCAGTTCGGCAGGGAAGATGTTGCCCGGGTTCAAGATTCCGTTGGGGTCCAGCGCTTGCTTGACCCGGGCCATCTGCCGTAAGCCCTCTTTTCCGACCATCATCTCCAAATAGGGAATCCGAACCTTGCCGATGCCGTGCTCGGCGGAGACCGTTCCGCCCAGCGCGGCCGCTTTCTTTGCGAAGGTATCGTAGATCGTTTTAGACCGTTCGAACTCGGCGGAGGTCTTGGGGAGCAGATTCACGTGCAGGTTGTTTTCTCCGATATGGCCGAAGATTGCGTAATCAATCCCGGCCTCCTGCAGTGTTTTCAGATAGAAGTCGAGCATCGCCTCCCCGTGGGTGTCGGGTACCGCCAGGTCGGTCCCGATCTTCCGGAACCCGTTGCGGGCGACCTGCTCGTTGACCAGCACCGGCAGGTCGTGCCGGAATTCCCGCAGCAGGATCAGATCCGGCGCCCGATGGGAAAACCAGGGCTCTGCTCCCAGCGGGTTGAATTTTCGGGAAAGGGTGGTCCAGGTCTGCTGCACGGTTTCTTCGGATCCGGGCGCGCACTCCTGCTCGAAAAAGAGGGCTGCCTGCGCCTGCGCCGGAGTCTTCGGATGTTTTCCGGAAAGCAGCGTCAGCGAACGGCGATCGAAAAATTCCAGCAGCCGCGGCTCCAAAGCGTCGAGAGCTTCCCAGCCAAATCGGGCGCAATCTTTCTCGGATTGAAAAAAGATCAGTCCTGCTGTAAATCCGGCCGGTTTTTTGATCACGGCCAGTTCGATTTCAGTAAAGATCCCCAGTGTTCCTTCGGAGCCGATGAAAAGATCGACCAGGTCCATATGAGGCCGGGCGTAATATCCGGCCGCGTTCTTGACGGGTGGCATCGTATAGCCGGGGACCGGAACGTCGACCATTTTACCGTTGGGGAATGTGATTTCGAACTTTTTCCCGGCCGCTTTTTGCTGCCCGCGCCGCAGGTCGAGCACCTCTCCGTTGGCCAGCACGACGCGCAGCCGTTTCACCCAGCGTCGCGTGGCGCCGTATTTGAGGGAGCGGGGGCCGGAGGCGTTGGTCGCCACGGTGCCGCCGATGAAAGCGTTCTTCTCGCCGGGGTCGGGAGGATAAAACAGGCCGGCGGCTTCCAGTGCTTGCTCCAGATCCCGCAGAATGACCCCCGGCTGCACAACGGCGGACCCTTCCTGTTTCGGCTCGTCCCAGGAAATTTTCAAGATCCGGTTGAGCTTTTCGGTGGAGAGGACGGTTCCTTGTTGGGGGACCCGGGCTCCGGTCAAGCCGGTTCCGGCGCCCGAGACGGTGACCGAGGTTTTCCGCCGGTTTGCCTCCTTCAGAAACAACACCACGGCTTCCTCACTGGCTGGGGAGACGATCTGGTCGGCCTCGCCGCGGAAATGGGAGGCGTCCTTCAGATAGCTTTCCAGCGGCCCGGTCACGAATTAACGGCCTGATTTCGCCGTGATGACCGAGGATTTCATCAGCGCGTCGGCGGAGGGGGGCGAGAACCCGCTGTATCCCCGGTGGCGTTCGATGATCTCGACGACCGTAAATGGCTGCCCCTTTTTTACGTCGGCGGCGGTGAAGACCTGTCTCAGGTCGGACCCTCGGGGTCCGACAACTGCCCCGGCGAACGAAATCCCCCGCTTCCGCATGGTTGCCACGGCCGTTCCGATCTCCTCGACCCGGACCGCGACGTGGTGCAGCACTTTGTCCGAGAAACGGTGAACCCAGGGCGGAATCACGCTGGTTTTCCCGCGCGCTCCCTGGAAGGCCTGGTCGATAAAGACCGCCGGAAGCCCCGGTTTGCGGTAAACCTTTGCCCACCAGTCGTCGTACTCCAAGACCCCGTTCTTGCCGATGCTGCGGTCCCATTTGAATCCCAGCTTTAGAAACTCTTTGGCTCTTCGGTTGACGTCCAATGTCCGGACCGTGATATGGTCGACTGAGGGAAGGAATCCAATCCCGATCTTAGCCAGGTCTGTTTTCAAGAGCCGGGCTGCCCGGTTGTTCTTCACGAACACTTGCACGTACCGGATCACCGCCTGTTCCGCTTTGCCTTTGCCGGACATCGAATCACCTCCTCGCTTACTTAATTATATACCTTGTTGCTCCTTCGCGGGATTAGGTAAACTTGTTGATTGGCACACGACGGGGGTAAAAATGAGCAAGAAAGGGATCGCACTGCTGGAGATTTTCGCGCTGATTTTCATTCTAGGCTTTCTTGCCTCTTTGGCAATCCCTCTGATGATGCGCGCAAGCACCGGCGATTCGGTCAAAGCCGACCCGCAGGTCATTCCCGATACGATGCCGGTTGCAATGATTCCCCAGCAGCAGGGCGCGCAGCAGTGGGAGCAGCAGGGCAACCTCGCGGTTGCGGCCGCGATGAACTTCGTCGCTGTTCAACCGCTTCCTTTGGAAGATATTCTCAAGCCGCATCCAGACTGGGCGAGAGCAGTACCGCCGCCGCTCCCGCCTGAGCCGTTACCCGGGCAGGCCCCTCTTCTGCCGGGACAAGCGCCCCCGCCGCCTCCGCTCCCCGGAGGGATTCGAGATCCTAAGCCGGGAGATGAAATCCGGGAACAGGAAAAGCCGGCAGCCGAACTGTTGCCTGGACAAGCGCCCCCGCTCCCGGAAGTCGGGATTCGAGATCCTAAGCCGGGAGATAAAATCCGGGAACAGGAAAAGCTGGGCGACGCGCTTCCGGCGCAGCAGGGTAACCTCGTGGTCGCCGCCGCAACGCAGTTCCAGGCTGTGCCGCCACCTGCTCTGCGAGACCGAAGGAAGGAGGCGGAAAGGCGGAAGGAGGAGGAAGAGATAGCGTTTGAGCGGCTCAAAGACCTCATTGATGTCCGGAAAGCAGACCTGATAGGGAAAGCAGAACTGATACTCAATAATGTTCGGAAATTTGTTCAAGAATTGAACAAAAGGGATGATCAAAGTCCCTGGTTCTTCATTGATCAAATCTGGAAACACGCCACACATCAAGACATCATAAATGCCGGTGACGACAGACCCCCGGAGCCAGACCTCAAGCTAACCTCTTTTGAAAAAGGTGGGCTATATAACAGCTATGTTGCCACGTTTTCAGATGGCAGCATTTTGTTTTACTATTATCCGGGCGGAGTAGTTATAAAACGTTTTCAGAATGCAAGAGAGTATAAAGAATTCCTCGACAAGGTCACAGTTTATTAAACAATGATAGGTCCGGCCGCTACCCGCCGGTTGCCAGGCCAAGGTTGGAGAGGATTTGTTCGGTGGATTTGGCGCGGTTCAGCGCGTAGAAATGCAACCCGGGCACCCCGCCTTTCAAGAGCCCCTCGCAGAGTCGCGTGGCGAGCTCGATCCCATAGCGTGTAGCCCCTTCGTCGTCCTGTTCGTACTTGGCCAACTCCTTCGCGACCGCTGGCGGGATCGTCGCCTTGCATAGGTCCGCGAAACGTCTGCACTGCGGCACCGAAAGAATCGGCAGAATTCCCGGAATCACCGGCGCCATGATGCCAGCTTTGCGCACATGCTCCAGGAACTCGAAGAAGAACGCGTTGTCGAAGAACAGCTGGGTGATCACGACACAACCCCCCGCTACGACCTTTCGTTTTAGGTAGGCGATGTCCGAAGCTCGGTCCTTGGCCTCGAAGTGGACCTCGGGGAAACCGGTTACCGCGATGGTAAACCAGGGGTCTTTGCGGATTTCCTCGATTAGATCGACCGAGGAGCGAAAACCGTCCGGGTGCGGCTTGAAATCGGGCTGGTTGCGGGGCGGATCCCCGCGCAGCGCCAGGATGTTGTAGATGCCCAGCGCCTTGAGCCGCTTTAGATTTTCACGGCCCCGCTCCTTGGATTCCCCGATGATGTTCAGGTGGCACATCGTTTCGACGCCGGCCTTTTTTTTCAGGCGGCCGCACAGGTCCAGTGTCAGGTCCCGCGTGCTGCCGCCGGCGCCGTAGGTCATCGAGAAGAACGCTGGTTTCAGCGCTTTCAGCTGCTCCACGGTCTCGAACAGTTTTTCGACCGCCTCCGGGGTTTTCGGTGGGAACAGCTCGATCGAAATCTCCGTTTTGCCCGAGCGATACAGCTGATTGAGACGCATGGTCAGGGAGGGGGAGGCCGCTGCGCGCGCCGTGTGGAACGGACGATCATGATCGTCAGGCCGGCGAACAGAAGATAAGGGGTCCCCATCAACAGATAGATCGACCAAGCGAACCCTTTTGTCAGCCCGGAGAGGCCGTTCGATGCGGGATCAGTCGCGCTGGAGACCGCTTCATTGCAGGCAGGGCAGGCCCGCGCGGCCATCGGAGCTGCGATCAGACCCAGCAGGAAGATCCCGGTCAGAAGCCGAAGCTTTTTCATCCCCAGTTGACTCGGTAGAGCATCCAGTAGACCAGCACGCCGGTGATCGAAACGTACAGCCAGATCGGGAGAGCCCATCGGGCGATTCGCCGATGTTCCTGGAAGCGGCTGCGCAGCGCCAAGAACAGTGTCCGGATCGCCAGCGGCACAATGATTATCGCAAGAATTGTATGGGAAATCAGCACCGTGAAATAAAACGGCCGGACCCAGCCGGTTCCCGGAAAGCGGGTTGCCCCATGGTGGGCGTGATAGGTCAGGTACGAGACCAAAAACAGAATCGAGGCCAGAAACGCCAGCCCCATCGCCGTTTTGTGGGCCAGGATTTTGTGGTTTCGGATGAACAGGTATCCGGTCATCAGAAAGATCGCGCTGGCGCCGTTGAGCGTCGCGTTGAGCGCCGGCAGGTCGGCGATCGAAACGGTCATCGTCCCTTTCGGCGGAGTGACTGGACGTCCCGCACCAGGTGTTCCACTTGCTCCGGGTCCGTTCCATCATACAAGCCCCGGATCATCCCGTGCGGGTCCACCAGCACGAAGCGGACGCTGTGGATGATCGGCTCCCCGGGATCGGTTCCCTCGGCGTAGCTCAGCCGGAAGCCATCCCGGGCCAGCCGTTCAATTCGGGCCGGCTCTCCGGTCAGAAAATGCCACTGCTGCGTGCGGGCTCCGTTGGCTTGCGCGTACCGGGCCAACACCTCAGGGGTGTCCCGCCGCGGGTCCACGCTGATCGACACGAACTGGACGTTGTCCGGAAGCCGGCTTTGAAGCGACGCCATCTGTCGGGTCATTTGGGCGCATTGTCCCGGGCAGGAGGTGAAAATGAAATCGGCGATCCAGGGATGACCCTGCAGCGCTGCTGCATCAAACGGCCGGCCCGACTGGTCGGTCAGCCGGAATTTCGGTGCTGGACCTTGCACCGGAGGCGGCGCCGTGTTCGGACCGGCCCAGCCGGCGGTAATCATGACGCCGGCCATCACCACGATCAGAAATCCCCAAAGAAGCCTGTTTCGTATCAATGGATCAGCTCAGAAGGATTCCTGAAAGAATCAGGAACGCGGCCAGCCCAACGAGGAAAAAAGGAGAAATCGCGACAATCCAGAGTGGAACCAGCCGCTCGAATTTTAGATGCATGAAGAAGAGGGCTACCAGCAGCGCTTTCGTGATCGAGATGGCCATGATCAGCAGGATGATGCTTGATTTGGGAATCGGCAGCCTGGAGACAAACGTTCCGGCCGCCAGTAGCACGATCAGCCAGACCCAGATGACCAGGTATTTTTTGTAGTTCATAGCAGGTAGACCATTGGAAACAGAAAGATCCAGACCAGGTCCACGAAGTGCCAGTACAGCCCTGAAAGTTCCACGTAGTGGCCGCGTATTTCCAGAAAATCGGTTCGAAGCGCCTGCCGTAGAATCACGGTGTTCGCGATGATCCCGATCAACACGTGCAGCCCGTGCAGGCCGGTCAACGTGAAATAGCAGTCCCAGAAAATCCCGGTGCCCGGAAAATGCCCGTGGGAAAACTTGACCGAGTATTCCCAGCCCTTCACGCCCAGGAACGCGCATCCGAGCAGCACGGTCAGTAGCAGGAAAAGCCGGAGTTTCTTCGTGTCGGCCTGATGGACCGCGGCGACGCTCATCGCCATCGTCAGCGAGCTCGAGAGCAGGATGAACGTGTTGATCGCTGCCGCGGCGATGTTCAGCTCCTCCCCCGGATGAGGCCACCGGTGGCCCATGCCGGCCCGCAGCACGATGTAGGCCCCGAGTAGGCCCGTGAAGAACATCACTTCCGAGGCCAGGAACACCCACATTCCCAGTTTTTGGGAGGGAATCCCGGTGGAGGTCGTTTCTGCGTGAGCGTGAGCCGTCGTCATGGCGTTCCTCCTAAGAGCCGGCTGTCCGGTCCAACGTCATCGTGATCAGGATGACCGGCAGGTACAGAATCGAAGCCAGAAAAAGCCGATGAGCTGCCCGGCCGGAGCGGAGCCGCGCTGCGGAAAGCCCGCAGCCGAGAAAGGCCAGGCCGCTGGCCAGTGCCGCAACGAAATAGACGGGGCCTGCGGATCCCAGCACCGCCGGCAGAAGGGACACCGGCACCAGCGCCAGGCAATAAAGGGCGATCTGCCTTCCGGTGGATCCTCCGTCCGGATCCAGCACCGGAAGCATCTGGAAACCGGCCCTCGCGTAATCCTCCCGGTGGGTCCAGGCAATCGCCAGGAAGTGGGGAAGCTGCCAGAAGAAGAGGATCGCGAACAGAACCCAGGCCTCCAGCCCCAGCGCGCCTCGCGCGGCCGCCCAGCCGATCAGCGGCGGGATCGCGCCCGGGATCGCGCCGACCAGCGTACACAGCGCGGTGCGGCGTTTTAACGGAGTGTAGAGAAAAAGATAACTGCCCAGTGTGGCCGCCGCCAGATTTCCGGCCAGCGGATGTGCGGCGAGGGTCAGAATCAGAAGTCCCATCACCGAAATGGCCACGCCGAACAATAGCGCTGACTCTGGGCGGATCCTGCCCGACGGGATCGGCCGACAGCGGGTCCGATTCATGCGGGAA
>OBEQ010655979.1_pt1 | contig 10886 bp, 11 predicted proteins | sample 1670901 | NCBI WGS metagenome assembly OBEQ01 (sample SAMEA104232315, study PRJEB22302) | groundwater metagenome | biome: forest; feature: aquifer; material: groundwater | place: USA | collected 2011-08-07 | depth 5.4 m | reverse complement strand
GTTGGCTTCTGTTCTACAACATGAAGCGCGTACACTATGCGTTTCACAACAAAAAAACTCCAATTCAATTTATGCTATCCTTACCATTATCCACATTATCAACGGAGTGCAAACGAGGGTGGCCTCATACAATCTATTGACTTTTATACCCCATATCTGCTATAATGAAATAGAATGAGTGCCAGTATTCCTGGGTGCTTCGGTGTCTAGGAATGCCCGATCAATTTGTGGCCAAAATCCCGCGCAAGCGGGATTTTGGTTTATCGAGTCTCTTGCCGCTTATCTTTTTGTTTAGACAGTATGTTTTTTAACTTACCGTAGACCATATCAATAGACGTTCTCACATCCGCATCCGTATGCTCGGCTCTCGCGATATTTTGAGTAAGATCAATATTTACTTCGGCTCTAAATACGTCGCCCTTCACGTGATGCCTCGTGGTGCGACCAATTTCTACTCGCGCGATCGCTTCGGTCCCTATTTCAATGCTTTTTATAAATTTTTCGAGCCCCGAAATTTTATTTTCTATATATTCTTTTATCGATGGCGTTAAGTCCAGATTAGTGCCTTTGATTTGAATCTTCATAGTTATAAATAAATAATTTCCTCTTCTAGCTGAATCCCAAACTTATTCTCTACCTCTGCCTTTGCTAATCGTATCAATTTTTTAACATCTTCGGAAGTGGCGGTTAAAACATTAACGATGAAATTAGGATGCTTGGGTGAAATCATTGCCCCACCAAGACTCACTCCTTTTAACCCGCATTCGGATAAAAGATAGGCAGTGGGCACGACGGGAAATGGGTCGGTTTTTACAATATGTTTCAAATCTCTTTGCCACAATTTTTTAAATCGGCGATAATCAACGTTTTTGAATATACTGCCGATATTCGGGTAATCCATGGGGTGGCGAGTGGCTCGAAAATGAATCTTCTCATTTATTTTTTCCCGAATTAAGTTTTTATCTCCAGGCTTCAAAGCCATAACCGCTTCTAAAATTATTTCTTGACCATTCTTTCTTTTAAAAATACTGTCGCGATAGCTAAAGGCGCATTCGCTTTTATTTCTTTTAATAATCTTGGGCTCTAGGGAATTTATATCCAAACTCACAACCTCCACAATGCCGTCTTTTATCTCTCCGCCGAACGCGCCGGCGTTACCTCTCACTGCCCCGCCCAATGTTCCCGGCAACCCACCGGCCCACTCTAGGCCCATGAGCCCTTCACTCGCGGCAAATTCCAAAAGATCGCTCATCAGAACCCCTGCCCCGGCGCGAATATTTTCGCCCTCGCGGGAGAGATTTTTAATTGACGGTTTAATTACTAAACCGTCGAAACCGCTGTCGTTTATAAGGATGTTAGTGCCGCCGCCTAAAATAAAAATATCACTGACTCTGTCGCGGCTCTTTACTTTTCCCCAATGATTAAGCGCCTCTAAAATATCATTGACATTCGTAGCTTCAAAAAAATAGCCGGCTGATCCGCCAATTTTATAATTGCTGTGAGAGCTTAATTTTATTCCTTGCTGGAACATGGTTTTTCGATCTGACTCAAAAATAAAATATAAAAAAATTCCTCTTGAAAACCGCGCAAGCACTTAGCCGCGTTGTCCAGCCGCTAGTGGTGACCTCCAATTCAATTTGTGTTAAATGAGTGCGCATCCAGCGACTGGGCGACGAGGCCAAGCCGATTTGCAACGCACGATTTATTAAATAGAAGTTTACGCGGTTTTCAAGGGGAACCCTAGACCCATCGCGCAAATATTTTTCCTGTTAAATCTTTACGCAGTAGGTCTTATAAATTTAATTATAAGACGAAGCTTTCGGGAAAGCAAGGGAACTTTGATTTAACGCGCTAGGCGTTAAAATTGCCTCTTAAAACAAAATCGATTATGACATCTTGTAAATTACTATGGCTTCCCAAGAGATCTGTCCCATGGCCGCCGCGATCATAGACTTTGATTTCTTTATAAGCTTCATCTGAAAGATTATTAAAAATCGATTCAGACTCAACCGTGTTCTCTCCATCGTCTTTGGAGCTGATTATAAAAACCCGCTGGCCTTTTGATAAAACTCTCGCGGCCGGTTCGGCTAGAATTCCTCGATAATTTGCGCCAGCCGATAAAAGTATGGCGGTTTTATATTCCGGATGATCAGCGATATATTTGAGCGACAAATTGGCGCCGATGGAAGCCCCAATAAAAATAATTTGTTCTTGAGTAAAGCCTTTACTCATTAAAAATCTGGCGGCCGCGTCTAAATCTAAAATACTTTTTTGATGATCGGCGTCCTCGAACTTAGAGTAAGACTTGGGGCCGCCGTCAGATTCCCCATGCCCACGCAAATCAATGGCGACACTTGAATAATCTTTATCCAAGAACGCTTTGGAGAGCGAGTCCCAAGAGTCTTTCGTAGCCGGCATCATATGAGCGAAAACAACAGCTCCTCTAGGTTTATCTAAACTATAATAGACCGCCGACAAATTAACTCCGTCTACGGTTTTTATTGATATTCTTTCAATTTTTGGAGGTTCCGGTGTCATGCTTCTAAGACGGTTTATGACAAAAGCGGCTACAGCGATAATCACCGTAGCCGCTATAATCCTAACGAAGCTCATATGTCACTGATACGAAAATATTCACCTCTTCAGTACCCGGCTCAATGGGCGCCGGAGCAAAGTCGGGGCCGCCCTTACCGGCTATTTCAGCCGCGAAATATCTGGGATAGATTCCGCCGCCGCTATTTTCAGAGAAAGTTATAACCCTCCCCAACCTTACATGATTTTGCCTGGCCATGGCATCGGCTTTAGCAAAGGCCTTTTTGAAGGCGTCTTCGCGGGCTTCCACAAGATACTTCTCGGGATTTTCAACTTCAAAATTAACGGAATTGATTTGGTTGATGCCGAGAGATGGAAGCTGCCCCACGATGGTCGCGATTTTGTCAAAATCTTTAATTCTAACCGATACCGACTCGCTCACAGTGTAGCCGGAAATAAATGTCTTTTTCTTTTTCTCATCATATTCGTATCGGGGCGAAAGATTGTAGCCGGTTGTTTTTATATCTTTTTCTTCAATGCCTTGACTCTTTATAAAATCAAGCGAGGCTTTCATCTTTTCGGCGTTTTCTTTTTGAAGCTCTTCCGGCTTATCGCCTTCAGAGACTACCGCAAAACCAACACGGGCCAAATCAGGCTTAATGAACGCCTTACCTTCACCACTTACGTTTATAGTCCTGTTGGCCGGCAAAGAATTGGCGCTTTGTTTTAAATACCATAATGAATAAAGACCTAAGAGAGAGGCGATAATAAGAGCGATGCTTAATACTGAAAATAAAAACTTTTTTTCTTTCATGATATTATCAGCGAATAACGAATTTGTTACGAATTAACGAATGGGAACCGAATTTAATTCGTTTATTCGATTATTCGTAACTTATTCGCTATTCATTGATAGCGACTGCGACTATTTTTTTAATTTCTTCCGGTTTCAGACTGGCGCCTCCTACTAGAACGCCGTCTATTTCTTTGTGTTTCAGAAACTCTCTGACGTTGGCGGAATCAATCGATCCTCCATATATAATCGAAGTTAGTAATTGGTAATTGCCCGCCCGCAACGCCTGGCCTTGCATGGCGGGCGGGGTAATTGGTAATTCTCTTAACACTCCTCTTATATATTGTACCATATTTATCATATCTTGTGGAGTGTCGGGGGATCCGGTGCCAATGGCCCAGATGGGTTCGTAGGCGATTATAATAGGGTTTAGGGTATAGGGTTTAGGGTATAGGGATAAACCAATCTCGAGCTCGCGAGCAATAACTCTTTCTGTTTCGCCATTAGAGCGCTCGTCGGCTGATTCGCCCACGCAAAGGATGGGGGTTATACCCACTTCAACCGCGGCTTTAATTTTTTTGGCAATTATTTCGTCGGTTTCACCCAAGTTTTTTCTTCTCTCCGAATGGCCAATGATAGCATACTTTACGCCCAGAGCTTTAAGCTCTTTGGCTGATACCTCGCCGGTAAAAGCGCCTTTTTCTTCCCAAAATAAATCCTGCGCGCCTAACTCGGCTTTTTTTATATTTTCTTTGACATCTTCAATAAATAAAAAAGGTGGAGCAATAATTAATCCTTCTATATCGGATTGTTTGGCGAGCTCAATCGCCTCGGCAGGAGTTTCAGGGTTCATTTTCCAGTTCGCAATAATGATTTTAGACATATAGTTATTATATAGGGTATAGGGTATAGGGTATAGGGTATAGGGTATAGGATTAGTAACCCCTCACGGCTCATAACAGTTAATTGCCCAGAAATGAGGCTTTTTAGAGCCCGCTCCGGGGCGCTTGCCCAAGTCTTAGTCTCTAAAAAGCCTCATTTCTGGGCAATTTTTTAATGCCTACTTCTGAGTGTGAGTGGTTACTAGGCGTTAAACTTGACTTTTAGCTACTTTTGATATATAATATCAGCATCTTTGATAATTGAGAAAAACCGATACTAGTAAAGGAGCGGGGAAAGATGAAACAAATGATATATGATTCAGCCATAGTTTTTAATCTTCTAGGAATGGCTATTTTGTTTGCCAACCTGATTTTCAGATATGAAAAAAAGTCAGTTAATATACTCGGCAAGTACTGGGGCTTTGCTGTTTACGCGCTCCCGGGGGCCGCAAACATTGTCTGCGGAATGCTCGGATGGCAAATGAATGACTGGTTTATGGTATTTTGGCATCCGCTTTTGGGGTGCGCCCTTCTTTATTTCTGGCTGTTTGTGATTTGCGCGATGGAGAAGAGGAGGGTGTTATGAAGAGAAATATGAGCAATCCGCCGAGAGAGGCGGATTTTTTGTTGACTATGGTTCCTTTCCTCCCCTTTCATAAAGAGAAAAAATCCCTCCCCCCTGCGGGGTACTCCCTTTACGAAAGGGGGAATTTCTCTGATGTCATCAATGGATTTATTCCTCCTTTCCTAAAGGAGGTGGCGAGTCTCCGAGCCGGAGGATTTCTTCTTTTATTTTATTAACCACGCCTTCTAAATATCTCACATCGGCGTCCTTAAATCGAATAACCTTTACTTCGAGTAATTCAAGCGTTTTTTGTCTTGCCTCATCTCTTTCTATTTTATTATCATGACTGGCGACTCCATCAATCTCAATCACTAAATTTAGTAAATGGCAATAAAAATCTACGATGTAGTTTTCTATCGGTCTCTGGCGCAAAAAACGATATCCTAGTTTATTTTGCTTCAACTCATGCCATAAAAGAACTTCCGCTAAATTCCCACTTTGTCGTAATTTTCGCGCGTATGAATTTAGATTTTTTCGATAATAAAGTTTCATAAATACCTTAAATCCCTCGGCCTTCGGCCACTCCTTTACGAAAGGGAGAAAAATATCCCCCACCTTAGTCCTCCCCCTTATGAAGAGGGAGGAAAAAATCTACCCTCCTTCCCTAGCAGCCATCCTATTTTCGTAATACCACTTCAAAACATCCTTCGCTATCGGGATCGTATTTAAACTTCCCTCGCGCGCGTCTTCAACTAAAACTAAAATCGCAATCTCGGGATTTTCGGCCGGAGCGTAGCCCACGAAAAAGGCGTTGGTTTTGGTGTTGCCTAAAATCTGGGCGCTGCCGGTTTTACCGGCTGAAGTCATTGGGAGCTCGCTTAAAGAATGAGCGGTGCCGTCTTTTGACTCAACCGCCGCGCGCAGGCCTTTTTGCACTTCAGAAATGGCTTTGCCCATATTCTCAAAATTCAAGATATCTTTAGGATGAAATTCTTCCAACAAAACGCCGGCGGCATTTCTTATCTCTTTGACTAAAAATGGTTGCTTTGTAACACCACCCGCCCCTATAGCGCCAATAAAGCTAAGGAGTCTTAACGGCACAACCGCCAAGTCGCCCTGGCCTATTGAGATGTTGTAGGTATCACCCACTCTCCATATTCTCCCTGTCTTTTTTTCTCTCTCATCGGGACCAATTAGAGAACCAACCGCCTCTCCTTCTAAATCCACTCCCGTTTTTTGATCAAAGCCAAAAAACTTGAAATATTCCTCAATTTTTTTGACCCCCAAAGGCTTGATGTCTTTATAATCCCTGTGCCCGCCGCCAATCACATAAAAATAAATGTTTGAAGACCTCGCAAGCGCGGAATATAAATTAACCCAGCCGTGAGCTTTCCAATCTAAAAATTTACTGGGCTTTGAGGCGTCATAAGGATTCGCGACTTCTAAAACGCCTGATGAGTAAACAGAAAAGGTGGGGTCTATCAAACTTTCATGGAGCGCGGCCAAGCCCATGACCGGCTTCCAGGTGGAGCCCGGGTTATACACTCCGGAGACGGGACGGTTAAACAACGGCAGTGATTTGGAGCGCAATATTTTCAAACGCTCCTCACTTTTCCCCGGTAAAGTGAAAATATTATTATCATAGCTCGGGAAACTTAAAAGCGACAGAATCTCTCCTGTTTGAGGATTTAAGATGATGCCTGCGCCCGCGTCGCGACCTAAGACGTCTAAACCTTCTTTCATACGCTTATAAAAATATTCCTCAAGCTCCGCGTCGATAGTAATTTTTAAATTGGCCCCAGGGGTCGGCTCTTCGTCAAATCTCGTATAGAGTCGATTGCCTTTGGCGTCTTGCCCTTCTAAAAATTTGCCGTCTTTACCTCTTAGATTTATGTCATAAAAATTTTCCAAGCCCGACTTGCCCTCAATTTTTCTATCGGCTTGGCCCAACCCGGTATAACCCAAAACATGAGCCAAAGACGCGCCATAGACATAGTCTCTGCGATAGTCGTCTTGAATTTGCACAACGGGATCGTTTAAACCTCTAATAGCAATGGCAGTCTCGGTCCCGATGCCTCTCTCAATCGGGATAACGGAGGTATCTTCTAAATTATATTGAGCGATGGCGCCACCTACATTTACTTGATCGTCATCGCCAAGTATATCTTGAAGATTGGAAATTAATTTCTGTTGATCCAGAACGTTTTTCTTTAGAAATTCATTAACGTTTATAAAGACGCTGAAGACGGGCTCGTTCCTCACCAAGAGTCGTCCATTTCTATCATAAATACCCCCTCGTTCCGCTGGCAAAATTATTTCTCTGTTAAAATTGGCCGCCGCTCTGTTTTCGTAGAACTCCCCTTTTTTGAGATTCAGAAACAAAAGACGCGAGAAAGCCGCCACGACAACCAAAGATGCGATAGCTATAACCGATATAAAAATTTGCCTGTGGAGAGGCAATTCGGCATAATCAATGTCGCTTCCTTCTGCGTTCCAGATAGCTTCTTCAAAATGAAGATCATTCTTCTGCTTCATAAAGGTAATAGAAAAAAGAATATAGGGCGCCGACAATAATAAGATTATAAACTATTTCTCTTATTAAAATATTTATGCCGCTTAAAATAAAAGTATAATCAACGGCGGCGTAAAAAATGACTGTCCCCAATGAGACAAAGATCAAATTCCCCAACCCAGCCTTCCATGGAGACACTCTTCTTAATAACCAAAAAATTGGCGCCAAGCTAAGGATGGCAAAAAACTCAATATTTAACACAAAACGCATCTCAAGGAGTAGCGCCCCCAGAGCGGTTAATCCCAAATATATAATAAATGGAAGCTCAACAAAAGCAATGGCCGCTACAGAGGAAAGCACCAAGTTGGGGTTTACGCCGTCTATTTCTAGAATTCGTAATTCCTGAACAAGCGCGAAAATACCGACGATCAGCATGAGGATTGGAATTTTTTTAATAAAGTTTTGATTCATTTTAGTCCAAAATCACAAAAACCTGATAAAGCTCACCCAAAGAGTATGGGGCCAGAACATCGGCTTCTTTAAAAGCCGTCCCGGTGTTGTCCCTTACCATTTTTACATCGCCAATTTTTAATCCGTAAGGAATGTCTTTTGTGGCCGTATAAACCGCATCACCATTAGCCACTATCTTAATCTTATCAATTAACCCGACGACAAGAGAAGCGCCGCCTCGCAACAATCCGGCGGTGCCGCTTAGCCCCACTCGCACCGGAAGCTCCCATGAATTGTCAAAAACCGTTCTAACTTCGCTCCAGTTTTTACCCACTTTAGTAATCTGTCCCAGAAATATCCCGGGAGCCGCCAAAACAGGCATGTCGGGCGCTAAGCCGTCCCCGGCCCCGCCGGCAATTGTAATGGCGCTTTTATTGTTATAAGGATAACTGGCGCTGACCTTGGCGACGAAAAGATTGGCTTTTATCTTGGGCATATCCAACGATCTAGCCAAAAGTTCGGCTCTCAAACTTTGATTTTCCAAATTAAGCTCGGCGAGTGCTTGAGATAAATCATTAACTTTAAAAATATTGTGCACGGTTAGAATCGGCAGAGCAAAGGCGCCCCTTATTTGGTAGAGCAATTTTTCGGAATAATTTTGCATCGAACTTCTGAAAAAAAATATTCCTAGGATCAGGGTTAAAGCTAGAACCATTCTGATGTATAGCATAATTTATAGCTTGATGTCCCTGGGAATAAATGGGTTATCAAGAATAGCCACGTACTTTTCAAAATTTTCAACCGCGACACCGGTGCCGCGAGCCACGCAAGTCAAAGGGTCTTCAACAATAGAAGTCGCAACCGAAAGCTCTCGGCTGATAAGTTCATCAATACCGCGGAGAAGTGAACCCCCACCGCAAATAAAAATACCTGTTTTTAAAATATCCCCCGCTAACTCCGGCGGCGCGGTTTCAATAACCTCTTTGACCGCTTCTCCAATCATTTTTAACGGCTTGGATATCGCGGCTCTAACTTGCGCGTCTTTTACAATAATTTCTTTGGGTAAACCTGTCGCCAAATCACGGCCTCGAACGGTCATCTCGAGCTTTTGTTCTAAAGGCATAGCCGAGCCAATGGCAATCTTCAATTCTTCAGCCGTGGGCTCGCCGATCGCCAAGCGAAACTCCTCGCGTATGAATCTTATAATTTCTTCGTTTAATTTGTCTCCTGCAATTTTTAAACTCTTGGCATTAACAGTGCCGCCCATGGATATGATAGCTATCTCGGTCGTGCCGCCGCCGATGTCAACAATCATATTGGCCGTTGGCTCATGAATGGGGAGTCTAGCGCCCAAAGCCGCCGCTACCGGCTCTTCAATTATATAAGCCTTCCCAACGCCTGCGCCCACAACCGCGTCTTCGACGGACTTTCTTTCAACTTCGGTTAGATTGCTAGGAACACCGATAACCGCCCGCCGAAAACCAAAAGTGAAGGCCGATTTATTGATCCTTTTTAGAAAATGACGGAGCATCTCTTGAGTCATGTCAAAATCAGAAATAATGCCATTAACCAAAGGACGAACGACGTTTATATGGTTAGGGGTGCGCCCCACCATCTTCCGGGCATCATCGCCTACCGCCAAAAGCTGGCCGGTTTTATTGTTGATAGCGACGACTGAAGGCTCATTAATCATAATGCCGGCTCCGGCGACATAAACCAAAGAATTGGCCGTGCCCAGATCAATGCCTAAATTTTTTGAGAAATAATCGAGAAACTTCATGAATCATGAAGCATGAATCATGAAGCATGAATCATGAAGCAAATACGAGGTATTTGTTTCATGTTCCACGCTCCATGTTCCATGATTCGGATGCGCTTAATTATTTTAGAATTTTAAAAATATCCTTTACCGAAACCAACCTCGCCCTATCTTTCGATCGTTCTTTCACTTCAATTTTATTTTCTTTTAATGTTTTTTCACTCACAACCACTCGGAGCGGAGCGCCGATTAAATCGGCGTCTCCGAACTTCTCTCCGGCTCCCGCGTCTCTATCATCCCATAAAACCTCGACATCGGCTTTTAACAAATCGGCGTATATTTTCTTGGCGGTTGATATAACTTTTTTATCTTTACCCAAAGAAACTATATGAGCCTTAAAGGGAGCGACAACTTTAGGCCAAATAATGCCTCTATCATCGTGATTAACCTCAACCAATGTGGCTAGAACCCGCGTCGGGCCAATGCCATAAGAACCCATAACGACTTTTTGCTTTTCGCCTTTTTCGTTTAAAAAATTAAGATCAAAGGCGTCAGAGAATCTCGTGCCCAGGCGAAAAATATTCCCTACCTCTATCGCATTGCCGGATTTAACTTGACCGCCGCATTTGGGGCAAACATCCCCCTCTTTAATTTGAGCAACCTCTTTATTTTGAGCGTAATGACACTTTTCACAATAAAAGATCACATCCTCCCCCGATGGAGCCAAAACTTGAAATTCATGAGTATATTCTTTAGTAAATGCCCCGCCCGAGGCCTCAACAACTAACGTGTTCAAGCCCAAACGTTTGAAAACTTTAGAATAGGCCTTTTTAACTTTTTCATAATAACTATTTAGATCATCAACTGAAGCGTGAAAGCTATATAAATCTTTCATCAAAAATTCTCGGCCGCGAAGCAGGCCGTTTTTGGCGCGCGGTTCGTGACGGAATTTAGTCTGTATCTGATAAACGGCTTTGGGGAGATCTTTATATGACTGAATAAAATGCTTAGCTATTGAGGCGATGACTTCTTCGTGAGTCCAACCCAAACCAAACTCCTCGCCGAAGGAGGTTTTTAACTTATACACCACCTCAACATCCCATCTCTTAGTCTTCTCCCAATATTCTTTCCCAACCAGCGCGGGCATCAATAACTCTTCTCCGCCAATCGCGTTCATTTCTTCTCTTATAACCTTATTAATTTTTTCTAAAACTCTGTGAGCTAAAGGAAGGTATGTAAAAACTCCGGCGGACATTTTACGAATGAATCCTCCGCGAATTAAAAACTTGGCGTTTATCGCCTCTTCGTCTTTAGGAAACGTTCTTTCGCTTTTGCTAAAAAGTTTGGATAATAGCATGGGTTGTAGGTTGTAGGTTGTAGGTTGTCGGTTGTAG
>OBEQ010742966.1_pt1 | contig 10888 bp, 10 predicted proteins | sample 1670901 | NCBI WGS metagenome assembly OBEQ01 (sample SAMEA104232315, study PRJEB22302) | groundwater metagenome | biome: forest; feature: aquifer; material: groundwater | place: USA | collected 2011-08-07 | depth 5.4 m | reverse complement strand
TCGGTCCCTTCTACAAACGCTAGAAGACCTGATTGCGCTTCGTAAACAAGCGAATGTCGAAGATCGTCATCCGAAAGTTTTGGCAACACCTGCTCAAATCCTCCCGAAGCGTATACCCGATTAAAATCGTAACTTGTTAAAAACAGATGCGTCACCCCACGACGCTTTAATTCCGTCACAGCTTCATGAGAAGGACGGGTCGCAAGTTCTACCCATTGAGGATCTAAATGATGCCAGTCCGTGGTGACTCTTACTCCTGTGACTGTCCGAGCAAGGAAACCATAATTTGGTGTTGTCCAAACAAGCTTGTTAGGACGTGGATCATTCACGATTTCCATTAACATTTGATCCAAGATCGCTGGGTAATAACACACCAACCCACGAGCAGTGGTGTTCCATAAAACCATGATTACGGCGATACAGCCCAAACTATTTTTTAAGATGTTCTCTGTGCGAAATTCATAGGCAAGGAGATTGGCTAAGAGGACGCTTATCCCCAATTCTACTAAATAAAAGAAGCGGATCGCTTCTTTTGAGAAAAAAAAGGCAATAACAACTAAGGCAACCTCCAACCATCGTCCACGAAGGATTCCCCAAATCATAAGCCCCACCATACCAACTCCAAGCCATCCATAATTCCTCCAAAAGCTCGTCCATTCAAATGGCAACAAATCTACTGCGTGTAACGCCTGCTGAGCTCTAAGGTCAATCCCTCGCATGATTGCTGCCCAATCCATGATCCAGCCTTGCAACCAATCGCTTAAAGCCCACAACACCATCACAAACAAAATCACACCACATCCCAATAACCACCAACATAAAGTTGGATTTTCTTCATTACGAAATTTCCACAACATCCCGCAAAAAATAGCGGCGATAAACCACACCAACACATCCGGTCCCATACTCACCCCAAGTATTCCAAGAAAGAGGAGACTCACACCAAAAAGCCATTTCTTTTTGCAACAGCGTGTTTTTGCCCACCGAAAACTCAACCAAAGCATGCCCACCATCAATGGTAAAACCGCTTGCTGATGATGAAAAGATCCTGTGTAGGAAATTACGGATGAATGAAGGCATGTATAGACCGCGGTTGCCCAAAACGCAGCACTTTCATCCTGATAAACATCGCGCAAAAAACCCAATAAAAGAAAAAGAGCCGCTAAATGGAAAAGATTCGATCCGATTAAAAAGAGTGTAAAGAGTGTTTCCGTCGAAAGTCCCCCCAGCCTTGGTAGAATCCATTGGAGAGGGTCTCCCAAAAACAAATGGTAATAACCACGAGCAACACCCATAAAATACCAAATATCGCCACCCGCACTCGAAAGTGGCCCATACTTTTGAAAAAAAACCTCATTGGAAAACAAATGAGCGGTGATCACCCATATGAACCATATCAACTTCATCAGCCAAGAAACTTTCAATACACCGTTCCCATGCTCCACAATGGGTCCATTCTTCATCTTGACTTTAACTTAACTTAAGACACATCAAGAGCTCTGCATTCGACTTGGTCTGTTTTAATATTTCAATAAGTTTTTCCATGGCTTCGAGCGGTGGATATTCCATCAGCTGCTTGCGAAGTGTTTGAATGCGGACATATTCATCGGGATGATACAACAACTCCTCGCGACGCGTGCCGCTTTTTGCAATGTGAATAGCAGGATAGATCCTTCTTTCCTGTAAATCACGGCTTAGATGCACCTCCATATTCCCTGTTCCTTTGAATTCCTCGAAAATCAAATCGTCCATTCGACTGCCTGTTTCCACCAAAACAGTAGCCACAATCGTGAGACTGCCTCCCTCTTCTACATTGCGAGCTGCACTAAAAAACTTACGAGGCTTTATTAAAGCGCCGGATTCTACTCCTCCGGACATCAGTTTTCCTTTAGAAGATGACAAAGCATTACAAGCCCTTGCTAGACGTGTAAGCGAATCCAAAAGCAAAATGACGTGGCGCCCGCTCTCGAGCATCCGATGGGCCTTTTCCATAACCAAATCCGCGATACGAACATGCCTTTCGACACTCTCATCAAAAGTACTGCTAATCACCTCGCCTTTAACAACCCGCCGCATGTTATCGACTTCCTCAGGACGTTCATCAAGAAGCAATATCAAAACACTTACATCAGGATCATTTTTCTCAATACTTTCAGCGATTTGTTGCAAAAGAATGGTTTTCCCCGCACGCGGTGGCGCTACAAGTAAACATCGTTGACCACGTCCCAAGGGGGCCAAAAGATCCAATGCTCGCATGCTAATGGGATCGGGTCCTGCTTCTAAAACAAGACGCTTTTCCGGATAAAGTGGTGTGAGATCCTCGTAAGATTTGCGGTTTTGGAATTTTCCTACCGCTTCATTCCAAACCATGTCCACATGCAAAAGAGTATGATAACGTTCGCGTCCCTTCGGAAGACGCGCCATCCCCATCACCCAATCGCCTGGTCGCAAAGCAAAACGACGGATGATGGCATGCGTAACATAAACATCATCAAAACGAGGTTGATAGTTTACCTGAGGTGAACGCAGAAATCCGAAACCACCACGGTTCATCTCAAGAACTCCTTCCACCAATTTAAATCCATGCTTCTCAGAATGAGCCCGAAGTATTTGATGAATAAGGCTCTGGGGTTGATCGGAGGGTTTTGAAATATCCAATTCGGAAGCGCGCCTTTGGAGCTCCTTGAGAGAGAGTGTCTTAAGCTCCGCCACATCAAGGCACGGTGGCAATTCCATAACTTCCTCATTGCGATTGCGAAAACGGTCCCATCTTCCCCGATATCGCCCCACATATTTCTCGGAATGGCTCGATAAAACAGACAACGGCGGTGCGTGAGGTTTAGAAGCTGGAGGGCTTGAAGGATTTGATGGTGTATCTTCCATGATAACAATTCTAAGGATTCCAAGAAAAAAAGGCTGGCCCGATCATCAATCGATACAACAAAAGATGTGTTCTAATTGTTCTTCCGTAAGCGACCATAACTCATTATTCCAAATAACACGGTCTGCCAAATCGATTTTTTTTTGTAATAGCCACTGAGCAGCAATCCGACGGGTGATTTGATCTTTATCCAAACTCCGTTGATACAGGCGGTTTTCTTGAGTTTCTTTTGAACATGCAACGACCCATACTCGCAGGAACTCTTGAACCACCCCTGTTTCGTAAGCTAAAGGAATGACCACCAAAGTTTTGTTTCCTTTCCGAATAGCTTCCGTTGCTTGATGTTTCCATATCTCTCTTACCCGAGGATGGACCAGCGTATGGAGTCGCTGAAGAGCTGCTTTATCATGAAAAACAATTTCACCCAATTTCGCCCGATGCACTTTTCCATCCGTAGTTAGAACATCACTCCCAAACTCGCGTGCAATCTCTTGCGATAACGACTGGCCTGATTCGTAAAGCTGGTGAACAATCTGGTCACAACAAACAACAACCCACCCTCTTGCAGCAAACCAGTTTGCCACCCGCGACTTGCCCGTGGCAAGACCGCCTGTAAGGCAAAACAACATGGATGTTGAGGTCGTTGTGGAAGGCATGAGAAGAAAAGCTTCTCTTCAAGAAGCACAAGCGCAAACCTTATTGAAGGAGCTATTATTGATGATCGTATCAATAAAACAACATCGGCTGGTGTGGTCCCTTCAAAGTATGCTGACTCTCGTCTTTGTAACGCATAAATAGGGATTTGAACTCTAACTCCGAAAGCATCTGTAACAAAGGCTCGTACTGAGGTTCTTGCAAGCAAAAATGTTCTAATGGAGGAAGGTTTTTAACAGGATTCAAACGGATCAAATCAAGATTTCGACGAAGATTTTTTGCGCTTTCTGCAAGTGCTGCACATAATTTCGGCCGTTCAATCTTATCAAGACAAGCTAGAACTTTCTCCACAGATCCAAAACGGCGGATAAGTTCGACCGCCGTTTTTTCGCCTACTCCAGCCACTCCTGGGATATTGTCCACGCTATCTCCTTGGAGCGCTAAAAAATCAACCATCTGCGATGGTTTAATTCCCCAACGTTCCTTGATCCAATCCTCATCAGCAAGTTCAATCTTTTTAGGTGTACTTCGCAACATTTTAATATGCGGCCCAACAATTTGAAAAAAATCTTTATCGTTGGAAGCAATCCACACCTCATGCCCCTTTTGAGCAGCCAGCAAGGCTAAGGAAGCTCCGAGATCATCCGCTTCTTCCATAGGATCATATACAGTAGGCCAACCTAATAGAGGAAAGAGCTTATTCAATGCCTCTAATTGTGGTGGTAAAGCTTGAGGCGTGGGAGGACGATTTGCCTTGTACTGTGGCAAAAGCTCCAGACGACGCTTCGGAGTTTCGGCATCAAGAACAATTGCCATATGAGTAGGCTTACACTCTTCCATCCACCGGCGCACTGACTGAAGGAAACCATAAACCGCGTTCGTTGGAAATCCTTTGGAATTGGCTAGCACCTTAATCGCAAAAAAATTGCGATAGGCAATATTCAAAAAATCAACAAGAAGAAACATGAGGAAATGTATCTAGGGTTCAAATCCTTGTACTGCCTTTCGCATTTCCGCCACTGCTTGTGCCATATCTTTTGCATGGAAAAGAAACGTTCCTGCAACGAAAACATCTGCACCAGCTTTAGCAGAGGCACCTGCAGTCTCTAGAGTAATTCCACCATCCACCTCAATATAATAGCGGTTTTTTTTGCGGGAGCGATGCTTTGCTAAATACCGGACCTTATCCAACACCTCGGGCATAAAAGACTGTCCCCCAAATCCCGGTACCACCGTCATGCACAACACCAAATCCACCTCTTCGAGATAAGGCTCTATGGTGGAACAATCCGTAGCAGGGTTAAAGGCAATCCCAGCACGGCATCCGCCTCGTCGAATCCAACGCAAAGTATCACATACCGAATGTTGAGCTTCAACATGTACCGAGATTCGATAAGCACCCGCTTGTAAAAAGCTCTCCACATATTGATCCGGGCGCTCAATCATAAGGTGCACATCGAGCGGCAAACATGTGGAATGCTTAAGAGCAGCGGTAACGCCCGACCCAAAACTAATATTTGGAACAAAGTGACCATCCATGATATCCACATGTAACCAATCGCCGCCAGCATGCTCTGCACGTTTGGCTTCTTGACCAAAACACGTATAATCAGCAGCAAGAATTGAGGGTGCAATGACAGGACTTGCCATAACAAGAAAAGCTTGTTTTAAAATTTTTAATTCAGAGACTCCTTTATACTCTTAACATCTATGCCTTTGTATAATCTAACAGAAAAATTTGAATTGGGCGGCTCTATTGAGAAAGTCTTTCAATATTTTATCGATACAGAACAAATAAGCCGGTCCCTCTCTCCTTCTTTAAAATTTCAAATTATCCGAAAAACATCTCGGTACCTCAGTCAGGGTTTTTCAATGGAATTCTATGTTCATCTCTTTCATCTTCAAACCCATTGGAAATCATACATCCACTCATTTAGTCTCAACCGCCACATTACTTGCGTATGGCAAAAGAGCTCTTTCTTCTCGTGGGAACATGATTGTTATTTTGAACCGCTTCTCGGTAACCAAACTCGTATAACGGAATGCCTACTTTATCGTTTGCCCTTTAGTCCATTAGGAAGCTTCATGAATCGCCTTTGGATTCGCCCCTACCTTCAACACCTTTTTTCTTATCACCGTTCTCGTTTGATCGATGCTTTTCAACCTTCCCAAAATACTGAACCACCGAAGTCAAACACCCATCTAGGCACACAAAATGGAGCCTACTTTCTTCCACTCAAATCACGCAATTCTTAAAGTGATAGTATACGTCCGTTAATCTCCATAACATAACGTTCTCGATAAATAGGCAATGAAACACCAAACCCAAATCCCTTCTTCCCCAAAGTGTCTTCCGCTAAACCAACTTGAAGTCATTGTTCAACAAAAGCGTCATCACAATCAGCGCATGGTATTTACAAATGGTTGTTTCGATATCCTTCACGCCGGACACGTGGGGTATCTTGAAGTCGCACGGAAACTTGGAGATTACCTGGTGGTTGGAGTGAACTCTGATGCTTCCGTCCGAAAACTCAAGGGACCCTCGCGTCCCATCCACAATCAACACTCGCGTGCCCGTGTCCTGGCAGGTCTAGCTGCGGTAGACTATGTGGTAATTTTTAAGAGTAAGCGGGTGAGCCCCCTGCTTCATCAACTAAAACCAGAAATTTATGTCAAAGGTGGTGACTACACACTTCAAACCCTCGACCCAAAAGAACGAGAAGCCATCCAATCTTACAGTGGAAAGATTCACATTCTTCCCTTATGGAAAGAGTATTCCACAACCCGCATTATCCAAAAGATAAAAAGATAAACTAATGTTTCATTTCTTCCTCTTTGTTCTTTTCCGTCTTGCACCAATATTTTCGACCTCTTTTTGAAAAATGAAGCGCATTGGCATCTTAGGCTCTGGCAAAGGTTCTAATTTTGCTGCAATTGTCGAAGCAGTAAACCGTAAACTCTTATCAGTCGAGATCGCATTCGTCCTCTCAGATGTCGAAAATGCCGGCATTCTTACCCTTGCAGCACAACACCATATCTCTTCTCACTACGTAGCACCTGGCAAATTCCGCACAAAACTAGAACCAGAAATAGAATTAGCCTATGTCCAACTCCTTAAAGAAGCACGGGTCGACTTGGTCGTCTTAGCCGGATTTATGCGTATTCTCAAAGCGCCTTTCCTTTCTGCTTTTGAAAACTGTGTGATCAATATCCACCCCTCTCTCTTGCCGGCTTTCCCGGGACTTGAAGCCTGGAAACAAGCCCTCGATTACGGTGTAAAATATACGGGGTGCACTGTCCACTTGGTTACCCCTGAAATGGATGCAGGTCCTATTATCCTCCAAGCTGTGGTCCCCATTTTGCCCAATGACACTGTGGAAAAGCTCCACACTCGAATCCAAAAAGAAGAACATCATCTTTATGTCGAAGCTATTCGTTTATGGTCGGAAGGACGCCTCCGACGGGAAGGCCATCAAGTTAAAATTCTGGAGCAAGGCTGAAAGCTGAAGGCCGAAAAAGGTTGAAAGTTGAAAGTTGAAAGTTGAAAGTTGGGGAAGGACATACGAATTCAGCCGCATGAGCATCCATTCTAAAAAAAATAAAGTCGTCATCCTTGGCATCACTGGTTCCATTGCTGCTTACAAAGCAACAGAAATTGCAAGTCAGTTGACTAAAGAATCCTATACGGTTCACGCTGTTTTAACTGAGGAAGCAAGTTATTTCATCACCCCTCTTACACTCCAAACGTTAACACGCAAACCGGTGATCACGAGCCTTTTTGAGGAACGCCCGGGGGAAAGCCCAACTCATATTGAACTCGCTGATGCAGCAGACCTGCTCCTCATTGCTCCTGCTACCGCTAACATTCTTGCCAAATTAGCACATGGACTGGCAGACAATGCTCTCACTGCAATTGCTCTGGCCACACAGGCGCCCACTTTAGTTGCACCCGCTATGAACGGCAAAATGTGGAATCATCCTGCCACCCAAGAGAACGTCCGAATCCTTCAACAACGTGGAATTAAATTCATCGGCCCCGAAAAAGGCCTCCTTGCATGTGGCTATGAAGGCGTGGGACGCCTCTGGGATCCTTCCGCCATCGTTAAGAAGGCACTCGCTTTATTACAAAAGTAGGATTTTTAACTGTCTTTCAACCTTCGACTTTCAACTATTTCCTCTTCTTTCAACACCTTTAAAATTCGTCTAACGTCAATCGTGAGGTTCGATAACGTTCTGCCTTCACGATTGCGCGAAACTTTTGCAGATCCTCTTCAACACTGCTGGAAAGAATCACATAATCATATTTACGCCAATGACTCATTTCCTCCCGGCCGGTTGCCAAGCGTTGACGAACCGTTGTTTCATTTTCAGTAGCACGCTTGCGTAAACGCCGTTCTAATTCTGCAAAAGTCGGCGGCATCAAAAACACATCGACTAACGCAGATCGAATGACAGGATCCGAATGACTACGAATTTGTTGGCTTCCTTGGATATCGATATCAAGCAAGATATCAAGCCCCCTCCCAAGAGCATCCTTAATAGGTTGAATGGGTGTCCCATAGAAATGTCCATGAACACGAGCATGCTCTAGAAAATAACCCTCTTTGATCCTTTGGTGAAAAAATGTCTCCGTGATAAAAAAGTAATCTTTACCCTCCTCTTCACCTTGTCGAGGAGGACGGGTGGTACACGAAACCGAATAAAAAAAATCAGGAGTTCGTCTCATCCCTTTACACAAAGTCGTTTTACCAGCACCCGATGGTGCAGAAACAACAAACAAAATACCGTTTCGATGCATAATTCATTCCACGTTTTGAATTTGTTCACGGACTCTTTCCAATTCTGTCTTCATCGCAACCACCGTTTGTGAGATCTCAGCATGATTCGCCTTGCTGCCGATGGTATTGATTTCTCGATTGATCTCCTGAGAAAGAAAATCTAGCGCACGTCCTATGGGCTCAGAAGCATGGAGACTCTCCCGAAACTGAGCTAGATGACTTTCTAAACGAGTCAACTCCTCCGTAATATCCGAGCGATCCGAAAAAAAGACAACTTCCTTCATCAATCGTTCATCCTCAAAAGAAAGATCGATTCCAGATTTACGAATCCGCTCATGAAGTTGTTCTCGATAGCGCTCGACCATGGCCGGCGCTAAATTTTTGACTGTTTGCACTCCCTTTCCTAACAAGTCCATTCTCTGCATCAAATCACGGTGAAGGTGGCGCCCTTCTTTTTTTCTCATCTTTACCAACACCGATAGCGCTTGTGTAAGGGCCTTCTCCAGATAAGGCCAAATTGCTCCTGGATTAACTTCGCTCTCTGTCAGTTTCAATACACCAGGACAACGCAAGAGAATATCAAAATCAATGCTCCCATTGAGTCTCAAACTGTGTTTGAGCTTCTTCAAGCCGCACAAGTAGGCTTTTGCTATCGACTCATCCAACTTTACCTCAGAAGTCCTCGTACCATTAGAACGATGCCAGACAACAACTACATGCAAGCGCCCACGCGAGATTACAGTGTTAATCACATCCCGAATCCGAGGTTCTAATTCGATAATTTCACGTGGAAGATCTATCACAATATCCGACTGTTTTCGATTCACAGAATTCAATTCCACAGTGAACTTCCATCCACCGTAGTGACTTTCGCCTCTTCCGTATCCTGTCATACTTTTCATCATCTTAAAGCTTATCCTCGTACTCACCCTCCTTCTCAATTACAAGAAAGATTCATTTTCTGACACTCTCCATCATCTCGCGGATATTCATTTGAATTTTTTGATTCCCTTGGTACTCATTCCGTTCAAGTTCAAATACAATATCTAAAAAGCTACTCTGATCCTGCAACTGCGGAAATAAACTCCCCCTACCAAATGCGATTGCATCCACGGCTACTCCCTGTTGACGCAACCAAAGTTTAAGATGTTTGCCATCGGCCCCCACTATTCTTGGTTTAGCTGCGATTTCTACCCCTCGTACCATTAAGGAAGGACGCGGATTACCCATCCCACACGGTTCTAATCTTTGCAATTCATCCATAAGATCCAAATTCAATTGGGGAAGGATGACCTCAGTATCTACACGAACCAAACGTCTTAGACGCTCTCCATCCAAACCCTGCTCAAAACATGCATGGATCTGTAACGTCTTTTGCCAAGCATCCAGTCTCTCTCCTTCCAAAGAAACTCCTGCAGCCATTGCATGACCTCCTCCACGTAAGAGAAAGGACTTTGTTGCTTCTACAGCAACTGCAAGATTAAACCCCTCGAGACTACGTCCACTTCCCTTACATACCTTATTCTCATCCACGGCTAATACAAATGTCGGTAAATGAAATTCACGCATAAGTCGTGACGCCACAATCCCTACCACTCCTTCATGCCAACCAGGACGTGCAACAACCAACACCCGCGTTTGTGGATCCTGCAACTGGATTTCTGCATCAATACGAGCTTCGTTTAGAACACGCAATTCCTCAGACTGCCGTTCACGATTCATTTCATCCAGCTGTTTAGAGAGCCGTTGGGCTTCTGCTTCATCATCACTTAAGAGTAACTGAAGTGCTGCCATGGCAGATTCTAGTCGTCCAGCAGCATTCAGCCTGGGCCCAAGTTTAAACCCGCAATCATAGCCCGTGGGTGTCACCCCAATCCTTGCCACTCCCATCAAAGCACGTAACCCGACAAACTGGGTCTTTGCCATTTGTCGTAGTCCATACCGGGTGAGAGTACGATTATCACCTGTGAGAGGAGCAATATCTGCTATGGTCGCTAAAGCCACCAAATCCAAATACTTCTTTAAATCGATTTCCTCAGCTCGCTTCGCCAACAGGGAATTTCGCTGACGCCCCAGCTTAAGGAGAGCATGACAAAATTTGAAGACAAGCCCCGCAGTACAATATTCGGTGTGCGGACATGAGGGATCGAGTTTATAATTCACTAACGCTACGGGTGACGCAGGAGCAAAAGATTCGTGATGATCCAAAACAATCACAGCAATCCCCTGCTCTTGAAGACGAGCCACTTCTGCTTGCGAGTTGGTACCACAATCCAAAATGATCAATAAATCAGGCTTTGTGCCTGTAATTCCAGAATTAAGACATCGCTCAATCCCAGCAAACGTTAAACCATAGCCTTCGTCAAACCGAGCCGGCAAAAATGGTTGTACCTCTTCGGCTCCTAGACCATGAAGCACTCTTTTCATCATCGCCACCGAAGTAATTCCATCTACGTCATAGTCACCATAAAGCACTACCCGTTCTTTACGTTCCAATGCCAAAAGTGTGCGCTCTACTGCACACTTCATTCCCGGTAACAGAAATGGATCTGCCAAGTCCCGAAGTTGAGAATTC
>OBEQ012966016.1_pt1 | contig 10890 bp, 9 predicted proteins | sample 1670901 | NCBI WGS metagenome assembly OBEQ01 (sample SAMEA104232315, study PRJEB22302) | groundwater metagenome | biome: forest; feature: aquifer; material: groundwater | place: USA | collected 2011-08-07 | depth 5.4 m | reverse complement strand
AGTCCAAAAGGAGTAAAAACAATAACTTTCTTTTTTGCAATTTTTTCCATCTGTTTTAACAATTTCCGCCCATCCTCTTTTTCGAAATGCTCTACAACATCCAATGCAATTACCGCATCAAAGCTTTTAGATTTAAAATACTTATGAACTTTTAATAAATCCCCTATTTTATAATCATCATGTATCTTTGCTTTTTTGCTTTTCTTAATACTCGGCTCAAAAACATCAATTCCAAAAGAATAAAAACTTTTTTTTACTCTAGAAAGAGGAGAATTGCTCCCGCACCCAACATCCAAAACCGACCTCATTCCCTTTAGTTCTTTTTCCAGCGTCCTATAATAGGGTGCGTCGCCAATTCCACCTAGCCATTGCCGAATAGTCATATTGGCTATTTTAACTTATTTTCTCTTCCTTGTAAATTCAGAATAAAATAAGAGAGCACTCCTATTCCTGCTGCTACTCCTTTTACCAAATACAACAGAAGAAGTCCAAAAAAATAATGTGGCTTAGTTAAGGCAGCTTTGCTAAAATAAGACCTTCTTGGTAAGGAGTGAGCGGCAATAGTAGATGGTTGTGATTTAAATGCGTTTGAGTAGCCTTTGCCATAACGGATAAATTTTTTGAAGAATACGATCCAGCTTGATACTTCGTGATGACGGATAGACTGTTCTGAAAGATATGCTACTTTTGCCCCATTTTTCAACAACTCAGCGTATAAAATAGTATCATCAAACACGGCCAAACCTTTAGGCCACTTTAATGTATTAAATAATTCCTTCTTGAAAAATCGCGGACATGCTGTTCCAAATTTAGCATCAGCATCTTTATTCTGATCAATTACCCATTTATCATAGGCAATAAGTTTTTCCAGCAGTGTTCCGTTTTGAATAATGGACTGTTCAGAAATTGTTACAGCATCAAATCCTTTTTCTTCACATAGCTCAACGCATTTTTCAATAACTCTCCTGTCTAATATCTGGTCTGAGTCTAACGAAAGTAAATATTTTCCGCGACTTATTTTATAATCTTGATATCTTGCATCACCAAGCTTTTCAACATAATGCACCCTGGCTCCATATTTCCTTGCTATTTCAACTGTATTATCAGTACTGCGTCCATCGGAAACAATTATCTCAAAGTTTCTATAGGTTTGATCTGTTACAGACCGTAAGGTTTTTTCCAACGTCTTTGCGGAATTAAGCGTTCTAATGCTCACAGAAACTAAGCTTTGTGTTTTCATTTAATTAAAGATAATTTAACTTCATTTGTAATATCTGACAGTTCGTGCGTTGAGGAATTATATCTTAGACCAATAATGCTCTCAACAGACAGGTTATTTTCTTTAACTGCTAATTTAAGGGCATCCAACTTTCTAAAATAGCCAAATCCTCTTTCCCCACATTCCCTATAGCCAACACTTAATAAAACATAGAGAAATTGATCCTTAAAAAAACAGGCTGGAAAATTTTCTCCTTTATTATTATACCAAACCAAAAGAGCTTGCCCAAATCCAGATTGAAATGGAAGAATCTTTTCATCATCTGGTAATCCATAATATGCTTTATCAGACTCAACGTAAAAAACAACACGTTTTGGCAATACAGGATAAATTTCGGTAACTTCATTAAGGATGGAAGTACGGATTATTCCTGTACCAACTTGATAGTTTATATCGCTTCTTATCTTAAGAGAATGCAGAAAGACCAATGTCCCAATAACCACCACAAGCAAAATTAATCTTAGCTTTAATTTCGAAAACCAAAAATAAACGCTTGACAAAAGAAGAGCGAGAAGAATTGACGTAAAAGTATTCGTAAGATACAAATGTCTCCCATCAACAAGAGAAAAATATCCGGCAGGACCAGGGATAATAATAAATGGCAAGGAACTTAACGCAATAAATATGCATGTTATGACAATAAATTTTCCCCAAAGCTCTCTCTTGTTTTGTTGAAAACTGGCTACCGCAAAAAAACATAAGATAACTATGGCAATTGCTAAGCCATAAGAAATAATATCTACTCCTACACTTTGGACAATATATGGATTGGGAACTCCTCCTTGGCTAAACTGAGGATATCCAAGAGAGACTAAGAAGGCTGATGCATCTATAATAAATCCTGTCGGAATAAAGCTTTGTGCAAGAAATTTAAAAGGGATGGTGAGGGCTCTAAAAATAAAAACTATTAGGGAGGGTTGAGAAAGACTATCTTGCACACTATTTCCACCCCCTGTTATTAAAAAATACAAACGAACAATTACATAGAAAAAGCCTGTGATAAACAAAGGAAGAAATATTATAAAAAATTCTCTTATTGTTTTCCTTTTTCTGAGAATGAACCAAATGATGGGAAAAAGGAGAAATAAAAACAAAGATGTTTCTTTAAATAGAGCCGATACCAATAGGAAACTTACCGATAAAAATATATATATGAATCTACTTTTCAAAATAAGATATTTAATGAAAAAGATTATAGCTAGAAGAGAAAAGAAAACTGATCCGGCAGTGCCGCTTGTAGTTGCAACCCACGTTATTGCCTGATGAGAAATTGAATTAGTAAGGAAAAATAGACCCGCTAGAAAACCTATTAATCTATTTTTAGTAATTATCGATGCCAAATAATATACCAAGAATGCATTTAGAGAGTGAAGAAGTATGCTAACTATTCCATATGGAACAAAATTAAGTCCGAAATATTTAAATTGTAAATATGAAAATAAATTAGCCAGAGGTATTAAATGAGTATATTGCTCAAAAATAAAAAGTCTTTCAAACCAACTTAACGCCGCTTTATCCCAATATAAATAATTTCCAAATATAGCCCACTCGTCTTGTTGGAAAAATGTCAGAGGTAACTTCCCAAACGCAATAATTGATAAGACTAGGTAGGTTAGACCAACAACAAAAATCGTCATTTTTTAGTCCTTGAAGGTATTTAAGATTTCATCTATCTCTTCTTCTGACAATTCAGGATTATTGCCAAAATAAAATCCTTGTTCATGAATTACCTTCGCGTTACTGCAGGAGTAAACATTGCCACTTACATACTTATTAAAAAAAGGCTGCTGAGTAATATCTCCTCCTACAATTGGTCTTATCTCCAGCTTATCCTTGCATTTTTCTACGAATCTATCTTTTATATCTTCTGTCTTGCATATAATTGGAATGGCAAAATTCGAGACTAAATCAATATGTTTATATTTAATGACGTAAAAGAGGTCGGATTTATAAATGGACTCTGCAATTTTCAGAAAGTTCTTATTTCTCTTTAGTATAATTTCATCAATGTAAGAAAGCTGCGTGTTTCCAATAAATCCATTAATCTCTGTTGGTCTAAAATTATAGCCTAAATCATAAAATGTGTATCTAGAATAGAATTCGGAATTTATTTGAAACTTCTGCCTAATTTCAGTCTGCTTTGCAAAAGTTAGGTTTCTATCCCACCCATGTGCGCGGACAAGCTTTAGCATCGTTGCCAACTCTTCATCATCGGTGCAAATTCCTCCACCCTCTATTGTAGACAAATGGTGTCCTACATAAAATGAGTTTGTACTTGCCAGACCATAATTTCCCAACTTTTTTCTTTTATAGACAGTTCCCAATGATTCGCAATTATCTTCTATAAAAATGATCTTATTTTCTTCACAAATATCTCTAATTTCATCAATATCTTCACAAAATCCTAATAAATTAGTAATAAAGAGTAATTTAATTTTTTGTTTTTTTAGCAAATCGGTGAGTTTTTTACTTGATACGTTTAATGTATCAATTTCTACATCAATTGGGATAGGATTTAGTCCCAGCTGAATAAGAGGCATAACATTTGTAGACCAGGTAAGAGCTGAAAAGCCAACATTGTCCCCCTTTTTCAATCTTCCTAAATTCAATAAGGCTTGGATTATTGCCAAATTTGCAGAACTTCCGCTATTTAAAAATATGCAAAATTTTCTTCCCTGCCATTTAGAAAAATTTTCTTCAAATTTTTCACACTCCTTCGAAAAACTTAGGATCTTTGCTTTTGCAATAAATTCAATCAACTCCTTCTTTGTTTCGTTTTCTTTATAAAAGGTTGATTTAATAAGTTTTATCATCTTACGTTATCTTCTTTTCCAAGGCGATCTCGCACTTCAAAAGTAATATCTTTAAACTCTTCAGTTTTTCCACTCCATGAATAAGAAATAACATTTCCTATAGGAACTTTATTTGTTTTTATAGCTTCTACAAGTTTATCATAATCCCTAAAATATCCAAAGCCTCTTTCGCTGCAATTTTTATAATCTTGATCTAACAATCCATGAAGATATTGTTCTTGATATAAACATCCAGGAAAATACTCAGCGTCTTGATACCAAACCATTAGCATTCTTCCAAATCCCGATTGGACTGGTAATATTTTTTCTTCGATTGGCATACCATAATAAGAAGTGTCACTTTCAGTATAAAAAATAACTGTTTTTGGTAACTTCGGGTATTTATCCTTAATTGAATTAAGTAGTGATTTTCGAATATCAGCGGTATGCTCTAATTTTTGCAGATTGCCTCGAGTCGTGGTAATATGAAAAAGAAATAGCGGCGTAAGAAATATAATCAATAAGTATACATGATTTTTTTGAGTTTTAGAAAGATGATTAACTACTCGATAAATAAGCAGCACAACAAGAATACTTGCGCCCATTACTCCTATATAAAGATTGCGAGGTTCAAAAATTGAGAAATATCCGACTTTTCCCGGTATAAAAATAAAAGGCAAAAGACTGGTTGCAGCAAGTAAAAAACCAAAAACCGCAGTATTCACAAGGGAAAATTGTTTTTCTTTAATAAAACTGCGTAAGAGAAGATAAGCAACGATACACGCAATAATAGTAAGAAGAAAGCACACAAGATCGAAAACTATAGATTGCGAAATAAATGGATTTACAGCTCCATCAGCTCCTATATATTGAGGGTAAGCCACTCTAACTAAATTATCTGATAATCCAATAAGAAATTTTTCAGGAAAGAAAAGCTGAGACAATCCTTTAAAAGAAACTGTAATAATCCTAAAGAGATAAACGGCAATTGAAGCCGTAGTTGACGCTGTTCCCGCTTCACCTATCTCCGGCTGCTGCGAACGAATCTGAAAAAATATAAATGTCAAACGTAGGAGAAAATAAAACAGTCCTACGCTTAAAAAACCTGTTAATAGTTTTTTATTAATTTTGTGTTTATAAAATAATGAATGGAACATCCAATATGCGGGGATAAATATTAGAACAAATAATGAAATCTCCTTAAATAAAAGAGACCCAATTAGAGATGCTATAGACAAAAAGAAATACTTTTTTTTACTATTTTCCAGAAAATAAGTAAATGCCAATATTGAAATAAGTAATAATGATGTTGCAGGTAAAGTGCCAATTCCTGCGGCAATCCATGTTACGGGCTGATGGGAAATACTGTTGATTAAAAATAACCAACCGCTTGCAAGTGCAATTATTTTATTTTTGGAAATTGTCTTAACAATCTTGTAAAGAAGAAACGAATTAGCCAGATGAAGTAGTAGACCAAGCAGCGCATATGGGGCAAAGTTAGTCTTAAATAAAATGTACTCACCCAGAAACAGTAATGTTGCTAATGGGAAAAAATGAGTCAATTGTCCTTGAAACGGAAGAACCGTGTAGAGTATTGGATGAGCCGTAGAAAGTGCGTAAATGCTTGATCCAAAATATTGCCATTCATCTTGTAGAAAAAAAGTCTTGAAAAGAGACCCAAAAGTTAAATAGGTAAAAACAACAAATAGGAGTAAATATATCCAGGACGGAGTTTTAAAATATCTTGTAAGTCTCAAGAAAATTTTATTATCTTTCATTCTTTACAACAAAAATATTTAATAAATTCAGTTCTGAAAAAAATAAATTAAACGGAACGCCAACTCTTTTAATAATGTTTGTGAAATGTTTTTTAATGTCGTTGTGGTAAATCGCGTAAAGATGGTCTGGTGATCTTAAAGGAAAACGTAAAGTCATCAACCTCACCATCTCTAACAAGTTCTCATTTGGAATTCCTATAATTACATATCCTCCCTTTTTCACAACTCTTTTGATTTCATTTATTACTACAAGAGGATCAATTACGTGCTCCAGAACATCACATGCAATTGCAACATCAAAAGAATTAGTCTCTAGAGGCAGACTGCTTACGTCTGCTTCAATAAGAACTGGCATGTTGCTTGTTGAATTTAAAGAATTTTTAAAAGATTTCAACTGGGTAGGAGAAATATCAACACCTGTATACTTAGAATTTTTCTTTATTAGACTAAAGAGCTCTCCATCTCCACATCCAATGTCTATAACGCTTTCATATTTTATTGAATCAAGTATTTCCTTAACCACCTGTTTTTTCTTACCCCAGATATTTCTTTCAAGAAAACTATCGGAATGATAATGAGTTCTCATTGGAGAGAATTTTGCTACCCACTCATTTATCTCATAGAATTTCTTCTTACTTCTTTTTTCTAATAATCTCATTGTGAAATTATATCATGAAACACAAATTCGAAGAATTAAGTATTTTTACCCTTGCTACCCAAAAGAATTTCCAGTCCTCTTTCAAATTTTATTGGTGAAAAGTGCAAGTCACGGCGAGCCAAACTAATATCCGATGATTTTTCATACAAAAGCCGTGGTATCTGATCCGGTACAAAACTCTTTACTCCAAGTATAGAAGCAATAAGTGATGCTATTCTAAAAATCGGAATAGGAACATGAACCTTTGTTCTTTTGATATGTAAACAGTTCAAAATTTTATTGATGAGTTCATTGTAAGTCATCTCCTCGGGACCGGCTAAAGTATATATTTTCTTAGAAATATTTGTATTCAGAGATGCTATAATTGCCGATACAACATCTCCAACATACACTGGCGCTAAAGTATATTTCCCATCTCCTAAAACCGGAACAACATAGCTTTTTTGAATAATTTTTATAAGACGAGTAATTGCCTCTTTTTCTCCTGCTCCGTATACTTCTGCCGGACGAAGTATAATCCAATCTAATACTGATTTTTTAACTTCTTCTTCTGCTAAAAGTTTTGAGCGGGCGTACGCTCCGCCGTCCGCACTAGCAGCCCGACTGCTTATGTAAATAAATCTTCTTACTTTATTCTTTGTACATGCTTCAATTAAATACTTCGTTCCCTGTGTATTTATATCGTAATATAGTTGTTCATTGTGCGCATGAGTAATCCCTGCCAAGTGAATAACAAGATCAATGTTTTCTGTTGCTTTATACAGGCTCTCAATATTAAGCAGATCTCCAGTTACCATACGGGGTGAAAAATCCTTATCTAAATTTGAACTTTTTTGGCGTGTAAGTAAAGATATGGAATAAGGTAAATTTTTTAACTTAAGAACTAATTTTTTTCCGATATTCCCTTCTCCTCCGGTTATGAGTATATTCATATAAATATTTAAATTCTTTTATTCGATATTTACATAAGTTTATAATAAACTCAACAATTGTTGTCAATGTTACGAATGAACGCCGTCCTGTTAAGCCTAGAAAAACAGTTGGGACTTCTCCTATTTTAAAGTGATACCGACGAGCCTGAATCATTATCTCTGCATCTATAAACCAACCATCTGATAACAGCTGTAACTTTTTATAAACCGCGGCAGACATGATCTTTGGTTTTGAATTAATATCTCTTGCATTAAGACCGGGAAAAAATATTTTGAATAGAATATTAAACGAAAAAGAAATGATCTTACGCCATAAACTGTCGCCTCTTTCCATTCGATATGTTTTTACAATATCATATTTTCCTTCAATTATTTTCCTATATACCTTAATTATATCTTCTGTTGGAACCTGTCCATCTCCATCCATAACAGCAACATATTTTCCAGTAGCCAAATGCAATCCGCTTTTCATATCCCATCCCATCATTCCTTTTTTAACTTTAGCAATATATTTTATTCTCGGATTTTTTCTTGCTATATTCTTTACTACCCAAGGTGTCTTATCGCCCAAATTTTTATGATAATTTCCGACAAGTATTATCTCGTAATCAAAAATTTGGGCGTCTTTTAAAGCTTTTAATGTACCCTTAACGAACTCTCGTGCAGAATCTCCCGCTTTGTAACATAAAATTACAACTGATAAATCAGGTGTATTATTTTTTTTGTTCTGGTTATTTTTTAATTGGTACATACTTTGTGATCTGCGCCATACGTAAAAAAAGATATTTCCTTTTTTCAGGATAATAGAACTTCTCAATTAATGCATTTATTTCTTTATACTTTGATACGTGGTCATCGTGAGCATGAGACTCGCCTGAAATAACCATTGTGATTTTTGAAATAAGATTTTCTGTTGGTAAAAACACTAAAAGCTCTGCATTCTTTTTCATCCTCATAAATTCTTGTAAAAGTTTTTTAATTTCATCTAAATACATGTGCTCAAGAACTCCGGATAAAACAATTTTTGCAGGCTTTAACTTTTTATAATCAGCTGCATCTGAAAGCTCAGGTATAATATCATAACCAATAACTTTTTTACCTTTTAACTTTTTCTTCAAATGACCAACGCCACAGCCATAATCCAGTATTAAACCTTTTTCGTTGTATAAATCTCCGAAATCAATGAGGGTATCCAATATCCTCATAAAATATAATTTCGAAAAACCTCTATAATAGTCTTCCCTGTAATCCATAGAATTTGAATTTTTTCCCATATTATTTTCTCATTAGGCAAGCATAGTATGTACAACCGCCATTAATAAATTCCCATTCCTTCAAATTTACAAAGTATTTTGAGAACATATCCCTATATGTCTGGGGCGTCCTTATTTTTGCACCAAGGTCATATCTTTGAATAAATCTGACAATGAGATTATCCAGGTCTTTAATTTTTGCGTCTTCCATTATTAAAATTCTGCCATTGCTTTTAAGTACTCTTTTTGCCTCTTTCAGCACCCTACTTGCCTGCTTATCGTCTAAATGATGAAGTATTGCAACGATAAGTATGATATCAAAACAATTATTCGGAAATGATAAATTAGTTGCGTCCATGACTAAAAATTTCCTATCTTTTGTTTTTCTTGCATGCTTTATGTAATCGTGAGATATATCAATACCAATATAGTTTTGGGGATTAAAACAATCTGAATATTCACCAGTTCCGCAGCCTACGTCTAAAATTTTCTTCATTGTCTGGTCTTTAAAAACCTCACCGATAATTTTCTTCTGTTTTCTGAAATTTAACTCAATAACTTTTCTAAGAAAAATAAAATACAATGGCCGCTTGGCAAAATAATTTCTTAATCTTTCTAACATACAGCTTTTGAATTGTAACACCGAGCGCTTATTTAGGCAATTTACCTCACAGAAGATAGAGGGGGTATAGTACTTTATTTTCAATTTCTTTTCTATTTGAAGCACTTATTTCCTCGGGTAGTACTTTGTCTTCCGAACGATACAATCTAACATCCTCTATAAAGAACGTTCTATCATACCGTTCTACCTGGAAACTGATTTGCGCATATTTTGCTTTCCTAGGCGCTACCGAAGACACTGATAATTCCCTCCATCCATTACCAAAGTAGCGGGAAGAAACCGATGCAATGACTCCTCTTTTTACATGATCTGCATATACATCATCATAAAAATCTATCCGAATAAAACCATCCCTATCTTTACCATCTATTGGCTTACTAGATTTAACCATGGACTTTGCTGAATATTTTTTTCCTGCACTTATTGGAATGAACTGAGAGATAGTTATTTTTTCTCGAGAAGGAACACCGCTCCTGCCTTCGGCCTTAAGGCAGTATTCATTCGTACAAGCTGATGATTTAACAACCTTAACATCTTCTGCTATTAAGCTATTAAAAGGATTTGAAAGCACCCATACCCTGCCTACTTCCTTTTTAAAATCATGTGAATAAATCAAGGCAAGATTTTTCATCTGTTCTAATTTTGGAATCTTTATTGCTATATAATTATTGCCCGGACTCTCCCATGGTTTTATGCATGTCGCAACAATATATCTGCTTAATTCCTTAAGAACAAGCCCGTCTAGGGAATTGTCGAGAATATCAGCCGGAATACCCCAATATAACCCACTTGAGGCAAGCCACCAGTTAAATCTTCCACGAAGATATTCTATATCGAGTACCGCATAATCTACTCTATCTTCCTGTAGTTTCCCAAAAGTAAAACTATTTTTGTAGTTTTCTGCGTTATCAAAATCAACATATTTTACCCCAGGTTTACCAATTCTTGGAACCAAGCTGTTAACCGCAATAAGACTATTTTCTTGTATATTTTCATTCATCCATTTTGTAATACACTGTGAGTTCCATGGCCTTGTTGCATAATAGTCAAGAATAAAAGAGTTTTTTACTTGATCAAAACTAACCAATACTCCACACAAAATAAGTACAATAACATAATACTTTTTTGCTTTTACAGTCTTATTCCAGAAAAAGTTAAAAACAGCTACAAACGCAAATGCTGCAACAATACTTGCAAAAGGAGTAATCCCGGCGAAATAACGAACATAGGCTCCCGCATGAGAAAAATAAAGATAAATTATTCCTGGTAAAAAAATGAAAAAAGAAAGGAAAATCCCATTAATCCAAAGCTTTCGATCCTTCATTATAAGAACCATACCTGCCAAGAACAAGAGGGAAATAATTTTCCCAAAACCTATTTCATAAAGGTACCAAATAGATGGAAAAGTTATCTCAAGGGGTTGAGTGAATAATCCAATTCTTAGATTGTAATAATCTATAGTCTTCTTTGCGGTTTCAAGGTTAAAAGGAAGAAATGGATTAAACAATAGAAAAACAATAATCATTACTACGGAAGCAAATATAATTTTCTTGCTAAATAACTCTTTAATTATCTT
>OBEQ012456589.1_pt1 | contig 10891 bp, 9 predicted proteins | sample 1670901 | NCBI WGS metagenome assembly OBEQ01 (sample SAMEA104232315, study PRJEB22302) | groundwater metagenome | biome: forest; feature: aquifer; material: groundwater | place: USA | collected 2011-08-07 | depth 5.4 m | reverse complement strand
TTATTCAAAAAATTTTAACTTCCAAACGGCTTGCTCAGCCGTATAAAAGATTTTTTAAAGTGCAAACCGAGTTTTTATGCCCTATCTGTAATTATTCAGGGCCTTTTATGGAGATACTTCCTGAAACCGGGAGACGAAAACATGCTCAATGTCCGAGATGTGAATCTTTGGAGCGACACCGTATTCAGCGCTTGGTTTTAGACTTCGTTTTAATGGATAAACAGCCGAAGAGTCTTAGCCTGCTTCACTTTGCCCCCGAAGAATGCTTTAGGTCCTATTTTAAAAAACTTTTTGGTGTTTACGTAACTGCTGATTTATCCGGCAACCGTGTAGATCAAAAAGAGGACCTGACACATCTGTCCTTTGATAATAATTCATTTGATATTGTTTATGCTTCGCATGTTTTGGAGCATATTAAAAATGATCGAAAGGCACTTTCAGAAATAGTCAGGGTTCTGAAACCAGGCGGAGTTGCAATCATTCCAGTTCCGATCAATGGGAATAAAACGATTGAGTATCAAGAGCCGAATGCGCATGAAAGTTATCACTTTAGATGTCCGGGAGAGGACTACTATGAAAGGTATAAAAGTTTTTTTCGTGATGTAAAACTTTATGACAGTAGTAACTTTGATGAAAAATACCAGGTTTACGTTTATGAGGACCGCACGAAGTGGCCCATCACAATGCCTCTAAGATCTGTGACTCCCGGCTTGAGACACAAAGATATTGTTCCGGTTTGTTTAAAGTGATTTAAACAAAGATGAATTAATTGCGGATCTGGCTGGCTGGGATAATTTAATTATCCTACCCAATAATTGTTGATGTGCTGGATCAAAAAATAAATCTGAAATCCAAACAAAATAAGAAGAGTTATTGCTGACGAGTATTTCCTTCCGGTCGGCGTCATCTTTGCAAAGGCATCTCCCAAGGCCATAAAAAAAGGAAAGATGACGTTTAAATAACGCAGATAGGATGTAAATCCATTGATCAGTACCGGAAACAAGCCAAGGCATAAGGCCCAATAAAACAGGCCCTTGTCCGCATTCCAGATAAAAGGCAGGGTAATAACAAATAAAGTAAACCAAAATCGGTCTAAAAAAGAATAAAGAACGTCATGAAAAGCATGGACTGTAAAATAATTCTGAAATAGGTGGATGATATCGAAGAGTTTAGAAAGCGAATTAAAGGAACGATAATTCTGCTGAATTTTTAGTCCTGCAAATGGGTCCCCGGTGCTCAGCTTAAAAATCAAAAAATAAGTGAGCAGACCCAATGGGCCCGCCAAAATAAAAGGCCATTGCCTGCGGTTTTCTTTGTCTTTGAATACTGTATATGCCAGAGGAATGACGGAAAAAATTCCAACGGGCCGAGTGATCGTAGCTAAAAAACAAATAATGCTAGCGAAAAAGAACATTTTTTTAGAAAGCAAAAGAAAGAATAATACAGACAAAAAGAAGAAGAGTGATTCGCTGTATGGCAATATGAAAAAAAATGAGCCAGGGAAGGCGAGAATGAAGAGAGTAGATAAATCCGCTAGCATCTCATCTTTTTTTTTAATCCATCCGTGGAGAATGAGCAATGAAGCCGTTGACAGCAGGTTGGACAGGGCTAGGGATGTAAGTAAAAAGTGGCCGGCAAAGAGTGGCGATGCGATCCTGATTAAAAACGGCCAAAGAGGAAAAAAGGCTGTTGTGGGATGGCCGGCATGGTAGCCATTTTGGGCAATGAAAAGATAATGCATTCCGTCCCAGGTTTGAAAAAATGTTGCGAAGGAAGGTTGCGACCAATAAAGGTTTCCGAAATAATTTTTATAATTAAAATTTTGCGGATAACGATGTCCGATAAAAAAAACGAGGCCGAGTAAAAGAGCTTTTAAGACTAATGCAATGCTCAGGACTTGTCGCTGCTTCATTTAGCCGATTGCTGTTTTTTTAAGGAGTATAGTTGGGTTTTTGCTTTTCCAGGTGATTGATAAATGAGGGCATAATCCTGTTCCCAAACTTTGTATCTTGGATCGGGTTTCCAGGCAATCAGATAGTCGATGGGCTGGCTTGATTTCTGCGTATACGCCACTAAATGCGGGGGGAGCATGCTGCGCTCATTAATCATTTTCCAGTACAAGGCCTTCGCTGCAGCCGGAAACCGGAACTGTACCGGCCAAATATCGCTTTCCGCAGCTTCAAAATCTTCCAAATTAGCGACTGGTTTTAAGGCCCCAATATAGTCGGAAGCGTGCAGGAAAGGATCTATTCGCATGGAGGCTATTTCTTTGTCGGTAAATGGTTGCGACCAGAACGGTAGAGGAACGACAGTCGTATTAGCCGGTATTTGTTGCATGACCGCCACATATTCCTTTAGATAATTATTAAGCAGGGCGTAGGGGCCAAGGTGAATGGAGAATAACGCCAGGGTAATAACAAGGCCGGCCATTTGGATAAATAATTTCACCCACTCATGAAATTTTTGCCCTGCGAACCAAAGGAGCAAAATTAAAAAGGTGTAAAGCATGACTCTTGGCCATAAGAATATGGGTGGCGAAATATCCGGAACGGAAAAATAAAGAGTAATACACACTACGGTTGAGAGGAAAAACATATCCCACAGATTGAAGTCTCTGCGTTTGAGCTTTGTAATCAGTAGATAAAGAAAAATGCCGAACGCTAAATTAACGTAGGCGTAAGAAAATAGCGCCTCCTCTGATCGAAATGAAGTCAATGCATCAAAGTGGAGAATCTCATTCCATAAAAGAGAGGGGGGCGGCATGTCAGGTCTAGTGTTGACAATCGCCTGCACTTTCTTTTTTAACGATAATTCCAGGAGAATAAAAAAAGAAGGCAATAGAGCCAGGAACGTGGTTACCCCTTTTTCAATAGCGTTTTTGAGCAGAGAATTGTTTTCGGGAATATTTTTGCTGTCGTCTTTTTCTGCGTTGGCCATCTCGGAAAGGCAGAGTCCTATGCACAACACGCCTATAACGAGTGCAGACATTGCCCAGGCGACCGGGTGAAAAAAATAAGTGAGAAGGAAGAATCCCGTAAGGGTAAAAGCGTTCCGGAAAGTTAAGGATGGCTTTGCGGTTGAATTTATCCAGTAGCCCAGAAAAAATAAAAAAGCGATGATGCCATAGAGGAAGTTATAAAAGCCCATGTAAAAGAAGTAACTGTTGATAAAAGGGAAGATAAGAACGGAAAGAAACTCTGATTCCGGCCGGATGCTTCTGACGACGTAGCGAAATGAAACCGGAAGCAGGATGACATAGAGGATTAAAACTATTTTTTCAGTGATTAGGGGAGGAAAAACAAACATAAGAATAGCCATGAAAGGTTGGATTAACCAATCAACCAAGCTTCCAGGGATAAGTTTAAAATGCGCCCTGAAAATCTCGCCTTCGGGAAAAAAATAATGACGGAGAATGCTGGCATTATAGAGATGGGAAGGCCCGTCTTGAGATGGAAAATATTTAAAAATGAAAATCGGGATCAGGTGAAGGGCGATCAGTCCCCAGAACAAAATTCTATTCAAGTCAAGCTGATGGGGAAGGCGGTCAAAGGCTATTATTTTTTTCAAACTCTCTCTCCTGTCCCTGAGGGGGTATTCCAAAGAGTTTACGGCAAAATCCGGCAATCTCTATAGCAGGCATAAAGATCCTGAATTTTTTGTAAATTTATTCGGTATATTGCCGTCTTTACTATCATGCAAATTATTTTCTCAGCCATGGTCCTTCTTTCCACCGGCATCTTTTTGGCCCTATCGCTACTCCACCGCGACTTCATGCATCATTGGTATGCGAACGGTTCCTATTATTTTATGTTCATCATGTTTGTTATCTGGCTGGCGGTCTTGGTTGAATATATGAAAGAGCGCGAATTTAAGTTAATCGTTTTTCTGAAAGAATACCGCTGGCCCGTTATTTTTTGCTTGTTGACGGTCGTTTTTGTCTCTATTTCCGTCCCGGCGTATTTTCGGGTCATCAGCGATGAGACAAATCTTTTCGGCGTTGCCCGTTCAATGACCTATGAAAAAGCCGTTTATAATGCCATTGTCGGGCACCGGTCTTTTTTGATTTTTAACCCCATCGTCCTGGAAGATGAGAAAAGACCTTTTCTTTTTCCTTTTCTGACTTCAGTGACTCACACGCTCCTGGGGTTTAGCGGTCACAATGCTTTCAGGCTTAATGCGGCTCTTTTTTTCTTCTTTCTTTTGATGAACTTTCTTTTGATGAAAGAATCTTTCGGAAAAGCTGCGGGCTATGCGGTTGTCCTGGCTGTTGTGGCACAGCCCATTTTGGTATCGATTGCGACTTCAGGAGGGTATGACCTTTTAAGTCTTCTTTTTGTCGTGATTAATTTTGCGATCTTGAAATTGTTTTTAAAAAACAGTTCGCCGGTCTCGCTGAAGTTTTTATGGATAAGTCTTTCGATGCTTGCTCATACCAGGCATGAATCTTCGATTTTTTTCTTTATCGTTATTATTTCTTTGTTTGCATTCGGATATATTAAAATCGGTGATCTTAAAAATTCCGTGGTTTATAGTTTGACCCCAGCTTTTTTTCTCCCGATTATTGCTCAACGCCTGATTATCGATCATGCGTTTGAAAACCCGTCGCATCTCGCGGCCTTTTCATACAACGCTTTCATAGAGCATTCCGTGACTTTTTTCAAGGCGGCCTTTTTAAATTTTGATTTTGTCATACCCTTTGCACCGCTTATCAATATTGTTGGGGGCCTTTCGATTGTTTATTTTATTTATCTTGAAATGCGTAATTCCTGGCTTACTGAAAAATGGCAAAAGCACGCATTGGCCATATCCTTCGCCTGTATTTTGGCTTTGTGGATCACGGTAAATTCCTTTTGGGCAAGCTCGCCGACCCTTGCGACGAATTCGCGGCATTTTTCTATGTTCTTTTTTCTTTTGTGCGTTCTTTCAGTCATGTTCCTGGCACGAATGCCGTACTTGAAAAAAAATCCGGCATTGTTGGTCATCACTTTTGTCGGCGCGGTCATTTTGTATCATCCTGTTTCGGTAAGTGATAAATTCATAAATTCGCAAGTGGGTCCTCGGGAATGCCGGGTCGTTTCAGACTTTCTTAACCGCCAGCCTGACAAAAACTTCCTTCTCATCACAGAGCGGGCAGGCAATTACACCGCGCAGAATTTTGGTGCATTTGATTTTGGTTTTGTGAGAAGTCAGGAAGGGCAGGTCTTGGGAGATATCAAGCGCCGTTTATTCGGAGAGGTTTTTGTTGTGCAGAACGTTGATTTTAAGACCGGGCGGCCGATCCGCGAACACGAATTATCACCCAATTTTAAACTGCACACCGTCTACGGTTTTCAAAATGATGAAAACGTTTTTACGCGTATTTCAAAAATGGACATTGATGCCTCATAATCCAAATCCGATATTGATTTAATCATCTCAACTAAATACCCCGAAGTGAGCACGCATTTCCAGTGATTCGTGTTGGCGTTTTCCTTCTTAGGTATTAGAATGCTTTGCTTATGACACAAATCCTTAAACTAAAAAGTCCCGCAGATTTTATCGGCAAACAAGGCCAGCCCGGCATGATCAGCTTTGGCTCCGGCCAGCCTGATTTGCCGCCTCCCAAAGAGGCCTTTGAGAAGGTCGAATTTCGCAGGGATTTGCGCTATGGCCTCATTCAGGGGGAATTGAGCCTAAGGGAGGCCCTAGCCCATGAATACCCCGGCAGCACGGCTGAGAACTTCGTTATTACCAATGGAGCGTCCGAGGCGCTAGACCTGATCTTCCGCATTTGGGGCAAAGGTGGCAAAGTCCTGCTTCCGCGGCCCTATTATTATTCCTATCCGCCTATCATCGAAATGGCTGGCATGGTCCCGGTTTATACCGACCTGGTCCAGGGCCGCATCGACATCGAAGATTTCAAGAAAAAAGTCAAGGGCTGCAAAGCGGTTTTGATTAATTCTCCGTCCAACCCCACGGGCCGTGTTGAAAATATCGAAACGCTCAAAACAATTGAAAAAATCACCAAAGAGCTCGGCGTTTATGTGGTTTCGGATGAAGTCTATAAAGATCTGATTTATGAGCGCGAAAATTATCATCTGCAAGGCGACCATGTTATCACCGTTAATTCTTTTTCAAAAACGTATTGCTTATGCGGTTTGCGGGTAGGGTATTTATGGAGTGCGGATAAATCTGTCGTTGAAGACGTTTGCGAAATGAAGACGCATACTTCCATGAACACGAACCTCATTGGGCAGGACATGGCGCTTGCGGCCATGAAAGTGCCGAAAGAATATATTCTTAACGAACAAAAAATCTGGCATGAACGCCGCGATATTATTTATAAAGGACTGACAGATTTAGGTTTCGATCTCTGGAAACCGGAAGGTGCTTTTTATGTGTTGCCCAAATGTAAGAATGCGCGCGAGTTTGTGAGCACTCTCTATCTTGATTATAAAGTCATTACCTATCTCGGCGAATGGTTCGGCGCTCCCGACCGCATCCGCCTGAGCTATGCGCTCGATGTTAAACTCATCGAAGAAGGTCTTGCCCGTATTAAACAGGCCATGCAAAAAGTCAAGGTTCTGTAATGATTATTTACGGGGAGATCTTCAAATCGTTCCAGAAAAAAAAAGTCAAGTATGTGGTCGTCGGCGGATTGGCCTTAAATCTTCATGGTGCCATGCGTAACACCGCCGATTTGGATATTCTGGTTGAAATGAGCGATCAGAATCTAAAAAAAATAGTCACCATCCTCAAAAAATACGGCTACAGGGTGCGCCAGCCTATCGATCCTCTTGGCATTGCTGATGAAAAAATACGCAAAGAGTGGGTCCGTAAAAAGCACATGAAGGCTTTAAACTTCTTTTTGGATGATGGCCTAAAAGAAGTAGACCTCATAATCGAGTCTCCAGTTAGCTTTGAAAAAGCCCGCAAAGAAATGTTCCGTCTTCGTATTGGAAATATAGTTGTCCCGGTGGTTTCATTGGAGCATTTAATTCTTATGAAACGTAAAGCTGGGAGGGCTATTGATAAGGTAGATATTGCGGATTTGCGCAGGATCAAAAAACTTAGGGGAGAAAAATGACGCTCAAGTGGGAGACGCGAGAAGAAAAGCTCCGACGATGGATGCGAATTTCACCCAAAAAAAAATTGGAATGGCTTTATCAGATGCAGCAATTGGCCAGAGTTCTTCGTTCATCCAAAAGCCGTTTGAAAAAATAAAGAAATAGATGAAGAATATATTTTTGTTTACGATAGCCGGGATTGTTTTTGCAATGACTGTATGTTTTGTCCCAACCGCAAATGCTGCCTCTCATGAAACCACAAGTTTTGAAGTCTCTCAAATGTATCAGCCTGATTTTGACCATCCCCACAAGTTCAGCCGCTTGGAAATGGATGCGCTGGCCAAAGAGGTTTTGGAGAAAATCCAAACAAAAATTAATACGCCTTTTGATCGGACAAATATTGAACATGTGCAGGCGCTCGCCGAATTTTTTGCGCTGACCCCGAGAGCAGATCTTGATCCCTACTCAACGCCCATGGAAGAACCTGATATGGAGTATTTTGTTGCCGTTGAAGAGAATAAACAAAAAGAACTTTACCCTCGTGATACGCGAGATCTTGTCATCCGTTTTTATTGGGAAGGACTGGCCCGGGTGACCGCCGCTCATTACAAATTGGAAGTGGTCAATGAAAAACGTGCTGCACGCCCTGTTAAATCGCGTGGCAAAGTCAGCGATATCGCAACAACCGGCATGTTTGATAAAAAGCCGCGCATGAGTATTGCCCAGGCCGAGGCGCAATCTAAAGACCGGTATGACTTTGGCCGTTTGATCAGCCATTTAAAAGTAAAAGGTCTTAAGAAATCTTAACTGCATTATTTTGTCATTCCTGCCTGCCGCGCCGGCAGGCGGGCGGAAGCCCGCTTCTGGGCTTCGCCCATGAAGCGAGGCGAGCAGGAATCCAGCGTTTGAATTGATTCTGGATCCCAGCTTTCGCTGGGATGACAATGAAAATAAAAAGGAGTCGTTTTTATGAAGAGGGTATTCAGTCTGATCTTTTTGAGTGCGTTTTTAATTTTCTCCTCATCGCTTTATGCCGCCGACGAAAAAGAAATTGTGATTGCTGATTTTAATAAAGGTGAAGCCGTGAATAATCTCGGACAACCTGTTGAAGTCTGGCTCAAAGATAATGGGAGCGATCCAAGCCAAAAGACGGTAATGTCTTTTGCGAAAGATGATGCGGCCGGCAATCCCCAAGGCCAGAGTGTGGAGCTTGATTATGATGTGGATTCAGAGAACCCGGCTTATAACGGGATCAGAATGAATTTAAATAACTTTGATTCGCGGCCGTATAAGTCCCTCAATTTTTATGTCAAAGGCGATGCAAAAAAAGGATTCGGCAAAAAATTTAAAATCGAACTCATTCCCACCCAGACCAAGCGGCCATCTCCCTATGTTTTTGAGGGAGTGACTGACCAGTGGCAGAAAGTCTCGATTCCCTTGAGCGAGTTTTGGGCGATTGGAGACGGATCATCCCTTGAGAAATTCACCGTGGTTTTTGCCGATATCGTCAATGATCCCAAGAGCGGCACGGTTTATCTCGACCAGATTTCCTTTTCAAAGGATTAGTCGAGTCTTTATTTGGCTTTAAATTTGCTTGGCCTCTATGAAATAGTTGTTAATTTTATTAACCAGAAAGAGTCCTTAAGCTAATGCCTCAGGACTATAAGCAGACCGAAACAGCAAGTTCCGGTCTATGGGAGAGAAACAAATGAAGATGTTTAATCGTATGTTTATAGCGGCAGTTTTAATGCTCATGTTAGGTTCTGCGGCCTATGCGGCGGATGAAGCCCCGGCAGCCAAGCCGGGAATGGATCCGGTTCTGATGGAAAAAATGAAAGCACTGATGGCCCCGACCGAAGCCCATAAATCGCTCGAGCCTTATGCCGGGAAATGGAATTATACCGGCAAGTTTTGGATGGCCCCGGATGCACAGCCTCAAGAAATGACCGGCACGGCAGAAAATACAATGATTTTTGGCGGCCGTTTTTTGAAACAGGAAATCGAAGGGCCGTGGATGGGCGAGAAGTTTAACGGAATCGGCTACACCGGCTATGACAATATTAAAGGGCAGTATGAAACGGTCTGGATCGACAGCATGGGAACCGGCATTATGACTTCTTCCGGCCAATATGATGCGGCAAAAAAATCGCTCAATCAATCCGGTGCAAATTCGTGCTCGCTTACGGGAGAAAAAGACCGCAAAGGGCGTTCTGAATGGGCCCTGACGGATAATGACCATGCGACTTATACGAGTTATTTGTTTGGTCCTGACGGCAAAGAATTTAAATCGATGGAACTTACGTACACTCGAGCTTAGTAACCTATAAACAGTTGCGCGCGCGGGGCATTGATAGACCGCGCGCTCGAACTGTTTAATCCTTTGCCCGCCAGATCCATCCGGAATATTCATGAGAATTCAAATCAAGGCCCACCCGAAAAGCAAAAAAGTGCAAATCCGAAAAAACGGTGAGAGTTTTTATGAGGTTTGGGTGCAAGAAGCCCCGGAAGACGGAAAAGCCAACGAAGCCATCTTGCGTATCCTTGCCAAGGAATTGGGCCTTTCCCGTAATAAACTATCTATTATCTCCGGCCTTAATTCTAAAAATAAGTGGGTCCAAGTTTTATAGAAATCCCGACTATTTTCGAGCCCTTTATAGTCTCGGAAAATTCCTCATATAACTCTTTCTAGCATTTCTAAGTATTCACGCACAATCAATCAAAGAAATTTCACCCGATTTGCGCAATTCCTCATGGGCGGGTATGATTAATGACTTATTTCTTTATTCCCCAAGGAGTTATCGCAAATAGACGGCATGAAAAACCAGGTACCTACTCTCTCGCTTTCTGAAAGGTTTATTGCTTCTTTCCTGGCCCTTTCTCTGCTCCTTTCTAATGGAGCCGGATATGCGGCGCCAACTGCGTCTTTACCGTCCACGAAAGCTCATTCCATAGAAAAAATGACTATTCCTGAAAAGTTTGGAAAAATCGAAGAAACATTCCACGGGCCATCCGGAAAAACCATTATTTACATTCAAGACGCCCACGATTCTCTGGAAGCGCAGAAAAATATATCCCAGATCATTAAAAACATGGTGAAGCGTTATGGCATCAAAACCGTTTTTGAAGAGGGCTATGAAGGCCCGGTGCCGACCGATGAATATTTTGGTTTTATCAAGGATGTGCGGATCCGAAAAAAAGTCTCTTATTTCTTGATGGATAAATTGCGGATCGGCGGGGCTGAATACGCGCATATTAACCGGAAAAATAATTTTAACCTGACGGGTCTGGATAATATCAAACTTCATCGTGAAAACATTCGTCAATATCAGGAATCCACCCGGGAACGTGAAGAAACGGCAAAGGAATTGACCTTGATGCAAGGGGAGATTGAAAAACTCGCTAATCAATATTTTTCAAAACAAATAAAAGAGTGGATGAAGCTTAGAAAACGGTTTGATGATAATCAAATAAATCTCCTGGATTACTTGAAAAGATTCGTGTCATTGCGAAGCGGCGGAGCCGATGAAGCAATCTCGAAATTTAAGACGATTTCTGAAATCCTTGAGATTGCGGAGGCTGGAACTTCCGGTTCCGGCCGGAGTGCCGGAATGAATGAATTCGGGCCTTCGGGCAAAAAACGCCCTCGCAATGACGTTGATGGCAAAGTATTGTTTCAGGAAATAGAAAGGCTGGAATCCAGCTTTGCAGGAAAGTTTTTAACCGATCCCATTGCGCGGAAAATTTTCCAATATTATCGCAATCTTTCTCTGCTTGTTCGTCTCAATGAAATCAAGCTTGCGCAGCCTGAGTTTGAAGCCGCTAAAGACATGCTGGATAAATTTAAC
>OBEQ012163222.1_pt1 | contig 10891 bp, 10 predicted proteins | sample 1670901 | NCBI WGS metagenome assembly OBEQ01 (sample SAMEA104232315, study PRJEB22302) | groundwater metagenome | biome: forest; feature: aquifer; material: groundwater | place: USA | collected 2011-08-07 | depth 5.4 m | reverse complement strand
GAGTTGTGCTTATCCGCCGATGAAATCCCGCGGCTCCTGCCCCAACCGTTCCATTCCTCTGTGTCGCGGTACTAGTGGTTCCCATCATGCTCGCAAGCTGCGCGAACTCGGGTGAAACCCTCGAAGACAGCAGCCCCTTCCTCCCCGACCCCCAACCCACCGGCAATAGCCCGGGGAGAGGCCGTGTCGGTCGTGTATCAGGAACAATGTGTGGGTTGCAAAGACGTGGTGCTGTTCGGCGACACGTACAGTCACAAGGAGTACCTCGAGACGTACGCGTGCATCCATCGGGAATTTGGCGATGAGATTCACGGCGTAAAGCGACGAATCGAATCGCAATCGACGGCAACGCGGCCGTTCGGATTGCGATACTGCGCCGCGCACAAGCCGAGCACCAAGCCCAGATCCTTCCAGTCGATGCCGGAGCCGCCCGGCTCGTAGGAGTACTCGCCGTCCGGGGCGTCCACTGCGAAGAGACGGAAATCGTTCGCGCGTGCGGGACTCGTATACGACGCGTGAGCCTCGGCGATGCGTCCATGGAGGAAACGCACCTCACGCGAAGTGAGTGGGATGCCCGCGTGCGCGGCGTGAAGCAGAAAGGCCACGAGATCGCCCGTGCCAAAGTTGGCAGGCGGCTTACCCTTGTCGATCAAGTCCATCACCGTGTCGAGCCGCTTTGCCACACCTTGCTGGAGTTTTTGCGCGAGATCCGGCCGTGCGTGAAGGAGCGCCTGCTGAACCGCACCCACGTGGAACGACCGGGCGACTTGCATCGCGCTGCTCTTGATCGCGTCAATCCCTTCCACGCCCGGATCGTAGCCGTCACCACAATCGACATCGATCGGGTCGCGATCGGCCACCATTTCCATGGTGAGCAGCGCCCCGCATTCGAAAAGCGTGATGAAGCGCGCCAGCCCCTCCGACGGGAGCACGACGTTCTGGTCGCGATCGAGCGTCTCGATGACCCACCCGTTGTCCCTGGTCCGTTGAGAGAACCCCTGAAACCGGCGGCGCAGCTCCACGAGATCGTCCTCTGCGCGCGCATCTCTGAAGTGTCCGTCGCAAGTATCGAGCTCGCCCAGTGCACGGAGGAGGTGACCGATGTCATCTTTGCTCCGCATGTTTCGGACCCACAAATCCGGCCACGATGGGTTTGCTGGCAGATGGACGTAGTACGCCGTCGCACCATCGTTACCGGGGCGATTCGCGCCGTAGTCGATGTAGAGCGGCAACGGCATCTCGTTCGAGACCACGGCCTCCGGATACGCGGCGCGGGCCATCCGGTAGGAGAGGTCGTCCGCTCCGCGCTCCATGGCAAAAAACCATGATGCCACCCCGCGCATGAGACGCCGGAGAAGATGCTCGATCTCCGCGCTTCCCCAAAGCGTGTGGGCATAGCAAGCCCCTTCCGCAAGCTGCGCGGTGCGCAGTCCGTTGTTGTCCGCGCCATCGGGCGAGTGCAGGTAGGTCACCTTCCCGCCCTCACGCAGCGCGCGCACGCCGGTCCACCAGGTACCGTACCAGTAGCGACCGCGCGGGTCGGTCTCCGGCCAACCGTGGACGCGCTCGGCCGTCGTTTTGAACCAATGTGTCTGGGCCAAAATGTCGAGGTACTGCGTCGTCGCAACGGAGATCTCGGCGTCGGTCAGGGGGGCGCCGACATCGGGTCGCACGTACTCGAAGGGCAGCGAGCGAGGGTGATCGGGGAGACGGCCATCGGCGGTGACGGCACGACCGACGTCGGGTCCAGCATCCTCTGGCTCGGAGGAAGCCGACGAGGAGGAATTGCGCGAGCACGCGAGGAGGGCCACCGCGGCAGCGCTGAGGAGGGCCATCGGGGCTCGCATGCAGCGCATCGCGAAAAACCGTATCACGGCAAGGGAGCGCAACGATGCCGCCAGAATGGAATTCCGGGGAATCTCGCCTCGATGAGACGCAATCGAAACGCAGTGCCCAACATGCCGATTTTCACCGCATTTTGGGGCGTTGGCGCCCGCACCACACGCCTCACCGAGCTTGCTCGCGCGATCGCTACAGACTAGTTTCCGCGCGAGACAAAAAAATGCGATTTCACCGCACTTCGATCACGCTCCCCTTCGCCTTCTTCGCGGTTCTTGGCTTGACGCCGGCCATCGGCTGCGGAACCGACTCCTTAACCGGCAACGCGACCGGAGGCCCGCCTGGCTCGTCCGCCTCGGCAAGTCCCGATGGAGGGACGGGCCCCGCCGGCAGCGACGCCAGCGACGGCGGCGGCAGCGACGTCGCCATCACCGCATTCGATATTCCCGGCATTTGGGATGTTCGCGGTCAGGACGCTCGAGGCCAGTACACCGGTCAGGTGGAGATCACCAAGGACGGATCGAACTTCAAGTTCACGCGCATCGTCCAGTATCAGGGGGTGACCGTGGAAGACCAACGCGAGCTTTGGTGGGTGTGGCAAGGCGAGGCACAAGGCGACTACCGAAAGATCGCCCTTACGGCGTCGCTCTCCAAGCTCGACTTCGTCATCAAGCGCGGCTCGCTTCAGCGCGATCCCGCGACGGACACGCCGGTCGCGGTCACCGGCACGTTCGCGGCAACCGGGCCCGGGCAGCTCGGCGGCACCTTTTCCGCGACGGGCATCGACGCGAAAGAGACATGGAGCCACCGCGTGCCATCCGGTGCAAAGCCCATCTTCACGGCGGAACGAACGCTCAAAGACGCGCACGACCCGCCGTCAGCCAGCACGAAGCAAGGGCTCTTCTCGACCTTCTCGAGCTACCAGTCCTTGGCCCCCGTCCAGCCGTACGTTAATCGCCCCGACTTTCAGGCGGCGGTCCACGGCTACTACGTCGACCACACCGACTTCGACTTTTACCAGGCACATCCGAACGCTCTTCGAGTCGTCGGCAAGGTCATCGACGACATCAGCCTGGCAGAGACGCTCCTTCGCGCAAACGCGTACCGGTACAGCCTGACCGCGAAGGCCCAGAAATTCCAGAACGACGTAGACACGCGCTTCATGGACCCACAGGTGGGAATGGTCGTCGACGGCGGGCCACCGAGCGGGCCGTTCCAGCCGTCGGGAGACAGCGCGCTGTGGACCGGAACCTACGTCGCGAGCCAGGCGTATCGGTACGAGGCCACCTTTGAGCAAAAAGCGCTGAGCAATCTCGTCACCAGCCTGGACGCACTCCTGAAGCTGCAGGAAATCGTCGCCGCGAGCCAGGGCAATTGGTCAGCGTTCGCGCGAACACTCCGCCTGGCAACCGGAAATCCGACAGGCCTGTGGCACGCGGGAACCGGCCCCTACGCAAACCTCGAGTGGCTCGAGGGGGGCAACAACGACATGATCAAGGGGCTTCTTTACGGCTATTTCATGGGCTGGAAGACGCTCTGCGGACGCTCGGGCTACGAGTCCTACTGCGACCGGATCAAGACGAACACTAAGCACCTCGCCGAAGACGTGAGCGTCGGGCAGAACGATCTCGAGAACAACTGGCTGGCCGCCGTCGTAACCGGAACGTTGAAGTACCGGTTGAAGGCCGAAGAGTACTGGATCCCCGAAAAAGCGGTGATGAAGAACAACCCGGTGCACTACAGCCAGGGCATCTCCGATTGGAGCGGAAACCACTTGAGGTTCGTGACGCTCACCATCGAATCGCTCTACGCCAACGAGGCCAACCTGGGCGGAGATGCGCAGCAAGCCATCAAGGACAACATCGACGAGAGCCACGCCAACCTCGAAAAGCAGCGCTTCGTCGTGTGGCACCTCCTTCACGCGGCAGTCGGCTCGGGCGGCGGTGCAAGCTCCCCCTTCCTCGACGACACCAAATGGCGCATGCGCGAGATCCCGTATCCCAAGGTCTCGTTCGACACGGATCACCGCATCAATCCCGAGTTCTGCATGTCACCTTATCCAGCTTTCCCCTGGAAGAACGACTGGACCAACTATCCAGATCCCGATCGCACAGGGTCGCTGCGTGAGGTGCCGTACTTCGAGTACAAAAACGACGTAAATCTGTGGAAGTCCGGCTACGAGTACAAGGGGCCGTCCAACTACGAGACGCCGGGCGTGGAGGTCTTGCACGCGTACTGGTACGCGCGCAAACACGGCCTCTTCTCCGCAAACGACTGAGCGAGCCCGCTACTTACGCTGCCTTCGCTCGGCCAGCTTCGCTCTCACGGACCAGTTGTTCCGCAATCGAAGCATCGTCGCGATCCCGGCCGCCACGACGACTGCGATCATTGCGCCTGCAAACACGCCGGCGCCGCTCATCTGCCAGCTTCGTAGCACGGCCGATACGGCGCCAAAGATCGCCGCCACTACGAACGTTATACCGAGCACTGCCGGAGAAACGAACCGCCACGGCGAGTCTTTTTCCAGCCCAGCAATCTCCTCTTCGCACTTCGCGCACGCGCGGCCCGGGCCCGGGGTGTGCGAGCCGCAAATTCCTCCGCGGCAATAGGGGCAGGTGGCGCCGTGCGTGACGGTCGCGCAAACGACGCAGCGGATCTGCACGTCCACCGGCGGCGCCGATCGGCGAACGCCGCTCTCACGATCGCCCGCGTTGGGATCGGGCTCGTCCGGTGTGGAGAGGACACGTCGGCTCGCCTGAATGGCCCGCAGGATCTCACCCCATATGGACACGAAGTCGTCACGTTGCAATTCGAGATAGCTCGTCGACTCGTCGTTCATGAGCGCGTCGAGCACCTCGTCGGTGGGACGAGCGTCGGGTGCGATCTCGCTCAGCTTGTCGGCGATTCGAAGTAAATGCACCATTTTCGCGACCACGCCACCCGCGCGGTAGGCGCGCGCCGTCTGATGGTGCAGCGCGATCGCGTCCGGCAGAGGAAACGGGATTTTCCACTGGGTGAGCATGCACCCCGCGAGGACACCGTGATCGAAGCCGTAGATCTCGCGCTCACGCAGGTGAAACGTCTCGCAGTTCTTCCCTTCTTCTTCGAGGAGACCCGCATAGGCGCCGCCACGTGGCCCGGCCTGAAGCTGCATCAGCTTTCCGAGGTCGTGGAGAAGGCCGCACGTGAACGCGTCGTCTACCGGCAGCTCGCAACGTTGAGCCAGTCGCTTCATGATTCCAGCCACCGCCAGAGCGTGCTCGAGGATGAAGCGGCTCTCGGCGCCCGCATCGTCGAACATGTCCATGATGCTGCTGGCGGTCGCGATCTCGGAAATCTTCATCGGACCGAGAAGCGCGACGGCGTGCTGCGCAGACTTGCACGGCGTGCGGAGGGCGAACACCGCCGAGTTCACGATCCTGAGCACACGCGCCCCCAGAGCCGGATCGGTCTCGAGCACGCGCGCGATGCCGGCGGTCTCGACTTTGGGGTCGCGCGCGATGCGCATCAGCTTCTGCGCGGCGACCGGAAGCGGCTTTACCCCGTGCACCTTCGCGACGAGCGCCGCAACGCTCTCGGCCGCTCTTTTTTCGGCCGGCTCATCGGTTCCGTCACCGAACCAGAGATCTTCCAGAGTGGACGTGGCAAGCGCGGATCCCATGTCATTCCATCGAACGACCGGAACGGGCCTTGCCTAAGCCCGTCAACTCCTGCTTTTGTCGGCTACTGTCACCAATCTCCCTACTTGATGACCACCTTGCTCTTGAACATTCCCATGCCGCATTGAAACGTCAGCGTGCGCGACGTGTCGGTCGGCACATCGATGGTGACCGGAGTGTTGAGCGGTAACTCTTTCTTGAAGCCAATCTCCGGGAAGATGACGTCCTTGGCGCAGGTATCGTCGCTCGTGCGCGTTACGACCAGCTGCACCTTCTCCCCTTTCTTCACCTCGACCGAACCGGGGGTGAAGCCCTTGTCATCGGCGCGAATCGCGACCACGCCGGCCTTTGGTACCTCGGCGGTAGGTGTCTTGTCGCACGCGGCAGCGCACAGAGAGGAAAGGCCGCAGGCGGCCAAAATCAACGCACTTCGAACCATCGCTACCTCACCCTTTACCCTTCTATTCCTCAGAGTATCCTCACCGCCTCATGAGCACGAAGACTACGTTCAAGGCTGCGAACGGCAAGGACGCCAGCGGCATCATCCGCGAGCCCAACGGTAACGGCAAGGCTCCGGGGCTGGTCCTCATTCAGGAGGGGTGGGGGCTGAAGATGGAGCTTCATCTTTACGACGCAGATCATGCCTTCATGAACGAGACGCGGCCCGACGTGTACAACGCCGGGTGCGCGAAAACGGCGTGGGACCGCGCGCGGTCGTTTCTCAAGAAGCACCTTTCGTGACGGAGCCGGTAAGCCGGGAGCTGTGCGTCGCAGGGCTCTCCGCGACGACCAGCGAAATGGTGATTCGCGAGCTCGCCGCGCGGCTCTTCGCGCGCGGGCACGTGACAGAAATGTACGAAAAAGCAGCGTTGGCGCGCGAGAAAGCCTCGCCGACCGGGCTGCCATTTCCTGACGTCGGCATCGCCATTCCGCATGCGGAGCCTATGCACGTAGTCTCGCCCGCGCTCGCCATTGCAACGCTCGCGCATGGCGTAAAGTTTCGCCAGATGGGCTCGCCCGGCATCGTCCTCGACGTGCGTATCGTCGTCATGCCCGCGCTCTCCGCGAAAGAGCAGGCAGCCGCGGGCCTTTCAGCATTGATCGAGCGACTGCAAAACGGCGATCTGCGCGCCCGTCTTCTTGCGGCGACAACGGCCGACCACGTCGCGGCGGCGCTGGGAGCCTGAGGATGGACACCCTCACGACCATCGTGCGATTCGTGCTCGATCTCGGCGCGCCGGTCATGATGCCACTCATCATCACTGCGCTCGGGCTCGTGCTCCGGCAAGGGTTCCCCAAGTCCTTTCGCGCCGGGCTCACCGTAGGAGTCGGCTTCATCGCCGTCGGGCTCGTGGTGAATTTGCTGGTGGGGGTGGTCGGGCCCAAAGCGATGGCCTTCGCGGACGTGCTCGGGCTCAAGCTCGACATCCTCGATGTCGGCTGGCCGATGGGGGCCGCCGTGTCATTTGCCTCTCCCATCGCAGCGGCGCTGATCCCAGCGGTGCTCGTTTTGAATGTCGTCCTGGTCGTGACCAAAGTGACGCGCACCATCGACGTGGATCTTTGGAACTACTGGCATTTCATCTACACCGGCGCGCTCATCCATGCCGCGACGCAATCGCTCTGGCTCGGCATTGCGGGCGCGTGCGTAACCGCCTTCGTCGTCTTCAAGCTCGCTGACTGGACGGCGCCCGCGGTCGAGCATCACTTCGGGCTTCCGGGCATTTCGCTTCCTCATACCGAGACGGTGAACTGGGCACCTTTGATGTACGCGCTCGAGAGAATCGAGCGAAAAATCCCGGGCCTGGCCAAAATCGAGGCAGATCCGGCGGCGATTCGAAGGCGCCTCGGCCTTCTTGGCGAGCCCATCCTCATGGGCGCCGTCCTGGGCCTCCTCATCGGCGCGCTCGGTGCCGTGCCGCTCTGGAAAGCTGCGAAGTACGGCCCGTGGCTCAAAGAGGTGCTTACTCTGGCCGTCACCATGGCGGCCGTGCTCGTCGTTTTGCCCAAGGTCGTGGCCATCTTGATGGAGGGACTCATCCCCATCAGCGAAGGGGCGCGTGACTACTTGCAGAAGCGCTTTCCTGGACGCGACGTTCTCATCGGGCTCGACGCCGCGGTCGTCATCGGACATCCCGCAAACATGGCGGTCGCGCTTCTGTGCGTACCCATCGCCCTCTTGCTCGCTGTGGTCTTGCCGGGCAATCGCATGCTTCCGTTCGGGGATCTCGCGGCCCTACCCTTCTACGTTCTCTGGGGCGTGGCCGCGTCGCGCGGAAACATGGTGCGCGGGCTGCTCAACGCGGTCGTCATTCTCGCGTGCATTCTTTGGATCGGCACGAGTCTCGGCCCCCTCACGACCGAGCTTGCTCGCGCTGCCGGGTTTCGTCCCGAGGGGCTTGGTGGCGCGGCCGCGCAGTACCAACAATGGTCCGGCGTTGCGCTGGGCAGTCACGTCGTGCCATGGATCGTGCTGCAGCTGTTTCGCCCCGGCACACCTGAATTTTACGTGGGGCTCGTCGCAGCAGCCGTATATGGCGCGGTCTGGTGGTGGGTGCGCGGCGACGTGCGCGCCGAGTTCGAAAAGAAGTGGAAGGACTGATGCGTACACGCCTGACGGAGGCCCTCCACGCGCGTCCCGCGGCTCTCCTCGTGCGGCTCGCGCAACGGTTTGCGGCGACCATCGAAATAAGAAAAGAGACCAAGCGCGCCATCGCGTCACGTATTCTCGAGGTGCTTTCACTGGGCGCTGCGGCAGGAGACGAGGTGGACGTCGATGCCACCGGAGCGGACGCCGAGGCCGCGCTGGCGGCCGTGCGTGAGCTCATCGAACGCGGATTCGTGACGGATCTGGTGCCCGAAACGGGTTCTGCCACGGTCGCCGGCATTGCCATTGGACGCGCGGTCGTCGTGACCGCGCGCGATGCATCGGAGGAGGCCGTTGCCGAAATCGACCGAGCGTGCGTCGAAACCGCATTCGTCCGTGCAAAGGACGGTCTCGGTGCGCTGATCGCGTCCCTCGCTCCGCGCGAGGCAGCGCTCTTCGAGCCGGAGCGCGACATCCTCGCGGATCTCGAAGCGCGCGTGCTGGCGCGCTTCGACGCGGGGGAGCCCGCCCTGAGCGCCGTGCTTGCAGAAACGGACATCGCACCTACGGACCTCATCCTCGACGCGCGCGCCCGATTGCTCGACGCACTCGCTGCGGGCCCCGACGATCCAGCAGCACGCTTCGCCGTTCTCGCGGAAGACGCCGTGCTCGTCACCGACGCGCTCACCCCCTCCCTGGTGGCCTCTCTCCCCCCGCGCGTCGCCGGAATCGTTGCCGGCGCCGACGACGCCGACACGCGCCCAGTCGGCTTCACGTCCCATGCGGCAATTCTGGCGCGCGGTCGGGGCCTGCCGCTCACCTTCGTGCCGCCGCACGTCGCCGCACAAATCTCCGACGGCGAGCTCGTCGTCGTCGATACGACCACATCACCGGCGAACGTGTGGGCATCCCCAAGCGATGTCCTCGTCCTCTACGCGCGGGAGCGGCGAGAGACGCGTGCAAGAGAGCACGCGAACGCCTCGCGCCTTGCGCTATCGCCGTTGACCCACCTGGGCGTCGCCGTGCGCGTGAACATCTCGTCGCTCGAAGATCCCGTCCCCGAAGCGGCCGAAGGGGTGGGCCTCCTGCGAACAGAGCTCGTCTTCGCAGGCCGCCGGGCGGCGCCGAGCGAAGCGGAGCAGCACGCAGCAGCAAGCACGCTCATGGCACGAGCGCGCGGCGGGTACGTGGTGGCGCGCCTCTTCGATGCGGGGGGCGACAAACCGCTCAGCTGGCTTCCGCCGCCGACCGCACACCTTGGCGCGCGGGGGATGGATCTCCTTTTCTTTCACCACGACATCCTCGCCGCGCAAGTGCGCGCGCTCGTGCGCGCGGGAGCACGGATCCTCCTTCCGCTCGTCCGCGCCGCGCACGACGTGAACGAGGTGCGCAAGCTCGCCGGAGATGGCGCTCAAATCGGTGCCATGATCGAAACGCCCGAAGCGGCCCGAGACGCCGACGCAATCGCCCAGGCTTCGGATTTCGTGTGCATCGGGACCAACGACTTGTCCGCTGCACTCCTCGGTCAGCCTCGTGAAATCGCGGCCTTGTCCACGGATCCGCGCCTTTTCGACATGGTCGCGCGCGTCGTGGAGCGCGCACACGCCATGGGCCGCACGGTCACCGTTTGCGGTGAGATCGCGGGCGATCCGCAGGGTGCCCGCGCCTTGGTCGGCCTGGGCGTCGATGCTCTCAGCGTGTCGCCGAGCCGCCTCATCGAAACGCGCCGTTCTCTCGCCGATGCGACGCGCGACGATTGCGCCCGCGCCTTGGAGAAGGCTATGAATGGCGCATGACGAAGAAGATCCTCGTCGCCTGCGGCACCGCGATTGCCACCTCGACGGTGGTAGCGAAAAAGCTCGAAGAGAAGCTTCGCGCCCTCGGTCTGGACGTCGTCATCGACCAATGCAAGGCGTCGGAGGTCGGAAGTAAAGCCTCGTCCTACCATCTGATCGTATCGACAACGGAGGTCGACGACACGCGCGGAAAACCCATCGTCCGGACCTTGAGCTTTCTCACGGGAATCGGAATTGACGCGGACGTCGAGAAGATCGCCAAGCTTCTGGGGTAGTGGCTGTCTTGGGGTCGAAGGTGACCGGTCTAGCAGAGCCCGCGACCCGACCGACGACGCCGATGACCGCTTGACTCGGCGCCCGACCCTCGGCTGCGCATGGTGTGCGACGCGTTAGCGCTTCGGCGACGCGCCGGCGCCAAGCAGCGCACGAAATGCCCTGACCGCCTGGATCGCAGTGGGCCGATCCAAGAGCGAGATGACGACCTCGAGATCGAGCTCCGGCAAACAAGCGCTTCGGGCAGTTGTCTCGTAGAGATCCCCCTTTAGGACGTGCACAGTCATCGCGTCGTTCTTCCAGAACCAAACCTCGGGCACGCGCAGGCGCCGATACGCTTCGAGTTTGTCGATCCCGCCGCTCGTCCAGGTCACCTCGATCACGAGATCCGGAGTCTCCCGGTTTTGGTCGCCGATGAGATAGCATTCGTCCGGCTCGACCCCAGCTCGCTTGGGCGCTTCCTTGAGTGTCCATGACCCGTAAGGGGAAAGATCAATCCCGCGCTCCAGCGCGTATGCCTCGACGAGCATGCCGATGTACGATTTGACCCGTTCGTGGTGCTTGGAAGGGCTCATGAGCTCCATCGTTCCGTCGAGGTACGAGATCCTTGGCGACGAGGTGTCTCCGCGAAACGCGAGCTGCGCCTCGTAGTGCGACCACGGCACGCCGTGCAGCACGATCCTTTGATCTGCGGTCGGCACGTACTCTCCGAGCGGGACGGGTTGGGCGGCGGCGAT
>OBEQ010538743.1_pt1 | contig 10891 bp, 11 predicted proteins | sample 1670901 | NCBI WGS metagenome assembly OBEQ01 (sample SAMEA104232315, study PRJEB22302) | groundwater metagenome | biome: forest; feature: aquifer; material: groundwater | place: USA | collected 2011-08-07 | depth 5.4 m | reverse complement strand
TGGGCATCAGCACGACCAATTGCTGGGTCATCTTGTCCCGCGCGCGCATGCGTTTGCGCGAATGTCTCGAGCTGAACTGGTTCGGAGAAAAGAGAGCTGTGTCATGAGTTTCCTTCCCAATTGCAAGCAAGCCCACCAGATGGTGCTGGCTGCGCAGGATCGGCCGCTGCCGTTGTACCGGCGGGTGCTGCTGCGGCTGCACCTGGGTATTTGCGGGCACTGCGCCAATTTTCGTCAGCAGATCGACTTGATCCGCGCCGCCATGCGCCGGATTGACCATCAGGGGCGCCAGACCGACGAATAATTGCCTGCCGTTACCATAAAAAAAGGCCGTGCGGGCGCTACTTATGCACAAAAAGAGTGTGTGCGTGATTTCCCCGCAGGGCAGGATTTCCGGCTCCGACGAAATATCCAAGCCATTGTTTTTAAATGGATTTATTTTTGCCTGCTTTTTGCGCAGCGAACCTGAAACCCTTTGGCAACAGGGGTTTACGCGAACTGGTGCAGGCTTTTGCACAGAGTTGTCCACAGCATTTGTGGGCTGTAAAAAAAATGTAATGATGACGGTCACTTAGCAAACTTATTCATGTTTCACATGAGGTTTGTAACGTTTTCCGACGGCTTCTTTTGACCATGTCCACCCCGATTCTCCAGGTTGCCCTAGACGTACCGCTATTGCCCGGCTGGTTCGATTACCTGCTGCCCGAGTGCAGTGCAGAGCCTGCGGCTTTGATCGGGCTGCGCGTCCTGGTGCCGTGGGGACGGCGCACCGTGATCGGCATCGTCATTGGTGCGAGTACCGAAAGCGCGGTGCCCACGGCCAAACTGAAACCGGTACGCGCCGTGCTCGACGATCTGCCTGCCTTGCCCTCAGTCTGGCTCGCGCTCGGGCAGTTCGCCGCGCAGTATTACCAGCGCCCGCTGGGTGAAGTGCTGCTGCCTGCGCTGCCGACTCTGCTCCGTCGCGCCAGCGGCTACAAGCAGGCTGCAGCAACCGGCCAGTGGCACAGCACTTCGATCAAGGGTTTGCTCAAACGCCTCGCGCAACCGGCCGTCGAACACAGTACTGTCGTATCCACCGCGCCCGCCCTGAATCAGGAACAAGCCAGTGCCGTGGAACGCATCACGCAGCAGACATGCTTTCAAACCTTCCTCCTGCACGGCGTCACCGGCAGTGGCAAGACCGAGGTCTATCTGCATGCCGTCGCCGCCGTGCTGGCGCGCGGCCGGCAGGCGCTGATCCTGGTGCCGGAGATCAACCTCACGCCGCAATTGCTGCAAGTGTTTCAGCAACGATTTCCGGATGTGCTGATCGCCAGTTTGCACAGTCATCTGGCCGATGGTGAGCGTGCGTTGGCTTGGTTGCAGGCGCAGAGCGGGCAAGCCCGCATCGTGCTCGGCACACGGCTGGCGATATTTACACCGCTGGCGCAACTCGGGCTGATCGTCGTCGATGAAGAGCACGACCCCTCGTTCAAGCAACAGGAAGGTTTGCGTTACTCCGCGCGCGATCTGGCGGTGTATCGCGCCCATCAGGAAAACATTCCCGTCGTGCTCGGCTCCGCCACGCCCTCGCTGGAAAGCTGGTTGCAAGTCGAGCGCGGCAAATACCAGCGCCTCGCGCTCACCCAGCGCGCCGTCGCCGCTGCCAATCTGCCCGCGATCCGCATGATCGACACGCAGCGCCACGCCGCCAAACACGGCCTCACCGAACCGCTGATCGGCGCGCTCAAACAAACGCTGGAGCGCGGCGAACAGGCACTGGTGTTTCTCAACCGGCGCGGCTATGCGCCGGTGCTGTCGTGCACTTCCTGCGGTTGGGTCGCCGATTGCAAAGCCTGCTCCGCCTTCATGGTCTGGCACAAACTCGACGGCCGCCTGCGCTGCCACCACTGCGGTGCCGAACACGTCGTGCCGCGTCACTGCCCCGCATGCGGCAACGTCGATCTCGCCCCACTCGGGCGCGGCACCCAGCGCATTGAAGAAAATCTGCAAACGTTATTCCCGCAGGCGCGCATTTCGCGTGTCGATCGCGACAGCACGCGGCGCAAAAATTCCGTGCAGGAATTACTCGCGCAAGTGCACGCCGGGGAGATCGACATCCTGGTCGGCACGCAAATGCTCGCCAAAGGCCACGACTTTCAGCGCCTCAGTCTGGTGGCGGTGGTCAACCCCGACACCGCATTGTTTTCGCAAGACTACCGTGCCGCCGAACGCCTGTTCGCACAACTGATGCAAGTCGCCGGCCGCGCCGGCCGTGCCGCCATCGCCGGGCAGGTGCTGATCCAGACCCGCTACCCGCAACATCCGCTGTATCAGGCGCTGGCCGCGCACGACTATGAAAAATTCGCCCATCAGATATTGCAGGAACGCCAGCAAGCCGGCTGGCCCCCCTACGCCCATCAAGCCGTACTGCGTGCCGAAGCAAAAACGATTGAGACTGCGCTCGATTTTTTGCGTCACGCCCAAGCCGCCCTGAACGATCTCCCCGGCCTTCTGGTCTATGAACCGGTACCCATGCGCATGGCGCGCCTGGCTGGACAAGAACGCGCACAATTGCTGCTCGAATCCACCCGCCGCCAAGCGCTGCAACAGGCGTTAACGCAAGCCAGCATCTGGTTGCACACGCAAAAATCCCGCACCCGCTGGTCGCTCGAAGTGGACCCGCAGGAGATTTGAGGCTGGAAGAAAATGTTCCCCGTGCCCTCCGCGGTAAAAGCATTTGAAGTGAAGTCGGAAATCGAACAAGGAGACCCCATGAAACAAATCCTGCTACTCACCATACTACTCGCTCTCAGCGCCTGCACCACCATCGGCAACATCACCAACACCGCCCCCACGCAAACCGTATCTGGCGCGCTCACCAACATCAACGGCATGACCCTCTATATCTTCGCCATCGACCCAAAAAACAAAAGCGCCTGCAACGACGACTGCGCCAAAGCCTGGCCCCCTCTGATCGTCTTCGAAGGCGATCGCAAAGGCGGCGACTACACCATCGTCACCCGCGACGACGGCCGCAAGCAATGGGCCTACAAAGGCAAACCGCTCTATCTCTCCATCAAGGATAGAAAACCCGGCGACCAGAATGGCGTCGGGGTGGGTGGCGTGTGGCAGGTGGCGCGGCCCTGAGGATAGAAGGGTTGCCGCGCCGAAATTGTCCCGGTATGCTTTGACTACAGATCACACGAGAGTTCGCCAAGCTGTCGTGTTTGTCATTGAGACTATGGCGCCGCTGTCGGCACTAAAACAAGGAGTTGTCATGGATGAAAACAACCCAACCTGGGCGACTGGCGCAGCGCCCGTTCCCCTGTTTCGTGGATCGCCTTCTTTGCTGGTGCATCTACCGGCAGTCCTGGGTGGCTTGATTCTGATGGCGCTGTGGGTCTTTGTCTATGACGCTATGCAAAGGCAATGGGGCCTACATTGGGCGTGGGGGTTGATTCCCATCACGATCATTGTCTTTGAGGTGGCCCAGCGGATACTGGATACGGCTTTTACGCGGATCGAAATCAATGCAGATCAGATTGTGCTGACCGAAGGAATATTGCATCAACGGCAATCGATATTGGAACTTGCCAGCATTCGCGAGGTGCGTGCCTACAGTTCCTGGTGGCAGCGCGTGTTCAATCTGGGCACGGTGATACTGATGACCACCGATGCACAGACGCCGGTCTGGCGGCTTTATGGCATGAGGCACTTCGAGCAGATGCGTCAGCGGCTGGATACGCGGTTCAGGCACATTCATCTGCAATCAGCGCATGGCGGGTTCTTCCGCCGTTCTACCGATGTCCTGTAAAGAAGGTGGTGTGCGGTGAATGACGTTCCGGGGGCTGCCGGATTTGATTTTGCAATGTGATAGTCGCTCACGCCTCCAGCGTTTGATCCGGCACATGGGTGAACGCAATCCGCAACGGCGCCTGGTCGCGGGCCAGGTGGGCGCCACCAAAATACAGAGCGTTTTTCCCAAAGCGCAGATTGAGCGAATCGACGACGGCGTTGAGCGCGTCCTGCTGGTCATGCGATTCAAACAGTGACGCTGTGCGTGTGCTGGCGTCGCGCAGGTCGGTCAGGGTGAGGCCCACCAGCAGGGGAATCTGCTTGCGTCCCTGTGGAAATGTTTGCCACAGGAGTTCCAGCGCCTTCAGCAAGGTGCGCGTATCGGCCGAACTATCAATCGGTGTGTCGCGTTGCCAGCGTTGCTCGCCGACAAATTTCACTGAAACGGTCAAATGCCCCGCGACGCAGTGATAGCTGCGCAGACGCATGGCAGCCTTTTGCATCAGCCGGTGCAGCACGGCATAAGCGGCATCGCGGTGGCGCAGTTCGGGCGGCAGTACATGCGAATGGCCGACCGAGCTGCGACTGCTGTCCCGCTCCGGCACAAATTCGCCGCGCAATTTGCCATGCATGCGTTCGCCTTCAATACCGCGCCAGGCGTGGCGCAGCTGTTCTTTGCTGGCCTGGCAGAGGACCTGCACTGAATCAATGCCACACGCGATCAAGCGTTTCTCCATCGCTGGCCCGATCCCGCTCAGGTCGCGCAAGGCCAGACGGTGCAGGCAATCCGGCAGATCGCTCATTTCAATCACCACCAGCCCATTGGGCTTTTGCATGTCGGTGGCGGTTTTGGCGAGGAAGCGATTGGGGGCGATGCCAATCGAGCAGCCCAGATGCTCGCCCACCTGCTGGCGGATGGCGTGCTTGATCTGCTGCGCCAGTGCCAGTGCCTGCGTGCGTTCCTGGTCCCGCCCGCGCAGTTCGCACCACATCTCGTCGATCGAACACACCTGCGCCACATGCAGACAGCTTTCCACGGCTGCAATCAGGCGGTGGTGCATTTCAATGTAGTGCGCCGGACGCGAGGGGACGAAGATGATGTCCGGACAACGCTGCCGCGCTTCGCGCACAGAAGTGCCGGTCTTGATGCCGAAGGCCTTGGCCTCATAGCTAGCGGCAATACAGCAGGTGGTCTCCGTCATGACCGGCAAGACCCCAATCGGCTTGCCGCGCAAAGCCAGGGTTAGTTGCTGCTCAACCGAGGCAAAGTAGGAATTGAAATCAACGTATAAAGCACGCAACATGGTAACGAATTAAGGGGTGAGCCCCTTCCTTGAATGGCTACTTTACGCTACCTTTACTCTGGCTAGAAAAAGGTCAGCCTGGCTTGCCGCAGCCCCTGTGTTTTTAACGTTTTTTCCGGGATGTCAAAAATGAAAAAAGTCATTGCAGTGTTGTTGTTCTCAGTTGCCGTTGCCCCAGTATTCGCACAGAAACCCTGTGAAGAACTGAAATCGGAGATCGCCGCGAACATCAGCGCAAGAGGCGTGAAGAGTTTTCAGCTGGATATCGTGGCGACAGAAGCGGTGAAAGATCAGAAAGTCGTCGGCAGTTGTGAAGGCGGCAAGAAGAAAATCACCTACAAGAAAGGTTGAGATTCTCATAAGTCATGACAATATTTGATCGGAGTTCGTCATTCCCGCGCTAACCAGCGACTTGGCGCGGCAGTATGCGCCTAGTCGATTGGCTATGCAGAGTGCAGCGGGAATGACGAGCTCTGTTGTTGATTTTGTCCTGAATTCTGGCAGGGTCAATCGGACTGCGCACTAGACACTGTGCGATCTTGCGCGCCCGAGTGCCAAACAAAATAATCAAACCATGGAGCCGGTCGTGCAACGACTATTCATCATTTGTCTGTTTTTCCTGCTGGCCGGATGCGCCAGCGAAAAACCGGTTGAGTTGGGCAATCAGAATTATTCTGAGGCGCCGGTGCGTATCTACCTGGTGCCGATGGAGGGCCTGCCCGCTGGTTATGTCGCCATGGTTGCGCGCGAAATTGAAGCGCGCCACAACTTGCGCACCAAGGCAATCCCGGTGCTGGGTAGAGACGTCTCGATGTTCAATCCGGAAACGCGCCAGTACAACGCCAACGAAATTGCCAGACACGCCGAGCAAGCCATCCAGAGTTTCCGGCAGCCGGATGAACGGCCGTTCATTCTGGTGCTGACGCCGTACGACATCAACGCACCGGAGTTTGATCTGCGCTTTCTCTTTGCGGCGCATTTGAATGGCATCTCGGTGATCTCGACGGCGCGTATCGATCCGGTGAACTATGGTCTGCCCAGGGACGACACCCTACGCGACGCACGCCTGATGAAATTGATTCACAAGGCGCTAGGGCAGCAGATCCACCATTACCCGATTGCAACGGATAGAAAAAGTGTCATGTACGGCCCGATCATGGGGCTGGAGGATCTGGATGCCATCGGAGACTGGTATTAGCCAGCCAACGCTGAGGTCGATTTTGTTGGGGGAATTCAGCCCTCGCTTATGAGCAACAACCCCCGCCTGTCAACGCATTCCAGTCGGGCAAATATATAAAGGAAATCTCCATGCACGCAGTACTTCGCAACAATCTCTTCTTCGTCAAGGAACAAGTTGGCATGTTCAAGGCATCCAACAACTACGACATTTTTGATCCCAACACCAATCAGAAAATCATCGAATGTCGCGAGCCCAACCTTGGGCTGCTCACAAAGATTTTCCGCTTCACCGACTACAAGCGCATGACGCCTTTCCATGTTGAAGTACGCACCCCGGAAGGACAGAATGTCTTGACCGTCAAGCGCGGCTTTTCCCTGCTGCTGTCGAAAGTCGAAGTGCTGGATGAAAATGACAGCGTGGTCGGATCGTTCAAGCAAAAGCTTTTTTCCATCGGTGGAAAATTCGACGTGCTCGATGCACAAGGGCAAAAGGTCTGCACCCTGCGCGGCAAATGGACCAGCTGGGATTTCCGCTTCGTGCAGGATGAAAAAGAGCTCGCCAGCGTCTCCAAGAAATGGGCCGGACTTGGCAAGGAGCTGTTCACCTCCGCAGACAACTACATGCTGGCGATCAATGACGCTGTCGCGCCAGATGACCGTGCGCGCATCCTGATTCTCGCCGCAGTGATGTGTATTGACATGGTCTTGAAAGAGTAATCACCAGTTGCACAGAAAAGAGGATGAAATGAACCAAGCCAATCCATACGAAGCGCCAAAAGCGCGGGTAGCCACGCAGGCATTCAGCGACGAAAACATCGACAAAATTGCGCGCGGTCAAAAGCTGGTGGTCTATGCCTTCATTCTCTATTTCGCCGCGATGGCCCTGCAATCCGTGCTCGGCTTCGTTGTCGCCCTGGTTGCCTTGGGTGCGCTGGTTACCGCGCTCGTGGGGGTGTTTCGGTTAAGTTCCGGCATGGGTCACGGGACGGGCTTGAAAATCCTGTGGATTGTTTTGATGTTTGTACCGCTCATCAACCTGATTACCTTGCTGAGATTGAATTCAAGCGCAACCAAAGCATTGCGTGCGGCCGGGTATCGGGTAGGCTTGCTGGGTGCGTCAAAATAATCACCGGGCCACAGGCTATTCAAGGGGCGGGGTGCAAGCACATGAAGGCTGATAACTTTTCACTTCCAGGCTATCTCGCCAGAATCGGGTTTCGCCAAGAGGCAAGCGCGGATATTGCCACCGTCACTGAAATGATGCGATGTCAGTTATTCACGGTGCCGTTCGAGAATCTTGATGTGCAGGCGGGCAAGGTGGTTTCCCTCGTGCCTGAAGAAATCGTCGAAAAAATTCTCACCCGCAAGCGTGGTGGATATTGCTACGAGGTGAATGGCCTCTTTGCCATGGCGCTGGAGGCGCTCGGGATTCCATATCAATTCGTCGCAGCGCGGCCCATGTTCTACCCGGTCAAACGGCCCAAAACGCATATGGCGATTGTGCTGACAATGGATGGCGAGGAATGGTTGTGTGATTTGGGTTTTGGCAGTTATGGTATTCGGGCACCGATACGGCTGAGTTTGCTTGATAGGGAAGTCAAACAGGATTTCGATACCTTCCTGCTGAGCAAGCTCAATGGGCGCGAGTATTTATTGAAAGCGCTGGTGGAGGGAGCGTGGGCCAATCAGTATGCATTCGACTTATCCCCGCAAGACTGGATTGATTTTGTGCCAGCCAATTACCTCAACTCCACCCACCCGGATGCCGTGTTCGTGCAAAAACTGCTGGTGGTTTTGCACGACCCGGCCGGCCGAAAAATTCTCTTCGGCAATCTGCTGAAAATCGTGGCAAACGGGCGCGTAGAACAACACACCATCACCTCGGAGAATCGTGCGTCGATTTTGTCTGATACGTTTGGGCTGGCATTGAATCTCTGAGCCGAGATTATTCATTAGCTGGTTTGCGAGGGAACGAGACCGCGCTCACGCAACAAATTCCGTTCCCTCATCCCTAACCAGCGACTCGGCACGCGTTGTTTGCGTGCTTAGTCGAAGGGCTATACAAAGCTAGCCCTTCTCCTGGGGGGAGAAGGAAACTAAAAGCACCTCTCCCTCCGGGAGGGGGGTTGGGGTGAGGGACGGTCTTGGCAAGAGAGACTGTTGTGCAAGTTACTGACTTATGAGTAAATGGATCCCGCCTACGCGGGGATGACGTTTCCCGAATAAGTCTGCGTTTCCTTATGTCGAAAACATCCAAACGGCCCGCCATCGTGCTGCCGACCTCTGAAGAAGACGCAGCCATTATCGCCGCTGCAAAAGCCGACCCTGACGCGCAGCCGTTGCCGGATGCGCAACTCGCTGCCATGGTGCCACTGCGCTCGCTGCGTGGCACGGCATTCAGGCTAAAGGCAGGAAAGCGGTAACGTAAATTTGTTTCTGGAACGCCCGGCCCGGCAGCTTATCTGCACAGAAGAGGGCTTTGACGAATCCATTACAATCTCCTCTCGATTGATCGCCGTTTCAACTATAAGCTGTCCTGCATGTCTGCTGCGCTTTCCCCCGCTTCGTCTCATCCGCATCCCCTGAACCCTGCGCAGCGCGAGGCGGCGCGTTATCTGGATGGCCCCTGCCTGGTGCTGGCGGGGGCAGGGAGCGGCAAGACGCGCGTCATCACCCACAAGATCGCGCATCTGGTGCAGGAGGCGGGCTACGCGGCGCGCAATATCGCCGCGCTGACCTTCACCAACAAGGCCGCACAGGAGATGCAGGAGCGCGTTGCGCAACTGTTGCCAAAAGAATTGTCGGGTGGCCTGACCGTCTGCACCTTCCATGCGCTGGGCGTGCGCATGGTGCGCGAAGAGGCGAAAGCACTGGGCCTGAAGCCGAACTTTTCGATCATGGATGCCGACGATTGCTTCGGCCTGGTACAGCAATTGTGCGCGACCACCGACAAGCAATTGATCCGCCGCATTCAAACCGCGATCTCGTTGTGGAAGAATGGCCTGGTCAATCCCGACGATGCGAACCACCTCGCCAGCAATGAAAACGAAGCACAAGCCGCGCGCATCTACCGCAGCTACAACGCCACGCTATCCGCCTATCAAGCGGTCGATTTTGACGACCTGATCCGCCTGCCCGCCGAGCTGATGCAACGCGACGACGAAGCCCGCACGCGCTGGCAAAACCGTCTGCGCTATCTGCTGGTGGATGAGTATCAGGACACCAACGCCTGCCAGTATCAATTGCTCAAACTGATCGCCGGCCCGCGTGCCGCTTTCACGGCGGTGGGTGATGACGATCAAGCCATCTACGCCTGGCGCGGCGCGACGCTGGAAAATCTGCGCCAATTGCAAACCGATTTTGCGCAATTGAAAGTGATCAAACTGGAGCAGAACTACCGTTCCTCCGCGCGCATCCTGCAAGCCGCCAACAGTCTGATCTCCAACAACCCGAAACTGTTCGAGAAAAAACTCTGGTCCGACCACGGCATGGGCGACCCGATCCAGATCAGCATGGCCGACAGCGACGAGCATGAAGCCGAAAGCGTCGTCATCAAATTGCAGGCGCACAAATTCGAACGTCGCGCCAAGTTTTCCGACTACGCCATCCTCTATCGCGGCAACCATCAGGCGCGCGTATTCGAGCAGGCGCTACGCAAGGAAAAAATTCCCTACATCCTGTCCGGCGGCCAATCGTTTTTCGACCGCGCCGAAATCCGCGACATCATCGCCTACCTGCGCTTGCTGGTGAATCAGGACGACGACCCCGCCTTCATCCGCGCCGTTACCACACCCAAGCGCGGCATCGGTAGCGCCACGCTGGAAGCGCTCGGCACCTACGCCGGTGAACGCGAAGTGTCGCTGTTCACCGCGCTGTTCGAGAGCGGCCTCGAAACACGGCTGGCCGCACGCCAGATTGAACTGCTACGCACCTTCGGCGAATTCATCAACCGCATCGAATGGCGCGCCCAGCGCGAACCGGCTGGTGAAGTGCTCGACGAATTGATGAAAGCGCTCGACTACGAAGCCTACCTCTACGACGGCAACGACGACCGCACCGCGCAAAGCAAATGACAAAACGTCCTCGATTTCACCACCTGGCTCAAGCAAAAAGGCGAAGAAGATGAAAACGGCAAAGCACCCACGCTGCTGCAACTGACCCAAACCATCGCGCTCATCTCCATGCTCGACAAACAGGAAGGTGAACAAGACGCCGTGCGCCTCTCCACCCTGCACGCCGCCAAGGGCCTCGAATACCCGCACGTCTTCCTGGTCGGCATCGAAGAAGGCCTGCTCCCCCACAAAGGCAGCGAAGACGACGACCTCACGCTACTCCCCGCCCGCATCGAAGAAGAACGCCGCCTCATGTACGTCGGCATCACCCGCGCCCAGCGCAGCCTGCACGTCAGCTGGTGTAAAAAACGCAAACGCGGCCGAGAGATGGCAGCGCGCGAAGCTTCACGCTTCATCGGTGAAATGCAATTGGGAGAAGGGCAGGTCAATGCGCCGGAAGAAGCGCCGATGTCGAGCAAGGAACGCTTGTCGAATCTGAAGGCGTTGTTGAATAAGAGTTTTTAGCGAAAGCGGCTCAGGTAACGTTTGCCGTTGCCTGTTGCTCGGGTAGAATCA
>OBEQ011048290.1_pt1 | contig 10893 bp, 15 predicted proteins | sample 1670901 | NCBI WGS metagenome assembly OBEQ01 (sample SAMEA104232315, study PRJEB22302) | groundwater metagenome | biome: forest; feature: aquifer; material: groundwater | place: USA | collected 2011-08-07 | depth 5.4 m | reverse complement strand
AGTCCAGATCTGATTGGTTCAGATCCGGATTCGGATCCGACCAGATCTGATCTTCTCTGCGACTATGCGCCTCTGCGTTCTCTGCTCTGCGTACTCTGCTCTGCGTTCTCTGCTCCGCGTTCTCTTCTCACGACCCCGAGGTGACGCCTTCCTGGACCAGCGCCTGGCGCTCCTCGCGCGACATGAGCAGGTGCAGGACGGGCGTGGTCGCGAAGGTGGTCAAGAGCGCCATGATGACCATCATCGCGAACAGCGTCGGTGACAGCACGCCCAGGTCGAGGCCGACGTTGAGCACGATCAGCTCCATCAGGCCGCGCGTGTTCATGAGCACGCCCAGCGCCGAGGACTGACGCCAGTCCAGCCCGGTCAGACGCGCCGCCACCGCGCTGCCGCCGAACTTGCCCACCGACGCGCACAGCACGATGGCGCCGCACACCAGCCACTGGTCGACGCCGCTGACCAGGCCGATCTGGGTGCGCATGCCGGTGAAGGCGAAGAACGCGGGCAAGAGCAGCACCACCACGATGTCCTCGAGCTTGGCGATGACGTCCTCGGCCAGCTTGGAGTCCTGCGGCACCATGGCGCCGAGCAGGAAGGCGCCGAAGAGCGCATGGATGCCGATGCTCTCGGTCGCCAGCGCCGACAGCAAGAGGCCCACGAAGACCACCGCCATGGTGCTCTGGCGCAGCTCGCCGCGCCGGTCGTGCCACCTGACGAACCAGGTCACGCCCGGGCGCACCACCAGCAACATCACCGCGATGTACGCGCCGGTCAGTCCGACGGTGAGGAAGACGTGCCCCGGCTGCGCCTTGGCCATGCTGACCACGAAGGCCAGCAGGCACCATGCGGTCACGTCGTCGACGGCAGCGCAGGCCAGCGCGATGGCACCCAGGCGGCTGCGCTGCATCTTGCGGTCGGTCAGGATGCGCGCCAGCACCGGGAACGCGGTCACCGACATCGACACGCCCATGAACAGCGCGAACACCGTGAAGGGCACGTCGCTCGACGACAGCTTGGGATAGAGGTAGAGCGCCAGCCCGGCGCCCATCAGGAAGGGCGTCAGGATGCTGGCATGTGACACCGCGATCGAGGCGTGCGTGCGACTGCGCAGCAACGCGGTGTTGAGCTCCAGTCCGACCAGGAACATGTACAGGATGACGCCGACCTGCGAGATGACGCCCAGGAAGGGCGCCACCTGGAGCGGCAGCAGGTACGCCGAGACTCCCGGCGCCACCCGTCCCAGCAGCGACGGGCCCAGCATGATGCCGGCGACGACCTCGCCGATGACCGCCGGCTGGCGCAGGAGCGTGAACAGCGCTCCCAGCGCGCGCGCCGCCAGGATGACGACGATGAGCGCGACCAGGACGTGCATGAGCGCATCGCTCGACGATTTGGGTGTCTTGGCCGCGAAGGCGCTGGCCGGACCGGGGTCAGGCGCCTGCAGGCCGAGGCCGTAAGAACGGATGAGCAGGAATGCGCCCACCGCCGCCGCCACCATGGCCAGGTAACCCAGCAATGTGCGGCCGCGGTGCGAGCGCGGCGGGCTGGTCACGTCCATCACGCGACCCTAGCATGCCCCACGCACGAGGCGCGCCAGCCTGGCGCGATCGCCGTCAGCCGTCCGACGGGCCGGGCGCTACGGCAGCAGCACGCCGTCGCTGCTGGCGACCTGCGTGCAGGTGATCGAGGGATCGCCAGGCGTGTACACCAGGGCCATCTGGCACATCTCGTCAGTGGACTTGAAGCCCCAGTTGACGTCGTGCGCGCCCGCATTCTGGTAGTGGCAGTGGAACTCGAAGCCCTCGCCCGCGCGCACGTGGATGGGCGCGAGCGTCAGGTCCATGAGCACCGGGGCGTGCCAGTCGGTGTTGGTGTAGACCTTCTCGCCCACCTGGTGGCCGTCCCACTTGAACACCTCGGTCTCCATGGCCAGGGCGTGCGTGTGCGTGGACAGCACGAGCAGGTCGATGTCGCTGCTCATCTCGCAGCGCGTCCACTCGTCGGTGGTGCCGCCGGCGGGGATGTTGAGATGCGTGTCGCGCACGGCGAAGCCCCAGATCTTGTTGGTGACCTCGTGGGCGTCGATCCAGTAGGCGTTGATGCGCGTGAACACCGTCTGCACGGTGTCCTGGGTGTTGACGTAGTGGACCTCGAGCATGGTCTTCACGCCCGAGGGCACCTCGGCCACCGTGCCCTGGGGCAGGAGCAGCTTCTGCTCGGGGTGCTGCGAGGCGTAGATGATGATCTCGTCCATGAGGCGCGGATGCTGCGCGTACAGCACGTTGCAGTCGTAGTCGCCCGGCTCGATGTCGTCCTCGGGCAGGGTCAGCACCGAGAGATCCATGTGGTGGATGTTGGCCGACTGCTTGGACTCGACCAGGTTGAAGTCGAGCAGCTGGCCCGGCTCGACGCCGGGGATGCTGCCGACCAGGCAGCGCCAGACCTCGGTCTGCGGCGGCGCGGTCACGTCCATGGCGAACTGCACGCCCTTGGAGGGATCGGGAGGGGTCAGTGGATTGGCGGGGCCAGCGTCGGGAGCGGGCGGTGCGGCGTCGACTTCGGCACCGCCACCACCGCACCCACAGACGACCAGGAAGGCCAGGCTCAGGAAGGCGAAACGCCCGTACGACATGCTGCGTCAATAACACGCGCGCCGTGGGGCAAGGCAAGCAACGTTTCGCAAAGTGAAACGTCAGGCAGGCGCGGTGAGGCGATCAGTCTACTGATTCGCGCAGATGCTGCCGCAGTCGGCGCCGCCCCGGCGGGCGTCGCAGCTGTCGTTCGGGTCGTCGATGCAGACCAGCGCGTCGGGGCACGACAGGTTGCCGAAGCCGCCGCAGGTCTTGGGCTGGCAGATGCCGCCGCAGTCGGCGCCGAAGGTCGCGTCGCTGCACTCGTCGGTCGGGTCGTCGACGCAGGTGAAGTTGGCGTCGCAGGCCTTGCCGGAGAAGCCGCCGCACGGCTTGCGGCACGCGCCGGGCGCGTCGACGGCGAGGCCCGCGCCCTCGCACACGAAGCCTTCCGGGCACTCGTGCATGTTGATGCGCCGGCCGCCGCAGCTGATGGCCAGCGGGTCGACCAGCTCGCACTGGTGCGTGTCGTTGTTGCACTGCGCGACGTCGTCGGTGTTGCGGATCATCATCATCGGGCACATGAGACCCGCCTGGCACTGCAGCGAGTCGTGGTAGGCCTGCTCGCGACCGACGCGGATGGCGGCATGGCTGAGGTGGCAGCAGCCGGCGACGATCTTCTCGCAGTCGGTGTCCTGGCTACAGGCGACGATGCCCGACGTACCCTTCAGCTCGACCTGGAACTTGCGCGCCTTGTAGGCATAGTCGCGGAACACGATGTAGTGGGTGCGGCTCTGGTGCGCGGGCAGCTCGATCTCGATGTGCGAGTCGTACACGCCCGAGCTGGCGTCGTCGTTGCTGGCCACGACGTTGAAGCTGTCGTCGAGCACCCAGGCCACGGCGTCGCCGCCGTTGGCCGAGCGCACGTCGACGACCACGCTATCGCCCACGTCGCCGGCGAACTTGATGGCGCGGAAGCGCGACGGGTTGCGGTAGCTCACCACCGCCGAGGTCTCGCCGTAGGCGAGCGAGCCGACGATCTGGGCCTGGCTGAGGAAGCTCTGGCCCGGGCTGGCGATCTCGCTGCTGATCTCGGCGAGGTCGTCCTTTTCATCCGAGGCGGCGCAGGCGGGAACAACGAGAGAAGCCACGAGGGCCAGAGTCGAGAGGTAACGGGTCGCGATCACGATAGAAGTCTCCCCTGTAAGTCGCCGTAGGCGACAGTGTGCGGTCGCGCACAAGCACCCTCTGTGCCTACTCCACCCCGCAATTGACCGCTGTAAATCCAGTCAGTTAAGGATTGGCACTGTCCGAATAGAGGACAGGACTGACGGCCAGACTGGCCATGGTGGCTACTGAAGTGAACGTCGGCGGAGTTGTTGACAGAATTGGTCAAGTATAGGAAGACAGTGTTGCCTCCTTTTCCGGTGGGAATAGGGGCACGGCGGTAACCCATGCGGCTGTCGACCAAGACCAGATACGGCGTCCGGGCGCTGTTCGACATGGCCTACCACGGCGGTGGCGGGCCCACGCAGGCCAAGGACATCGCGCGCCGGCAGGACATCCCGCTGCGCTACCTGGAGCAGATCTTCCAGGACTTGAAGCGCGCCGGCATCGTCGACTCCAAGCGCGGACCGCGCGGCGGCTACCACCTCAAGAACGAGCCCAAGGACATCAAGCTGGGCGACATCGTGCGCGCGCTGCAGGGCCCGCTCGAGGAGATCTTCGCGCCCGACGAGGCGCCACGCACGGCGGCGGGCGCGACGCGCCGGCGCGAGCCGGGCGCGCACCAGGTGACGGCTTCCTTGTGGAAGGAGCTCGCCGGGCAGGTGACCACGTGGTTCGATGGCGTGTCGCTGGCCGACATGGTACGCCGCGGCACGGAGCTGGGCGTGCCCAAGGGCGACGCGCAGCGACCGATGTATTTCATCTGAAGCGATGGAGTAGAGCGTGACGGCACGACCGCAGAAACTCGACAGCCTGCTCGACCTCATCGGCAACACGCCGCTGGTGCGCCTGCGCCGCCTCGCCGCCGGCCCCGAGATGGCCGAGGTCTGGGGCAAGTGCGAGCAGTACAACCCTGGCGGCAGCGTCAAGGACCGCATCGCCTTCGCCATGATCGAGGCCGCCGAGAAGGCGGGCACGATCACGCCCGGCAAGAGCGTCATCGTCGAGCCCACCAGCGGCAACACCGGCATCGGCCTGGCGCTGGTGTGCGCGGTCAAGGGCTACCGCCTGGTGCTGTGCATGCCCGAGAGCATGTCGCTCGAGCGGCGCTCGCTGCTCAAGGCCTACGGCGCCGAGCTCATCCTCACCCCCGAGGACCGCACCATGGAGGGCGCGGTCGAGAAGGCCGAGGAGCTGCTGCGCGCCAACAAGCACTACTTCATGCCCCAGCAGTTCAGGAACCCGGCCAACCCCGAGGTGCACCGGCGCACCACCGCGCGCGAGATCCTCGCCCAGCTGGGCGGCCGGCCGCCCGACGCGTTCGTGGCCGGCGTGGGCACGGGCGGCACCATCACCGGCGTGGGCGAGGTCTTCAAGGCCGAGCGCCCCGACGTCAAGCTCATCGCCGTCGAGCCCGCGGGCAGCCCGGTGCTGACCGGCGCGGCGGCGGGGCCGCACAAGATCCAGGGCATCGGCGCGGGCTTCGTGCCCGAGGTGCTCAACCGCGCCATCATCGACGAGATCCGCCACGTCAGCGATCGCGACGCCTACGACACCAAGGTGGCGCTGGCGCAGAAGGAGGGCCTGCTGGTGGGCATCTCGGCGGGCGCGGCGGTGTTCGTGGCCGTGCAGGTGGCGCGCGAGCTGGGCCCGGGCAAGAAGGTCGTCACCGTGCTGCCCGACACCGGCGAACGTTACTTCTCGCTCGACGAGTACTTCGGATAGACGCATGGCAACGCTTGCAGACAGCACCTTCGTGGTCGTCGGCGCCGGCGGGCTGGGCTCGCCGCTGGCGCTGACCCTGGCGCTGGCGGGCGCCGGCCGCGTCGTGCTGGTCGACGACGACGTCGTGGATGTGTCCAACCTGCCCCGGCAGATCCTGTACCGGACGGCGGATGTCGGCCGGCCCAAGGTCGTGGCGGCACGCGCGGCGCTCGTGCGCCGCGGCGTGGCGGCGGCGCGCGTCGAGGCGGTGCGCACGCGCTTCGACGAGGCCTCGGCGGCCGCGCTGCTGCACGCCGCCACCGTGGTCTGCGACGGCTCGGACGACGCAGCGACCAAGTTCTTCGTCAACGACGTGGCGCGCGCGCGCGGCGTGGCCGCGGTCATCGCCGGCGTGGTCCGCGATCGCGGCAACGTCTTCCCCGTGGGTGCGGACGGCGGCGGCGCCTGCTACCGCTGCCTGTTCGAGGCGCCGCCCGCAGACGACGCGCCCACCTGCGCCGACGCCGGCGTGCTCGGCCCGCGCTGTGGCCAGGTGGCCGCGTGGCAGGCGCGCGTGGCCATCGCGCTGGCGACCGGCGACGATCCCGACGGCATCGCGCGGCGGGTGTGGATCTTCGATGAAGCGGGCGACGCCCCGCGCGCGCTCGAGCTGCGCCGGCGGCCCGGGTGCCCGACGTGCGCACAGGCGCGGGAGGAAGCTGCGTGAGCCAGTCCTTCGTCACCGGGTTGCGTTGTCGCGAGTGTGGTCATCCCGCGCCCATCGCCGCGTCGCACGTGTGCGACATGTGCTTCGGGCCGCTCGAGGTCGCCTACGACTACGAGGGCATCCGCGCCGTGCTGTCGCGCGAGGTCATCGCGCGCCGGCCCAACAACATGTGGCGCTACGCCGAGCTCTTGCCCCTGGGCGGACCGCCGCGCGTGGGCGCGCAGGTGGGCTGGACGCCGCTCGTGCGCTGCGATCGCCTGGCGCGCGCGCTGGGCGTACGCGAGGTCCAGGTCAAGAACGACGCGGTCTCCTACCCGTCGCTGTCCTTCAAGGATCGCGTGGTCGCCGTGGCCCTGTCCAAGGCGCTCGAGCTGGGCTTCGACACGGTCGCGTGCGCGTCGACCGGCAACCTGGGCAACAGCCTGGCCGCCAACGCGGCGGCCGCCGGCCTGCGCGCCTTCGTGTTCGTGCCCTCCGACCTGGAGGCGTCCAAGATCGTCGGCACGCTGATCTACGGCGCGCGCGTGATCGGCATCCAGGGCACCTACGACGAGGTCAACCGGCTGTGCTCGGAGATCGCGGGCAAGTACCCGTGGGGCTTCGTGAACATCAACCTGAAGCCGTTCTACGCCGACGGCTCCAAGACGGTCGCCTACGAGATCGCCGAGCAGCTGGGCTGGCGCACCACCGACCACGTGGTCGCGCCCATGGCGGGCGGCTCGCTCCTGTGCAAGCTGCGCGAGGCCTTCGTCGAGCTGGACAAGCTCGGGCTCACCGACGCCGCCGCGGGCACCAAGGTGCACGGCGCGCAGGCGGCCGGCTGCGCGCCCATCGCGCTGGCGGTGCGCGCCGGACGCGAGCTCATCCAGCCCATCAAGACGCCGCACGGCATCGCCAAGTCGCTGGCCATCGGCAACCCGGGCGACGGCTTCTACGCCGCGCGCGCCATCCGCGAGTCGGGCGGCCACGCCGCGCTGCCCGACGACGACGCCATCGTGCGCGGGGTGCGTCTGCTGGCCGAGACCGAGGGCATCTTCGCCGAGACCGCGGGCGGCGTGACCGTCGCGGCGGCGCAGCAGCTCGTCGCCGAGGGCAAGATCGGCGCCGACGACAGCGTCACCCTGGTCATCACCGGTCAGGGGCTCAAGACCACCGACGCGCTGGTGCCCGCGCTGCCCGTGCCCGTGGTCATTTCATCCAAGCTGTCCGAGTTCGACAAGATCGTGGAGAGGAGCTAGTCATGCCGACCGTCCGTATCCCCACCCCGCTACGCAAGCTCACCAACGGCAAGGAAGAAGTCGCCGCCGCCGGTGCCAACGTGGGCGCGCTCATCGCCGACCTGGAGCGCCAGTACCCGGGCATCAAGGAGCGCATCTGCGACGACGCCGGCCAGGTGCGCCGCTTCGTCAACATCTTCCAGAACGACGAGGACATCCGCTTCCTGCAGAACCTCGACACGCCGGTGAAGGATTCGGACGAGATCTCGATCGTCCCGGCCATCGCAGGCGGCAAATAAGACCAAGCGACCGAGGCTGGAGCGATGAAACGACGCATCTACCTGACCTTTCCGACGAAGCTCGTGACCGAGCCGATCGTCTGCGAGATGTACGACGCGCTGGGCGTGCGCTTCAACCTGCGCACCGCCAGCGTCAACGACGAGATCGGCATCATTGGCATGGAGCTGGACGGCGAGCCCGAGCGCGTGGAGGCGGCGATGGCGTTCTTCCGCGCGCGCGGTGTGCGGGTGGAGCCCATCGAGCTGGACGTGATAGCAGGCTGAGGCTGAACCATGCTGCGCGACGATCAGATGCGACGTTACTCGCGCCACCTGCTCCTGCCCGAGCTGGGCGGCGTGGCCCAGGAGCGCCTGCTCGCCGGCGCCGTGGGCGTGGCGACGCTCGACGCGGCGGGCCAGGCGGCGGTCCTGTACCTGGCCGCGGCAGGCGTGGGCCGGATCGTCGTGCGCGACGCGCGCATGGTCGACGCGCCCGGGCCGCTCTTCGAGGCCGAGGACGTCGGGCGGGCGCGCCGGGACGCGGCGCGCGTGCGCGTGGCGGCGCTGAACGGCGACTGCGTGGTCGTGGACGCGGCGGACGGGGCGCTCGAGCTGCAGGTCGATGGGGCGGGCGGCGCGAGCGTGGCAGAGGCATTCGGCACGGGCGCGGCGGCCGCGCGGCGTGTGCTCAGGCAGCTGGCCGGGGTGGCGTCGTGACGCTGCCGGTGGCGCAGACGGCGCGTTCGTACGAACGCGTCGAGTCGGTGCTCGATCTCATCGGCAACACGCCGCTCCTGCGTCTGCGCTCGATCGAGAAGCGCGCCGGCGGCAACGTCGAGATCTGGGCCAAGTGCGAGTTCTGCAACCCGGGCGGCAGCGTCAAGGATCGCGCCGCCTCGCAGATGGTCAAGGACGCCCTCGCCGACGGCAGCTTCGCGCCCGGCAAGACGCTCATCGACTCGACCAGCGGCAACACCGGCGTGGCCTACTCGATGATCGGCGCGGCGCTCGGCTTCCCGGTCACCCTGGTCATGCCGGCCAACGTGAGCATCGCGCGCAAGCAGATCATCGGCGCCTACGGCACCAAGATCATCTACTCGTCCGAGCTCGAGGGCTCCGACGGCGCCATCAGCTTGGTGCGCGAGATCGTGGCCAAGGATCCCGACGCCTACTTCTATCCCGACCAGTACTCGAACGACTCCAACCCGCGCGCGCACTACCTGGGCACGGGGGGCGAGATCCTGCGCGAGGTCGGCGATCGGCTGACCCACTTCGTCGCCGGCATCGGCACCACCGGCACGATCATGGGCACGGGCAAGCGGCTCAAGGAGCACGACCCGCGCATCCAGGTGATCGCGGTCGAGCCCGACGACGCGCTGCACGGGCTGGAGGGCCTCAAGCACCTGCCCTCGTCGCTGGTGCCGGGCATCTGGAAGCCCGAGGGCATCGTCGATCGGATGCTGCCCATCCCCACCGACGAGGCGTGGGACATCACCGACCAGCTCACCGTCGACGAGGGGCTGTTCGTGGGTCACTCGGCGGGCGGCGCGGTCGCGGGCGCGCTGCGCGTGGCCAAGCAGGCCGGGCCGGGCGCGTGCGTGGTCACCATCCTGCCCGACCGCGGCGAGCGCTACTTCGGGCCGCTCAAGTGGGAGAAGCAGTATGTCTGGTGACACGCGGCCGGTGGCCCTGGCCATTCCCGACGATGTGCTGGCCGAGGTCTATGCGCACGCGCGCGCGGCCTTCCCGGCCGAGTGCTGCGGCTGGCTGGCCGGGCCGCGCGCGGCCAGCGCGGTGACGCGCGCGCGTCGCTGCGAGAATGCCTACGACGCGGGCGCGCATCCGACCGCGAGCGACCGGACGGCGGAGACCGCGTACGTGATCGCGGGCGAGGATCTGCTCACGCTCTCGCGCGAGCTGGACGGCGCGCAGCCGCCGCGGGTCATCTACCACTCGCATCCCAACGGGCGCGCGTATTTTTCGGAGACCGACCGGCGTGTGGCCACCGACCCGTGGGGCGAGGGCCCGATGATGCCGGTGCAGCAGCTGGTGGTCGGCATCGACGGCGAGCGCGTGGTCGAGGCGGCCATGTTCGCGTGGGACGAGGCCACGGGCGGCTTCGTCGAGGTGGCACGATGGTCGGTAGGCCGAGCGACGTCGCGCTGAGCGGCAAGCGGCTGGCGCTGATCGTGTCCACGCCTCCGGCGCGCGGCGACTTCGAGCGGGCCGAGCGGCTGGCGCGGGCGGCACGCGCACGAGGTGTGGAGGTCACGATCTTCCTCATGGACGAGGCTGTGCTGTGGGGTGCGCACGTGCGTGCCGCGGCGCTCGTGAACGATGACGGTTGCGACATGGTTTTGTGTGGTACCAACGCGGCAAAGTGGGGCGTGAGGGCGGCGTCGGGAGTGGTCGAGGGCAGTCAGGACGACCACGCGGCGATCGTTCATCGCGCGGACAGGGTGGTGGCGTTCACATGAACTCGAACGATACGAAGGACAGGAACCGTCCGCCGGCGGCGGACGCGTCTGCCGATGGCGGCACGAGCACGACGGGCACGGGCAGTGGCTCGGGCGGTCGCAGCAAGCGCATCGCGGTGGTGATCAAGACCAGCAACGCCGACCGCGCGGCCGAGGCCCTGCGTGCGGCGGTCGGCCTGACCCTGCGCGGCGACCGCGTGAGCGTCGTGCGCGTGCGTCCGCTGCCCGAGAGCGACGCGCGCGTGGCGCGGGCGCTGGGCGCGCTCGCGGCGCTCGGCCACGAGGTCGACGCGTCCATGGCGGTCGTGCACGACGCCGACGCCGTGGAGGTCTGGTCGTGAGTGAACGTCGTCAGGTGCTGCTGCTGCTGCGCAGGCCTGAAGACAATGACGACAACGACCACGACGACAGCGAGCCTCTGCCCGGGCTGGACGCGACAGACGCGACGGACGTGACGACGCTGGTGTTCGACGCGCCCGAGGACGACGAGCTGCTGGAACGGATCTTCGCGGCGGACGTCGTCCTGGTGGCGTGAAAGTGACTGACGAAGTGGCCGTGCCCGAGGTGCTCGACCTGCGCGGCGAGGTCTGCCCGTTCACCTTCGTGCGCACCAAGCTGCGCCTCGAGGAGCTGCCCGCGGGCGCGCGCCTGCGCATCGTCGTCGATCACGAGCCGGCCTCGCGCAACGTCCCGCGCAGCCTGCGCGAATGGGGCCAGACGGTGCTCTCGGTCGCCCCCGGCGCGGCCGCCGGT
>OBEQ012839949.1_pt1 | contig 10895 bp, 10 predicted proteins | sample 1670901 | NCBI WGS metagenome assembly OBEQ01 (sample SAMEA104232315, study PRJEB22302) | groundwater metagenome | biome: forest; feature: aquifer; material: groundwater | place: USA | collected 2011-08-07 | depth 5.4 m | reverse complement strand
TATTTTAAAAATTTTTTTATTCTGTCTACAGTTATTTTTGAAGTTTTAATGGTGTCGTTTAATGAAATGCCATATAAATAATTACCGGTAAAAAATAAGCCAGCATTGGTATCCATTAACTCTTCTATTCTTTTTACTTTGTCAGAGTGTCCTAAGTTGTATTGAGGAATTGCATGCGGATGAATTTTTATATGCAATGTTTTAATAGAATCTGGAGGCGAGACTTCTAGTATGTCAGATACTTCTTTAGAAACTAGACTAGAAATTTCTTCTTCACTTTGCTCAGCTACTTTTCTGTAATGTGCTCCTCCAAGATATGATGTTAAAAGAGCTTTACCTTGTGGAGCTCTACCTGGAAATATTGATGAAGCCCATATAGTACCTAATAATTTCCTATGTGGTTCCTTAGTACATAAATATCCAAAACCATTTAAATTATTTTTTACGTTTGACTTTTCGACTAACTGGTTAATCACAGCAATTGGTTCATATTCAAGATTAAAGTAATCATTTATATAAACATCGGGTAATAAATAACTAAAATTAATAAGTTTATAAGCAGGAATAGCAAATAAAATTGTATTTGCCGTGTAATTAATTACTTTATTATTACTTTTAAAATTAACAATATAAAAATCTTTAGCTCTTGTTATTTCAATATCTTTCACATTTAAAGTAATTTTAGTTTTTAATTTCTCATGTAATTCTTTAATTAAAAACCCAAGTCCGTCTTTAAATGAATACACAGTTAGTTTCTTAAATGGTGATTGAAATAGCTTTGATAGTTGAGACAAAACAAAACCCACAATAATACTATTATGCTTTTCTTCCAGCTCTTTTAATTTTGGGAAAACTGAATTAGCTGATAACTTTTTAACATCTCCAGCATAGACACCATTTAAATATGGTTGAATTAAATTTTTGAGTACTTCTCTGCCAAAACGTCTTGTAAAAAACTCTTCAACCGACTCTTCATTTCCAGATTTTTTAATAAACAGATCTTCAAAAAGAGTCATCTTTGCATCTTTAGATAAAAGCTCAGTTCGGATGAAATCGCTTAGGCTAACGGGCACTGAATTTAGCTTATTGTTGTAATAAACAAATCGTTTTTTTGATACTGAATCTGCTTCTATTAAAAAATCTTCTATATTTAAATCTTTTACTAAATCTAGAGTTTCTTTACTAATAGAACTGAATGTCTGAGGTCCAGTTTCAATTAAACAATCATCAATGTTTATAGTTTCAATGCTACCTCCTACTCGTGAGGAAGTTTCAAGAACTTGAAAATCAACATTATTTTTATGAAGCTCAACCCCAGCTGAAAGACCAGCAATACCAGCTCCAATGATTATTACATCTTTCATTTTGTAAGCAAAATATCCTTAATACCAATTTGATTATGTTCTAGACAATACATTATTTGATTATATAATGCTTGTATTAAATATTTATCAGTATTTAAGGCTGGTACTCGGGCAAATTCCTTAATTCCATGCTTATTTGCAACTTCTTTATATAAATAACCAATTTCAAAAATCGTTTCTACATGTTCACAAATAAAGCTAATAGGTACGACTAAAATATTAGCTTTTTTGTTTTTCTTAGCTATTTCCTCTATAACTTTATCTGTTGCCGGTTCAAGCCATTTTACTGGTCCGAGTTTACTTTGATATGCAATATGCCATTTTTTCTTCCAGTTTAATTTTTCTATGATCAAGCTAACAGTTTCAATAATATGTTTTTGGTAAGGATCGCCATTCTTTATATTGAACAAAGGAATACTATGCGCACTAAAAATCAATTCTGTAGACCTAAGATCTAAGTGTTCTAGAGATTTCTGGATTAAATTAACATATGACTGAATATAATCTTCGTCACTGTACCAATTCTTTATAAAATAAAGATCAGGTCTATTAGTAGTATGTTGTTTCTTTAACCACTGATTTATAACTAGCTCTACTGAACCAGTAGTAGTAAATGAATATTGTGGATAAAGTGGGAAAATAATAATTTTTTTATATCCTAAATCTTGTATTTTATTTAAAGCATCTTCAATAAAAGGCTGACAATATCTAAAACCAACAAATACGTCCAGATTAAGACTACTTTTGTTAAACAATGTTTGTAATTTTTCTGCCTGCAAGTATGTTATTGGTATTAAAGGACTTATAGATCCTATTTTTTTATACATTTCACGAGATGTCATGTCACGCATATTTGAAATCAGCCATGCCAAAGGTTTTCTATATAGATAAGCAAATGGAAAATTTAAAACTGTAGGATCAGAAAACAGATTATACAGAAATGATTTAACAGACCAAAGACTATGTGGCCCGCCAAAATTAACTAAAAGAACTGCAATTTCTTTTTTACCATTACAGGTATCGCTATATGGTTTTTGAATAGAGCTTTTGTTCTGCATTTTTCCTCTGTAAATAGTAGTCAAATACACATGCAATATTCCGCAAAAAATATTGTCCTAGGCTAGTAACTTCAATCACAGTATTGCTAATGCTAACCAAATCATCATTTTGTAAATCCTTTAACTTATCTAATTCAAGAGAAAAATATTTATCAAAATCTATTTGATAAACCGTCTCGATTTCAGATTTTGTAACTTTCCCATGACATAAAATTCTCATTATTATATCTTTTCTAAGAAGATCATCCTTCTTTAATACGAAGCCTCTATAAATGGGAGTTTCACATGTATCTAGTTTTTCATAGTATGGGTTTAATTTTTTTATATTTTGCGAAAATGTATTTTGAATGTTACTTATAGCAGTAATTCCAAAACCATATAAATCACAGTTTGCTTTAGTGGTATAACCTTGAAAATTTCTATGAAGTGTTTTATTGTTTCTTGCTAAAGCAAGCTCATCATCTGGTTTTGCAAAGTGATCCAATCCTATAAAAGCATAGTCATTGGCTATTAGTAACTCAACTGATTTTTTAAAAATCTCAATTTTTTCACTTGATGTGGGTAATGATTTGTTTGGAATATATTTTGCCTGGTGTTTAATTAATTGAGGTAAATGAGCATAGTGAAATAGTGCTATTCTGTCAGGATTTAACTTAGTAATTAAGTTTATAGTACGTGTAAATGTAGAAACAGTTTGAAGTGGTAGCCCATATATAAGATCGATATTAATGGATTGAAACCCAAGTTCTCTGCTTAGGATGATAAGTTTATTCGTTTCTTCATATGATTGAATCCTGTTTATTGCATGTTGTACTTCGGGATTAAAGTCTTGTATACCCATACTTAATCTGTTAAACCCTAAAGCTGACAAGATTTTTAAATGATCAGGTGTTGTAACTCTTGGATCTACTTCTACTCCTATTTCACAGTCATTTACAATATTAAAGTTATTTTGTATATTGTAAAATAATTCACTTAGCTCTTCTGCCTGAAAATAGGTAGGAGTACCACCTCCAAGATGAATTTGCTTTACCTTTCTTTCTTTGTCTATAAGTTTAGATAGAGCTATTATTTCTTTTTTTAAATGAATTAGATAATCTTTTACAATGGAATGCTTTTTACTTATTACTATATTACAGCCACAAAAATGACACCGACTTTCACAGAATGGCAGATGAAAATATAAAGAAATCGGAGTACTCTTTTCATTTGCAGACTGATTTGCTGAGAGAAAATCATCCTGGGTGAAATCTTCAGTCCATTCTGGAGCTGTCGGGTAGCTTGTGTAGCGAGGAATACTGACAGAATATTTTTCTAGAAGATTACTGTTTAAATCAATATAATTTTTTATTACCATGAAATCATTTGCAGTATTTACTGGATTAGATATTGTTAGGTTCCTGCAAGTACTGCCTCATTAGCAAATTCAAAAACTGTATCAACCATTGCATGAACATTTTCAACAGGTGTAGATGGTAGTACGCCATGTCCTAAATTGCAAATATAACCAACCTGCCAGTTTTTAACTGAGGTTACCATTTGTTTTGTTTTCTCCCGAACAATAGTCTGATCAGTAAGTAAAATTGTAGGATCAAGATTTCCTTGTATACCAATATTAGTTCCAAAGTTATCTCTTACATCCTGCAAATTACATCGCCAGTCCAGACTAAGAGCAGATACTTTTAGCATGGATAATTTTGGTAAGAGATGATGAGAGTTGTTTGTATATAGAATAATTGGAGTTTTGAGAGGCATTAAATCGCTTATTAAATGTTTTAAATAAGGTAATGCAAATGTCTTGTAATCCTCTAACGATAGGATTCCAGCCCAAGTATCAAATATCTGTAATATGTTTGCTCCGGAGTTAACCTGCATTGTGAGATATAGAAACAAAGTATTAGTAATCTTACTAAGCAATTGATGAGATGCTTGTGGATTAGCATATAAGAAGGTTTTTGCCCTATTAAAATTTGCAGAACTATATCCTTCTGTCATATAACAAAACAGTGTCCAGGGTGCTCCACTAAAGCCTATTATAGGGACTTTTTCCCCTGCTACTTTCTTTAAAAGATTGATTGCAGTTAAAGTGGGATACGTTTCTTCATTAGCTAAAGGTATTTGTAATCGTTTTATATCTGCTTCACTTGATATTAGATTATTTATTCGTGGTCCATCATCTGTAAATGCAAGCTCAAGTCCCATTTTTTGTGCGGGTAATAAAATATCTGAAAAAACAATTATTGCATCGGTATTAAATCTTTTATATGGTTGTAGGCTTACCTCTACGGCTAATTCAGGGTTATTGCAAAGATCTAAAAAACCAACCCCTGATCTTATTCTTTGATATTCAGGAAGATATCTGCCAGCTTGTCTCATTAACCAAATAGGAGGCCTTGGAACAATTTCATGATTTAAAGCTTTTAACAAAATATCGTTTTGCATAAAGAATATTGTAACAGAGACGTACTAAGGCACGTTTCTTGTAGTTATTTAACTACTATAGGTTACTTTTCCCCAGGCAAATAGTCTTTTAATTTACCGCTTCTTACAGGATGCCTTAATTTTCTTAGAGCTTTAAACTCAATTTGCTTTACACGCTCCCTGGGTAATTGAAAAAGCTTACTAATTTCATCTAATGATCTTTGCTGTCCATCTTCTAATCCAAACCTTAGACTAATTAAGTGCTTTTCTCGTTCATTAAGTTCTTCCATCGCTTTATTCAAGTCCTGTTTTAAAAGTTCATTAGAGACATAATTATCAGGCCTAGAAACAGAACTATCTTCAATGAAATCAGATAGCCTTGTATCATCTTCTTTTCCAACTGGTGTTTCTAAAGAAACTGGCTCTTTAATAGCTTTAACTATTTCATCAAGCCTTTCTTTGGAAATTTTCATAGCCCTCGCTAACTCATCCTCAGTTGGGGTTCTTTTTAATACGGCGGTAAGACTACTGCTCATTTTTTGCAGTTTATAAAAATGTTCTACCATGTGTACAGGTACTCGTATTGTATGAGCTTTATCAGAAATAGCTCTAGTAATAGCCTGCTTTATCCACCAAGTAGCATAAGTAGAAAACTTAAATCCTCGGTCACCATCAAATCTGGCAGCAGCTTTCATTAATCCAATATTGCCTTCTTGAATTAAGTCTAGAAGATTTAGTCCTCTACCTAAATATCGCTTTGCTATAGATACAACTAATCTTAAATTAGCTCGAATTAGCTTTCTTTTCGAAGACTCAGCATCTTTATCATTATTTCTAATTGATTTTGCTAACTCTAATTCTTCTAGTGGTTTTAATAAAGAAACTCTTCCAATTTCTTTAAGGTATAGTTTTACAGAATCATCAATTGGAGTGGTTACACCACTGAATATACTTTCTTCATACGAAGACTCTTGATATGCAGTGCTTTGCTCTTGTGTCATATTTATTTCTTCTTCCCCTGTGTCATTAAGAATATCTTCGTTTTTATTTTTTATTTCAGCAAGAAAACTAAATCTAGCAACTCCTGGAAATTTACCAAATGCCTTATTCATTTTGTACCCCCTTGTCTAACAAAACACACACCCTCAAGTAACCTACCTTGTTCAACTATATAAACGCATGATCATTAGGGTTATGTTAAGTATGTTCATTTAAATTTTTCTTGAAAGATCATCTAAACAAATGAGTTTGTTGTTAATGTACCAAAGTATTCTCAAAACAAAGAAATTTAAATTGTTATATTGGTTTAGGTATAAATTAGGTATAAAATCTCTAATATAACAATGGATTGAGGGTTTAATGAATTGTTAATTGTCATAGTATAAACATCCTGGCCCAATTGTAGTTGTGGGAATTGGGATATAGTAAAATACTTGTATTATGCGAAAAGCCATTTTTTCTAACAAAAAATATATTTTAAGTTCAGGTCGAGAAATCGATTTAAGTGCAGAACATATTAGTGATAGAGTAATAATTTCTGGAATGTTTAATTATTTAGATCCTGTTCAGGAAGCTGGACATGCTGCTTTAATACGAATAGAAAATAATCAAACAATATCCTTTGAAGCAATTAGTGCAGCAAAAATAAGTGATGAAGATATAAAAGAATTGCTAAGACCTATAGACGGATTAAATGGTTCGGAAAGTCTCTTAAAAATATTTGAGTTAAATGAACTAATAAGCGTCATGCAGCAATTCTTGCAAAAAATTGATAAAGAGCTGATAGCTAAGAAGTAACAAGATTAGATTTCATGACAGGCCCTTCTATACAAGTCCTTATATACTTTCCATCTACCTTAATTACACATGACATACAGACTCCATAGCCACATGCCATGTATTCTTCAAATGAAACCTGTGCAATTACACCAAATTCATTACATACTTTTATAACGCTTTTTAGCATTGGTGTTGGGCCGCAAACAAAAACTTCTTGCCTTTTATCTTTTTGTAATTCATGTGTTAATAGTTCTGTGACAAACCCTTTTCTTCCGGAGCTGCCATCATCAGTTATTACTTCAAGCTCGCTGTCTTTTTTCAATACTTCTGCACAAGCCAGATCGTTTAGCGAACGAGCCCCAAATAACGTTTTAATTTTATAACCCTTTTCTTTAGCTACTCTGGCAACAATTGGAAAAGTTGCTATTCCTATACCACCAGCTACTAATAAAATGGGTATATTCTTATCTTTTGGGAGACTAAATCCTTTTCCTAGCGGTCCATGAATAGATACTTTACTACCAACCTGTAGTCTGCTTAAAAAGCTTGTTCCACCACCAACTACTCTATATAAAAACCCTATTTTATCCCCACTAATCTCATATACGCTAAAAGGTCTAAGAAGATACTGTCCAGATTCCATCATTACAAACTGTCCGGGACTAATTCTTTCAACAATATCTGGAGCAAAAAACCAGCTAGTGTAATAATCCTTGCCAAGCTGTATATTTTCAACTAGTGGTGCTTTGATTAAGGTAGGTTTAATTGACATAAAGATATTATAGCCATTAATAGCATAGTATCAAAAAACTATATTCCTATCCTTTATACATTTAAGACCAAAAGTTTTTATGAGATCTTAAACTCAATGTTTTACTGTCAAAGTAAAAGTATTTTTTGTTGTTGGGGGGGGGTAAAATATGAATTTTGATATTTCTTCTAAAGGATTGAAAGCCTTATTAAAAGGCTCATCAATTAATCCAGACTCAGGTTCTAGCTCTAAATCATTATTAGAGACATTAGGTTTAATAAAAGACTTATTACAAAATGGTGGGAATGAAGATGCTTCTTCTGCTATTGGTGAAATTATGTCTATAGCAAGTGGCTGTGATAAGCACAATATTGCTTCTGCTCTTAGTAGGCTTGTTAAGTTTCTCAAGTATAAAGAACCATTAGTACAAATGTGTGCTGTTATTTGTATAGTTAAACTATTTGAACTTGCTAAGCAGGTATTAAGTGATCCAAATACTAGTGCTACTGAAAAAGTTAAACTTGCAAAGGAGCTATGTAATATATTTAATGGGGATTTAAAGGAGCACATGGGATTATTTAGCCATGACGATCAAAGTCTAATTGCTTCTGTTATGCAACTAGCCATGTTAACCCTTGTAGGAGGTGGAGATAATAATTCTGCTAATATAATGGACAATAGTTTAACAAACAATAATAGTGAAAAAACAAATAAAAATATTGATCCTAATCAACTTTTACTAGATAAATGGAAACAAAAAATGGTTAATTCTCTTTCAGGAATTCAAAATCAAGCAGAAAATCTCTTAAACCCAAGTGTAGATTCTTTTAATTCAATATGAGTCAAGTTAAAATTGAACAATTCTCCAGCCAACAAGTGCTGATGTAAACATAAATATTCCTACCATAGTCCAGGTGAGCTTATCTAAACCTGCTTCAGCTTGGGATGGTCCAGAAAAAAGGCTGGCAGAACCACCAATGCCTCCTAGTCCTTCCCCCTTTGCAGAATGAAGAAGTATTAGCACAGTTAAAACTATTCCACTTATTACTTGTATACCGGTTATAAAATATGCCATAACGTAAGTATTATAACATAGGCTTACATCACTCTAATTTACACAAAGTTGAAATTTTAAACTTGAACCCTTATCTATTTCACTTTTAATTTCAAATTTTGAATTCATTGCGCTAAGCCTGCCTTTTATATTAGATATACCAAAACCTTGATTTTTACTAGTTATATCAAACCCTTTTCCATTATCTGAAATATGAACCAAGATATAATATTCATTTAATTTATTAAGACTAAAATGAACCTGTTTAGCACATGAGTGTTTTTCAATGTTACAGAGCCATTCTTTAATTACTTTTATGGTTTCTAAAGCTTTATTGTGATTAATATCTATTTCTTCATTAGGAAAGTCAATGATAACTTCTCCATTAAATACTTTTTTAAAGCCATTTAGTATTTGGTAGGTTGTACTTACAAAACCTAAAAGATTTATATCAGGAATTGAATATTCATTAATTAGAGTTCTTAGGTTTTTATGTAGTTCATCAGTTAATCGATCACATTCATTTAAATCCTTTTCTTTAATTGCTCTTTTTAAGTTAGGAATGATGCTACAGGGCAGGTCATGCAAATCCCCTGCAAATTTTCTATATAACTCTTCATATTTTTTATCTGTTGTTTCTTTTAGTATTAAAAAATTGTTTTGCAAATTTTCTTTATTCTTTTTATCTTGCAGTTTTTCAATGGCATAAGCTAATTGATTAATTATTGACTGTAAAACCTTTTCAATCTCATTGCTCCAGATTACTTCCCTTGTGCAAAATTGAAGATTTAAAGCCAGCTTGACTCTATCTGTGCTACCAGTCGAAACCAATAGAGATTTAGTCTTCAGTTTAAGAAATAAAGCTTTAAAATTGCTTTTAAATAAGTGGCTTGGTAAGACTAAGTACTTTGTAAAATCTTCAATTTGTACAGTATGGCCTTCTGTCAAATTAAAAAATTTAGATAATGGAAGGTCTCCTAAATTAAAATGAAATCCAACAGGATTAAACTTTGCTGTGTATTGGCTTTCCCAGTAATGAGCAAGTAAAGCTTTCCCTCCATTATTATCAATTTGGAACAATAAAACTCTCTCAGCAATACCCACATTACCTAATAAGGCAACAGTATTTCCTAACAATTTGTCCAATGATGTTTCCTTATTTATGCTTGAACTTATTTTTAAGGCAATATCTGCCAGCTCATTACTAGTAAGTGAAACTATATTTGATGTTTCTTTTATGGTAGGTTGAATTGATAATTCCCGAATTAATAATTCTAATTGATTTAGTGAGGCAATTGTTTCCATATCTTTTTATTCTCCATATTCCAAACAATACAAAGCAGGCACTAAAAGCCCACCTTGTGATTTCTATTAATTAAGCACTTGGTGCTATTTTAAGACAAATCGTTATTATTAGCTACTCTGCAAAGATTAAATATTTTTTATTTATATAAGCTTCTTGTATTAAGCAGTGTTAAAACAACATTTATTGCCCAAATTAAAAAAAATTAATTATTTTAGATTCCTATTTGCTTTAAAATGAAAACACTAAATTAACTCAAAGGATTTTATATGAAGGATAATGGCTACTTGTATGTATTCTCCAGTAATAGCTTTTACTATGAAGAGACTGACTTACTGAAAGAAGAAAGAACTTCAAATCAAATCATTCGCACAATTGTTGCAGATGATCACCCATACTTAATAGATGGGGTAGAGGCTGATTTAAATAAAGACCCACAAATTAAAATCATTTCTACTGCAGAGTCCTATGATGCGCTTTTAGAAAGAGTAAAAGAGCTTACTCCTAATATAGTCCTTTTGGATCTTAAAATGCCAGGGCAAGACAAATATAATTTAAAAGATTTTATTTGTACGCTAAAATCCCTTGCTGATTGTAAAGTAATTGTGTTTTCAAGTGAAACAGGATGGGCTCGTATAAACAGATGTCTTGAGATAGGAGCCTCTGCTTACATAGAAAAAGCCATATCTATTGGTAAGCTAGCTCACTTTATACATCGTGTTTTTGAAAATAAAGAAATAATTATTTATACAGCAGAGCAATTGCCGGATGTTCAGGTTTCAAAACGCCAAAAGGAAATACTTCACTATATGGTGGATGGAAAAGAAAATAATGAAATCGCCGACTTATTAAATATAGATATTAAAACAGTTCAATCTTATATCAATGAAATAAAATCAAAGTTTTCAGAAGCTTTTTGTATAAAACCTGTTAAGCCTAGAACGTTATTATTACTTGCATCAAAACTAGGATTTGGTACAAGATAGCCTTAATTTAAAAATTAAACTTTTATTATAAATTGTCAAGAATAGATATTTTACCTGTACATCATTCGTACTAGTTCTTAATCGTTTTATTGAAACCAATAAAAAACTTTTTATTTTATTTCCCCATTTTATAATTTCTTAGCAATTGAACCCATCAATTACCTAGTTATATTTTTTAT
>OBEQ010275580.1_pt1 | contig 10895 bp, 5 predicted proteins | sample 1670901 | NCBI WGS metagenome assembly OBEQ01 (sample SAMEA104232315, study PRJEB22302) | groundwater metagenome | biome: forest; feature: aquifer; material: groundwater | place: USA | collected 2011-08-07 | depth 5.4 m | reverse complement strand
GAGCCGATCAGGATCGTATTGGCATCGTCGCTGAGCGACACTGACACGCCGAACGAATCGCCGTTCTCGGCATTCGACGCCTTCAGATAGTTGGCTTGCTTCCACTCACCAGCGGTGCGCGCGAAGATGTACACAGCGCCCGTTCCGTTGCTGGTGGCAAAGCCCCCACGCGCGTTGGGATTGGGGGTACGGCTCGGCTCCTGCGGCCCATCGACGACCTTGGAGCCTCCGCCCTCGTCATAACTGCCGGCCGCGAGGACGCTGCCGTTGGCACTCAAAGACATCGAGTAACCGAACTGGGTGCCGGCAGCGGTATTCGATGGTTTGACATAGGCCTGCTGCGACCAGGTCGTACCCGTTCGCCCGAACAGATACACCGCGCCCGAGGACATCATCGAATTGTCGTTCTGGTTCCCGTTGATCCCTTTGGCATTGCTGTCTTCAGTGACGGCGCCGACGGCGAGCGTATTCCCGTCCTTGCTGAGCGACATCCCAAAGCCGAACTGATCGCCGTCGCCGTAGGCCTCGCCGGGGGCAGGGCCTTCGCCGGCGTTCGACGCCTTGATGTAGGACTGCTGCGTCCATCTGTTGTTCTGGCGCGTGAAGACATACACGGCGCCCGCCTGCGGCACTGAGCGATCGTTCTGATTGCCGTTGATGCCCCTTGCGCCGCTCGCTTCCCAGATCGCCGCGACCGCCAGCGTGTTGCCGTCCGCACTCAATGCGACGACATGTCCGAACTCTGTGGCGGTGTCGGGATTGGATGCCTTGATGTAGGCCTGCTGCTCCCAGGCACTCCCGTTCCGGATGAACACATACGCAGCTCCGGAATCGTAGAGTGACGAGTCGTTCTGGTTGCCGTTGATGCCCTTCGCGTTGCTGCTCTCGTGCGGTGCGCCGACGGCGATCGTGTTGCCGTCCTCGCTGATCGCGACGCCGATACCCGCGTGGCCATCGAGCGCTCCTCCGCAGCCGAAGTGGGCGCCGGCCTGCGGGTTGGAGGCCTTGAGGTATGCCACCTGGCTCACAGATGGCGTTGCGGGGGGCGACTGCGCTCGTAGATGCGCGACCACGCCGAGGATCGCCAGGGACAGTCCGACAACAACCGCCAGTCTTGTGCCGCTCATGATGCCTCCGGCAAAATCGCGCAGATTATAGTCGCGCAGGCTCATGATTCCATGGCGCAGCGGCCGCATCCCATGTGTTTACATTCAGATCCCATGATGACGCGCCCGTTTGCCATGCAATCGCATCGCGATGCCATGTTGAAGCCGCGTCACGACGGCATCACGGCCGACATGCCATGTAATACCGGTCGATCCGCTGCCCTGAGCCTGCGTATTCCCTGTCGTTGCGGCAACAAGCCATTACGGCCGGCGCTCATCCCGTGTTATCGGGGCGATTTGACCAGCGTTGCCATGCTGCGGGGCGAAGATCCCATGGCGTGCGGCGCCGTCGGCATGGCATCGCGTTCGTTTCCTTTCCGTTTCGACGCGATTCCATTTCCGCGGGCCCTGATACGGGCAATCAGCTCCGCGGTCGCATGCAGGCCGGGCGCGCTCAGCTTCAGTGTCTGCCGTTTCCCTTGTCCGCCGAAGACAAACGACGCCTGATCCGCTTTGAGATATGCGGCCATGTTGTGCGAGTGGTAGCAGCCATGGGCCTTGCAGACGTGCTTGATCTCCGCGAAGAGTGCCGTGTCGCGCTGCTTCAGCGCCTGCAGTCCGTACAGGTACAACTTCGCGCCGTTCACGACTTTCTCCGCTTTGCTCGAGCCGGGGAGCGCCTTCAGAATCTGCACGCCGGTGTCGGTCGCCTCAAAGATGTCCTCGAGCTCGGCGTCAGGAGAGGGCGGAGCGCTCGCGGCGGGCTGCGTATCGCCGCCGGCGCCGTTGCCGCCGGCATCGGTCGTGCCGCCACCGCCGCCCGCGGCAGCATCGTCCGCGATCGGCCGCTCGCCGGCGAGCGCGGCCTGGATGATCGTCGTGAACTTCTCGATCTGACTGGTGACGAAGCTCTCCGACCCTTCGAATTCGAGCACCCCGTCGCTGAGCGATACCCGGACTCTGGCTTCAGCCATGTGCGCCTCGCCGGAAGTCTAGGGGAAAGTGCCAGGCCGCGGGCGGGTGTGCTGCACTGTTCTTTCAGTGCTTTCTCTCTTCCTCGACAGGCTGACCCACGCGATACGCGCCCCGATGAGGGTGTGCGCTAGCGAACGTTCGTCGTCCCACGAGCGAACACTTAAGAGTGGCGAACGCCGGTCAGACCGACGCTAAAGCGCGACGTGTCTGGCACTTGCGCTTTTTGTTGAATGGCATACCCTTTGACCTCCCTGGAGCCTCAAAGCGCCATGGATCTCGCCCGCGACCCCGTAATTCTTCGACGTAAGCAGCTGCGCCGCATTGCCTATGCAATCGCGGCATTGCTTGTGGCGATGGTCGTGTCGGTCGCGTTGGCGCGCATGGAGCCGGCGGCGCCAACCGTGGATCGCGCGACCCTTCTGATCGACACCGTCAAGCGCGGGCCCTTCGTCCGTCAGGTGCGCGGTCTGGGCACGCTTGTTCCCGAAGATACGCGCTGGCTTCCCGCAACCACCGAAGGACGCGTCGAGCGCATCGTGCTCCGCCCCGGGGCTGTTGTTCGGCCGGATTCAATCATCCTCGAGTTGAGTAACCCGCAGGTGGAACAGGAGGCCCTCAATGCGCGGCTGGCACTGCAGTCGGCCGAAGCGGCATTGGAGAACCTGCGCGTCCAACTTCAAAACGATCTGCTCACGCAGCAATCCCAGGTGGCGAGTATCGAGGCCGAGTACAAACAGGCGCAGATGGACGCCGAAACGAATGACGCGTTGGCCAAGCAGCAGCTCGTTTCCGCGCTCCTTCAAAAGCAGTCCGCCCTTCGGGCGAGCACGTTGTGGACGCGCTACGAGATTGAGCAGAAGCGGTTTGCGATGGCGAGCGATTCGATCGGCGCCCGTACGCGCGTCCAGCAGGCAGCTGTCGATCAGGCGCGAGCCGCGTCTGATCTGCAGCAACGCCGACTTGCAGATCTCAAGGTGAGGCCCGGGTTTGCCGGTGTGCTCCAGCAGGTACCCGTAGAAGTCGGTCAACGCGTAGCGCCGGGCCAGAATCTCGCGCGCGTCGCAGACCCGGGTCACCTCAAAGCGGAGTTGAAGATTGCTGAAACACAAGCCAAGGACGTCGAGCTTGGGCAGCTCGCGTATGTCGATACGCGAAACGGAATTATCGCCGGTCGGGTCAGTCGAAAGGATCCCGCCGCTGTTAACGGCACCGTGACCGTAGATGTGTCGCTGATGGAAGCACTACCGCGCGGCGCGGTGCCCGATCTGGGCGTGGACGGCACGATCGAGCTCGAACGCATCGCGAGCGCCTTGCAGGTCGGACGTCCCGCATTCGGTCAGGAGCAAAGCACCATCGCGCTGTTCAAGATTGCCGATGCAGCGGGTAACGCGAGCCGTGTGCAGGTACGCGTCGGTAAGAGTTCGGTGAATACGTTGGAGATCCTATCGGGTCTGAACGAAGGAGATCGCGTCGTCTTGTCGGACATGTCCGCATGGGATGCGGTGGATCGCGTACGACTCCGGTGAGGAGCGAATACACATGAACAATGGGGACTACACGCTCATCAAGCTCGAAGGTGTGAAGAAAGTCTTCTACACCGACGAGGTGGAAACGCACGCCCTCGACAACATCAATCTGGAAATCCACAAAGGCGAGTACGTCTCCATCGCGGGGCCGTCGGGCTGCGGCAAGTCCACGTTGTTATCCATCCTCGGACTGCTGGACACCCCGACGGACGGCATATACGCATTGAACAGCCAGGCGGTCACGAACCTGAAAGCGTCGCAGCGCGCGAGAGTTCGCAATCGGGAGATCGGGTTCATTTTCCAGAGCTTCAATCTCATTGGCGACCTCACGGTCTACGAAAACGTCGAGCTGCCGCTGACGTACCGCGGTACGCGGCCGGCCGAGCGGAAGAAGCGCGTGATGGAGGCGCTCGAGCGCGTCGGCATGGGCCATCGCGCCAAGCATCTTCCGAGTCAGCTCTCCGGCGGACAACAACAGCGCGTCGCCGTAGCGCGTGCCGTCGCGGGCGAGCCGTCGATCCTCCTCGCCGATGAACCGACGGGGAACCTCGATTCGAAAAACGGCGAAGCGGTCATGCAGTTGCTCAGCGACCTTCACCGAAGCGGCGCAACGATCTGCATGGTGACGCACGACGAACGATACGCGTCGCACGCGAAACGAACGATTCATCTCTTCGACGGACGCGTCGTGGAGGAGTCGTTGGCGACATAGCGAATGGAGCGGCCATGCAGACACTTCGCGAAGACCTGACGTCCGCCTTCCGGCAAATTCGGCATCGAAAGGGAATCGCAGCGGCGGTGGTGCTGATGATTGGTATTGGCATTGGCGCCAACACGGCCATCTTCGGCCTGTTCAAAGCGACTTTCGACCAGCCGCCGTTCCCCGATATTGACCGTCTCGTCAGGATTAGGACGAGTCCGCCCCAAGGGCAGGGCGAATCCAGCCCCTGGGTGGCCATCCCCGAGTATCTGGCGCTCGAGGAACAGAACCAAGTCTTTGAGGCGATTGGCTCGATGGACTACGGCGTCCTGACGTTGGGACCCGCGGAGAACGGCCTGCCGGCCGAGAGATTGGACTCGCAGCGAATCAAGGCAACCATGCTCCCGGTGCTGGGCGTTCAGCCACAGCTCGGACGAGGATTCGCTCGAGGAGAGGATCGCGTTGGCGGGCTCGTCCCGCTTGCGATGATCAGCGACCGACTCTGGCGGGCTCGATTCGGTGGCAATCCGAATGTGATCAACAGCAATGTGATCGTGGACAACGTGGATACCACGATCATCGGCGTGATACCCGCCGGGTTCACGCTCTTTGACGACGCTGACATCTGGATTCCACAGACCTTCTTCCCGGCTCAGGTCCAGGGCTCGACGCGCTTCACAATGGTCGTCGCGCGCCTAAAACCGGGTGTCTCGCTCGACCAGGCGCAGACGAACGTCGATGCAATCGCCCGCGACCTCGGTGAAAAACGCCCCGATACGAACGCCGGGTGGCGTTTTCTGCTCGAGCCCCTAGACGCCGTCTATTACGCGGACACGCGGCAGGCGCTCTTGATTCTGCAGGTGGCAGTCGCGTTGATTCTCCTGATCGCCTGTGCCAATGTTGCCGGCCTGTTGCTGGTCCAGGGCGCGGCACGACAGCAAGAGGTCGGCACGCGCTGGGCACTTGGCGCCGACCGTTTTCGATTGGTTCGGCAGTTTCTCACCGAAAGCCTGGTGCTGGCATTGGCGGGCGGGATTCTCGGCATCGTGTTGGCGGTAGGCTGCGTCAGGCTCCTGACGACCCTGAGTCCTCCGTGGCTGTCTCGGATCCACGGCGTCGCCATCGATGTGCCGTTCCTGCTGTTCGCGATCGCTGTTTCGATCGTCACGGGCGTCGCATCCGGTCTGTTGCCGGGGCTGCAGGTGTCGAGTGCAGGCGGCTTGAGCGTTCTGCACGACGCAGGCCGCGTTACGCGCGGACGTCGGCGCCAGCGCATCCAAGGAGCTTTGGTGATCGGCCAAGTGGCGCTGACGCTTGTGCTGCTGGTTGGCGCGGGGCTGGTGATCAAGAGCTTCATCAAGATGCAGAACGCCAACCTCGGCTCCGATCCGACGGGCGTCCTGTCGTTCGAGGGTGCAGTCTCACGAGCCCAGTATCTGAAGATGACCGGCGGGAGGATCAACGGCTTTGGGGAGTTCGATTTCAGTCCGGTGCCGGCGCAGACGTTCGAGCGATTGGCGCAGCGTCTGGAAGAGTTACCGGGTGTGGCGTCGGCGGCGGGCATCAGTCCTGCCCCGTTCAGCGGACCGTCGGTGGATGCTCCGTTCTTCGTCATGGGCCGGCCGCGCGTGGACAAGGACGCGCTCACGGCGGGTTACTACCTCGTGACGCCGAATTATTTCGGCACCATGCGGATTCCCATCCTGCGCGGCCGCGACTTTACGTACCGCGATCGCCCCAACACACCATGGGTGGCGATCGTCAATGACGCAATGGCCAAACGCTACTGGCCAAACGAGGATCCGATTGGCCAGTACATCAATCTCGACATTGTGCCGGATGAGAAGCCGCGCGAGATCATCGCAGTGGTCGCCAATACTCCTCCGCATCGTCTGGAGCGCATGCCGACGCCGATGGTGTATCTGCCGCACGTGCAGCAGCTCCTCCGGTACCGCGCCCCGTACGGCGGATTCCGTCTCGGGATGACGTTCATGCTGCGGCTCAATGCGCCTCCGGACGCCGTGGTTCCCGCGGTCCGCAAGGCGGTCGCCGAAATCGACCCGAGCATCCCGGTCGCGAACGTCCAGATGTTGGAGCAGTACCTGGCCAAGCAGATCGAAACGCCGCGGTTCTACATGATTACGCTGGCTTTGTTTGGAGGGTTTGCCACCTTACTCGCGATCTTCGGCATCTATGGCGTCATCGCGTACTCGGTGGCACAGCGCGGCCGCGAGATTGCTATCCGAGTTGCGGTCGGTGCCAGCCCACGCTCCGTGATCGGGCTGGTGCTCCGCCAGGCTGTTCTCCTGGCGTCGATTGGCGTCGCGATGGGCATCGGCGCCTCGATGTTCGTGACTCGCTACCTCTCGAGCGTGCTGTGGGGCGTCACGCCGACCGATCCGCCAACCTTTATCAACGTCGCCCTGCTCTTCACAGTCGTCGCGATTGCGGCGGGTCTCGTGCCTACGTACAGGGCGCTGCGACTCGAGCCGCGCAGCGTGTTGGCGGAAACATAACCGCGCATCGAAAGAATGCGAGGGTCGAATGATGCGCGACACTCTCCTGCAGGACGTTCGCCACGCCGAGAGGTCGTTGCGCTCTCCGGCAGAAACAGCCGCGCGTGGCCGTGACACGCGCGGTCGCCGGCGAACCGTCGATTCTCCTCGCCGACGAAACGACCGGCAACCTGGATTCGAAGAACGGCGAAGCGGTCATGCAGTTGCTCAGCGACCTTCACCAGAGCGGGGCAACGATCTGCATGGTGACACACGACGAACGATACGCGTCGCACGCGAAACGAACGATTCACCTCTTCGACGGCCGGGTCGTGGAAGAGTCCGTCGCCGCATCGTGGGGCAACGATGAACGAGACATTCCGGCAGGATTTGCGCTTCGCGCTCCAATCGCTCGGCCGCGCCCGCGGGTTCACCCTCGCGGCGCTGGTGATGCTGATGCTCGGCATTGGCGCGAACACCGCTATCTTCAGCGTTCTTCGCGCAACGTCGCTGCGCGCGACACCGCTTCCGGATCCGGAACGCCTCGCCATCGTTTGGACGACGCCGCCGGGACATCCCGAAGGGCGTGAAGGGGCACGGATCGTCGAATACTTCGCCTGGAAAGAGCGCACGAAGGCGTTCGACGGCATCGGAACGATGCTTGGCTGGTCCAGCACGCTTGGCGCGCTGCGCGACGGCGAACCGGCCGAACGCATCAACGGTTGGCGTTTCAATGCCGCGACGTTTCGCGCGCTTGGCGTTCAACCGCAGCTTGGACGGATCTTCACCGACGAAGACGATCGCATGGATGGTCCGTCGGACGTCACCATCATCAGTGACGGGCTGTGGCGGACGCGATTCGCGTCCGACCCGGGGATCATCGGGCGCAGCATTCTGCTCGACGGACAGCCCACCACCATCGTCGGTGTGATGCCGCCGAACTTCGGCGTGTTCGAGACGCAGTCCGATTTCTGGATTCCCAGTCCCTGGTCGCGCTTTCAGTTGGAGTCGCGGAGCGTCAATCGCGTTCTCACGATCATCGGTCACCTCAAACCCGGCACCTCCATCGAGGCTGCGCAGGCGGAGATGGAATCGATTTCGGCCGGCTTAGCGAAAGAGGACCCGGGGCCGCAGACGGGGCGCGGCATTCGGATTGAGCCGCTCGACACTGCGCTGTTCGGCAACATCCGGCAGCTCGTCGGCGTGCTGCAGGCCGCAGTCGCATTCGTGCTCCTCATTGGATGCGCCAATGTCGCGGGATTGTTGCTGATCCGGTCGGCCTCCCGGCAGCGCGAAATGGCGATCCGCGCTTCGCTCGGCGCGAACAGGTTCCGGATTCTTCGGATGTTCCTTGCCGAGAGCCTGCTGCTTTCTTTCTCCGGTGGTGTGCTCGGTCTTGCGCTCGCGTGGGCGGGTGTTCGCCTGCTGGTGAAGGCAAATCCGGTATGGCTCGGATCGATTCCGCGCATCGACATCGATGCCGGTGTGCTGGCGTTCTCGATTGCCGTCTCTGTGCTGACCGGGCTTGGTTTCGGCATCGTTCCCGCGCTCACCGTATCGTCATCGGACTTTGTGACGCCGTTGAAGGATGGACCGCGGACCGGATCCGGCCGGCGAGGCGGTCGGATCCAGAACGGCTTGGTCGTCGCGCAGGTCACCATGACACTGGTATTGCTCGTGGGGGCCGGCTTGTTGATCAAGAGCTTCTGGCATCTGCAGCAGGTCAACCTCGGATTGGATCCGCGCCAGGTGCTGTCGTTCCAGACGCGTTTGCCGGCGAACAAGTACTTCAGACAGGTTGGAATCAGGAACGGTGCTGCGCAGCTGGAGGTCAGCCCGGTGCCGGCGCAGACGTTCGAGCGTCTTCGCGAGCGGCTGCAGCAAGTTCCCGGCATCGAAATCGTTGGCGGGACCAACATGCCGCCCCTGGCCGGCGCATGGATGCAGGCGCCGTTCAGAATCGAAGGACGCGACGTCAGCGACATTCCAGGAAATGGCGGAATCAACGCCGCCTACGCCACGGGCGGCAATGAACCGGTCGCTAACTACAGCCTGGTCACGCCGGGGGTCTTCAGCACCATGCGAACCCGGGTCGTGCGTGGACGGGAGTTTACCGATCGGGACACGCGCGAGAGCCTGCCAGTCGCGGTCATCAACGAGACGATGGCGCGGCGTTTGTGGCCCGATGCCGATCCCATTGGCAAGCGCCTCATCGTCACCATCGTGGCGGACGATCAACCGCGCGAAATTGTCGGCGTTGTTGCAGACACACCCACCAGCGTGTGGGATCGCGCGCCTTCAATGGCGCTCTACATCCCGCATCAACAGGAATCGCTGCACTCGCGCGTCCCGTACGGCCAGAGCCGCGTGAACATCCAGTACTTCCTCCGGATTAACCGGCCGCTCGAGACGGTCGTGCCGGCGATCCGTCGTGCGGTGGCCGAGATCGACAACAGTCTTCCAGTCTCGCAGGTCGAGATGGTGAACGACGCGCTCGCGCGCCAGGTGCAGGCGCCGCGTGATTCGATGCTGCTCGTGGCGCTCTTCGGCGCGGTCGCCCTGCTGCTCGCCGTACTTGGCATCTACGCCGTGGTGGCCTACGGTGTCGTTCAACGCAGGCATGAGATCGGCGTTCGTATGGCGCTCGGAGCTGGACGTGCGGGCGTTCTGGGTTTGGTGATGCGGCGCAGCGTGGCCTTGACGGTCGGCGGCATCATTCTCGGCCTCGGCGGCGCAATCGCGTTGTCGCGGTATCTGGAAGGTCTGCTGTTCGACATCAAGCCAGTTGACATCCCGACGTTCGTGCTCGTGTCGATGCTGTTCGTGGTGATCGCGGCGCTGGCTTCCTATATGCCCGCCCGCCGGGCAACGAAGATCGATCCGCTCACCGTGCTGCGGTACGAGTAGATGTTCGAGAGAGTCGAGTGATGCCTGAGATGCTCTGGCAGGACCTCCGCCACGCCGCGCGCTCGCTGCGTCGAACACCCGGCTTCACGCTGACGGTCATCCTGACGCTCGCGCTGGGGACGGGCGTCAACGTCGCGATTTTCTCGATCGTCGATCACACGTTGCTGCGTCCGCTGCGTGTGCCGAATCCCGAGGAATTGGTCAATCTTTCGTCTCCGGGACCCAAGACGGGCTCGACGTCCGCCAATAGCGAATTCGGAGGCTCAACGGACGTTTTCAGCTATCCGCTCTTTCGAGATCTCGAACGACTCCAAACGGGGTTCACGGGCATCGCCGCCCATCGTGATTTCGAGGCGAACATCGCCTTCAAGGGAAAGTCGTCGCATGTTACCGGTCTCCTGATCTCCGACAGCTATTTCCCTGTCCTCGGTATCCAGCCCGCGCTCGGGCGCCTGCTCGGTCCGGACGATGATCGCGCGATCGGCGCGCATCACACGACAGTCCTCAGCTACGACTACTGGCGCACGACGTTCAATGCCGATCCGTCTGTGCTGAATGACGCGTTGGTCATCAATGGTTGGCCGATGACGATTGTCGGCGTCGCGCCGCCAAGTTTTGTGAGCACCACGCTCGACAAGAAGCCCGACGTCTTCGTTCCGCTCACCGCGGCTGGCTTGATGAGACCGGACTGGAACGGTTTTGACAACCGCCAAGACCACTGGCTGTACCTGTTTGGGCGGTTGAAGAGCGGATTGGCGTCTGACGCCGCGGAGCGCGCGATCAACGTACCGTTCGCGGGCCTCATTAAGGATGTGGAGCTGCCCGCGCAACGCAGCGGCCTGAGCGAAGTAGCCCGCGAGGAGTTTGCGCGTCGTCGTCTGCGGTTCGAACCCGGCGCGCAGGGTCAGCGTCCGAATCGCGACGAACTGGACCGCCTGGCGCTGCTGCTTTTTTGCGGCACGGTCAGCGTGCTGCTGATGGCGTGCGCCAACGTTGCCAATCTCCAGTTGGCGCGAAGTGTCTATCGGAAGCCGGAGCTCCCGGTGCGGATGTCGATCGGCGCCGGCCGCGGCCGCCTCGTGCGCCATCTCCTGATCGAATCCGCTCTTCTTACCTTTGCCGGCAGCAGCGTAGGAGTCGCGCTCGCGGTCTGGACGCTCGGCGCCCTACCGCCGCTTCTTCCCGG
>OBEQ010632478.1_pt1 | contig 10896 bp, 10 predicted proteins | sample 1670901 | NCBI WGS metagenome assembly OBEQ01 (sample SAMEA104232315, study PRJEB22302) | groundwater metagenome | biome: forest; feature: aquifer; material: groundwater | place: USA | collected 2011-08-07 | depth 5.4 m | reverse complement strand
CCTACGTCCCGGTGCATCCCAACGACCACGTCAACCGCGGGCAGTCCTCGAACGACGTCACGCCGACGGCCATCCGGCTCGCCGCCCTCGCGCTGGCCCGCCCGCTCGCGGGCGAGCTGCGCGAGCTGGAGGCGGCGTTCCGCCGCCTCGCCGCCCGCTACCGCGCCGTGGTCAAGCCGGGCCGGACCCACCTCCAGGACGCGGTGCCGATCACGTGGGGCCAGGTCTTCACGGGCTACGCCGAGAGCCTGCGCAGCGCGGGCGCGGCGCTGGCCGGCGCGCTGCGCGAGGCCGAGGCGATCGGGCTCGGCGGCACCGCGGTCGGCACCGGCATCACCGCGCATCCGCGCTTCCGCCGCACGGTGACGGCCGAGCTCGGCCGTCTCACCGGCTTCCGCCTCCGGCCGGCGCCGAGCCCCGTCGCCACCACCTGGAGCCTCCGCCCGCTGCTGGCGGTGTCGGCGGCGCTGCGCGGCCTGGCCGTCGACGGCGCGAAGATCTGCTCCGACCTGCGGCTGCTCGCCTCGGGACCGCACGCGGGCTTCGCGGAGGTCCGGCTGCCCGAGATCGAGCCGGGATCCTCGATCATGCCCGGCAAGGTGAACCCGTCGGTCCCGGAAGCGGTGCAGATGGCCTGCCTCCAGGTGATCGGAAACGACGCGGCGATCTGCGCCGGCGCCGGACGCGGCGAGCTCGAGCTGAACGTGATGACGCCGCTGGTCGCCTTCGATCTCGCGTGGAGCTTCGAGTTGCTCACGCGCGGGCTCCGGCTGCTGCGCGCGCGCTGCGTCGCGGGGCTCCGCGTCGACCGCGAGCGGGCGGCGGCCCTCGTCGGCGGGAGCCTCGTCGAGGCGACCGCGCTCTCGCCGTACCTCGGCTATGCCGTTACGGCGCGCCTGGTGAAGGAGGCGCAGGCCACGGGACGGGCCTTCCGCGACGTCGTGCGCGCTCATGCGCTCGTCCCCGACACCGCACTCCGCCGGCTGCTCGCGCCGGGCGCGCTGACCGCGCCGGCGCGCATCGACGCCGGGCTCAAGCGACGCATCCGGTCCGCGCCCGGATATAAGGAACTCGTTTCCCGAGGCCCCGGCGTACAATGACTTCGAGTGCCGACGATGCGTCTTCTGCTCGTTTGCCCTGACGATTTCCTCTTCCGGCTGCTCCGCGGCGCCGCCTCCCCGGGCGAGGCCGCTACCTACATCGTCGAAGACCCCGCGGTGCGGGCGCGGATCACCCGGCGCGGACTTCCCGCCCTGGCCGGCGACCTCGAGGACCCGGCGCTCTACCGCCGCGCGTTCAAGACCGGGCGCGAGACGGCGCTCGTGGCGGTGCCCGGAGACCGCCGGGACCGCGTCCTGGAGGCGCTGCGTGCGGCGGCGCCGCACGCGCCGCTGGTCGTGCTCAAGGACGACCCGCGCGCCCTCGACCCGCCGATCGCCGGCGCCACCGTGCTGCCGGGGGCGGCGATCATCGAGCGCGTGATCCAGCCCGAGCTGGAGCGCGCCGCCCTGCGGGCTCGCGCCGACCGGATCCGCGCCCACTTCGCCGCCGCCGAGCGGCTCCTGATCATGATGCAGGACGATCCCGATCCCGACGCCATCGCCTCCGCCCTCGCCCTCCGCACGCTGCTCGGCCGCAACAAGGCCTCGGCGCCGATCGCCACCTTCGGCTCCGTCACCCGGCCCGAGAACCGCGCCATGATCCAGATCCTCGAGATCGAGGTCGAGGAGATCCAGGCCCGCGCCATCGACGAGTACGACATGATCGCGATAGTCGACGCGCAGCCGAGCTTCTTCGAGGAGCGCTTCCACGCCGTCGACCTCGTCATCGACCACCATCCCGAGGAGACGCCGGTGCGCGCCTCCCTCAAGGACGTGCGCCCGTCCTACGGCGCCACCTCCACGATCATGACCGAGTATCTGCGGGCGGCCGAGGTGAAGATCTCCCAGAAGCTGGCCACCGCCCTCCTGTACGGCATCAAGTCCGACACGCTCCACCTGGAGCGCGGCGCCACGCGGGCCGACATGGAGGCGTTCGCCCACCTGTACGTGCTCGCCAACCACAACGCGCTCCGCCGGATCGAGCGCCCCGAGCTGCCCGACGCGGCCCTCGACGTGCTGGCCCAGGGCGTGGCCCGGCGCCAGCTCGTCGAGGGCGTGCTCTTCTCGCACCTGGGGCCGATCGCCTACGTCGACCTGATCCCCCAGTTCGCGGACTTCTTCCTCCAGGTGGAGGGCGTGGAGTGGTCGGTGGTGTCGGGGGTCGTCGACGACCAGCTGCACGTGTCGGTGCGCAACGTGGGCTACGTCCGGAGCGCGGGCGAGGTGGTGCGCCACGCGTTCGGCGACCTGGGGAGGGCCGGCGGCCACCGCGCGATGGCCAAGGCCGTGATCCCCCTCCCGCAGTGGCGCGCCGACGTCGGCGAGACCACGACCGAGGCGATCCGACACGGCATCGTCGAGCGCTTCCTCCGGGCGCTCAAGGGGTAACGCCATGGCGTACCTGATCGTCGCGGTCGTCGCGATCGCCGTCGCGGTGTTCACGATGCAGAACACCCAGTCCGTCACCGTGACCTTCCTCTTCTGGCGGGTCCTGGAGGTGCCACTGGCGGCCGTGGTGCTGTTCTCGCTCGCCGCCGGTATCGTCATCGTGGGCGTGCCGCTGTGGCTCCAGCGCTGGCGGCTCCGCAGCCGGGTGCGCTCGCTCGAGTCCCCGCCGGGCGGCCCCGGCGACCCCACCTCGAAGCGGGCCTGATGGAAGAGATCGGCCGCCTGCTCGAGACGGCGACCGACCTGCTCGAGCACGGTCGCGAGGACCGGCTGGTTCCGCTCCTCGAGGAGGCGCACCCCGCCGACCTCGCGAACCTCCTGCGCGAGCTGCCCCGGGCCCAGCAGGTGGGCGTGTTCCGGCTCCTGAACCGCGAGCGCGCGGGCGCCGTGCTGTCCGAGCTCGACGACCAGACCCTCCTCGACCTCGTGCGCGCTCTCGACGAGGTGGAGGTGTCGCGCATCCTCGAGCAGATGCCGGCCGACCACGCCGCCGAGGTCGTGCACGAGCTGCCCGAGGAGCAGGCGGAGAAGATCCTGGACCTCATGAAGGAGGAGAAGTCCGAGGAGGTCCAGGAGCTCCTCGAGTACCCCGACCAGACGGCGGGCCGCCTCATGTCGACGGACTTCCTCGCCGTGCACGAGGCGACCACCGTCGGCCAGGCCATCGAGCACATCCGGAAGTCCGCCACCCAGGAGCGCTCGTTCGAGCTGTACGTGGTGGACGATCACGACCACCTGGTCGGGGTGGTGCCGCCGCGGCGCCTGCTCACCGCCGATCCCGCGACGCCGGTGCGGATGATCCGCCAGGACGACGTGGTGAGCGTGGGGCCGCTCACGGACCAGGAGGAGGTGGCGCGCCTGGTGGCCAAGTACGACCTGGTGGCGGTGCCGGTCGTGGACGCGAACCGCCGCCTGCTCGGCGCCGTCTCCGTCGAGGACGTCATCGACGTCATGGGCGAGGAGGCCTCGGAGGACATCTTCCGCCTCGCCGGGTCGGACGCGGCCGAGCTGGAACGCCATCCGCCGAGCCGGATCGCGCTCATGCGCCTGCCCTGGGTCATGGCCACCCTGCTCATCGAGCTGGGCGCGGGCGTGATCATCCACTACTTCGACGAGACGCTGAGCCGGGTGATCCTGCTCGCCTCGTTCATGCCGGTGATCCAGGCGATCTCCGGCAACACCGGCCTGCAGTCGGTCACCATGGTGGTGCGCGGCCTCGCCACCGGCCACGTCCAGCTCGCCCGCTGGTGGGAGCCGCTCTGGCGGCAGATCCAGACGTCCAGCATTTTAGGGGGCGTGTGTGCCGTCGCCGTCGGTACCATCGGCTATCTGTGGCACGGCACGCTGGCCTTCGCGCTCACCGTGGGGTGCTCGATGTTCATCTCGGTCAATTTGTCGGGGCTGGCCGGGACCGGGATCCCGATGCTCTCGAAGCGGCTCGGCTTCGATCCCGCCCTGACGGCCGGGCCCTTCGAGACCGCGTTCCAGGACGTGGTGGGCGTGACGATATTTCTCTCGCTGGCCACATTCTTGCTACGTTGGTTGACGTAGGCGGCGAGCTCAGCCCCTTGGCAACCCGGCGGCGACCCGGTTACAATCAGCCGCGCGTCATCATCGTCACCCCCTGACTGGAGGCCGGATAGTTGGACGCCGCGCTGGAGAAGAGGCACGTGGAGCGTGCCTACGAGTTCTATGCGCCCGTGTACGACCTGGTCTTCGACTGGATCTTCGCCCCCGGACGCTCCGCCGCGATCTCCCAGCTCCGCCTCCAGCCGGAGGACAGCGTGCTCGAGATCGGCATCGGGACAGGGCTCAACCTGCCGCTGTACCCGGCGACGGTCCGGCTCACCGGCATCGATCTCTCCAGCGAGATGCTCGACAAGGCGATCGAGCGCGTGCAGGAGCTGGGGATGCCGAACGTCACGCTCAAGGTCATGGACGCCACGAGCATGGACTTCGGCGACAACGAGTTCGACAAGGCGGTGGCGACGTACACGATCAGCGCGGTGCCCGACCCCGTGGGCGTCCTGCGGGAGATGCGCCGCGTGGTCAAGCCCGGCGGCACGCTGGTGATCCTCAACCATTTCCGCAGCGAGCGGCGGCTGACGGGACGCTTCGAGGACATGGTGGCGCCCCTGTGCACGCGGCTCGGCTGGAAGTCGAACCTGAAGATGGCCCCGCTGCTGAAGAAGGTTGGCCTCGTCCCCGAGCTGGTGGTGAAGGTCAACATGTTCAACGGCTGGCGCCTGATCAGGTGCGTGAACCGCAAGTAGCGCGCCGCCCGCTCCTCCTCGCCGCCCTCGCCCTCCTGCTGGTCGCTCCGCTCCTCTTTCGCGCCGGGTGGACGTCCGTCCTGAGCGCGGCCTTCCTGCTGGAGTTCCTCTCGGCCGGCCGCGTCCCCGCCCTCACCGCCATCACCCCCGAGCCCGTCCGTGCCCCGCTCCCGGTGCCCGGGGTCGCCGCCGATCTCTACACGGGCGCCGAGTGCGCCGGCGACGGCTGGCGCGGGCGCGCCTGCTCGCTCGTGCTCGTCCACGGGCTCGCGCCCGCCGGGAAGGACGACCCGAGGCTCGGGCGGGCGGCCCGGCTGCTCGCGCGCACGGGCGCCGCCGTCGCGGTGCCCACCGTGCCCGGCCTCACGCGGCTCTCCCTCGACGCCGAGGACGTCGAGGCGGTGGTCGCCACGATCGCGGCGATGCCGGCCCCGGTGCGGGTGGTCGGGATCAGCGTGGGCGCCGGCCCCGCGCTGCTCGCCGCGGCCGATCCGCGCGTGCGCGATCGGGTGGCGCTGGTCCTGAGCCTCGGCGGCTACGCTTCCGCGCGGGAGCTGGCGCGCTTCTACGTCACGGGCCACCCGGACCTGGCGCGCCGCTTCGCCGAGGCCAACCCCGACCTCATGGACCCGACGGCGCGGCGGGCGCTGGCCACCGGGGACCTCGAGCACCTCTCGCCCGCGCTGCGCCGGCGCTTCGACGCGCTCTCGCCCGCGCGCGTGGTGGCGGATCTCCGCGCCCGGCTCCTGATCGTCCACGGCCGCGACGATCCCGCGGTGCCGTTCACCGAGAGCCTGCGCCTGGCGGCGGCGGCCCGCGCGCTCCGCCCCCGCGTCGTCATCGTCGGCGCCATCGCCCACGTCGAGGGCGGCGGGCACCGGCGGATCCTGGACCTGCTTTTGCTGTGGGCGATCACGCGCGAGCTGCTCGTTTGACAGCCGTGCGGATTCCTCCTAGGCTCCGGGCTCGGGAGGCGGCGCGTGCTGACGCAGATCGACCACGTGGTGATCGTGACGCGGGACCTCGACACCGCGGTCGCCGGCTACCGGGAGCTCGGCTTCACGGTGGTCCCGGGCGGGCGGCACTCGGTGGGGACGCACAACGCCCTCATCGCGCTCGCCGACGCCGCCTACGTCGAGTTGATCGCCTTCCTCGACCCCGACACGCCGCAGCCGCACCGGTGGTGGCAGCCGCGGCAGGCCGGCGGCGGGCTCGTGGACTTCTGCGCGGCCACGAGCGACTTCGCGGGCGACGTCGCGGCCGTGCGGAGGGCCGGCGTCGAGATCGACGAGCCGCGCCCGATGAGCCGGACGCGCCCCGACGGCTACGTGCTGCGCTGGACGCTCGCCAGCCCGCGCGAGCCCCATCGCGGCCTCGTGCCGTTCCTCATCGCCGACGACACCCCGCGACGGGAGCGCGTCCCGGCCGAGACGGCGCACGCCAACGGCGTCACCGCCCTCGGTGCGATCACGATCGCCGTGACCGATCTGGCGGGCGTGAGCCGGTGGTACGCGGCGCTGCTGGGCCAGGCCGGGACCCCGGGACGGAGAGACGATCTCGGCGCGCGGACGCACCGGTTCACGATCGGCGGCCACGTCGTCGAGCTGGCGATGCCCGACCGGGCCGACAGCCCGCTCACGGGCCCGCTGGTGCAGCGGGGCGCCGGCCCCTACGCGGCGACGTTCAGGACGGCGCGCGGTGTCCGCCGGCCGCTCGACGAGCGCGCGAGCCAGGGCGCGCGGCTGTGGGTGGAGTAGCGACGCGCTCTTGACTTCCGCCCGGAGCGGCAGTAACACATGACCCTCGCTCGGGCATCGGGATTGTCGAGCCCACTTGACCGCTCCATCGGGCGGTGCCGAGATGGCGCCGGGGTTGGTGATGAAGTCCCGCGCCGTGACAGCCTCACCGCAGATCCACCTGCCGCTCCAGCGCGTCGCCCTCTGGCTCGACTGCGACGTCTGCTTCGACCTCGGCCGCCACGCGTGTCCGGTCTGCGGCAGCGACACCTGGGTCCCGCTGGCCCGCTGCCGGAACCACATCCACGGCGCGCGCGAGGGCGACACGCCGCCCGGTCTCACGATCGTCCTCGCCTCCGCCTGACGCGCGCCCGCTACTTCGCGCGCTCCCAGACCAGGCGCGAGGTCACCTGCCCGCCGCCGCTCGGGTAGGGCGGCGTCGTCAGCGTCAGCCGGTCGCCCGAGACCTCGAAGAACCGCTTCTGGGCCGTCCCGGTCCAGTTGGGGAACAGGCTGAACTCGAGCTGGTGGACGACCACGCCCTCGGCGAGATTCACCGTGTAAGTGCCGCAGTAGGCGATGAAGGTCTGGTAGGCGGCCGCGCGCTCGGTGGGCGTGCCGCTGCGGAGGTCGTTCGAGGCGAAGTTGCGCCGGTCCCGGCGCGTGATCTGCACGCACATGCGCGTGCCGTCGTACATGATCGCGCCCACCGGCTCCGGCCCCAGGAACTGCTCGAGGATCAGCCCGTTCGACGTCACCACGTCGAAGGACACGAGCCGCCACGTGCCGCGGAGCGGGTCCTGCGCCCAGCCGGGGACCGGGAGCCACACCACCGCGAGGAGGAGCGCGAAGCCGAGACGCCGGATGACAGGCGTGCGCATAGCTCACCCCAGCGAGGTCGTCGCCCGCTCGTCCTCGCCGCCGTTGGGCCGGCGGAGGCCCCACGCCGCGAGCCGGGCGAGCAGGGTGTTGCGATGCAGGCCGAGCAGGCGCGCCGCCCGGCTCTGGTTCCAGCCCACCTTCTCCAGCACCCGCAGCACGTACTGGCGCTCGAACTGCTCGCGCGCCTCCCGGAGCGGGAGCCCGGTGCCCTCGTCCAGGCGCGCCCCCGTCTCCGGCATCGCGAGGTCGAGCGGCAGGTCCTGGAGCTGGAGCACGGGCCCGCCCGCCAGCACGACCGCGCGCTGGATGATGTTCTCCATCTCGCGCACGTTGCCCGGCCAGTCGTAGCGCTGGAGCACCTCGAGCGCCCCCGCCGACACCCCGCGCACGTCGCGGTTGAACTCGCGGGCGTACTTCCGCACGAAGTGCTCGACCAGGAGGGGGACGTCCTCGCGCCGGTCGCGGAGCGGCGGCACCGTGACCGGCACCACGTTCAGGCGGTAGTAGAGGTCCTCGCGGAAGGTGCGATCGCGCACGGCTTGCCGCAGGTTGACGTTGGTGGCGGCGATGACCCGGACGTCCACGGGCACCGTGCGGCTGCCGCCGAGCCGCTCGATCTCGCGCTGCTGGAGGGCGCGGAGCAGCTTGGCCTGCAGGTCGGGCCGGAGGCTGCCGATCTCGTCGAGGAAGAGCGTGCCGCCGTGGGCCAGCTCGAACTTGCCGAGCTTCCGCGCGACCGCGCCCGTGAACGCGCCCTTCTCGTGGCCGAACAGCTCGGACTCCACCAGCGTGTCGGGCAGCGCCGCCACGTTCACCGCCACGAACGGCTTGGCGCTCCGCGGGCTCTGGGTGTGGATGGCGCGGGCGACCAGCTCCTTGCCGGTGCCGCTCTCGCCGGCGACGAGCACCGTGGCGGCGGTGGGCGCGATCTGGGCGATGAGCTGGTAGATCCGCACCATCTCCGGGTGCCGGCCGATCATCGCGTCGAAGCCCTGGGGAATGGTGGAGCGGAGGTAGAGGACTTCGCGCTCGAGGTTGCGCTTGTCCAGGGCCCGGCGCACGAGGAGCTCGATGTCCTCCACGTCGAAGGGCTTGGTGATGTAGTCGTAGGCGCCGCGCTTGAGCGCCTCCACCGCCGTGCGCACCTCGCGGACGGCGGTGGCGATCACCACCACCACGGCGGGGTCGGCGGCCTTGATGCGGCTCAGCACCTCGATGCCGGGTGCGCCGGGCATGCGCTGGTCGAGCATCACCAGGTCGACCTCGTGGGCCTGCAGCGCCTCCAGCGCTTGAGCCCCGTCCTCGGCCTCGAGCACGGTGTACTCGTCCTCGAGCATCACCCGGTACGACGCGCGCACGCCCTCCTCGTCGTCGACCACGAGGACGGTGCCGCGCCGGGCGGGCGCCTCGAGGGCGCCGATCATGGCGCCGGCTTCTCGAGCACGAGGTATTCCTTGACGCCGCCGCCGCCAGCGCGGTGGACCCACAGCCGCACGCTCTCGCCGGGCTTGACCGCGCCCAGCAGCTTGCGGAACGCCTCCACGTCGGCCACGGGCTCGCGGTTGACGTCGAGGACGACGTCGCCGGGCCGGAGCCCGGCGCGGGCGGCCGGGCTGCTCGGCACCACGTCGGTGATCACCACCCCGCGCGGGATCGCCAGCTCGAGCCGCTCGGCCAGCTCGGGGCTCACCGCCTCGACGGACAGGCCCCAGCTCTCGTCGCCGAGGTCGGAGGCGACCACGGTCTCCTCGGCCGGCATCTCGCCGAGCTTCACGCTGAGGGGCATCGCCTTGCGGTCGCGGACCACCGTGAGCGACATCGGCTGGCCCGGCGCCACCGCCGCCACGCGCTTCTGCAGGTCCGGGACCTCGGTGATCTTGACGCCGCCCAGCTCCGTGATGACGTCGCCGGGCTTCAGGCCGGCCGTCTCGGCGGGGCCGCCCTTCATGACGTCGGTCACCAGCACGCCCTCCCGCTCCTTCACGCCGAAGCTCGACGCCAGCTCGTCCGACAGGTCCTGGATCACGATGCCCAGCCACCCGCGCACCACGCGGCCCTGGGTGATGAGCTGGCGCATCACTTCCTTGGCCATGTTCACCGGGATCGAGAACCCGATGCCCTGCCCGGTGGCGACGATCGCCGTGTTGATCCCGATCACCTGCCCGTCGAGGTTCAGGAGCGGCCCGCCCGAGTTGCCCGGGTTGATCGACGCGTCGGTCTGGATGAAGCTCTCGTACGTCGCCACCCCGACCCGGGTGCGCGCCGTCGCGGAGATGATGCCGACCGTCACCGTGCGGTCCAGGCCGAAGGGGTTGCCGATGGCGATGGCCCACTGCCCGACGCGCAGCCGGTCCGAGTCACCCAGCTCCGCCACCGGCAGCCCGCCGCCGGGCGCGTCGACCTTGAGCACCGCGACGTCCGTCTTCGGGTCGCGCCCGACGAGCCGGGCCGTGAACTTGCGCGAGTCCGACAGCCGGACCGTGATCTCCTGAGCGTTCTCGATGACGTGGTTGTTCGTCAAGATGTATCCGTCCGGATCCACGATGACGCCCGAGCCGGACGCCCGCGTGTCCTCCCGCGGCGGCTTCTTGAAGAACCGCTCGTAGAACTCCGGGCCGAAGAAATCGCGGAAGCGCTCCTCGGGCCCCGGCGCGGAGGCGCCGCCGGACGGCGCCCGCTTGGGCGTCGTGCTGATGTTGACGACGGCGGGCATCACGTGGTCGGCGACCGACGCGAAGGCGTCCTCCATCGCGCGCAGGATGCCCTTCGGATCGGGAGTCTGCGCGAGCGCGGGCGCCGGGAGGAGCAGCAGAAATGCCAGGAGAATCGGAATCATGGATACCTCCGGGGGAGCATGTTACCCGGCCCCGGCCGGTTGCGCCAGGGGCCCCAGGGACAGCTCCAGCACCCGCCGGGTCGCCGGCGTCACGGGCGCGAGCGCCGCGCGCCGGAGGCCGGCCACCCAGACGATCGCGTCGCCGGCGAGCACGAGCGGGACCGTGTCGCGCTCCCAGCGCGGGACACGGGCGCCGATCAGGAAGGACTTGAGCCGCCGCTCGGCCAGGCTGCCGTGCGGCGTGAAGCGGTCGCCCCGGCGGCGGGGACGCACAGCCAGGGGGCCGGGGAGCCGGTCGGCATCGAAGGCCACCCGATCGCGTTCCCGCGGCAGCTCGTAGGCGGCGGCGCGCTCGAGGACGCGCGCCTCGAGCGCGCGGCCGATCTCGGGCAGCGGCGTGATCCCGGGCACGGCGAGCGGCCGCGCGAGCAGACGCCGGCGGCCGTCGCGCGACAGCCGGATCCGGTCGCCGCTGACCTCGACGGTGATCCCGCCGATCAAGGTGGGGTCGACGTCGACCTCCGCCAGGACCTTCTTGCCCGAGATCTCCTCGAGGAGCGCGACGATCTGCGCGCGGCTGGCGTCGGGGAGCGCTGCGGCGGCGCGGAGCGCCGCGCGGG
>OBEQ010099576.1_pt1 | contig 10896 bp, 8 predicted proteins | sample 1670901 | NCBI WGS metagenome assembly OBEQ01 (sample SAMEA104232315, study PRJEB22302) | groundwater metagenome | biome: forest; feature: aquifer; material: groundwater | place: USA | collected 2011-08-07 | depth 5.4 m | reverse complement strand
TCGTGAGGGGGCCGCCGCTATCAAGCGAGCGTACAAAGACGTGCCCATTCTCGGTCAGGACTGCCTCATAAACCTTCGGGAGCAGTGTGTTGGAGAGCCGGAGGAATTGCCCCGTTGCGGGATCCGCCTCGAAGACGTACCCACTCGCGCGCTCTACGTAGCGCAGGCGTAAACCCCCGCCACTTCCGACGAATGTCTGTCCTGCGACCGGTTTCGTCTCGACGTGCCATAGCTGCGGCGGGCGCTGCGCCGGCGTCGACGTCTGCGGCGAGGACGATTGGGCAGGTGTGCTTGGAGACACACCCGTCGGAGATAGGCCCGATACTCCGTCGGCATTTCCCTGCGGTATCGCAGTATCAAACCCCCGTGCCGCGCTTTGCGATGTGATCGTTTTGGTCTGCGTGCGGAGGAAAAAATACCATCCTGCGAGTCCCCCCAAGATCAGAACGAGAATAACCGCAAGTACATATTCGATGATGGTCCTGATGTTCATACGATGTATTTATTGACCCGAAGGATGGAACTGGTCGGCCGCGCTGCGCTGGGGTGAAAAGGTAATGTTCCATGCTCCCTTCACGTCAAGGTAATAGTTGGTCGCGTGCGTGAGGTCGAGTTCGACGAGCGCGACACCGCTTGAATTCTCCGCGTTGATGGTCAGTTCATTCGGATTGGTACGACTCGGTGCCACTTCGGCGCTATTGACGTGCCACGCGAAGCTAAGCGCGGGGTCGTAGATACTCTGCGCCTGCACGAAAAACGGCACGGCCGCGAATGTCATCTCAGTTTCGGGGATGAATGTCGAAGCGGCAAGCGCGTGATTATAGAGAATACCGTACAGCGGGTGGTCTTCGTAGAGCGCGAGTACGGGCTCGGAGGCCGAGAGCGGGAATGATGAAATGTGCGAAAGCACGCCGTCGTCGCTGCGCGCTTCGACCGATATCGTGTCGGTACCGAAGAGGTGCAGGATCGGAATACTAGCGGTCGATTTCCCCCGCCCCGAGATGTTGCCCATGACCTCGTTATTGCGCCGCCAGGTATAGGTAAGCGCGGATGCTGGCACGCTCACCCCGCCGCGGATGAAATGCGGCAGTGCTTGTACGTGGAGATTGGTACCTACCGACGGGCGGGGCCGCCCGCGATAGAAGGGTGGTGTATACGAATCGGAATCTACGAGCAGATCGAGCGCGGTCGGGACGATGATTGCCTGCGCCGACGCGATCGTACCATCCGGCGATGAGGCGCTCACACTCACACGGGTCTCGGTACCCAGCGCGCCTACTTTCACGCTCGCAGAACTCACGCCTTTCCCCTGCGCCACGGTACGCCCGTTTATCTGCCAGAGGATAGTACTTTGCGGGATGTCGATGACAGAGCTCTGCACCCCAAGACGCAGCGTATCTCCCGCATTCGGTGAAACGGGGGAGAAGGTGATTGAGAGCGCGTTCTCGCTGCCAAATAATCCGGATTGTGCATGGGCGGCAGTTGTAACAGTCGCGACGAAGCACACAGAAAGAAGTACCAACAGCCAACAGAAACGTATCGCCATAGTACTCATTATATCCCGCGCGACCCGCTCGCCGGCGCGCGCGTTCATTGCTTCGGCGCGGCTGCGGGCGTCTCGGCAGTATGGAAGTTCACACTCGCCGATTGTATGCGGGCCGCCTGCTCGGAAGCGGCCGCAGCGACCTCAGAAGTACCGGCGGCGCCTTCGCTCGCAGCCGCAAGGTCCTGCTTGGCTTTCTTAATCGCGAGGATTTGCGACGGGTCGGAGGTAATGATCTGGTCTTCCGTGTAGGACGCGATTATTTTGATGGCAACGTGTTTGAGTCCGGCAAAGAAAATCCCCTCCCCCACATCGGACTCAAGAAGCAGGTACTTCTCTTCGTCAGAGAGTTTGAAAGTCTGCTGCACAAGGTCGACCGATGTCGGTGATTGGCGCAGGAGCATTTGGATGGACGAGTTGGTGATCATCGGGATGCCATACGGTGAATTGAGGAAGTCCGAGACGTCCTGCGTAATGGTCGAAATACCGAGGAAATATTTACGTCCGCGCTTGGCGATGGAGAAGAGGAACGAAGCGGTGTCTTCCGAGCGCATCATCCACCACGCCTCATCGATGACGAGCAGGCGCTTGCGGAGCTCTTTGCGCACCGCATTCCAGATGTGATGCGTGATGATGTACATTGCGACCGGTTTGAGGTCGTCTTCCATGTCGCGCACCGAGAAAACGATGAGCTTTTTGTTCATGTCCACATTTGTCGGCCGATTCATGAATCCCGCCCAAGTGCCCTTGGTGTATTTCGACAAACGCGCGACCAGCGATTCGCTCCCTTCCATACCGGAGAGCACGAGCTCGAAGTCCGAGAGAAGGGGCGGCTCGACGAGCGCAAAATTCGCATCTGCCGTGATGTCTTTGAGCGCGTAGGTCTCGGTGATGGCACGGTCGATGACGGCATCCTCCTCCGGCGTGAGCCCACCGAGCATGATGCGGAAGAGTCCAACAAGCGTAATGATGTTGTTGCGCAGCACATCGGAGGGATTTTCGTCCTCGCGTGGGATCGCGAGGTCGAAGGGGTTGATGTGGTGCTCGGAGGAGAGCGAAATATTGAAGTACCGGCCGCCAACCGTCTCGGCGAGATATTCGTATTCGCGCTCGGGGTCGATGACGATAACTTCGGTATCAAACATGAGCGAGCGCAAAATCTCGAGCTTGGTCGTGTAGGATTTGCCGGCGCCGGATTTCGCGAAGGTCACCGAATTGTAATTTTCGAGCGAGAATCGGTCGAAGAGAATGAGCGACGAGTTGTGGCGGTTGATTCCATACAGGATTCCCCTGTCAGAGGTGAGGTCGAAAGAGATGAACGGGAATATCGAGGAGAGCGGCGCGGAATTGAGTTTCGTGTGCACGTTGATCTCGTCGGTCGCAAGCGGCAAGACCGAGCGGAATCCCTGCTCCTGCTGGAAAAGCGCGGGGCGGATGTAGACGAGGCGTGATTCGAGAATAGAGCGCACCTCGGTCTCCACTTTGTCTATCTCTTCGCGGGTGTTGCCGTAGATCGTCAGATAGAGTCCGACTTCGAAGATGCGCTCCTGCGCCTGCTGGAGTGAATCGCGCAGTTGTTCGAGGTCCGAATATGCGGTGTCGAGCATCGGATCGCGCACCATTCCCTTCTGCTCGCGCGTCGATATCTGGCTTTGTACCTCGGCGACTTTTTTCTGGAATTTGCGGAGCATTTCGTTGGTATCCATCGGGTGCACAAAGATAGAAATATCAATGACCTTGTCCATGTTGATGATGGGGGCGAACCAGCCCGTCGTCAGGAATCGCGGATACGAAATAACAAAAAATGTGCGCGCGATCTTTTCTCCGAGATCGAGTTCACGTGAATTGATGCGCAGCGCATGCGGTGCGATGACGTCCTGCAAGTCAAGAATACCGGATTTGTATATCTCCTCCGGCAACACCGGCATCACATTGGGCCCTTCTTCGGGCTTCTTCTTTTTGAAGAGATCCAAAAGTGCCATAGTTATTTCTGCAGTGGCATCGGCTTGCCTTCCTCGCCGGGATTGAACATTTTGTACAGAAGTTCGATCGCCTCTTCAGTGCCGAGCTGTACGGTGCGCACTCCCGTGCGCACGAGTCCCTGCTGTACGATCGAGACGCGCTGCTCAAGTTGAGTGACCTGCTCGCCAAAAGTCCTGTTTGCCTCTTCGGTATTGTTTTTCTTTCTGCCAAACGGGAGCATCGACAGAGGGCCGCTTTTGCCGATAGCGACTGCCGGTGAGTAGGGCACTGCAATAAAGAAATTCTTCGTCATGATATTAGCGGCTTCGGTGAAACTCTTCACGAATTGGATATATTCGCGTATCTGGATGCGCATGAGGTCGTCGAGCTGTTCTTTGTACGCGGCTTCGAGCGTTGCAACGTACGGTCGGATGTCGAGCATGCGCGATTGGACGAATATCTGTACCGAAAAGTCGAGCGAGTTGAGGAAATTCTGGAACTGCATGATGAATGCGGTCTGCTCGTCTTCGGATTTGAGCGCAAAGTTCAGTGATGAGGCGAGAAGTATGGCGCGCAAGCCACCGTCTTTGAGGACGATGACGCCATCGCGCACCTCCGAGACCGGTAGGAACTCCTGTGTCGATTTTGCGCTCGCGCGCGGCCCCTTGTCTTGTGTTTGTGTCGGCATAGTTAGGCGTTTTGTTCGGAGAAGCTGGCCATGGCCTGTCGCGCGGTGCGCATCGGCGTAACGATATTTTCCTGTGTACGCACGACATGCCGCTCGTCCTCGTCGGCCACCCCCGCTGCGATGCGCTCTTTGATATCCAAACTCCACGAAAGCTCATGCAAACGGCTCTCTGAGAGCTTGGGCACGTAGACTTCGGCCTTCCCCTGCGCAAGTGTCGTCTCCGGAGTCGCCTGCTTTTTCTTTCGGGCGTTGTTCCACAAGTAGAGTTTGCTGCGCACAAGGAAGAAAAAGCCGTTCTCAAGCCCTACAATGAAGGGCCGGCCGTTGAGCTGGAAAAAGGCGAGTCCTGCGGCGAGTCCCCCGACGATCGCGATCAAAGGCCCCGCAATATAGATAGGCAGAACGCGCCAAAGGATGTAGGAGGCACCGAGCCCGCCGCCGATGTAAATGAACTGCTTGAAGGTCAGCGGGCCGAATATTTTGTCTTCCACTTCTATAAACTGCGGCACTTGAAACTGCATAGCTCTAGTATATCAGTGCGCAGAGGTCAAGCCCTGCGTTGTTCACCCAGCACCACTTTTTGGAACAAAAAGTGGTGCTGGATTCACGCCGGTGACTCCCGATAGGGGTCGTCGTGCACGGATTTTCGCGCAACACTCGTCTCCCCCGCCTTGTACGACTCGGATACGGGCGCCCGCTCGATTTTTCCTGTGGGCGCAGCGGCGGGCGGCGTCGCAGGCAAAACCGCAGGCGCGGCCGGAGTTGCGGAATCATGAAGAACTTGCGTGCGCATCCCCTCCATATCGCTCACTGCGGCAGCTTTTGCATCCGGATGTTGAAGCTCGCGCTCGAGTTGTTCCCGAATCGGTTCGAAAACAATCTTTGAGATATCGCCCGCAAGGGCACTTGCGATGTCGTCGCTCACGTTAACCTCGCTTTTGAGATTCTTCTCGAGGTCTTCAATTGGCTGTGCTCCGAGAAGTGTCAGCATCACCTCGTTTTCGAGTGCCTGCCACTGATCAATATGCAATTTGTGGGTATCGGCAAGTTCCCGCATGCGCTTTTCTACGTCCGCCGACATGATCGCGTCTTGCACCACTTTCGGCAGTTTTCCGAAGCGTTCCTTCAGTGCTTTTTCAAGCTCAGTATTTGCAGTAGTTGCGGGCATGAATGTATTTAGTGAGCTGGTGGCGGTTCTTCAGTTTTCGGCGTTTCTTTCTTTGCATCCTCCAAGGATTTTTCCAGCATCCGCTTTAAGTTCTTGTCCTCTTTGGATTCCCTAACGTGTTTCTTTGCAAGTCCTGCCAGATGATCATTATCCTCCTTAATAAGACCGCCAAAGAGGTTTGTCACGCGCGTATGTGCGAGCTTCGAGGCAAGGTCCTCGGCTGTCACAGCCAGATGCGGATTCTTCCGCAACACCTCCTTCTCCAAGGTATCTGTATCTTTCTTGTCCGCTTCGAGTTTTTCATCGAATTCCTGGCGCTCCTTTACGGCAGCATTATGACGCTCTTGCGCAACCTCAACCGCGCTCTTGTCAGCATCTCTTAACCCACTAATCCGTGTGACTTCCGCACGAGCGTCTTCGATCTTCTTTTCTTCTGCATTCATTCTGCTATCGCGGTCGGCACGAGTAGCTACAATCTGGTCCTCGATATCTTTCCTGCCTTTCGTTCCTTCCGGCATGTACTCTTTATCACGTTCGAGGCGAGCCAGAATTTCCTTCGAGTTCTCTTCGATTGCCTTTTTCTCACTCTCGGCACTTCTCTCCGCGCTCTTAACCCCATCATTCGCGGATTTCAGGGCTTCCTCATGGCCTTTTTTGTTGCCTTCTGCAATTTTCTGGGTCGCTTCCAGATTTGCTTTTGCTGTCTCTTCCATACTTCGCAACCGTCTCTTTTTCTCTCGATTTTCCGGCAGCGAGTCGATAGCGCTCTGTGCCTCTTTGACCAATCGCGCCTTCTCGTCCTGTCTGGTCTTCGCCATTTTTTCGGCATCTTTTGCATATGCCTCCGCCGCTTTCTTGTTAGTGCCCTCGATACCGCCGAGCTTCGTCGCGCCGGTCCATGTGCCCTTCAGGCCGGCAGTTGCGCTGATTTCTTTCCCGAGTTGCGTATTCATGACGTTGAAATCCCTTTTCGCGATGTTTTCAAAGCGACTTGCAACGCTCCGAATACCCTTTCCGGCAAGAATACCCGTGTTTGGGCTATTTGCGACGTTGGTCAAACGGCGAGAGATAAGTCCAGCGCCTGCTCCAACGGTGTTACGACCTAGTACGCCAGCAAGACGTCCAGCAAGTGAAACTCCGAGCCCCGGCACAAGGGCAGCCATACTAAACCCGCCGATTTTTTTTGCCCACATACTCGAGAGCTTGAATGTGGTGAAAAGAAGTCCAAGCACCATAACGTAGCCAAAGAGGGCACCAATATTGCCGCCGCCCGTGGGGTCCGAAAGCGCAGCACCCAGTTTCGCATTCGACGTGCCCTTGAGCGCGTAGGAAACGTTGAGGGTCATCCACAAGAGGAACATGAGCATCGGGGCAAACGTCGTACACCAGATAAGCGAGCTCCACCACGCATCCCATCCATAATTGCTCCCTGACCACTTCGGGACGAGGTAGCTCGCAAATGCGATAGACGCGGTCACGAGGAGGAAGATGAGCATTATCATCCGTGAGACGAGCAGGAAGCACCCGTAAAAAAGCACTGCCGCTGTTGCAAGCAAAATGATCGTCAGCAATATTCCATGTCCAAGCGCTGCCCAGCCGCTGTCTTTTGCGATGGCGGTGTCAGTGACCGTTTTCCACGTATTCGCCAATGTGCCAACGCCGAGGAGATTCATGAACTGGTCCGCTATACCCCATTTTGCAGAAGTGGCGTCGGCCGTATTGCCGCCGCTGCCAAGCGCAGCAGCCGTATATATCTGTGTCGCCGTGTAATTCGAAGCGTCGATTATCATTTTCGTTCCCAGCAAACTGAAGTTGATGACGACCGCGATGATGAGGACCTTCGCAACCATCTTTTTTGCATTGAAGGTTTCGAGTCCGAGGATGGTACCTATCGCGACGAATGTAAAAATACCGATGATGAGGATATTCGCGATATCGCGGAAGGCCGTCCACGCCGTTTCCACGGCGGTTTTTATCAATCCATACTGCGTACCAAATTCGATGATGGTATGCTGCACAAGCCAATTAAAGAGAAGTGCCACTATAGAAAGAATCCATGAGCTGAGGTAAACAAAGGCGATGGCGATGGCTGACATTCCGTATTGGAACAGACGTCTGGGAAGGAGGGTAAGACAGTCCACGATACCCGAACACGCTGCGACAGTTGCGACCCGCGAAGCGCTGACATTGGTCGGATTTCCATCCTGATCAAGCAGCATGCCCTGCTCGTTTACCTCGTGTGACGTGCCATCTGGATCGGTCACAAAGATCTTTCCGCTCGAATTCCTACACCCCGTCACTCCGCCGGGGAGCTGAACGGGCGTCCCGAGGTTCGATGTCCTGCCGGTACCGTCGTCGCCCGTACATGCATCGGCTGCCACCGCTACATTCATATGCACGGAAGGTACCCCTCTTTGGAGGAGGTCCATTCCAATCGGCATACATACAAAGAACAGTATGCCGGCTGTCAGAGATATTCGAATTAAGAAACTTCTCATACCTATGGCGTGGGGCATTTCGTTTTGTCGGGATTATTTTTGTCCCAACATTTTTTCCACGCATCGAGAACCGCCGCATTATTCACATTGCACCACCCCGGCCGCACGGTCGGGGAATCCGCCCATGCCTTTATCGTATCGGTGACGAGCCCGGGGTCGCCGAGTATCGCGGTGCGCACATTATCCAGTCGTTTGACGACACCATTGGGGCCGTCGAGATCCGGCGGGGTGTGTATCGGGTGTTGGGGTGAAGCGACCAGATTGCTGAATTGTACAATCGCGAGCTGCTGCGCGTTGAGCGAGGCCCCCGTGATGTCGCGGATGAACTTTGCGATGAGAGCGAGCGCATCTTTCGACGCCTGGATCTGTGCTATCGTCGTCGTCGCGATAGGTGCGATTTGGGAGGTAATAATACTTTGAGCAAAGCCCACCGTTGAAGTTGAAACTTTGAGAGGCACGCCGGTCGGACAGGTCTGTGTACCCGTCGTCGGGTCGGTTGTACACGCGCCGGCGGCAGACGTGCAGGTGTTGTCGGCTGCAAGGGGGCCCGAGCACACATGCCGCTCTGGATGTCCGTCGTTCTGGTAGATGATGAGATTCCAGCACTGATTTTCGGCGCTATGCAATTGTCCGATCGCTTGCGTAAGGGCCGCACCTATTGCACTCACTGTCTGGAAGTAGGTGAGTTCGACTTGCTGCGCCGCCTGCAGATTTTGTATGGCGACATTGGTCACGGCATCCCGCAGCCCCTGACCGGCTTGGTCCACTATTCGCTGGAGATAGGATGCCTGTCCGCCGGTGCCTTGGGTGAGCCCCGCAAGCCCTCCCTGATCTTTTGCGAAGATCTGGGTGGTCATGCTTGCGTAGAGCGCATTTATCATCTGGCCGATGTCGTTGGCGCTCTCGAGCTGACGCACCGGAGAATCAAGTATCGTCTGGAATGATTGCTGGACGTTGATCCCCGGCGTGAGAGTCCGCTGCTTCAGAGGATCAAGCACGCCATCGGTCTTGGCGTAGTAGCCGTTGGCCCAGCTCCACTGGTCCGTCTGGTACTGCAGAGACCGCGCGATACGGGCATCCGCGATGTCTTGCGTGAGGAAGAGGGCGAATACGGGGTCGCACTGCGGTGCAGAGGCAGCGAGAAAATCTGCGATAGTAAACCTCACCTGTCCGTTTTGGTACGCCTGAAGATTACCGCCGCCGCTTGTGTATGGGCACTTGAGCGATGTGGCTTGCGGTAAGCGTGTTTCCCGCTCGTAGTAGCTGATCATCGCACGTGTGATCGGTGTCTGCAGCGATGGGTCCAGTGTCTGAATAGTGCCGTCTTTCAGGAAACTCAGGAAAGAGGCGTCGCTCACGTCGAGCAGCTCCTGCCCCTCGTTGACTACATATTGTGGGAGCGTTCTTCCGTCGGCCGTGGTCCGGCCGCCCTCTATCGCGTTGACAGCGGTCTTGTTGATATCGGCCATTGCCTTTTCGCGCTCACGGTCCACGACCTCGCGCAGCACACACTCCTTATATACGATGGTTCCCGTATTGAGTTCCACCGATGAATCAGCGACCGGCACATAGACGCCCCCCGTCGCGCCCAAGGCGCCGACACTCATCGCATATGCACCGTTCTGATTGCAGTCGAAGATACCCTGCCGGTTGAGGGTAGCTGCCGCCCCCTGCGCGCTCGCGAAGGCGGGGGAGAAGAAAAGAATTCCGAGAATAAAAGAGAGTATTTTTTTCATGATTTTTTCTCGCGATAGTACTTCGCGAGCGCGGAAAATGAGTCGAGTACGTCTGCCTCCGCCTGATTGTACGTACGCAAGGCAGCGACCGACGCGAACGGATCGTCGGCATTTGCCACCAGCACATCGAGCGTCGCTGCGAATTCTTCCGTAGAGTTCAAAATCCCCAGATGTTCGTTGAGTGCATCTTTGGGCGGGACAACGTGTGCAGTCGCGCCCGCTGCTGCACGATAGTTTTGTGCGGCGGCCCGCAATTTCTCGAGATTCTTTTTGTCTTTGGTGCTTACGTAGTATGCGAATATCTCGTACTCCGGCTGGGTGTTCTTCAAAAGCGGCGCGAGCGATACTTGCAGATCGGCGCGATAGGCGAGCATACGTGCGTATGAGGTGTCGGCGGAAGTCGTAATATCCGCCGCAGCGTATGAGTGGTATGAAACCGGTGCCCGCAAGGTTTCTGCGATTTTTTCTGCGGTTTTTGCGCCCGCTTCCGGCGTGTAGAGACCCTTCTCTTGGAGAGAAAGATACTGCGAGACGATGCCATCGAGGACCGCCGAGCCGATAGGGGTCGATGACCGCTCTGAGGCGAGTGTTGAGCTCGCAAAACCTTCGGCAGAGGAGTCCCCCGCCTCCGTCGTAGGTGCGGTATACGAACCCGCCGTACTCCGTGCATGCATCGCGCTCTCAATTTGCCATCCTGCGACCGCTACAAGCAGGACAGCCGATACTGCTGCGGTGATAAAGATGGGAGAAAATCCGGCTTTGCCTCTCATAATGCAAAAACTCACGCTTTTGTTTGCGCGTTCTTTTTCCACACAATTAGTATACCCCGTGAGATAGGGGCTTCGGCGTCGTTACTTCATCGAAGTGTGCAGAAGGTAGGTCGTCTCCGACCCATAGGAGAGGGCTTGTATCTCACGGGGTAGAGCACCCGCCGTTAAAACCCGCTCGGGCTGAACGTGAAGACGCGTCCGGAATCACTCGATGTAAAAGAGACCCCATAGGCAGCGAAAAGTGATACCATCCGGATATAATTTTTCGTAAAGGTGTCGGCAGATGTGTTGTAGATCTGAATTGCCGCGATGAAATCGCTATCGCGCTCCGCATACGGGACCAGGGCCAGATTTTTCCCGATCTCAATGTAACTTTGGGCGAGTGCGGCATGTGCTGAGGTCATTCCCGAGGGCACCGCATCCATTGCGAGAAGTGTGCGGCCCAGGTCTTCGAATGCATGGCCGAGGCCTGCGACCGCGGCGGCCTTGTCGGGATCCGCGCGGTCCTCCACCTGCCCCTTGAGTATTTGC
>OBEQ012307122.1_pt1 | contig 10897 bp, 10 predicted proteins | sample 1670901 | NCBI WGS metagenome assembly OBEQ01 (sample SAMEA104232315, study PRJEB22302) | groundwater metagenome | biome: forest; feature: aquifer; material: groundwater | place: USA | collected 2011-08-07 | depth 5.4 m | reverse complement strand
GTGTAGAGGATCTTGTTCTTGCCGTCGATCCACGCGGGCATGAGGTTGATGGACTTGTTCTTGGTGACCTCCACGACGTTCGCGCCGTCGTAGTCCATCACGGAGATTTCCTTGTTGCCGCCGCGCTTGTTGACGTAGACGATGCGGCTCTCGGCTATGCCCTTCTCGCCGAAAAGCTGGTAGGTGAGCTCGTCCGAGAACTTGTGGGCCGAAGCCCGCAGCTCCGCCTTCTTGCCCGAATACTTCTTACCGAGGATCTTCTCCTGGGAGTCGATGTCGATGAGCTCGCAGGTCAGATTGAAGTTGTCGCCTTCCAGCGCGTATTCCCCGCGCACGTAGGCCAGCGCGCCTTCGGCCTTGAAGGCGCCCTTGGAGGTGCTGTCGAACTGGGACGCGGACTTGACCTTGAAGCGGCCGCTGAAATCCAGGTCTCCCGCGATCACGGCGTGGGGAGCGAAGGGAATGGAATTGGCGTCCCCTTTCGCGCATTTGAAATCGATGAATCCCAGGGAGATGGTCTCGGCGCCCTTATTCTCCGAGGTGATGACCACGTCCGCGGCGCGTGCGGGGGAGGGCGCCAGCAGGGAGAGCGGAAGCAGCCAGGCGCAAGCCATGAATAGGACCCGGACCGCGGCCGGTATGCCGGCGAAAATCACAGCCGGTTTCGCGGCCTGGCCGGGGAGTCGGGACGAGGTATCGTGCATGTTACTGGTTCCCGGCATAAACGAATTCATAGCTCACCTGGATCACGTCTTCCGGGAAGTTCTCGGGGATGGGAGGCGTATGATCCAGGCGCACGATGGTCTGTTTGGCCAACTCGTCCAGATCGCCGTTCCCGCTGCTGGTAGCCACCTGGACGTCCTGAATCTGCCCCTCGCGGGTCACCTTGAAACTGATCACGGCTTTGACGGTGCCTAAGATATCAATTCCGGACGGCGGTTTCCACAGCAGTTCCGCCGACTTCTTCACCCGGTTGGCCCAAAAGGAGAGGCGCGGATCGGCCGGTACATGGGAAACGATCTGCGGCGTCAGCACCTGCTGCTCCTGCACCACTTCCTTCACGGGCTTGGGCTCGTCCTCCTTGGGCTTGACGACCTTGGGCTCCGGCTTCTTGGGCACCACGGCATTGGTGGGTTTGGTTACGAGCTTGGGGGCTTCGGGAGGCTTAACGGGCTCCGGCTCGAGCGGCGGCGGAGTGGGGGGCGGGACCACTTTGGGCGTGAGGGGCCGCAGCTTGGGCGGATCCAGGTTCACCAGCTCGAACACCGGAACCGTGGAGGGACGATGGGGAGCCAGCAGGGCCGAGAGGCCGATCATGAGGATGGCGAAGCCGTGGACGAGTACGGAGATGAGCAGGGCGATGTTCTGGGCCAGCGGTTCTTTGCCCTGGGCGCGGTCCCGAGTGGAAGACGGATCGGATCCCGGGGCGGCGGGTCCAGCCGAAGCCGGTCCGGTCGGACGGGGTCCGGGCGGATTGGACGGCGAGGAGGGAACCGATTCTCTGGGAGGATGCGCCATGGGTTAAGGGCCTTTTAAGGGCCTAGTGATGCCTGGGTTTTCCGGCGGGCCGCGGGGCTCCAGGGTCCGTGAGGAAGCCCAGGCGCTTGCCGCCCTGGCGCTGCACGGCCGCCACCAGCTCCATCACGAAGCCGTACGGCACGGTCTGATCGCTGTTGATGACGATGGCGGTCTCATCGTCCCCGGTCCATACCTGGCGGAAGTCCTTCTCGAAGCTGTTCTGATCGGAAGGGTTCTCGTTGATGAGGATCTCGCGTTCCTTGGTCACCGTCACCTGGATGGCCTTCTTCTCCTCGAGGCTCGCGGCCTGGGCCTTGGGCAACTCCACCTTCACGCCCTGGCTCATCAAAGGCGCGGTAATCATGAACACGATCAAAATCGCGAAGAGCACATCGATCAGGTTCACCAGATTCAATTCCGGATTCGGCCGCAACGATTCGCGTTTACGCATGCATCCCTTCGCGCAAACGGTCCGAACCGCGCGGCATATCGAGGGCGCCCATCGGCATCCCTCTTCCATTTTGCATTTTGCATTTTGACTTTTGCATTTTGACTTCTATCCGAGAGACCCGCAGCCTCAGGCTTTCTTCGCGGTCGACCGTTCCAAAGCCGACAAATCCCCCCGCTTGAACAAACTCACCAGTTCCGAACCGAAGTTGAGCATGATGGACTCGGCCTTGCGGTTGAAACCGGCGAAGGCGTTGTAGCCCACCGAGCTGGGGATGGCCACCAGCAGGCCGGCCATGGTGGCCAGCAACGCTTCCGCGATACCGGGCGCGACCACGGTGATGTTGCCGGATCCCTGCTTGCCGATCTGGTAGAAGGAATCCATGATGCCCCACACGGTGCCGAGCAGGCCGATGAGCGGGCCGGTGGCCGAGCAGAAGGCGAGGAACACCAGGCTGCGCTCGTTGCTTTCCTTCTCGACGTCCAGGGCGCGTTCCGTGGACTCGCGCACCAGTTCCCCGCGGTGTTCCAGGGAATCGTAGGATACGTAGGCGGAGAGGCCTTCCATTTCCCCGAGGGCGGACTTGGTGATGCGGCCCATGGGGGAATCCGGCATGGACTTGGAGAGCTTGAGCATCTCCTGGAAGCTGGGACGGTCGCCCATCAGCTCGCGCCATTTGCGGAAGGACTTTTTGCGGGAATGGTTTGCCAGCCATTTCTGGATCAAGGTGGCCCATACGCCAATGGACAACAGGAACATGAGCCCGACGATGGTGAACGTGGACGCTGTGGCTTGCTTCAGGATTTCCAGGACGACCGAATGCATGGATATACCCGGTTGGATGTGTAGTGGCGCCGGAGCGCCTGGGGGACGGAGGCTAAACTAGCAATTTGGGCGGGAAAGGGGAGTATTGGAGGGGCAAAGAGAGAAGGCAAAATGAAAAATGAAAAATGAAAAGTGAAAAATTAGGACGAAGAAGGGGGAAGTTGGGCGGCTGGGGCAAACGGCGGAGCCTTCACTGCCGCCTCGCCGCGTTCGGCGAGGTGCGCGTCCAAGGGGCTTTTGCGGACGGCGGTCGGACGAATCAGGGACTGGGGGCCCGATCCCCTATTATCTTGGAATCTTACGCGCGGAGCGCCACTTCAAACTTTGCCTTTTTCATTTTTCATTTTTCATTTTGACTTCTATCCCCAAGCACCTTGAACTCCCCGCCTTGCTGGACTCAGCGCCTTGCGGGTTTGGGTCCTACCCCAACGACTCCATAAGCCGATCCACCTGCTTCTTCAAATCCGGATCCCGTTCCAGGCATTGCTCCACTTTCTTGATGCTGTGGATGACGGTGGAATAGTCCCGGCCGAAGGCAAGGCCGATGGTGTGCAGGGAGTTGTCCGTGAGCTGGCGCGCGATGAACATGGCGATTTGCCGGGGCTCGGCGACGTTCTTCTTGCGCGTTTGGCTGGTGAGGAGCGAGACCGTGGTCGTGTACTCCATGGCGACCTGATCGAGGATGCGCTTGATGGTTACGGGTTGGTTGACGTTGCGGAGGGTGTCGCCCAGGATCTGCTTGGCGATGTCCACGGTGATGGGCATATGCGTGAAGCTGGCGTAGGCGGACAGCTTGATGAGCGTGCCTTCCAGTTCGCGGATGTTGGACGTGACCTGGTTGGCCACGTAGGTGAGCACGTCCCCGGTGATGCAGGAGTCGCCGTCGCCTTCGCTCTTCTTCTGGAGAATGGCGAGGCGGGTTTCCAGGTTCGGGGGCTGCAGATCGGCCAGCAGGCCGGTGTCGAAACGGGACAGCAGGCGCGTATGTAAACCCTTGATCTCCGAGGGCGGACGATCCGAGGTGATGACGATTTGCTTGTTGAGCGACTGCAGGATGCTGAAGATATTGAAGAATTCGTCCTGGGTACTCTGCTTGCCGGCCAGGAACTGGATATCGTCGATGAGGAGGATGTCCGCGTCCTTGTAGACTTGATAGAAGGTGCGCGAGTCCTTGTTCTTCTGGACGAACTTGATGTATTCCCGGGTGAATTCCTCCGAGGTGCGGTACACGACCTTGCGGACGGTTTCGTTCTCGATGCAGAAGTGGGCGATGGCCTGGACCAGATGGGTCTTGCCCATGCCTGTGCCGCCGTAAAGGACCAGGGGATTGAAGTTGTTGTGGCTGGGCGCTCCGGCCACGGCCATGCAGGCGGCGTGGGCGAGCTGATTGCAGTCGCCGATGACGAAGTCGTCGAAGGTGTAGCGTTCGTTCAGGGGGACGGTGACTTCGATGCGGACGGGACCGCGGGATTTGATCCAGGGGCCGTCCTGGCCGGGGCTGGGGAAGCCGGGCATTTCCGAGCGGCTCTCGCTTACACCGTTTCCGGAGCGGAAGTCCGACTGGTAGACTTCCAGATGCGGGGAGCGGGAAGGCACGGTGAAGGAGATGCGGACCGGGGTGCGGAGGATGTCCTCCAAAGTGCTTTCGATGATGGCGCGGTAATGGTGGGACACGTATTCGAGCACGAAACCGTTGGGGACCCCGATGACCATCTCCCCGGCGGAGGACTCGATGATCTCGAGGGCGGAGAACCACGTGTTGAGCGCGGACTCGGAAATCTGGGTCTTCAGGGCCGAGAGGCACTGGGACCACAACGAGCTTTCTTCAGCTTCGATCAAGGTGTGCTCCCCCATCATTTCTTGCTTCCCATCTTTCTCCCTTGCCCCCACACCCGAAAGTTGCAACCGATTGTCCCTGAAGAAGATCAGACGGGTTAATCTAAGAATAAAAGGTTTTGCCAGGGCGAAGCCGGGAAGTTTTTTTTGGGTGCCTTTGAGCCGTCAACGAGCCACGAATGAGCGGCGTATTTGTCCGATTTTGGCGCTTCCAGAATCAAAGCGGAGGGGCCTGAAGCTTGTCCCTGTTTTGTCCACCCGATGTCAACAACCTATGCACAAAAAAAATTTCTTTCGGGTTGATCCACCGTCCGGAATCATCCTAGAATGGCTTCCCCTTTTTTTCACCGCTTCTCCATCTAACAGGGTGCTGAAAAAGTATCGCCGAGGCCAAAGGCCGAGCGAGCGGGCCGCGGGCAAGAAGCGCGAGCTCTTTTCCCCATCCGACCGGGAGCCCAGGTTTTATGGGCTTTCCAGGGCCGGGCCGAAACCGGTAACCGTAAAGTTAAAGTAACGCTTCAAGTTTGCCGATGAAAGAAGGACGATCGCCGCCGGAAAAGCGGCCGAGGGAGACCGTTATGATCACCAATGCCGCAAGCGCGCCGAAAATGGACCTGGATTTGCCCAAGTCCTCCCTAAAATCCTCAAAGGACGGTCTCCGTCCCGACGGCCTCCGTTCCGATGGTCTTCGACCCGAGGCCGATGCGGCCGGAAGTTCCGCTCCGGATTGGAACTACCAGTCCCAGACATCCCTTACCGCCAAGACCACCGATGACCTCTATATAAAGTACACGACCAAGGCGGGCGACGTGGTGGAGTTGCATGCCGGGCACAGCGAGGAAATCCAATATGACGATTACGTGAGCATCAGCGCGGATGCGAAGGCATTGGCCGCGGGCCGCGAGGCGAAGGATTCCCCTTTATCCGCCGATGCGGCGAAGCAGGCCGCCGCGGACGAGGCCGCGGATCCGAAGGCGCAGCAGTTGAAGGAACTGCGCGAGTGGGCAAAGGAGGTTGAGCGCGAAGTGCGCAAGCAGTCGAAGTGGATCCTCGAGCAATCCTTGAAGCAATCCGGTAAGCAGATGGATTTGGGCGACGGGCGCTATCTCGCGATTTTTACGGACGGCAAGACCGACGACAAGGTGGACGGGACCCGCAATCCCGGTAGCGCGGATGAGAACGGTGACGCGCAGGTTCCGCCCTATTGGAACGCGGAGAACACTTCGGACAGGATTGTGCATTTTGCCACGCAAATGGCCGAAATTTCGGGAATGGACCCGAAGGAATTCGCCGGAAAAATCAAGGATGCGATAGGCAAGGGTTTCGATCAGGCCGCGGCCGCGACGGGGCCGATGACGGGGGCAGCTGCGAAGTTGAACCAGAATACGAAGGATCTCGTCTTCACCAAACTCTCCAAATGGCTTGAAGAGCGCCAGGCCCAGCCCTATAATCAAGGGGCCCAAAGCCCAGCCCTTTCAACCGCGGACGTGCATGATGGAACTGAGAATCACCAGCAATGAAAAGATTTCGCTGCTCATCGTCAAAGGCAAGATAGGATGGGATAACTCCCGCATCCTGGACACGCAGATCCACAAGCAGGTGGAGAAGGGGTGTTCCCACATCATCTTCAATCTCGACGAGGTCACCTTCCTCTGCAGCGGCGGCATCGGCGCGCTGATGTACAACATGAAAAAGGTGCAGGAGAAGGGCGGCGACATCTACATCGTTTCCAGCTCCGATTACATCCAGTTCCTCTTCGCCACCATCGGCTTCAACATCATCTTCAGCGGACGCATCTTCAATTCCTTCGGGGAATTCGTCGACAACGTGCTGCAGCCCAAGGGCCTGGCCCTGAACCTGTTCAACGCCGAGTCCACGCTCATCAATACCGATGAGCACCGGTTCCAGGATGGAGCGGCGAAGAACGCGGCGTAAGCTCCGGGTCGCCGGGTAGAATTCAAAATGCAAAAGTCAAAATGCAAAAGTCAAATTTTGGCGAGGCGCTTCGCGCTTAAGAATTGAATGGGGATGGAGCTAGGCTTCCAGTCCCGATTCCACTCGCCTGCGGACCCTAAGACTCCTTGGAAGCGCACCACGCCGAACGCGGCGAGGCGGCAGCCGATCGCCCCGCCTTTGGCCCGAGCCGCCCACTCCCCTGCCTTCTCCCCCTCTTCTCTTCATTTTGCACTTTGACTTTTGCATTTTGACTTTTGACTTCTCTCTTCCAACCGACAGGTCCCAAGCTCGCCCCCATCGGCCAAAAAAGCTATTCTTACCCCTATGGTACAGCCCGCCGTGGTGCGCGAACCCTTGAAATTCAAATCCATCCTGCAATCCAAAATCTGGGGCGGCGATGGCCTCTACCGCGTGCTCGGGAAAGGCGATGCCGACGACAGCGACGTGGGCGAATCCTGGGAGCTTTCCGACCGGGACGACAATGCCAGCGTCATCGCGGGCGGAACGTTTACCGGACGCAACCTGCGGGACCTCTTCTCCGTGCATGCGCGCGACATCCTGGGCAGCCAGTATTCCCCGGCCTTGGCCCGCTTTCCCCTCTTGTACAAGTTCATCTTCGCCAAGGACAACCTCTCCGTGCAGGTCCATCCCGGAGAGGATTCGCCCTTGGGGGAATCCAAGACGGAGTGCTGGTACATCCTGGAAGCGCCCAAAGGCGCGGAGCTGATCCTGGGAATGGCCGGAACCGGGGACCGCGAAAAGACCTTGGCCACCTTGCGTTCGAAAGAATGCCGGACGGTGCTGAACAAAGTGCCGGTCCAAGCCGGGGACATGTTCTTCATTCCCGCGGGCACGGTGCACGCCATCACCGCGGGCCTGCTTCTGTACGAAGTGCAGCAGAACTCGGACACGACCTTCCGCTTGTATGACTGGGATCGCGTGGACGCCGCCGGTAAGCCGAGGGCCCTGCACCTGCAGGAATCGGAACAGGTGATCGATCTCCGCAGCCACGATAAGCACCGCATCGCGCCCCTGGTGCTGCGACGCTCCACGCATGAGGAGGAATACCGGGTGGCCTGCCGCCACTTCGCCGTGGTCAAGTATTCCCATTGCCTGGGCGCGATCGCGCTGGCCAACCAAGGGCGCTTCCGAGTTCTTACTTGCATTTCCGGGGCCTTTGAACTGGGCTGGGACGGCGGCCAGACTATGGGCGTGTCCCTGGGGGAAACCGTTCTGATACCCGCCGCCTGCGCGCATCCCAAGATCCGCGAGGCCATTCCCGATTCCTCCCTGCTGGTCAGCTATCTGCCCGTGCTCGAAGACGAGATCTTCGCTCCCTTGCGGGCGGCCGGATACTCGGATGCGGAGATCAAGGGGTTGGGCGGCTTGGAGGGACTGGGCTGAAGGATTGCGATTTCCGCGATGGGAAATCCTGATACGGAAAAACCACCCGCGAAAGCAGGTGGTTTTCTTTTTGGATCATTTTTGAATCATCGTTGGATCATTGTTGGATCAAGGTCCGGTTTAGAACAGGATCTTGAAGCTGAGGCCTTCAACGACGCTGATCGCGCTGCCGGCCGTCTCGAGCACGAAGGACGGAGCGAGAGGGATATGCAGACCGAAGCGGGTGGAGAGCACGATGTGATCGAGCAGGGTCACTTCCGGCTGGAAGCCGACGAGGGCCGCAATCGAGATGTCCCCCTTGTCGGCCGAGCCCAGCTTGGCGAAGATGCCGCCGGCGGTGAAATAGGTGTCCACCGGACCCCAGTCATGCAGGTGGCCGAGAAAGAAGCCCGAGAGGGACATCTGGAACTTATCATCGCTGGCGATTCCGGACTTGGTGTCGAGCCGCATGCCCGCGCCCACGTCGATGGCGTTCGCTCCGAGAGCAAGACGCGCGGTGACTTCCTTGAGGGCGACATCGTACCCGACACCGGACAGCGCCTGGGCCTTGGCACCCACGGCGAGACCGACCATCAGCAAGGCGACTTTGGATAACTTATTCATCTGTGCGATTCTCCTACATGAGTGAGAGGTTGGAAAAGTGGAAACAGGGAGGGCGGGTCACGAACGGGACCCGCGGAGCCCATTACAGGCTGGGAGCCGTATATCCCGGGATGAAGGGAGCCGAATAGCCGGGCACGGTAGGGGTGGAGTAGACCGAACCCGGGGACGGACGGCTGTAACCGGCGCCGGCGGGATTCCCTGGACGGGAATAGGCATTCAGGGTCAAACCGGCGAAGCCGCCGAACAGGGTCCCCGATCCGTCGCAGAAGCACTGATCGATGACTCCCATGATTTCATCCACCGAGGCGGCTGCGGACATGCTCCCGGCATTCTTTTCCACGCAATTGAAAACCGCGGTGAGCTGGGGATACGACGCGGCCGTATCATGTTCGCTCTGGACCATTTCGTCGAGGAGAAGGATGAAGTTATCGCAAAGGCCCGCATCGCGCATCGCGGCCAAAGCTTCGGAGCTGAAGGGGCTGGCGTCGAGGCCGGGCGGAACTTCCCGGGAAATCCGCAGGCCGGCATTGAGCGCAGCCGCCTTGGTCAGGGCATTGATGCCGGGCGTGGCCAGTCTTTCATTGCGTGCCTTGGCATCGGACTGGGTGGGCTGATCGCAGTTCCAAAGCAAGGCGGAAATGAAGCAGAGAGAGAAAAGTTTAGCTGTTCGCATTTTCACTTCCTGGTTGAAAGGGTCTGCCTAAAGAAGTTTAACAATAGCTGACACCGGAACAATTCATTTTATGGATTTGAATATAAATTTCCGGGTCACACCTATCGGATATTTCTTCTGGCACCAAGTACATTGATCCTATGAAAACCGGAACGCCACATCTCGGATTCGGCCTGGGCCTGCGCATTCCCCATTACTCGCATATCTTCGAGCATCGGCCGCCGGTCGACTTCTTCGAGATCATTTCGGAGAACTTCATGGCTGCGGGCGGCGTCCCCATCTACAACCTGGATCGGATCCTGGAATCCTATCCCGTTGTGATGCATGGGGTATGCATGTCGCTCGGCGCCCCGGGCGATCTCGACATGGACTATCTGAAAAAGCTGAAGGCCCTGGCACGCAAGACGAAATCGCCTTGGTTCAGCGATCACCTGTGCTGGACCAAGGTCGGCGCCCATCATTACCACGATCTGCTTCCTCTGCCCTACACGGACGAGGCGGTCCGACACGTGGCCGACAAGGCCCGCATCGCCCAGGATTTCCTGGAGATCCCCTTCGGCATCGAAAACCTTTCGGCGGTGGCGGAGTTCTCCGCAGGCACCATGCCGGAATGGGAATTCTACCGCGCCGTGGTGGACCGTGCGGATTGCCGCATGATGCTGGATGCGAACAACATCTACGTATCCTCGCGCAACCATCATTTCGATCCGATGGAATACGTGCGCGGGCTTGATCTGTCGCGCGTGTGCCAGATCCATCTGGCCGGCCACAGCGACAAGGGGACTTATGTACTGGATACCCACGACGCGCATGTGCGGGATGAGGTGTGGGAGATCTATCGGGCGGTGTACGATGGGTGCGGAGGGGCTTCCACCTTGGTCGAGTGGGACGATAATTTCTTGACTTTTCCCGAGACGCACGCGGAGGTTTTGAAGGCGAAGACCTTGGTCTCGGGGTCTGCGCGGGGCGGGCCCGGGGCTGAGAACAGCCCAGTGGGCTGTGAGCCGGGAGCGAGCGCTCGCGAGCGGTTATAACCCACAGAAAGCCGGGCTTCGCGTCGGCCTCGTAAGTCGGCGTCTCCGTGGCCGCACGCCGTTCCACTCTTTCCCCAGCCGCCGATGCATGTAACCCACATTCCTGGACCCTAAAAGGCACTTTCGGGATTTAGCCCATGCATTCGGCAGGCGGTGGGCCCGAATAGTCGGATGATTTTCTTCCGGAGTGACGTCAGGTTCGTCACCAGCTCCCGAACGGATGTGGGACTGTCTGCACCGGAACCGGACTCGATCCGGGCAATCCCCAACCCCTCCATGATTTGAAAAATCCACCGCAGGGTGGGGTTCTGCACTTCCTTATCCTTCTGGTTTGGCAGGGTCTCTCCCGTTGTCTTGAGTTTGTCACGGAGCCGGTACTGCGCCACGTTGTATACCAAGAGGCACAGCGTCATGACCATCATCAACGCTTCGATCCGCCGTGGCGATTTCAGGAACACCGAATCGACCATGAACCATGGATCCTTGAGGAAACGAAAGCCGCGCTCCACCCCCTGCTGCGCCTTGTACTCGGCCAGCATGCGCGCTGCGGGATAGTTCTCAGCGTCCATGTCGTTGGTGGCCAGGATGAACCGCCCTTTC
>OBEQ011718272.1_pt1 | contig 10897 bp, 13 predicted proteins | sample 1670901 | NCBI WGS metagenome assembly OBEQ01 (sample SAMEA104232315, study PRJEB22302) | groundwater metagenome | biome: forest; feature: aquifer; material: groundwater | place: USA | collected 2011-08-07 | depth 5.4 m | reverse complement strand
TGATCATGAATCCCTCCGCGGTAATTTTTTATTCGCGTAAACATAGATAATTAAAGTTAAAAATGAATAATACCAATAGGAAAAAGATATCGACCCAATACTGGCATTGTAGCATTCTCGCGTGGGAAAGTTATCAACATTATTGTTCACGGTACGAGACCGTATTGAGGTTTCCATCTATCGTAAGCGAAAGATTTGTAGTGATATTCAGCACAACTGCTGTCGTCTGGATGGTTTTATTCGGGGGTACGGATTGAATTGCTCTAACCTGACATTGGTCAGAACCGTCAATGGTAATGGTTTCATTGCCGGTGTAGGATGAATTTTCTGCTAATTTTTCAAGGGCATGTTCGATACATGACCGCGCTAAAAAATATCCCCGTTCTTTGAATATTGCATCGAGTACATCATGCCGGTTGAAAAAAATCATTCCGCCGGCACTGATCGTCAAAAGTAAAATAATAACTCCGAGAATAAACGTGGTGGTAATAATAATGTAGCCGTTATTGGATTGGGACATAGAAATCAATAGAGATTGAAGCCGCAACCGGTGTGGAAAAATTCTTTATGTTCGCACGAACTCGAATCGTATCCTTGGTACTGGAAGAAAAAGAAAACCTGCTGAAACTCAAACTTGTTACGGTAACAAAACTGTTCGTTATCGCCAGAGGTGCCACCACATCGGTTTTGAGCCGGATGGATCCACTGGCAATATCGACCGTATAGGTAGTGCCACTTTTGGTCAGCGTTAATAGGCCTCCGGAGGCATTGGGCGCGGGTACCGTGATCGCTGTTGCACCCACTACAAGCCATCGAAGTTTTTGTTGAAAAAATTTTGCATTCTCAATAAGCTCAATACTATTGCGAAGTGTGTTACTGTCGGTAATGACCGCATAGGCAAATGCCAACATGCTTCCCACAATAATCACCACAAGGCCGATATAGAGCACTGTTTCAATAAGAGTAAATCCAGCCATAGTTATTGGGAGGTTATAATACGAAGCGCATCATTGCTTCGAACCGACACGTAAACCAAATTATCTTCATAATCAACGCCAGTTGCAACTTGCGGAAAGTTAAAAAAACTCCACAATACTGGATTTGATGAATTTGCCACATTCCACACTTGAAACTCGCGATTTGAATCTTCGGTCCCCAAAAATGCCAACGTTCCTGATAGGGCTATATCGCGTATTCTCGAACCAATAGTAACTGATCCGAGGTTAATGATATTTGTAGGATTTGTAGCATCAACAATATAAAATTTTGTTTTTCCGCCGACATATACAAGAGATTCCCGTGCTACATAAATTCCATACACATGCATATTGATATTCAGCGATCCCAACACTGCTGGCGCCACTGGATTTGAAACATCTATCACATACATGCTGTGTGCATCGTCTTCCGTGCCGATATATGCCCGTTGATTATACACATAAATGTCATTAATTTCGTCACCCACATTGCTTAAACCGCCAGTAACCTGTGGATTCAGCGGATTCATAACATTAATAATCATGAACTCCTGTGCCGCACCGTTGGCACGGCCAACGTAAACATATCCACCAAAATAAAACACGGTCAAACCGTCGGCATTTCCTGGCAGATTAATTCCGGCGACTTTTTGTGGATTTGCGGGATTGCTGATGTCAATAACCATAAATTCTTGATTATCATCTTTTCCAACAACATATGCATAGTTGCCTGCAGTATCTACGCCGTTCAGACCATCCCCGGTATTGAGACTCCCGCTAATACTGGGGCTTTGCCCATTGGTCGCGTTGATTACAAAGAAATCCGGTTTTGCGGAACTTGCAGCCGTCGCAGTCATGTACACTATTTTATTTTTCACATCCAAATCGGTCGCTTGGTTGCCAGGTCCAAGATCAATAGATCCCAGCGTCTGCGGATTCTGCCAATTACCTGAAGGCGGAGTACCACCCGTATCGTTGCCGGTATCTTGCACGGGCCGCCAGTTCGTTAATCGTTCTACTAATTCCACTTGCTGGGACCGGTTTGTTTGCCAGCTTACTTGTACTTTTATTTTTTTGATATTTATTGATTCAGTGCTTACGATCACCTGACGGGTAAATTCACCGACAGTATCAGAGGTGCCAGAGAATTGCCATGTATTGTTCGCACCCAGAACAAGACCATGGTTCCCATCAGTAAGATCGCTCCAATTTTTATCCCGCATCACCCGCACTCCTTCCAATCCGGTGCGTGCAATATCGACGGCACGGATTGATTCAGCAGCATCCAGAGTATTTGATTGGCCGCCAAAATAGAGTGTCGAACCGATACTCAAAATGATACCAAATACTCCCAGTGCAATAACCACTTCCAGAAGACTTTGACCCCTACCAGTTAATTGTTCCTTCGGAGTTAACTGTAACATGTGATATTTTTATACCATTGCTAAGATTCCAGGATGTTGAGGCAGTAATTCCTGAAAGCGCAGTAAACACAATATCGGAGGTTCCGTTCATAGTAACTGCTGATGAACGGGAAATATTCTCATCTTTGTCTTGAATCCTGCCTGCCCACGTTGCCCCTTCAAAAACGGTGTAGCTTGTGGAAGCAATATGTACACCATGCGATTGCGCATCAAGATTAGTGAGTGCCTGGTTGCGGGTTTTGCGCAAAATCGCTAAGAATTGATCTCGCTCGGAGATAAGCACATAATCCGTATACAGATTGCCAGCAACCGGCAATCCAAATGCGACCAGAAGCGCAAAAAGACCAATCACGATGATAAGTTCTATAAGAGTGAACCCATATTGATGTCTTTGATACATGGATGTTATCGTCCAATTGTCTGGGTTATTTTATAAATCGGCAGAATAATTGAGAGTGCCACGACGCTTACCACAATACCCATCACTATCAAAAGTAGCGGCTCAAGAATGCTTGAGAGCGCTTTGGTTGCCTCATCCAGTTCACTTTCATAAAACCCAGCTAAATATGAGGCGGTTTCGTCGAGTTTGCCCGTGTTTTCACCGATAAGAATCATCTGGGAAAAAATCGGGGGGAAGAGTGTTGGATGCGCAAGGAGTGATTTTGATATCGTCTCGCCTCTTCCTATTGCTTCAGCGATTTTTTTAATTTCCTCCTGATAGACAAGATTAGAAAGAGTATTAGCGGCGATAGTAAGAGATTCAACAATTTGCATACCGCTTCGTAAAAGTAACGCAAGCGTTCGAGCAAAATTGACCATATTCACTGCCTGCGACATCGTGCTGATTGCCGGTAAGAGCAGTAATGTTCGATGCCACACGAAACGAATCCGCCGTATCTTTAAAAGAAGCCATATACCGATAGCAAAAAATATACACCCAACACCTACCCACAACCCATGATGAATCATAAATTCAGAAAAACCGATAAAGAAACGGGTTACCAGCGGCAACTCAACCCGCAGACTTCGAAAAATGGGCAATACTTTTGGAAATACAAAAAACGTCAGCAATCCGGTAATCCCAGAAGTTGCCAGCAAGATAATCAGGGGGTACAGCATTGCATCGCGGATTTTATTGTTTAACTCTTGTCGCTTGCGCAGTTCTTCGGCAATGTATTTAAAATTTTCAGCCAAGGTACCGCTCGTCTCTCCGACACGCACTAGATTCACAAAGAAATCCCCAAAAATATTCTGATACCGAACAAGTCCCGCTGACAAAAAATGTCCATTTTTCACATCAAACATTAATTGATCTAAAATTTTCCGAAATGTTTTCGATTTTGTTTGGCGTTTCAATATTTCCAAACTATCCAGTATCTGCATGCCTGATGTGATCATAATTTCCATGTGTCGCGCAAAAAGCATTTTTTCTTTGGTCGAAAGGCGAAAGAAAAATCGGGAGAGATCGAATGATTGTTTTTCTGCCATAGAAAGATTACTCGTGCGTTACACGGAGAATTTCTTCGATAGTTGTCAGTCCGTCTAATGCTTTCTTGAAACCATCTTCAAGCAGTGTTGTCATGCCGTTTGCAACGGCATTTTTTTTGATCTCGCCGGCATTGGCGCGGCGCATGATTGCTTCGCGAATCGTATCGTTCATCTCAAGCACCTCATAGATGCCCATCCGGTCAAAATAACCGCTATCCCCGCACACTGAACATCCTTTGCCGTAATAAAATTCTCGATGATTATCCAGGATATTTGCAGGAATGACTTCGCTGAGACTTTTAAATTCAGTATCCGTAAGAGTTTTTGGTGTTTTACATTGTTGGCAAATCATCCGTACCAGACGCTGGCCAAGAGCAATATTTACTGTAGATGCTACCAAGAACGGTTCGATACCCATATCCAGAAGCCGCGGGAGTGTAGTTGCCGCATCGTTCGTGTGCAGTGTAGAGAGCAACTTATGGCCGGTCAGAGCAGCATTCACGGAAATGCTGGCGGTTTCTTCATCTCGAATCTCTCCAACCATGATGATATTTGGATCCTGCCGAAGTATCGATCGCAAACCATCAGCAAACGTCAACCCTGTCCGCGGATTCACCTGGATTTGGTCGGCACCTTCCAGAGAATATTCGATCGGATCTTCAATAGTAATAATCGAAACATCTCGTTTGTTGAGCTCTTTCAGAATTGTATACAACGTCGTGCTTTTGCCCGATCCCGTGGGACCCGTCGCAAGAATCATGCCATAAGGTCTGTCCACGGCATTTCGCACCTTTGCTTTGTTATCGTCAGTCAGCGCGAGATCGTCAATGGATTTAATCGTTGTTTGTTCAGCAAGAAGTCGCAATACTCCATTCTCACCATAGTACGTCGGTACAATGGAAACACGGATATCGAATTGCCGCATCGGATCTTTGATAGTAAAGCGGAATCGCCCGTCCTGCGCCGCCTGATGCTCATCGGTCCGAAGTCCAGCAAGCACTTTGATACGAGTAGTTACTCCCGATTGGATACCTTTGGGAAATACGAGAATATCATGGAGGATGCCGTCAATGCGCATCCGAGCCAATATCTTATCTTCGAAGGGTTCGAGATGAATATCAGATGCACGCGCAAAAAACGCGTACTCGATCATATCATCAACCAATGTAATAATCGGTATTTCCGCTTCCGGTTGTGCCAACATACGGTCAATTTTTTCTTTCAGCCGACTCGGTACTTCGGTGATGACCGAAGCTGTAGGAACAGCTTTCGGTATCGCTGTTGGTTCCTGGTTTGGTTGTTGGGTGGGAACATCAGCCATAATGCGTCTGCTCTCATTATAGCATCTACCATCGCAAAGAAAACGAAACATATACACAAACTTGAGCTTTGAGATCAAATCCTCTACAATAGAGCCACTATGGTCGTCTCAAAACAGGACATACAAAAGGGCACTGCCGGGCCGCGGCGGATACAATCAAAAAAAGAAGCCCAAGAATTTGGTAAAGCGCATGCAGGCATTACCGTCTGTCCGGAATGCAAAAGCGCATACTACGAGAAATCCTGGCATACCAGTATTGATACCACCCCAGAACATCTGAAAACTGGCGAAATTTTGTCGCATCTCTGCCCAGCTGACCAATGGAAACAAGAGCGCCGCTATGAGGGGCAGGTTGTCATTGCGCTTCCCATCGACAATCCAACTGCCCGGGAAACTGTCTTAAATACCATCGCCCATTCAGATCATCAAGCCCGCCAAAAAGATACCCTCGACCGAGTGCTCTGGACTGAAGAAAAAGGTAATATCATCTCTGTCTATACCTCGGAAAACCAGCTCGCTGTTCGCATCGGCAAGAAACTCGCTGGCGCATTCCGTGGCAGTACACTTGACATTAACCACAGTCACGAAGAAGATGTTATTCGAGTACACCTAACATTGTGAAACGCTTTTTCCGGATAGTAACACAGTCCATTGCCAAAGCACCACAATGGGCGCTCGTTGGAGCGCTCTGTTTTTTGTCGGCCGGTATCGGGGCTGGCATTGAGCAGTACATAAACCCTCCAACACCTCGACCACAGATCATCCGTTTGGGTAAGGCATCGCTCATTAACCCATTGCTGGATACAGATACGTTGGACCAGAACCAATACACTGAATTTAATCTAATAAAGCAAAAGGTTGCTGATCTTATCAAAAAAGAAATCCATGCTCAACGGGTAACCGCCGTTTCTGTGTATTTTCGCGGTATGAATTATAATCGCTGGTTTGGTATCAATGAAAATGAAAAGTTTGCACCTGCAAGTCTTCTAAAAGTACCGGTGATGATTGCAGTGTTCCGGGCGGCCGAATCTGATCCGCATATTCTTACTACCCGACTTATTTTCCAAGGTCCTGATACAAACACTGAAGAAACATTTCGGCCTGCGGAACGTATGTCGATTGGTCGCGAATATACAGTCAATGATCTTGTACATCGCATGATTGTATATTCAGACAATAATGCGCTTTTTCTGATTCTTGCACATCTGAATGATGAAGTACTGAACAGGACATTTACCGACCTGGGCGTTCCCATTCCCAATCCGCAGGATAATGTGAACGATATCATGTCAGTGCGAACATATTCGTCATTTTTCCGTATTTTGTACAATGCTACATATTTGAGTCGCACGCTGTCTGACAAGGCATTGGAATACTTAAGCCAAACTGATTTTTCGATTGGGCTTTTTGCTGGCGTGCCACCAAGCGTTACACTCGCTCATAAATTCGGGGAGTGTTCGGTAACATCCGTACTAAATTCTGGAGAAATCAGTCGCCGGGAACTTCATGACTGTGGTATTGTTTATCATCCCAAACATCCATATTTCCTCTGTGTTGCTACTCGCGGCAACAATTATACCCAACTTGCAGAAGCCATCGCTCATATTTCGATTATGATTTATCAGTGGGCTGACACTAATTATCCTTCTCCGCCAATACCATAATTACTTCTTCCATTGCGTAAGTTTGCCAGCCTTGATCTCGATCCGATCGGCACGACGAAGCCGTGTAGCCATAGAACGGCTTATGATGCGCTGATGTGGCGAGTCATCGAGTGTTTCGGGGATGTGCCAAAGATCTTCACTGGCAGTAACCCATGTAAAACCAAAACGTGATAGATCAAATAGCTGGGAGTATTCCCGAAGTGTTTTGCGTCCATCATTCAAAAAATATTCGTGAAAATATGAGAGGACCAATTCACGCACCGTTCGATACACCGGTTCGCGGTACCGCAATACCGCATGGTTTGTTTTTGAAATCGCACCCCAGTGACCATTTTGTCGAAACACTGCCACGACATGATCATCGTCTTTTTCTGTCGCCCGCAGATCAAGCACCAATGGACGCTGGCCATGGTACCATAATGCCGCCGCGGCAAAAAGCGCACCTTCCATACAGTGCGCAACCCGATTTTTGAGCAATCGTCGCGGTGACATGCAGGTTTCTCCCATGCGCTCAAAATTCACTGGAATTATTTCCAAAAAATCCTGAATTTTCCGTGGCGTATTGAGTGATTGGAAAATCTTCCGCTCTTTGGCAGTGAGAATATGTTTTGGCAGTGACATACCATTAGTATAGCAAATAAAAAAGAGGCGAATGCCTCTTTTTGATTATTTCGTTTTACTTACCCGTTTTGCCTGATCACGTGCAGTCGCGGTGAGAAAGCGTTTGCGCAGGCGGATATTCTCTGGAGTAACCTCCAAGAGTTCGTCATCCTCAATAAAATCCAATGCCTGCTCCAGTGATAATATTACCGGCGGAGCCAAGATAATTGCATCATCATTGCCACTGGAACGCACATTGGTCAATTCTTTGCCTTTCGCAACATTGATTGCAATGTCTTCCCGACGGCTGTTGAGTCCTGCAATCATACCTTCATAGACCTGCGTGCCAGGAGCAACAAACGTCATGCCACGACCTTGGGCAACTTGCAGGCCAAAGGCAACCGCTTTGCCGGTTTCCGATGCAATAAGTACGCCGTTGCGCTCTCGGGGGGGCAGATCGCCGATCGGCTGGTACTCCAAAAACAAACTATTCAGGACGACCGTGCCCTTGGTAGCGGTCATCAAAATATTGCGCAATCCCAAAAACCCGCGTGTCGTAATGTGGTACACCATGCGGCTGTAACCATTGTTGTGGTTCACTAAATCAACAAGCTGGGCTTTGCGTTTGCCAAATTCAGTGGTGATGATCCCAACATATTCTTCTGGAATATCCACCGTAACTTCTTCAACTGGTTCCAATAATTGCTCTTCCCCACCAGAGGCGGATCCGCCTCTGGTGGATTTGAAAATAACTTCTGGTTTGGAGATTTCCAATTCAAATCCTTCACGTCGAAGCGTTTCAATGAATACCGAGAGATGGAGTTCGCCACGACCCGAGAGCAAATACTGGCCGCTTCCTGACGGTTGCAAACGAAACCCAACATTCGTTTCTAATTCTTTTTCCAATCGTTCACCAATTTGGCGAGAGGTAACGAATTTGCCTTCCTTGCCCATAAAAGGCGACGTATTGGGTCCGACGGTAATGCGCAATGTGGGCTCTTCAATAGCAATGACCGGCAACGACTCTGGGTTGGCCGGATCGGCAATGGTATCGCTAATATGGGCATCCTCCACGCCGGTGAGTGCAACAATATCGCCCGCCGATACGCTGGGTACTTCAACCCGCTGCAATCCCCGGTAGACGAATAATTTCTCAATCTTACTTGAAACTTTCTTACCATCCGGATGCACAATTGCAACCGACTGGCCGGGCTGGAGTGTCCCCCGGGTCAAACGGCCAATAGCATAACGGCCCTGGTAATTATCACGGTCTAACGCCGCCACCAGCATTTGAAGCGATCCGGCAGTATCAGCGACCGGCGCGGGAATGTATGAAATTATTTTCTCAAACAATATTTTGAGATCTGCCGGTGCGGCGATTTCTTCTGGTGTTGGCCTGTGATCCCACGCTTTGCCCTCCCGGCCGATAGCGTACATCACCGGAAAATCTAAATGATGTTCATGCACCGCCAATTGCAAAAAGAGATTTGTAACTTCTTCCAACGTCCGGACGGGATCGCTCGCCGGTTTATCGATTTTATTGATCACAACAATAATTTTGAGCCCCAAATCGAGAGCTTTTTTTAAGACAAATTTTGTCTGCGGCATGGGGCCCTCTTGGGCGTCCACGAGCAATAAAGCCCCGTCAGCCATGTTCAGTGTCCGTTCAACCTCGCCGCCAAAGTCGGCATGGCCGGGCGTATCTACGATATTGATTTTGACATCGCCATATTGGACTGACGTATTTTTGGCCAAAATTGTAATGCCCCGCTCCCGCTCTTGATCGTTGGAGTCCATGATCAGATTCTGCCCAAGTTCAATGGATTTTTCCCGAAATGTGCCGGACTGCTTCAGCAAAAAATCCACCATGGTCGTCTTACCATGGTCAACGTGGGCTATGATAGCTATATTGCGGATAGATGCAGACATGGAGTGGTTATTATACCATAATACTAGCCAAAATACAAAACGGAGGTTGTCCCTGTTCGATAAAATAACGCCGATAGTCATCGGCGTTATTATTTGTCCTAATTACATGAGAACCTGTTTTAAGGTAGAAGTGTCGCCGGATCAATCCATGATTTAAGATCTGTGGATCGCCGGACATATCCGCGAATATCGATAGCGGTCCCCCTGTGAATCCCGAGGTGGAGATGCTTACGCTCACCATCGGTTTGGGTGCTGTACCCTTTTCCAAGCGCACCAATTGCATCGCCACGATGCACGACAGCGTTGAGTGACGAGTGAATACTGTTCACATTCAAATGGCCATAGACAACCGTCACTGCCTGACCATTAAACGTGCAACTCTCTACGGCCACTCCTCCATAGCCAGTCGCATATTTTTTCAGTATAAGTTTTCCATCACAGAGAGCACGAACCGTGACCACTGTGTTTTGTTCTTGCGGATATGTCTCAAAATCAAGACCCGTATGATAGCCGGTGAACCGTTCTGGACTCACGGGTGATTTTCTGGGTGTCACATAGATACCGAATTTTTTTCTGGTTGTTCGTGCACTCGCCCCTGCAAGTGGGATATCATCTTCAGCAGTACCGGTCGGCAATGCTCCTACCGATAGCGACGGTAAAACCATGGTGACAGTTTGGCGCCCATGCAAGGAGAGATATCCAAATAGGATACCGCCTCCGACAAGAAACAAAGTGACAATCGTTCGTTTCATAATGTCCAACATTTGACTTCTTTAGTTTAAAGTATTTAAAGAGCTTAAACAAGAAAACCGCCTTTCGGCGGTTTTCTGAGACTGCATACAGAAGCTTAGCTAACCTTCTGTACGTTCTTGGCATTCGGACCCTTTTCACTCTGAGCGATTTCGAATGTGACTTTGTCGCCTTCATTCAATTCGTCAAAAGTAACACCGTTCAAGTCGTTGGAATGAAAGAAAAGTTCTTTCTCCTGACCTTCGACGGTAATGAATCCAAATCCTTTGTCTGTCTTGGTTTTGATTGTTCCGTTCATAGAATATGATTGTTCGTTGATACACATGCCGCTAGGTGAAACGCGACCGAGTTTCGTAGTTGCAAGTAATACATTATAGCATGTTGGTATGAATTTGTCAACTTTATTTAGGATGCACTTCCATCATGGGTTTGGGCTGGAGCATGGCAACTTTATTGCCTTCGGTATCGATGATGGCCACATAGAGCCCGACGCCGGGAATATCATCGGGTTCTCCGGCCTTGTAGTTACCGCCGACTACCGTACCACCCGCGGCTTCAACCTCCTTCATTGCTTCGCGAATATCATCGACAGCAATAACCACCGAAGGAGATGTATGATCTTTTGTCTTTTTGAAAAAGTATTTTCGTGGCCGAGGACAATCTCGAGTCCTTCTTTTCCCACCTCGCTCTCAAAAAAATAGTGATCGAACTTTGTGCCAAGTCTTTTATAAATCTCTTCGAAAT
>OBEQ011655187.1_pt1 | contig 10897 bp, 14 predicted proteins | sample 1670901 | NCBI WGS metagenome assembly OBEQ01 (sample SAMEA104232315, study PRJEB22302) | groundwater metagenome | biome: forest; feature: aquifer; material: groundwater | place: USA | collected 2011-08-07 | depth 5.4 m | reverse complement strand
GCATCAACTCCGTCTGCCACACGTTCGGCAAAGCGACGTACGACATCGACTCGACCGCGCGCGATCACTGGCTGGTGGCCCTGATCACAAACGGCGAGGGCTACCATAACTTCCACCACCGTTTTCCGAGCGACTACCGCAACGGCATTCGCTGGTATCATTGGGATCCGAGCAAGTGGCTGATCGCGCTGACGGCGCAGGCGGGGTTGACGAAAAAGCTCTACCGCACATCGCGGCAAACGATCCTGGCGGCGCGATTGGCGGCCGATCAGTTAAGGGTGGAGCGGGCGCTTGGCAAACGCGAGGCGAGCGACACGGCTGCTTTACTCAATCGAATCAAGGAGCGTTACGATCAAGCGAAGAACGCGCTGTATGAGTGGGAATGGAAGGAAAAAGAATTCCGCCGCAGCTCCGTCGCGGCGCTGCGCTTGGCTGCCAAAGACAAGCGGCGCAGCTTCGAGCTCGCCCGCCGGCAGTGGGCGGTCCTGATCAGCGCGGTTCAATGAGCGCTTGGAGGCCTTCCGGACGCAGGATCGTGGTCTTGCCGCGCGTGGAGCTGATCAAACCCCGATCTTTGAAACGGCTCAGCGTTCGAATTGTCGTCTCATGCGTGGTGCCGGCAAGCTCAGCCAGTTCCTGCCGCGTAAGCGGAATGGTCGAGCCGAATTTCTTCGACAGCGTCAGCAGAACTTGCGCCAGCCGGATATCCACCGATTCATAAATCATGCAGCTGCGATGCTCGACCTGCCGGAGACGATCGCAAAAAAGGCAAAGCGTTTGCTGCGCGAACTCTTTTGAGCGGCTCATCGCGTCGTGAAACGCCTCGATCGGGATGCGGATGACGATGCTCTCTTCGGCGGCAATGGCGTCCACCGGGTAAGGCTTGCGGTCCAATGCGGGCAAGCAACAGAATGGCTCGCCCGCGCTCATGACGCAAGTGGTGGAGGCTTTCCCATCCGCCAAGAAGGTCATGAGATGAATCCGCCCGGTCTTGACGACCCACACAGCCTCGGCCGGCGCGCCCGCCCGGAAGACCGCATCGCCTCTGGCATAAAGCTTCTCCTTCGCCTGTTTCGCGATTTGCTTCCGCTCAACAGCGGGCAGATGCTTGAAAGGCTCGATCGACGCAAGCAGTTTTTCCATGGGCTGTCTCACGGCTGAAAGATCTTGCGGGTAAAGGCTCGAATAACGGTGAGCGGGTGCAAAAGCGGAGCGGTCAAGCGACCCATGAGGCTGGTCGGCTCATGGAACAACCCCACTTGGCGCAAGATGGCCGCGCGATCATAGTAGACTCTTTCGCCGGCCAGCTTAACGTGCTCATCGAACGAATAGATCGCGCACAGAGGGAACTCCACGCGGCGCCCCGTGCCGGGCAGACCGCGCCAATCTCCCCGGTGGGTGCCGCTGATAACGACCTCTAGGATCACGTTCTCATCGGTAACATGCCGGCGCTTCACGTCGATCGACAGATCCGGTAGAGCCTTGATCAAGTCGTTGTAGTAGGCGCGGACGCCGACGCGATCTTGGTAGTGCTCTCCCCACGCATCGTCATCGTATTGAGGCGTCTCGCCGAACGTGTCCATGATCGCGTCGAGATCGCGCCGATTCTCGCATCGAATATGCTCTTCAACCAAAGTGATTCGTGCGGCATTTTGTTCGAGACTCATGAGCCGCCGCTGGATTTTGTTACGACGGCTATTTCTAACTGGGCGGGAGAGGTGGCATGGTTCAATTTAAGAACATACCTTCCCGGATTATAGCTCGGGAACGGGTTATTCCCCCGCGTGCCGCCGCCGATAATCATGTCGCTGCCCGGCCCCCAAGCCGTGCTCCCCGGCTGCGAGGTCAAGATGATATCGATTGGCGTGAGATTTCTGATGATCAAATGATGGTCATTATCCAAAGGGAAGTCTGCATTGATAATCACCTGGTCATAAGGCTGCATCTTTATCCGCTGTGACTGCCCAGCGGAAAGAAACAACTCCTTCGGCCGCAATAGCATGAGCTCCGACCGCCCCACTGAAAGAAGCGGCTCGGGTTTTTTGTGCAGCCGGAGCAAGACAATGCCAAGAGCGACCGCAGAAAGGATCGCCAATCCTAAAACAAAAGGCGCTTTAGTGGCAGCCGGCATAAGCGCTTTTACCCGGAGAGTCGCCTCTTGCCCACTTCGAATGCTTAGGAAGCCACACGGTTCTCGCCCAGTCGTCGGCTTCCAGCCATTGCTTGAACAGGGCAATCTTCTTGGCTCCGTTGGTTCTGTCCGCCACCGTCTCATGGACCCAGCTCGCCACCAGCCATTCCTGGCAATCGAGGTTGGAATCAATCAGGTACTTGTCTCTCGGCCGCTGGCACTGATACAGCTCGCCTCCTCTTTGGGCAAACGGTCTTGGCCAGATCGTGGTGCTGGGAATGCCGATCCCGCGCTGCCAGTAACGGGGCTCGATCTCTACAAATTCATTTAAAACGTCCCCGATTTGATCCAACTCCTCCTTCTTCAGAGGTGTCTTTGACGGCTCCAGCGCGCTCGATGTGCCCGCCACTTGCTCCCGCTGGTGCTGAAGCACGTGCACAAGCTCATGCCCGATGGACGAAATCGCGCCGGCAGGCGAATACTGCATGAACAGGGTGTCTTTTATCAGCATGGTGGGCCGCCGCTCGCCGTAGAAGACGTCCCAATCCACGTAAGCGTGAAACCTGAAATCCGAATTCCAAATTACCAGCCGTATATCTTTGGATTTGAACGGCTCGAGAAAATTGTCGATGACGTACTCCATGAGCGGCAAGCGCACATCATTCGGATTGTGCTGGATTGCGAGGCCGTATCCCTCAACCTCCCTGTCAAGGCTCCCCGAGGGAGTGGGTGGCGTGAAGATGATGCTCTTGAGCACATAGGCGTTGTATCGACTATTAAGCTCTTCGTCTCCGGCGAGCACCGGACACTGGGGCCCGAGGACGACGGTCTTGCCCAGCCCCGCGCAATAGGTTGTCGCGCGTATCGGGGTGCTTTCGTACTTTACCTCCGGGACAGGCCCCCCTGTATTGATGTTGCACCGGATATCGCCGCCCTCGCCGAACGGCGCCGACTGCGCCGGCTCTTGAATCTGGTCGGCCCGCGCGACGCCCGCCAGAATGGCGAAAGCAAAAACTATTAAGCCGATTTCTAGTCGCGTCCGGGTCATTCCGCGGATCCTTTCTCGCGGTCCGCGATCTGCCCGCGCCACTCGTTGCCTTGCTCCTCTAATGCATGCAAATCATCCCGCAAGCTCTCCGCCCGTTCGTACGCCACCGTCACATCCTCGGCACATTTCTCCGCCAGGTTCTTGTATTCATCGGACACCTCGAGCAGATTGTTGAGCCGGCCGCGCGCCTCTTCATGCCATGGCCCTGCATTCGGATCGCTCGCCTTTTGATGGACGTCCTTAACCGCGGCGTCGACCTCTTTATCCATTCCAACCGCTTCGTTGGTGTGCTGCTTTTGGTCTTTTTGCCAGGCCTGGAGATCCGTCACCGATGAGGCAACATCCGCGCGGTGCGTCTTGAGCGCCTCTTCCAGCTCTCCGGTCCATTTGCGGCCTTCCGCCGATTCCCCCTCGATCTGAAGCGCCTGCTCCTCATCCTTCTTCGCGCGGGTCTTCTTCAACAAGGCATCGGCTTTTTCGCTCAACTCATCGCGGAGTTTTGTCAGCTTTGCCTGGGCCTCCACCGCCTGGAAATCGACGGCTTGCAGCTCCTTCAGCGCTTCAGGAATGCGGGGATACGTGGCTTCGAATTGCTTGCGGCCCTCGTCGACACCCTGCGTCACCCACGTCCACTCATCGAGCATTTCTTCGATGTCGGCTTCAGCGTTTCCGCCGGTGTCGAATGTCTTCAGGGCGCTCGTCGCGGATTCCACCGCGGCACTGGCATCTCCTGCGGGCATACCACCCTCCGGCGCGGATGCCTCATTCGCCGGTATCGCCATAGCAGCTCCACCCGCGGGAGCCGGTTTTTTGTTTCTGACTCGGTCTTGGGACGCGTGCAGCGATGCCACGCACACCGTAAACACCGCGATCACCACGAGCATGCCCACTTTGGAATATCTCATCCGACGGCTGTTCCTCCTCTATTCAATTGCTCGTGATCAAGCGCCCTAGCGACTGCGTAACTGGCTTTCAGTATATCAGTTACCGAATGCGGTATACTTTCAGGCATGAGAAGTCTCGGCCTTTGCCTGCTTGGCTTTGCGCTATTCTTTACCGCAGCTCCGAATGCCGTATACCCGGAATCACGTTTCGTTCCGCCATTTGGAGAATTGCTGCGGAAAACGGATGTTATTGTTACCGGAAAGTTGAAGAATGGAAGCCTTTCGTCAGATTTGAGCGCGTTTTCCGTAGAGCGTGTTCTAAGAGGAAGCCTCAAGCCTGGAGATTCTATCGAGTTTTCGCCGTGGCGGGAGCCCGAAGATACCACGGTGCTTCTCTTTCTTTCTTACGACAATCAGCATCACCTTACCCTCTATCCCGGAACAGAAGCTTATAAGCTGACCGGCGAACAGGATCCAAAAATTCAAGTCGTCGACACTTTTCTCCGGTTGGAGGGGATAACTGATGAACTGGAGCGGTTCCGGGAAACCTGTCGAGTCCTTCTTAAGGAGGAGAACATCCAGCCGGAAGATTTTTTCGCCGGCTCACAGGATGCGGCATTGGAGTCCTTGACGGGGCACCCGCTCAACGCTGAGATTCTTGAAGATCCGAACTCTCGTTCGTGTGTCGCTACATTCTTTAATGAAAGAAAGCGCACCAATCTCAATAATTTCGCCGCCGACGCCATAGCAAAACTGCTGTACAAAAACTCTCCCGAGAAATTCTTCAGTCGCCTGGAAAACATTCTGGAAGGACAGAATGAGGAGACAATTTATGCCGTGTTCTCCGACGTCATGAATAATCCGCCTTGGAGCGACAATCTCGATGGGAAGCTGGCGGCATTCCTCCACGGCATAAAGGATGTTCAAAACCCAATCCTGTTGGAGCTCATCGTTGGCGATCTTCCTTTGGAGTCCAAAGAACCCAGGGTCGATCAAGAAAAGCTCGAAGTAGCCTCCGAACTTTTGCGCCTGTTGACTCAGCGTACGGAATTGCAGTTACGGTTTAACATTGTAGGGAAGCTTTCCGAGTTCTCCGAATCCGAAGAAGCCAAGAAGCGAATCATCCCGGTCTTGTTGGAAATGCGGAATGATCCCGAACTGAATATTTCAGAAGAAAGCATGCGCGCGCTGGGCCCCTTAAAAGCTGAGAGCGCTATCGCCCCCCTCGCTAGGATCATGGAAGTGGAAGCTTTGCGGCATTTCGATATCATTCGCGAAGGACCTAACGACCACGATGCTTCAGTCATCCCCTTCATAATCGAAGACGCTGTAGGAGCTTTACGAGAAATAGGGACACCGGAAGTCGTTCCCCCCTTAATACGGCTCCTGAGAATTTACATGGAAACGCGGGGCCAACACGTGGTGATGCCGCATTACGATGAACCCTACTATAAAGCCACTCTAGCGCTTGAAGAGATCACGGGAATTAAGGTCTCTGCGCCGCTTCGAGAATTGGAATGGAAAAAGCATCTCCGTGAAGATCTGGGCCCTGCGCTGGATGCCTGTGAACGTTGGTGGCAAAGCCACCATCAGTCAGTAGATTGACAGGTACTCCGCATGCCGCTCACGGAGCTGCCTCACGTCCGTTAGCCGACGTCGTCCCATGGGACTAGCCAAGCCTGAGGCCCACTGACGGGCTCCTACCTGGGTTGATACCGTTGCCCGTACGGGGTTGCCAGCATGTGCATAATGCCAAGTTCGTACCTATACAGGATCACGACGGCGACAATCAGGCACAGGACACCAAAGGTAACCAGACTGATGACGATCCTTGAGGGAGGCGAAGGCAACATTAATGGTTCATTGCGCTCCTGTAAGTAATCAGAATAAATGTCGCAAGAAGAAAGGATATAGACGGGTCGGAGAAAGAGCTGAATGACACCGACAGCTATGACAATCGGTACGCCCGCCCAGAAATAAAAGGTATAGACGTGAGAGTATGCCGACCCCTTCGGGACCAAGTTATCGAAGACACAGAAGAAGATAATCGTTCCGATGTACGCCGCGATTCCCACGACCCAACAGATGGATGAATAGCCTACCCGCAATAGTGCTGTATCCGACAGCTTATGCCTGACGAGTGAAATCGATTGCTTGCCCGCTTCGATGAGCCCGCGGCCAGCTAACAATGCAGGCAGCATGCCGATCGTCCCAAGTTTCCACGCGTAGTACAAGGCCTCGCTCAGCACTTTTTCGGCTGGCGTTCGCCGATCGCGTTTTTTTGGCAATCGATCCAAGATCTGGTTGACTGTGATCCAGCCATCAATCCAGTGAAATATCCATAATGGCCTAACCTTTGGCAGGACAATCTGTAAACAGGCGGCAATCGTTGAGGGTCTCCCTTGACTCCGAAGGAAACGAACAGCACCCATACAAGCACTCAGGACACCAACCGGCAACGCGACGATGCCCACAATTACAAAGGACCAAAGCAGCAAGACGATATCCGCAATGGAGCCATGACGAGACGTTTCAGTGCTTCGCCAAACTTCCTCTGGTATCCAACCGAGCATTTGTACCCAGAGGTAGTACCCCAACCCGATCGCAACCCACTGAAGCAGTGCGAAGGTGATGAGCTCCTTCTCAGTAAAAATGAGCTTGATGGCTCGTCCGGCTCGAACAAAAAAGAACTTCAGAGCACTGCCGAACTTTGGCTTTTGCTCAGCAAGACCTGGGAGACGGTGGATTTCTTCTTTCACAAAATCAAGATCGCTCATTTCGTAATTGGCAGCATACCATACAAAAACCGGCTACGGATTTCTCCGTAACCGGTTTGTTTACTTGCGCTTATCGCGAAATTCAAAAAACGGGAGCGATAGGACGATCTCGGAACTCCTAAAGCGGGCCATCCGGCGTTCTCTGATGCTGTGGTGAAAACGTTCAAGGACTGGTGCAACTCGGCGGAGATGCAAACCTTGCACGAGCGCATCCGTTAGCCGGTCAATTGCTGGATGATTCTTTGGCTGTCTTCTCCAAACGCTCAGCCACCCAAAGTTTGATGACAGACTGCCTGGGCCCACCGAGCCGATGCGCTTGCTTGTCCAAAGAATGAATCATCCATACAGGAAAATCCACATTCACGCGCTTCTGATCCTGCCCGCGTCGTTTTGCCTCCGAAAGCTTCAGATGCCGGGTAATATCCTCTCCGCCGTCGAATTTCTTATCCAAATCTTTAGCTTTCATATATCGCTACCTCCTCCTGCCTAGAGCGCCTAACCGAGATAAGTCGTATACACCCGCTACGATAGGTAATGATCGCCGACCATGCTTTTCCTTCGATTCTTCCTATCACAAGAAATCGGGGCTCATCGCTGGTTCGCGCAGGAATCTCGATAAAATCCGGATCATCCCACAATGCCTGAGCTTCGACGAGGTCGATGCCGTGTTTGGCCTTGTTCGCGATGCTCTTATCCGTATCGAATTCAAACTCCATACCACAATTAATATACCATATCTATACCAATAATACCCTATATATACCCTAAAAAAGGAGCCAGCCGCAAATTATCGCAACTGGCTCCTGATAAATCACTTACATTTAGAAACGGGAGTGACGGGACTCGAACCCGCGGCCTAAGGATTGACAATCCTTCGCTCTAACCAACTGAGCTACACCCCCAAATGGGGAAAATTCGAAAGAACTAGATGCCGCCGACTTGCTTGGCGGCGATATCGCCGACGATCGGCAGCTTGTACCACTGGCCCTGGTAAGCCTTGACCATGCAGATGATCCAGAAAACCAGCGCCGCGAACTGCAGCAGCACACCGGCGATCCAGCCGACAATCGGAATAAAGGCCAGCACAAAACCGACTACAAAAAGCCCGGCGGAAAAACAGATCGCCTGCATGGCGTGGAACTTCACGAACTTGCTCTCTTTCTCGATTACGAAGAAAATAATGCCTGTCAGCAAGCCCAGCACGTAAGCGAACAGCGCGGCCAGGTTGGCGTCCATTCCCGTGGAGCTCTTGCCCACACCGGAAGTACCCGTTGAGCCTGCTTCCATAGCGCCTCCCCTTCTGTGGCCGAAAGAACTTTCCCCGACGAGCGCAATATTCTAGCTTGGCGCCTTGAACACGTCAACGACGGTGAAGAAGTGGGCGAAACAGGATTTGAACCTGTGACCCCGCGGATGTAAGCCGCGTGCTCTAACCAACTGAGCTATTCGCCCCTAATCCCCAGCCCTTCAATCCTTCAATCCAGCCCTTAATATTACACTGGAGACGGGTATCTGAAATCACAATTCGAAAGGTTCCTAGAGGAAGCGTGTCACGTTTCTGCTGGCCGGCTCGGCTAACCGCAAATTGCGTCCGGTGGAATTGAGACTGCGGGATGCCGCTAACCTCCGACCAAAAACTTCTCGCCTTTTCAGCATCTTGATGCGGGTGAATGTGCACAATTCCGCGAAACTTGGATTCCGGAACCTGACATATCTTTCTGAAGAACCGCATCATCAGGCGGATCATCGTCGGGTCTGCGTTGCTGAAGTTAACCTGAGTGTCTCCCGCTTTATAGCCTTCAGCCCAATACAGCCCAGCCCCCAGTATTTTGAGCGTGTCTTCCGAGCAGCTTTCTGCAATCTGGCTCTTGGCCGCAGTAGCTGCTTGCAGTCGGATTCTTGCCCAAACCTGCCTTGGGCTGTTGGGATGCTGCGCCGCCAAAGCTCGCCCTCTATCTTGATTCGACCGAAGCTTCTCGATTTGCTCGTCGGCAAGAGCGATATCTCTCACCCAGCGGCTTACAGAACCCTTGGCGCAGCCGGTTATGGCTGCAATCGAACGGACAGAATGACCCTGTCTTCTCAATTCCTTCGCCTGTTTCTGCTCTTGGGTTCGCATCAGTCTGTCTCTATGCGCCTGTCCATAGGGTTAGTGGTTCAATATTTGAACAAATTTATTCATTTGACCAACAAGTTAATGCCGGTAGACGAGCAGCAGATAAATATTGAGCGCAAGGATGGTGGCGAGCATGACGGGATACGAGACGATGCAGTACTCGCCCCAGCCAACGCGCTTGCGGGTGGCCTTCTCGTAAGTCGATACGGCAACAACATTTGCCGAAGCGCCGATCGGGGTGCCGTTGCCGCCGATGTCCGTGCCCAGCGCGGCCCCCCAGATCAGCGGCGGAAGCGGTATGCCCGCGCTCTCGCCCAGATGCTTCAAGAGCGGCGCCATGGTAGCGGCCATGGGCACGTTATCGACCAGCGATGAGGCGATGGCCGCGAACCAGAGGATGATCGAAACAATGATTCCGTAATGGCCTCCGGTTTCCTTGAGGATGCCGTCCGCGAAGAGCTTGAGCAAACCGACTTCTTCCATGGCGCCTACTATAAGGAAGAGGCAGGAAAAGAATAGGATCGTGTCCCAATCCACTTTCTTCACCACTTCGGGCATCTTACTCATCGGCCCGCCGAGGAACATGACCAAAGCCGCGCCGGTAATCGCGACCATGGCAACGGACATGTGCGTCACGCTGTGGCTGATGAGCATGATGACCACGTAAGCGAACCCGGCCAAGCCCACCCAAAAGAGCTGCTTGTCTTCAACGGCTTCTTCGGGATGCAGTTTCGCGAGCGCTTCCTTCAGAATGGACGGGTGCTTGTGCAGCTCTTTGCGGCGCTCGTAGATCTCTTTCTTATAGAAGAAGACAAAGAGCCCGGCGGTGATGACGAATCCGATCGCCGCGGCAGGACCGGTGTTGCGGACAAAATCCATGAACGTCATGTGAAAGTAGGTGCCGAGAATCACGTTCGGCGGGTCGCCGACCATGGTGGGTGCGCCGCCGATGTTCGCGGACGATACCTCGGCCAGGATCAGCGGCAGCGGACGGATGCCCACGAGCTTGCACACTTCCAGCGTCAGCGTGGCCATGAAGAGCATGACCGTGATGCTATCGACGAACGCGGACAAGAACGCGGCAATGAACGGAAAGAGGATGAAAAGCTTGAGCGGGTCGAGCTTCACCGCTTTGGCCGCGTGCAGCCCCAGCCAGCGGAAAAATCCGGACGTCTCCATGGTGGCGATGACGGTCATCATGCCGAACACGAAGATGAGCGTCTCCCAATTCTCGTAATGGAGCATTTGCTTAGGAGTCAGCACGAAAAGAGCGACGAGGAGCGCGCCGAGAATGGCCGCGAACGTACGGTGGACTTTGTTACTGATAATCAGGCCGTACGAGAGGACGAAGATGCCCAGCGCGATCCACTGGGTCTGGTTGAGATCAGGCATGGGCCAAGGCAGGCTTAGGCGACTCGACTTCCCTCACAGCGCTCACTAGCAAGGTGACGCGGTTATGCGCCACCTCCGCGATGCCTTCGCCTACGGCGAAGAAGCGCTCATGGCCGTCAGGACGCCGCCAGCGCAGAACGCCGGGCGACAAGGTGCTGACGAGCGGCGCGTGGTTGTGCAGCACGCCAAAGGAGCCAACCTTGCCGGGAACGCGCACGGAAAGGGCTGCGTCTTCAACGGCAAGCCCCTGCGTCGTGAGCACGCGAACAGCGATGTGTTTGGCCATGAATGCTTATTATAGCCCGCCGCTTACTTGGCGGCTGTGGCCTTAGACTTTTCGTGCGCCTCGATGACCTCGTCCACAGTTCCTTTCATGTAGAACATTTGTTCCGGGATCTCATCGAGCTTTCCTTCCACGATCATCTTGAAGCCCTTGACCGAGTCTTCCCGCTTCACATAGCGGCCGGCCTGGCCCGTGATCTACTCGGCCACGAAGAACGGGTGCGACAGGAAGCGCTGGATCTTGCGCGCGCGGAACACGACGGTCTT
>OBEQ012255822.1_pt1 | contig 10898 bp, 6 predicted proteins | sample 1670901 | NCBI WGS metagenome assembly OBEQ01 (sample SAMEA104232315, study PRJEB22302) | groundwater metagenome | biome: forest; feature: aquifer; material: groundwater | place: USA | collected 2011-08-07 | depth 5.4 m | reverse complement strand
GCCTTCTTCCATTTCTTTGTAAAGGCGAAGTGCTTCGCGTTTGTATTCGACAAGCGGGTCGCGCTGGCCGTATGCACGGAGATTCACCGAGGAGCGTGCGTAGTCCATCAGCTCAAGGTGGTCTACCCAGAACATGTCGTTCGTCTGGAGCGCGAGGCGGCGTACGACCTGGTAGAATTGCTCCTCTCCGATCGCCGCGGCCTTCTCCCCAGCGGCTTTTTCGGCCGCCTCACCAAGCTCACCCCCCCTAAGCCCGTCAAACGGGCCGGACGAACCGGCTCCGCCGGTTTTAGCCTCCTCGACCAGTCCCGAGAAGTAGTCCTTGATGTCGTCGGTTGTACCGAGGAGAAGCTTGCGCCGCCTCTCATACATCGTGCGACGATGGTGATTGATAACGTTGTCGTATTGAAGAACATGCTTGCGCGCGTCGAAGTGGAAACCTTCGATCTTCGTCTGCGCGGACTCGAGCGCCTTTGTGATCATCCGGTTCTCGATCGGCTCGTCCTCGGGAATACCAAAGCGCCCCATCATGGACTTGATGGCGTCGGAGGCGAAAACACGCATCAGGGAGTCCTCCAGTGATACATAGAACTGCGTCGCACCGGGATCACCCTGACGACCCGAACGGCCGCGAAGCTGGTTGTCGATACGTCGTGCCTCATGACGCTCGGTACCGATGACATGGAGCCCGCCGACCGCTTTGACCGCCGCGTATTCTTCCGGGGTTGCCGGGTTACCGCCGAGCTTGATGTCGACACCGCGGCCCGCCATGTTCGTCGCAATAACGACGGAGCCTTTCCGTCCCGCTTGGGCGATGATCTCGCCTTCGCGCTCATGGTTCTTCGCATTCAAAACCTCATGCGGGATCCCCTCGCGCTGAAGGAATGCCGACAAAAGTTCGTTCTTCTCAATTGATACCGTACCGATCAAGACAGGTTGACCCTTGTCATGATAGTCCCGCACCGTACGTGCAAGTGCTGTAAACTTCCCCTCCTCGGTCTGGAAGATCTGATCGTCGTTGTCCTTACGAGCGGACGGGCGATTCGGCGGGATGGCTGTGACGACAAGTCCGTAGATGCGGTCAAATTCCTCGGCGGATGTGGCCGCTGTTCCTGTCATGCCGGAGAGCTTGCCGTAGAGTTTGAAGTAATTCTGGAACGTGATGGACGCCATCGTGCGCGATTCTTCCTGGATCTTCGTCCCCTCTTTCGCTTCGATCGCCTGATGGAGGCCTTCGGACCAACGGCGTCCAGGCTGAAGTCGCCCCGTGAATTCGTCCACGATAACGACCTGTCCCTCGCGCACCACATATTCACGGTCGCGTTGGTAGAGCGCCTTGGCGCGCACAGCGGTTTCGAGGTGATGCACGTATTTCATCCCCTTCTCGGTATAGATATTCTCGACACCAAGCGCCTTTTCGGCACGATTTATTCCATCGTCCGTGATCTGGATCGCTTTCAATTTCTCGTCGATCGTATAGTCCTTCCCCTCTTCCATGGCGCGCGCGATGGCCGCAAAGGTGTCGTAGAGCTTCTCCGCATCGGCGCTCGGTGCGGAGATAATGAGCGGCGTACGCGCTTCATCGATCAAGATCGAATCGATCTCGTCAACGATCGCGAAAGCGTGTTCGCGCTGACGCAAATCCTTCGCGTCATAAGAGATATTGTCACGAAGGTAATCGAAACCGTATTCATTGTTTGTACCGTATGTGATATCCGCGCGATACGCGTCGGGACGATTACACGGACGGAGAAATTCATAAAAGACCCGAAAGGAGCCGGTTTGATCGCGCATTGCATCAAGCTCTTGATGCGCCGCATCATATAAATATGACGCATCGCCGTTCACAACACCGATCGTGAGACCGAGAAAAGCATAGACTTGTCCCATCCACACCGCATCGCGCCGGGAAAGATAATCGTTGACGGTCACAACATGTACACCTTTTCCGGTGAGCGCATTGAGGTAGGTCGGCAATGTTGCGACGAGGGTCTTTCCTTCACCGGTACGCATTTCGGCGATCCCGCCTTGATGCATGACAATACCACCCAAGATCTGCACATCGAAGTGACGTTCATTGCGCGTCCGCTTCGCCGCCTCACGCACGGTCGCAAATGCTTCGGGGAGGATATCATCGAGTGTTTCCCCCTCTCCAAGTCTCTTTTTGAATTCGTCGGTTTTTTCCCGTAGCTCCTCGTCCGACAGAGCTGAAATATCGGGCTCAAAACCCCTCACCCGATCCACGATCGGCTGTAATTCGGCTATTTTACGGGCATTCGGATCCCCGAATAGTGTCTTCAGTAACTCCATATAGTTAGGTAGTCAGGCCATAATAGCCTAAACCGCCCCAATTACCAACCATCCAGCTTGCCCGAGGTTAAACCTTGAGAATTGGATTTAAGGTTTAACCTCGGGCAAGCTGGATGGTGCGAAAAATCATCCCACAAAATGAAAACTCCCCGAGGGGAGTTTTCATTTTGTGGAAGAACCAGAGGAAGATTTAGATCTTCTTCTTCTTTGCGGTCTTCTTTGCCGCCTTCTTCGCCTTCTTCTTTGCTGCCATGTTGGTGGAAGTTATGGGCTAGTAAATGCTGCTTCGACCTAAAGCATGCGCATGTTTGATCGAAGTGTTCGAAACTTTCAATATCAAATTATGAATGAATGAACACCTCTCCACATATTATCCCTTGCATATGAAACACACTCAATACACAAACAAAGAAAAGTGTGGATAACTCCTAAAACGTAAATTTAAAATTTAGAGACAAAAATAAAAAATAAAATTCATTTTTCACTAACTTTCATGTAAGTGTCACTACTTCCGGTTCGAGCATGATGCCTGTCTTGTCATGAACGTGCTCGGCGACCATTGCCGCAAAAGCATTTATCTCGAGTGAGCTCGCGCCGCCACGATTCACAAGAACGAGTGCCTGCGCTTGCCACGTTTCTACGTCTCCCTCGCGCACTCCGCGCAACTGAGCCACCTTGTCGATGAGGAATGCGGCGGAAAGCTTTACACGACCGTCCTTTTCGGGAAACTGCGGCATGCCAGGGAACCTGACCAACAGATCGGCGGCCTTATCCTCCGGCACAATGGGGTTCTTAAAGAACGATCCCGCTGTGCCAAAAGATTCAAGCGGGGGAAATTTCCGTGACCGAATGACGATGACCGCCCGACGTACTTCTTCGGGGGTTTCCGGGGTCTTGTCCCCAAAGTGGAGTGCGAGATCTTTGTATCCGATCGTCGCCCCACCGCCAAGCGGAATACGGAATGTCACGCGCAAGACAACAAGATCGTTGCCCTCCTCGTGCTTGAATATACTGTCACGGTAGCCGAAACGGAGCTCATCATGAAGAAGGTGGCGTATTCTTCCTGTTTCGAGATCGACGACCTCCACGCTGTCGATAAAGTTCCCCGCCTCAACTCCATAGGCACCCACATTTTGGACAGGGGCGGCACCCACAGAGCCCGGGATTCCGGATAAGTTCTCGAGACCCCAATAACCGCGAAGGGCGGTTTCGGCGACCACCCCGTCAAAGGAAAGTCCGGCATCGGCGATGACAAAAACGGCGTCGCTTTTTTCTTCAAAGTGAATCCGGTCACCTTCCATACGGAGTATGACCCTTTTAATGACGCCATCTTTGGGCAAGGTGTTTGATCCGCCCCCAAGGATTCCAATAGGTAGACCTTTTTCGTCGGCAAATTTTTTCGCGCGCACAACATCCTCATCGGTGCGAATACCGATAAGATAACGCGCCACACCCCCGGTCCGAAAAGCGACCAAGGATGCCAAGGGTACATTTTCTCGGATTTCCATCATGACATCATACCAAATGCTTTGCGCCCTCCCCCGGAAGGAGGGGGGGTTGGGTGGGGGTATGAGTATTTTTCGCGTTAATTTTCATACCCTCACCCCAGCCCTCTCCCTGAGGGAGAGGGAGCCATGCAAAAAGATACTGCGAAAAAGACCCATCGTGCTATTTCATTCCTTATTTAAGTCCTTTAAGGTAGGCCTCACCCTGGTCTTTCAGACTCGGATCCACCGCGATCCCCTTCTGTACCGCCTCCTTCGCCTTAGCATCCTGCTTCAGTTCCGCGTATGCGCCGCCGAGAGAGAAGTAGTCACGACCCGTTGCCTCTCCGCGGGCGATCTTCTCGTTTATGAGCATAATGACCTTATCGAAATGTTTGCTCACCCCGTAGGCGTTGATGATCCGCGAATCGAACTCGGTCGGTGTTCCCTTAAGGGGTGCGAGAACATTTTCCGCCTCATCGATCCGTCCTTCGTAAATGAGGACGATACCGTAGAAAATGCGGCCATCCTGGTATGCCTTTAGCTCATAGGCCTTCTTGAAAGCGGCTTCGGCTTCCGGAATGTGTCCTGTCGTCAGATACATTGCACCCATCTCAAGGAGAAGCGCCTGGCGATTCGGCGACAGCTCAAGGCCTCTTTTATACTGCGCCTCCGCTTCGGCATATCGACCGAAACGTGAATAGAGCGAGGCGAGGAAAGACACATAGCGCAGGTTCTCCGGATCATGAGCGACCTCATCTTTGAGGTTCGCCTCAGCGAGAGCGAACACTTGATCCTTAAGCTTCTGATCGACACGCGGATCCATCGCCTGAAAAGCGAGGTTGCCGAGTTGTTCGCGCGCTTCGGAACGACCAAAGAGGGGCTTTGCTATGACGGCTTCTAGGGCGATGACCGGCTGATTATTCGGACCCGCAGAAATAGGCTTTTGAAGAGCGGCGATGAGTTCGCGGTTCGCGTCGATATTCCTGAAGTTCACGTAGTACAGGAGTGATCCCACAAGGACGATGGCGACAACGCAGGCAATCGCGAGATCCTGCGACTCCCACTCCTCTTTCTTGTGCTTCTTCTTTCCTTTTTCTTTCGGATCATTTGCATGGTGATCACCCGCCTCCCCATGATCCTCCACAGCAAGGGAATGGAGGTATGCGAGGACTCCGAAGAAGAGAAGGTAGCTCGTCAGGTTGTCGAAGACGAAGACATTGTGCAAGAAGTATCCTGCGAGCATGCCGGTGAGGATCGCACGCTCAACGACCGAAAGTCGTCGCTTGCCGACAGTCCAGATCGTCCAGATCGCGGAGCCAAAAAGCGCGAGGTAGGAGAGAAGCCCGAGCGCGCCACCCGCAATGAGCCAGTCGAAGAACACGTCGTGCGAGCGATCGAACCACGGCTCCTGCGACCACATCTTCGGGTCGTAGTACTTCGAGAAGACGTAGATGAAGTTGTCCTGTCCCCAACCGAGAATGGGGCGCTCTTTGAAACCTTCCCAGGACATGCCCCAGATCGTGAAGCGTGACGATGTGGTGAGATCGGTGAGGGAGATCGTTGCCATACGCTGGAGGGTATAACTCTTGGCGACCAGAGGCTTATAGAGAGAGTCGTGCCAGAGCGCAAAAGACCCCACGAGGAGAACGAGCGCCGCGATACTCCCCCACGCGACACGGCGCAATTTGATGTGCTCCTTTTCTCCGAAGATCGCGACAAGAAAGAATGCGAGGGCCGCGCCCCCAATGAGACCGAGGATCGCACCACGCGTCTGCGTGTAATACAGGACAACGAGATTCGCCGCCGCGATCACAAGATAGATCCAGCGATACGGATTCTTTTCCCTCTCGCGCACCCACAGGAAAAAGGCAAGCGCCAAGTGAAAGAGGGCATAGATCGCAAGATAGGTCGCATTACCAAGAGACGCGTCGATACGAAAATCCGACTGGTGGATCTCCGCCTTGCCGAGGACCTGAGCGATTCCGTGAATAGCCACAAGGGTCGACCCCGCGAGTGAAGTGCGCAGGAACCAGTTCCACAGTCGCTCCGTCTCAAGTACGGTACCTGCGATGATGAAGTAGAGGAAAAGGTGCGCATGTGTCACAAGCCCTTCCATGCGCTCATAGTTGGACCAGAAACTGCGATACGGGTTTACCCCCATGAAATCCGCAAGTGCGATGATCCCGAGGAATACGCCGGCCGACATGAGGATAACCGATTTTCTTGGGCGATACTGCGCATCAATGGTCGCGAGGAGGATCCACGCCCCGAGGGCGATCTCTACAAGAATACGAAAAACGAAGTTCTTCCCCGTAATGAACGGGAAGAACATAGTCTCAGAAACAATAAGAGCCAAAAAAGGAGTAAGGAAAACACACGCCAAAATGACGAAACGGAGGGTGTCGCGTAATTGCATGGTGCTTACTATAGCGGGGTTTTAGGCGCTCTGCAAACTATGGTGGCATCGAAAGGCGAGGCCTCCGCGCCGCGCGGAGGCCTCGCCTTTGCTCTTGAACCAAGCGCGCTAAGTTCGCTCTTTGTAATACGCGAAGGTCTCCTTTAGTCCCTCATCGAGCGGCTTTTTGGGCGTCCAACCGAGTTCATTCTGTGCCTTAGATGAATCGAGGGAATAACGGAGGTCATGCCCCAGACGATCTGTCACGTGCTCAATCATGTCCTCACCCTTCCCGGCGAGTGCAAGAAGCTTTTGTGTAATGGCGATATTCGTGAGCTCCTGTCCGCCGCCCAGGTTATAGATCTCCCCTGCTTTTCCGTCGTGGAACACACGGTCGACGCCCTCCACATGATCCCCTACCCAGATCCAGTCGCGGACATTCATTCCCGCCCCGTAGACGGGCACTTTTTCTCCACTCAGCAGTTTCGTGATGAAAAGAGGTATCAACTTTTCCTTGTGCTGGTGTGGACCGTAGTTGTTCGATGCGCGGGTGACAATGGTATCGAGTCCAAATGTGCGGTGATATGCGCGTACGAGCATCTCCGCCGCCGCCTTGGATGCACTGTAGGGACTATTAGGGAGAAGAACATCATCTTCCACAGAAGGACGGTCATCAAGCGCGAGCGTACCATAGACTTCGTCGGTTGAGATCTGGTGGAAGCGCTTTACCTTACTCTTGTGAGCAAGATCAAGCAGTACCTGTGTCCCGAGCACATTCGTTTCGACGAAAACATTCGGGCCGGCGATAGAGTTATCGACATGACTCTCTGCGGCAAAATTGATAATGTGCGTGGGAGCAAATTCGGCGAAGACCTTGCCCATCTCCTCCTGATCGCGAATATCGGCCTTAACAAATACGTAATTGGAATGATCACCGACCCCAATATTCCCCACATCCGCCGCATAGGTTAAAAGGTCGACATTAACGAAGCGGTAATTCGGATAGCGCGGGACAACAGTATTGAGATAATTACTCCCGATAAACCCGGCACCGCCTGTTACTAAAATTGTTTTGTCGTAGGTCATCCTTGTTTCTTTTCTTTCATATACTGGGAAGCTGCGAGCAACGAATCGAAAGTCCCGATATCAAACCATGCACCCTTCACGTGTGCCGCCTCAAGCGTTCCCTCCTCAACATAACGATTGTTCACCCACGTGATCTCATATTCGCCGCGGTCAGATTTTTCCTGTCCGACCATCTTGTCGAATACGCTGTTGTCATAAATGTAAACGCCCGTCACCGCAAAATTCGTCTTCGGCACTTTCGGCTTCTCAATGATCTCGACCACGCGACCGTTCGCATCGAGTGTGGCGACACCAAAGCGCTCCGGGTCATGCACGCCCTTCAAGAAGATCTTCGCGCCTCCCGTGAAGCGCGCAACATCGTCTGCGATGTCGTCCTCGATGATATTATCCCCGAGATGGAGAACAACACTGTCGCCTCCCACGAAATCGTGCGCAATGCAAAGTCCCTGTGCGATCCCTGCCGGCTCATTCTGGATACCATAGACGATCTGCACCTGGTGACCGGTCTTCTTTGACGTCCAATCCTGACCGGAACCGAGCACGGACACAAAGTCGTCGAGATACTGCGGCGAGAGGATAACCATAATCTTGTCGATCCCTGCGTTCACCAACTTCTCCACTGCATGAAAAATGACCGGCTTGTCGTAAAGCGGAAGAAGATGCTTATTGGTGATCTTGGTGAGCGGGTGGAGACGAGTGCCGTTGCCTCCTGCAAGTATGACGCCTTTCATGGTGATTATTTAGATTGTGCGCAAGGCGTCTTTTTATGTCGATTCAAACAACGGACTAAGGTTCGACCTTAAGAATTTGCATTCAAGGTCGAACGTTACACGTTCAGTACACTTGTCGGACTTTTTCGTCCTCGCAAAGCCGAAGACAAAAAGTTCTCGACAAGTCTTGCGGAGTGGCCCCCGCAAAGCCGGGTTCCCAATAGCCACCCCGCAACCTTGAAGAAGTTGTCCGTTGTTTGAATCGACCATACGTCCAAAATCCATCCTCGCGCCTATTTGCAAATGTTCCTTTGTATACTATGTGAAAACCTCATTTCAGACAAAAAGTTTCAGGAATTTCCTCCCTTTTCCTTTTCCACGTAGCGCCGTATCACCCGGTCAAGCGACTCTTTGGTGTTGGGAAGCTCCAAATCGAGTTCCGCGAGCTTTCGCGTATTCAAGATCGTATTGGACCGCGGGGCTTTGACGTCGAGCGCACTTGCCTCGATATATTCTTTACCAAGATCGATACCCGCATATTTCTCATAGAGTTCCAGGACGTCCCGGTGCGTCACGGGATCGGGATTCACCATATTAAAGACTCCGGTGTGCGCACCGCGGATCAGTCCCGATAGTGCGGGGAGCATATCCTCAATGACCGTCACGGAATTCGGTATGAGAATGATCTTTTTATAACCAAGAAGCTTGTTCACCAGATTCCGCTTGCTCGGCACCTCCGAGATGGGCATGCGCGGACGAATGACGAGCACGTTATCGTATGCGGCCAGTGCGCGCTCGGCCTCGGCCTTCGTGTGGGAATAGTAGGACCCCTCAAAGGTCGGTCGGTCATCTTCGGAAAACCCTCTTCCGTCATTGTCGCCCTGATAGACACAACCGCTCGAGAAGTGCACGAGACGCGCACCCTCTCCTTCAGCGTAAGCCGCGAGCAACTTCGGCACTTCGACGTTCGCGAACCACGTCTCTTCTTTATTATCTTCGCACCAATCAACATTCGGACGACCGGTCTTCCCGATCATGTTAACGATAACGTCGGGCGCGACAGGAAGGCTCGCCGCAATATCTTCCGGGCGTTCGATACGCGCGGAAATAAGCTCAGCCCCTAAATACTCCGCAATGCGGGTACCGAGAAATCCATTACCAAAGACGACGATCTTCATAAGGGGATATTAAACGATAACTCCACACTAGTCGACCAAGTGACAAGTCACCCGGCTCTATTTTTGATGCCGAGCAATAGCCTAAGGGTTGCCCTTGAGAATTGGCATTTAAGGGCAACCCTTGAAGAAGTTGGCTATTGCATATTCATGGCACAGAGAGGCTGAATTTCGCCGTTTTCGTAGGCCCTACTCCATGTCCCCATCAGCGGCGGTCTTGGAAGTCTGCACGTATAAGTGCACCTCCAGAAAGAATTTAATGATATCTTCCACTTTCATATACCCCTTCCAGTCGATGACATCCTCAACGCCAAGCTCCTTGGCTAGGGCACGCAACTTTTCTTCTTCTGGTTTGGGACCTCCGACGATGTGACAGAGGAATTCCTTGTCCGTTTTCTTTTTGAGAATGGCGAGCGCACGAAGGAGGTCATCGAATCCTTTTTTTTCAACAAACCGTCCGACGGACATGAGGTGCACGACACCATCGTCCGGCCACGCGCGTTTTGCGAATGGATAAGACGGGACGTCGATCGACACCGGCAGTGATTCCACCTTTGCGGACGGAAACCCGAGCGGAAGGATCCGTTCTTTCATGTTGTTCGACATCGTAAAGAAAAAAGCAGACTCCTTAATGAGGCGGTCATAGTAATGTGGTCCCTTCTCTTTGATCGCGCGTGACACATCGTACCCGTAAAAGGTCGTCACGATGGGTTGTGTGAGTCCGAGCATATCTTTTATGCGGAGATACTTGTTGGCGATAGTGCCGAAGTGACAGTGAATAATATCCGCGTCGAGACCAAGGAAGGGCTCCGCCCAATAGAGATTTTTGAGCGAATATGCCTCGCCTCCATATTCGGCCACATTGAAGATGCGAAAGAGTGCCCCAGGTGCTGTCACAAAAACACGCGCGATCTTGGGCACCGCACAAATGAGACGCACAAAAATATTCCTTGGCATTTCCAAGACACGCACCCGCCCCTCCATCTTGTGCGCATAGTACCGATCGGAAATATTCTCCGCACTCCCCTTGTGGAATGAATAGACCGTGACATCAATATTGCGATCGAGAAGGTCCGCCACCTGATTGATGATGAATGTTTCCGAGACCGCAGGAAATGCGCCGATGACAAAGGCGACCCTTATTCCCGTACTGAACTTTTTGTCGTAGGAACTACGCAAACGGCGAATTTCATTGTTGCGGGGCCCCGCGCCATCCGTCACCGTATGATTACCTACGCCTCCGGACGATCGCATCCCCGCGCCGCGAACTTCATCCGCTTGCGTTAGTCCTACATAGCAAGAGATCTGCTTCTCGATGAGTGCTGTCTGGTCATAGTGCGCGAGTGCATGCGCACGCGCCGCATCACTCATGTCGCCCCAACGATCAGGCTGATCAATATACTTTGCGATCGCATCCGCGATCGACTCGGGATTCGCCTCCTCACCCAGATAGCCGTTCTTCTCGTCAATCACCTGCTCGGGAAACCCGCTGTGTCGTGTTGCAACAACAGGAAGTCCGGTGGCCAGGGCTTGAGAAATGACGGTATTCATATAGGACTTACGGAAACAGCGACCTTCGCGTTTTTCTCCCGAACGCCTTGGGAAGTAGACCTGCGCGTACGGCTCCCGTACCGGGACTGTACACCTTTTGGATTTTTCAGAAAAAATCTCAAAAGGTCTTGCGCTCCGGCCCCATCAGAATGGGTTCCCAATAGCCGGAGCTCACGCCTCGATC
>OBEQ012610852.1_pt1 | contig 10899 bp, 13 predicted proteins | sample 1670901 | NCBI WGS metagenome assembly OBEQ01 (sample SAMEA104232315, study PRJEB22302) | groundwater metagenome | biome: forest; feature: aquifer; material: groundwater | place: USA | collected 2011-08-07 | depth 5.4 m | reverse complement strand
ACTTTCAATAAGGAAGAATTTTCAGTTAATGAATTTATGAAAAGCGTTGTTGAAATTACTTCTCCTATGATGAAAGAGAAAAAGATTGAATTTGTACATGCAACCAAAGAAAAGTCTACTCTAAAGAGTGATAAAAACAGACTAAAGCAAGTTTTTGATAACTTGATACAAAATGCGGTAGACTTTGTACCACAACAAGGTGGTAAAATCGAGATTGGTGCCAGAAAAGAGGATGATAGTACTCTCTTTTATGTTAAGGATAATGGTGTAGGAATCTCAGAAAAAAGGAAGGACTCTGTTTTTAAGAAATTCTACCAAGTTAATCTATCCTTAAAAAGAAGATATGGTGGAAGTGGGTTTGGATTAGTAATCTGTAGGTTAATAATTGAAAACTTACAAGGCAAGATCTGGTTTGAAAGCAAAGAAGGAGAAGGAACCACATTTTATTTCACTATTCCTCTTTCTACATAAAATAGAAATTTAATACTGCAAAAAATATACAGGATTATAACTTCCTTAAATAAAATAATGAATTTATTATTAAAAACTACAGAAGCTCCGAGCGGGATTCGATCCCGCGACCTTTACCTTACCAATCAAGAAAGTAGAATACAATGATAGCTTTTGGTTGCAATACAAGTCCTATCTGCTAAGTAATTTCAGTAAGAGTACAATGTACAGGTCACTTTGTTACGCTAAGAAGTTTGCATACGTATTAGATGATGGTGATGCCCAAGCAGTTCTATCTCTGTCAACACAGAAACGGTTAATGGTAATGGAGTCACTAGCTGCACTTTCAAAGTATCTTGGTTGTTATGATAAATGGAAACTTATTCGAGAACGTTATCAGCTAAAGTGGTCTACGTATGACAGCTTACATGTCTTTAATGCAATGATTAACGGCAACCAAACTTATTCGATTATGGTAAAGTGGTTAAAGGATACATGCTCGAAACTGCCTAAAGCTTTTGGTAATATTCTGATTTACAATACATTGACTGGACTAAGACCTACTGAAGCATGTGAAAGTATACGCCTCATTCATGAAAACTTGGATGATTATCTCAAGACTGATACGATGATTCTTGAACATTACAAGTATCCTTCGTTATTTATCAGGAGGACTAAACAGTCTTACATAAGCGTACTTACAGATGAAATCTTACAAATTGCAAAATCTAGCTCTGCATCTAGCTATAATGCTATCAGAATGGCAGTTAGAAAAATGAATTTACCCATGAATATGTCGTATTGTAGGAAGATCTTCGCCACCTATCTTCGTAACAGTGGAATCTCTTCAGAGTATATTGATATGCTTCAGGGACGAGTGCCAAAATCTGTATTTGCAAGGCATTATTTTAGACCTGACTTTGACTATAATAAAATACGTAAAGTTATCGATAAGCTATTACACCAAATCATGTCCAGCAGATAGTACTTGAATTTTGATCGTATAATTGTGTAAAGCGTATTAATTTTGATCGTCAACAAAATGGGAATTTTACCACCTTCACACACAAAACCACTGGCATGGTAGCAAGTACTGTACCCATATTAGTAAAATTCGTGAATGAACGATTGATCCCATAATTGTAAAACAGTCATTCGATTGATCCACTAAAATAACAAGAATGTGAGCACGTTGCCATACAATCTGTTGATATGGCCTTAAACCCCTGTGTCATATCAGTAAAATCGATTCGATCCTTTAATTAGTAAAACGTCAGGAACACCGATCCTAAGGGTATAAAGTATGTAAGCACGTCGCCACACCGTTTATGCAATATATCAGTGAATACTGTAACGCTTGAATGTTTAGAATCTTCGAACCATTAATTAGTAAAACTCACGAATCTTCGAACCAAAGGTAATAGAGAATGAATCAATATGCCACACAATTTTTGTCAGCCTGTAATGAGTAATGTAACGCAGATTAATAGAACTGACCACTCAACTCTTTATTATTAGTACTAGATCATCAGTACTAACTAGTACTAGTACTATGTAAATTGGTAGATAAACGTTATGAGAACTACAGATTAGTAAAATTGCAGATTAATAATTTGATGATAATGTTTATCAATAAGAAATAGAAATGAAAAGACCCAATTGACAACAATAGATGAGAAAATTGCAGAATGGATGACTACAGAGCCCAGAATGACAAAATACTTGGGGGCTCCTCCAATGCTGAAAAGAATGATCTATCTAAAATTCTGTGTTGCAAAAAAAATATCAGAATGTATAGAAGGTCAAAATGCAGATTTAGAACTTTTTATTTTCGAAGAAAAACCTCGTAAACCGATATTGTTGTGCAATAGTTGTAAACGAAAAGTATGCCAAGATTCCTGCGGTAAAGAAGAATACACTGAACATATTCAAAGAGGATATCTTGCCATGGATGAAGATGGGGAGAAAATCATGATTGATATTTCTCCGTTCTACAAAGGAAGTATCAAAGAATTGAATGACGAAGAGGCATACAGAGTAAAGGGGAAGATAAGAGAATACAAGGGTAAACTCTACATGACTGCTGATGAAGTTCTTATTGGAAATTCTGAACACTTTTTGGTAACGCATTAGAGGAAACGCCCACACTACAAAATGAAATGTTTTTAGTGAATTAGGTCAGTACCCATAAGTAAAGTTTGGATGAAGATCCGGTACCAAAATTAAACAACTCCAAGCGAATCAAAACAACCAACTTTTAAAACATTAGGTGTATCCGATCAGAAAAAAATTCCGCATTAAGAGGATTATTAATACATTTTAGGAATAAAAAATTCAATTTTTCTAACTGTATAGTTGAAATTTATTATAAAGCGATCAAATTTAGATCAAATGATCAGACAGATGAGATCAAATAATTGATCGAAATAGATCTAATACTTAGTAAATCTCATAATTCACCTAAATGTTGAACGCAACAATAGCTCACCGTAAACTAAGTGACTCATTTGCGCGTCCTTGGTTAATAGAATGTGATGACAACAACAAGTATGCTGTAAAATTTGCTAACGAAAAAAATGACAATTCTATTATCAATGAATTCGTTTGTGCACATCTTCTAAAGAAACTAGATTTGCCAATAGCATCTCCAGAACTAATACAAATATCACAAGAATTAATAGAAAAGACTCAAGACCTGAGGGAACGAAACATTAAACCGGGAATTCATTTTGGTCTTGCATATGTTGATGGGTCACTTAACTTGAGTGACCAGAGCATACAGAAAATACCAATAGAAAAAATTCAAAATGCCAGTCAAGTTCCTGGAATGATCGCATTTGACATTTTTGTTTGTAACATAGATAGAAGTACCAATAATAGTCTTATTACACCTATTGATGATACTAAAGACAAGTATCGATATGTGACGATTGATCATGGGCATTGTTTTGGAGGCCCATCTTGGAATGAACCAAGTATAAGGAATTTGCCATTACAATTAGGAGCAATTCCATGGAAAAAAGATCTGATAAGGAGTGTTGCCGATATTACACCATACATTAACAAGCTAGAAGGTTTAAGCAAAACCGATTTTCAACATGTAGTCGATGGAATACCACCTGAATGGAACAAGAAGGAAAACGAAATCACTGCTTTAGTCGACGTTCTCGAAAAAAGGAATGAAACTTCGATATTAAACTTACTCAAGGATAATAAGGTACAATTCCCTAATTGGAGTAGGAATGACTAGCTACAACTTCATAATTGCAAAATTTGTGCCTGACATAGTCAAAAATGAACCGGTGAATATAGGAATAATAATTCATTCTCCAGAAGAGAAGACTTCGTATGGAAGGTTCATAGAAAATTTTCGACCCTTGAGCGGAAAATATCATAATTTCAATGTTTCTCTACTGAAGGATGTTCTTGAAGGATTTCGTGGAAAATACAAGGTTGACTCCTTGAATTATTTAGAGGAACTAACAAATAATTTCAGTTATCATCTGGTATTTACACAACCTAGTGGAATAATAGCTGGAACTCCTGAACAAGCATTAAACAAACTGTATGAGGAATACATTAGCATAGAAGTCAAGAAGATCATGCACAAAGCATTGACACGCTTCCAGTTACGATCTTGGGTTAAAACTAAAATTATAGAAACAGAAATGACACGATGGTTAGCGAAAAATAAAGAGGTTGAGGGTAAAATAGGAAAACCACATTTTGACTTTGTCTTTAGGAATGGGAAACCGGAAGCAGTTATGCATGCTATTTCATTTGGTGTAAAACAAGAGAATGCTCTGAAAGAGGCAAAAGCATTGGCTCTTAGTGTAGAAGATGTTCTGAAAGTACACAAAGACTTGGACTGTGCTGCCATTCTACACGCCCCCCCAGAAGAAACTGAAGAGTTTGGAATTGCAAAGGAACATCTCAGGGATAAAGGTTGTTCTGTCAAGATTCAAGAAAAGGAACTTGAACCATTCTTAAGACAAGTCAAGAAGAAATTACAAAATTAATACAATTCTAGCTAGAGCAAGTCATAACAGAAACGTCCACGCTACAAAAATAAGTGCGTACAGCGGACTAGGTTCGTATATCCACTGGCATAGTTTGAAGAAAGTCCGGTAACAAATATGAAAGGTTAATCATTGAGATAATTCACTTTTAAACTATGAAAATACTAGTTGATGAAATGTATGATGGATTAGATGAAAAATTAAACGAATTAAAGGCAGGTTACGAAGCCTATAGTGTTAAGAAACTTATTGAAAAAGACAAGAAACCATTACGTAGCGATTATTCTGTTATAACATATGTCAAAGAGAATGGCATGATATTGGTTACTGAAGATAAAGAAAACGAGAAAGGATGTAAAGAAAACAACATTCCATGTGTATGTCTTAACAAAGAGCAGGTTTTCAAGACTATTGTAGAGTGCTTAAAGGAATTCAAAACTTGATCCCTGTATAATAAAGAGAAAAACAATACTCACAAAAAAAGCTCATCTTTTTAATATCGGTTAGTAAAGAGAATACGGAATGTCATCAAAACAAGGTGATTCATTTGAAGTACGAATCGCAGACCTGTTAAACATTGGAGGTTTTCAGATAAAGGAATTACAACATAGAGTAATTTATGATGATCAAAATATTGGTGATCTCGATGTTGTAGCAGAAGATCCTAAAACTCATGCAATAATTGGAGTATCTTGTAAAGAATGGCTCAGCGGCCCTCCTGGTTCTGAACAATTTAGTCATTTTATAGAAATGTTAGAATATGAAAATTTAAAGTATGGAATATTTGCATCTGCTACTTCAATACCTGAAACAATATTTGCAAGAGTTTCATTTGTCAAAGAAAAAAAAGGAATAAACATTATACTGTTAGATTATGACAAAATAATACAGTTAGAAGGATGGGCTCATGCAAAACAAGAGTGGCAGATTGAAGCAGATTTGCGCAATGGTTTTGGTTTAGAAACAAGTAAATCTGCTACACTAGGAGACATGAAACAAGCCCAACGAACAAATTTTAGAGGACGTATTATTGAATGTGATGACTTACTAATTCCAGTTAATTATAACAATGAGCCACCAGATTATTTAATTAATCGTAATTTCACAGCAAGCCAATCTGTTCTAACATTAAAACCATTTCTTGTAACTGAATATAGTTTACATGTAGAAGCTAGAGAACCAAGAACTCACGTCTTGTTAGAAGAACGTAATGTATCAGATATTGCGGTAGTTGATGCGTTTTCAGGTGAGCAAGCTAGTGAAAGTAGTCTTATTTTTGATCATCTAGAAAAATATCATAATCAGGCTGAATCACAGCAAAAAATTCAAGAAACAAATTTCACAATTGAAAAAGGAGAACCAAGGATCAATACCAGTGAAATTATTAAAATCATGAGAGATAAAATTGTTGCAAGTAATGAAATCAGAAAGAGCTATATCGATGCAAATCAACAAAGTAGGCAAATCATTGTTAGACCTCAACCAAGTGATATAAGAATACCAAGAACAGATATCGTATATGTTCCTATTTGGTCTGTAACTTTCAGATTAGGAAATAAATCGTATAATAGAGCATACCTTGCCTATGATGGTACTACTATTACTGACGAAATGAAGGATTGTAGTCTTTGTAAGAATCATACTAAGGCAATCTGTACTGAGTGTTATTCTACGATTTGTGAAAAACACATGGAAGAATGTAGTAACTGTGATGCTATTTTATGTGAAAAAAACGCCAATATTTGCATAGAATGTAGTAATGCATTTTGTTCTAAACATAAACCTGAACACTCGTGCATCGTGTGTACGTCTGTACTATGTGAAAAATGTGATAAAACGATATGTTCAGCATGTAAGCATAGCGTTTGTTCAAACCATTCCAAGTCATGTGTAGAGTGCCCAAACATAGTATGTGAAACACATGTAATCTCGAAATCATTTGCGTTAGTTCCAAAAAAATTCTGTAGCAATGAATGTGTAAAACAATATGAAGAAGATTATAAGTCCGCAGGAAAATTTGGAAAATTCAAAAAAATTCTTGGTAGATAGAGAGTTAATAATTCTAGATGTTCAATGTTAATCGTTACGCAAAGTGGATTTACATAGCAATGGGATTGATTCTCTTAGTTGGAGTGACAGGATGGTTTAGTGGTGGTAAAAATGGAAATTTGATCTTTTCTAGTGCTATTACTTTAATTATAATTATTCTAGGAATTGGATTTCTACTTGAAAAATTACCTGAATTAAGACACGGAAGAGAAAAAGTATATCAAATGAGAAAAGAAGAACAAGAAAGAGAATACCAGCAAATTAAACAAGAATCAGAACTTTGGGAATCATTAACTAAACAACAACGCAAAGATCTTTGTGAAAGATTAGGAATATCATTAAGGTATTCAAAATCATCTCTTATTAGAATTCCTATCAAAGAAAGAAAATCGCTGATCTATGGACTTCACGTTGAATTTGGAAAAACAGAAACAAAAGATAGCTGGGGTTCTCAATCAGGAATACCCACATATTATGAGATATTGGGAATTGATAAAAACGCTACAGGTGCAGAAATAAAGGATGCGTTTAGAAAAAAAATTCTAGCGTGGGGTCCAGATAAGAAAAAAGGCATGCCTGATGCTGACGAATATACGAAAATACTGTATGAGGCAAGGGATGTACTTTTAGATAAAGAAAAAAGACGACAATATGATAGCACACTATCTAATTAGCTACCATGTAACGTAATTATTTCACATTATAGCAAGCTTTGGTAACTTTCTCTGTTCATACAAATGGATCCAGTTTTTAAAAGAGAATAAGATCTAATCTGATGAATAATCTATGGACATTTCAAAGGTTAGAAAATTAATTGCACTTGTTAAAGAGAAGGTAAAACTAATGGATAAACAGGCAGCAACAATAACTCGGCCTAAACTCAAAGTGACCGATTTTAACATTAGTGAAAATGCTAGCGGTTACGGTACAACAATGGAAAATGTTACAATGTTGGATCCATTGCATATACACTCTATTATTAATGAGATTAAAGGTTCAGATGAATTCAAAGAAATTGCAAAGGAAATAGCACAAAATTATCCTTTACCTAAAAAGCAACAGAATACTGTTCTTCAAACAGAATTTTGGCTTGAAAATTTTCTCTATAAGATAGGAACTGAAGAACTTAACGGAAGATTTGATGAAAACAAAGAGATAGAGATGATAATGAATTTACGAAATGAGTTAGAAGAAGGGCCATTAGTGTATACCTCTGAGATATACTTGGACGGAATATTTTTAGAAGATGATAAGATAATACTTGATGACAATATTGTTATTAGAAAACCAACAGCCTCAGACATAGAGAGGCAGCTTGGAAATACCTTTGATAGTTTTAGCCATATGCATGAAATCCCTACGGCTGTTGCAGTTGTCTCGAAAAAAAGTAAAGATCAGAAAGAGATGCGTCAAGAACAAGAGAGATTATTATCAATATTGAGATTATTCCGTCTAGGGTCTGTATACCCTGATAGTTCAAAAAATAGTAACAACAGCGTTTTGTGGACATCGGGTATGGGTACAGCTTATTTTTACAAGCTTGTAATTCACAACAAATACACAGTAAGGATGTCGGATTCTAAGGATCTAGTTGCATTCTACCAAATGATTAAAAACATAATTCCTTTAGAAACACAAGTCAATGTAGACCGAAAATTTTCAGGTGTAAGAATTGCCCTAAGTAGGTATTCTAACGCGTTACTCGAAGCAGTAGAACCTGAACGAAGATTACTAACAAGTGTGATTGGTCTAGAAGCATTATTTACTCAAGAGGGGGAAAAGTCCGAAACTTCCTATAGATCAGCTATTCGTCTGTCCAAATTGCTGGGCTTAGTAGGATTAAATCCCATTGACGTTAAAAATGATATAGCTAAATGTTATGTGATAAGAAATAAAGTTGGTCATGGCATATTGTTAGAAGATAAAGATAGACAGGATGCCGCAAAATATGAGGATAGGTTACAGAATTATCTTAGGCAATCTATTATCTTGTTCCTTATGCTTTTACAAGAGAAGAGCAAAGGGGAAATTATTGATTGGATAGACAGGTCAATGATACTGAGCTCCGTAACCACAGAGCTTGAGGAATGGATAAATAAGAAAATTTTAGACTTGCCTAAAATTGTTCTTAGATAATCTACGTAACAAACTGTTCATGCTATATACAGGTGTGGAACATCTCTGGAAGGATGTATAAAGAAAATGTGAATTAATAAAAAATGGCGTCACATAATTGTGAACATGATGTGTATAAGATGATTAAAGATATCATAAAGGTAATTACATTCTTTATGTAACACAAAATTAGATGACAGATGATTTTCAGCATGATTTTACAAAATCAGAAGTAAGGGAAGGAATAGACCTTTGTCTTAAGAAAGTAAGAAAGTTGTTGAAAGATGCTGAATATCTAATAGATAATAAAGTGGAATCAGCACATGCATTAGGACTCTATACTTTTGCCTTAGAAGAATACGGAAAGGCACTCTTATTGGGAGATTGTTGTAACAAAACTGGTACAAATATCAAGATTCCAAAGTGGATATTTGCAAAAGGTGAAGATTATGATTTAAGAAAAAAATCTCATGATCTAAAAATAGACAGAGCATCTGATGAATTACCAGATAATAAGAAAATGATGGTAGGAGTTGTTAGAGACAAGCCTGCCACAATTGATAAACCAACAGTATTACGTTTTAGGGATGGAGGAGGTTTCACTGGACATGGTTCTGCTACAGGTATATTCATGACTGATAATCCTGCTAATTTTGAAGTACGAATGAAAAGTTTCTATGTAGATTGGGATGAAAAAACTAATCAGTGGAATTTAGAATTAACCGCATATGAGGAGTATTTGAAAAAGGCTATTACTCAATTTAGAACAAAATTAGATACAACTACAAGTCAGACACTATGTCCATAGACACGTTATCAGAGACATGGAAATCGAGTTGATTAGATAACGTTCGCTACACGATCTTTTGTATGTTGATTAATAGTTGGACTAGTTTGATTCCTCTGTCAGTCAGTTTGTATGTAGTTCGAATCGGTGTGGTAGGCTCGACAATTCTATCAATCAGTTTACGTTTTGTAAGATCCCGTAAAGAGACGGATAGTACACTTCGAGTTTTTATGAGGTTCTTTTCTAGATCGGAGTATCTAACTTCGTGTTTATCATGCAGATAAAACAATATTTTGATATCACTAGTTTGGAAGAATTCCTCCCAGTCCAATGGTTATAGCAGTCTTGTATTTGTTCATAAGATAGTATCACGTTTAGTACGAGGGAGACTCTGTATAACCGAGTCCTTAATAGGAACACGATGTAACTATCAAAACGTGAGAAAAGTTACACTTCTCATAGCGATATTATTCATAGCAATTGGAATAACAATAGGATTTTCTATTAATGCAACAGCACAGCAACCCCACATTCCTAGTTGGATAAAAAATACTGCAAAGTGGTGGGGCGACGGACAAATTAGTGATGATGAATTCATAAAGGCAATACAATGGTTAGTTACTCAGGGCATTATAGTAATTCCTAATAATCAATCAACATCACAAACAACAGTACCTTCGTCATCAGCACAACAAACTCAGACTGTGGGTAAATCATTAACTGACCTGTTACCTACTCGAGATGACATAGGTACTCTATGGATTGTAAAAAACTATGTAATTGTAAATGGTAATGGTACTGATTATAAAGACAAGATAACTCAAGAATTCACAAAAGATGACGGTGGAATCTCAACTGTTCTTGCTGTTAATATATACAATTACGAATCGTCAGCAGGCGCACAACAGCATTATGATTCTAGGATTTCTGCAATTAAATCGCAAGGAGGTTATCAGGAAATCTCAGGTCTTGATTCCAACTGTTATGGAACGACAGAAAGCCTTGCTCTTACAAATAGAATATCAGTTTACTGCGTCAAAGACAACTACTACATCGTATCTAGTGGCCTCAGTGTATCATTGGACTTGCAAGATAACGTTACAAAGTTTGCAAAAGCGGTTCTTGGTAAGATTGGATGAATCTGAGTGAAGATGCTGAGCAAAACTGAACGTAATTTTCTGTCAGGTAAGATCAATGTATCCAAGTCTCACAAGAGGGTCATAAAATACAAGATAAAGAATAAGCTAAAGAACTTCTACATGCTGGAACTGCCATTAATACAGAATGCTGGCGTTACTGAATTCAATAACATCATTACTGAAAACAATAACGCTGAAGAAAAACTACTGAAGCTCCGAGCGGGATTCGATCCCGCGACCTTTACCTTACCAAGGTAACGCTCTACCAGGCTGAGCTATCGAAGCATGACATGGTCGCTTTACTGAATCCTTATTAATCTTACTTGGTCTCAACAAAATT
>OBEQ010894109.1_pt1 | contig 10899 bp, 7 predicted proteins | sample 1670901 | NCBI WGS metagenome assembly OBEQ01 (sample SAMEA104232315, study PRJEB22302) | groundwater metagenome | biome: forest; feature: aquifer; material: groundwater | place: USA | collected 2011-08-07 | depth 5.4 m | reverse complement strand
TCGACTCTCCCCAGGCCCACTAGAAAATTGTTTGTACTTTCCCGCTAGTTTTCCCGCTACTTTGGTTGGGCCGGGGAAGTGCGCATCGCAACTCCCCGTCCCATCTTCGTCTACGAAGCAGACTGCCCTACTTCTACTCGCGAGTGGCCGTAAAAAGCTGACCTGCCACGCCGACGTCCACGGGGCAGGGATTTTCTGCCAACACATTGCGGAAGTTTTCGAACCGGGAGAATGATCCGAGAGTTCCTGGGTAGGTCAGCGAAAGGAGCGGGCCGTACGCAGTGGTGGAGCTGCCGCCAAATAGATTCGTGGTCCCGGGAATGTGCGCACCACCGAGCTGCCAGTAGCACTGCCCGCCGACGGTTTGTTCCGCGGTGGTATAGAAGGGATAGAACTCAGCGCCCTTGGGGGGATTTGTGCAATTTGTCCCGGTTCGGGTGTTGCAGGCCGGGGTGGTGGCGAATTCGATGGCGGGAAGATCGGCCTCGAAGGCAACTCGGTCGTAATTCCGAAGGGGCTCGATGATGCGGCCGTTATCTTCCTCGAGTTCGATGAACACGGGACTCGTGAAACGGACTGCCTCGGGGTTGAGCAACCTGTCTTGCCCGGGGTCGGTGAGTGAACCGGGCCAGGTGGTCTGGTAAGCCACACCGTCAAAATCAATGTCGGTACCACGACACCCGTCGATGGCGACGCGCGACGATGAAGCCCCGAGGAAGCAGGGGAAGTCGTCGCGATCGCGTAGATCGCGCGGGAAGACTGCGTCATTGGAGTTCGGCGCCGCGCAGAAACCAAACGGCACGCCCAAGAAGCTGCCTAGCACAGCCACGTCATCGCAATGCTCGAAATGCCCGATCTCATCGGAGAAGGCGATGTTGTATGAATGAGCGGCCCAGGGTACGCGGGTGTGCTCGCTCGAGGTGGAGTACAACGGGCGGAAATCATAGGGACGTACTTGACAGGTCTTTGTTGGATGGGCCGGATCCGGATCGGGATCGAAAACGATTTGACCGAATCCGTTCCTCTTGCCGGCGATCATGGAACCGGATTGCCCGGTGGTCAGGTCAACGATAACGATGCTGAGCCCGGCCGGAGTGTCTCGCAAAGTAACCAGCAGAGTATCCCCTGAGTTCATCATGAGCATCCTGGCCGCGTTGGGCGTAAATGTGGACAAGTCCGAATTGAAGGGATCGGGCGGTCCGAGGGGAACTCCGTTTTTGGTGATGAACGCAAAGTTGCCGGGTTCAAGTCCGGCGTTGATCAGGCAATCCCTGTTGTTGACCTGGCCTGTGTTTGGATTTTCCGAGAGGCTGAAGATGTTCACCGCGGCGCACCATTGAGTGGCGTCGCAACTGTCACCGATGGGCCATTTGATCCATCCTGGGGGATAGAACTGCAGCTCCATGAAAGCAGCGCCGGGGTGCTTGCCAATGTACTTAGGAGAAGCGGGGCTGGCGTCATCGAAGATATTAGCGTCGGTGGCGGGATCGCACACCTTGGTAAAGTTTGGCGACGACTCAGAATCGCACATGGCCATGCCAAACCAAAAGGCCGGATGGAGCTGGAAATTAAAAGTCCCGCCGTCGCGAGTGCCCTGCACGGGCAGTGTGGGCGGATCTTTAGGGAGAGTGATGGAGTAGATGTTGGAACCGCCCGAGCCCGGCCGGTCTGAGTAGAAGAGCAGAGAAGGTTCATCATGGCCGACATACTTCCCCTGGTAATCCACATGAGACACGGTCTCCGTACAAAGCGACGGGTGTTGCTCACAAAGAGGCTCAAGGCCAGATTGGGCCTGCACTCCCAGTGCACCGCCAATGACAAAAAGAGGGAGAACCAACGAACTACAAATTAGTTTTCGCATCAGTTTTCTCCTGACGAGCAATTCATCTTGGCGCATCTTCCTAAAACGGAGATGGCACTTGGTCCGCTCCTGTGGGGACTCGTAGAAGCAGCGAGCAGGAGGCTAACGCAAAGCTACGAAGGCGTCAAGGAAGTTACCTGAGCTTGTCGCTGCAAAGTGAGAATGTCCGGTTTGTGCAAAGTAGAAATGTCCGCTTTAGCGCGCCGTTGGGATACAGGTACATGCCTGGAGGAGAGGCATGGATCGATATCCGGCAGCGGCAGTGGAGCGGGCGATGAAAATTCAGGAAGTGATTTTGCGAGCCATGGCCAAGCACATCACCTGGTGGCAGGCGGCGGCGTTGCCCATTGCTGCCGCACTAAGGGAGCTGTTGGAACAGAGGGGCGACCGCTATCACTGGAAGGTTAACCAGCACGAGGCCTTCAAGAGCTGCGCGGACGAACTTTACAAGGTGCTCGCCTACGAGAGCAGGACGGCCAAGTCCGTCAACCACCTAGCCTCAGATACAGAGCTCTGGACGCAGGCGTGAACATTGTCCTTCGGGCAAAGGACGAGATGCTTGAAGAAGCAGTCCACAGCAAAGTTGTGGGTTCTTCTTCGTGAGGGCGTAGCCGACAAATGGCGCCTGATCGAAACTAGAAAGTCCCGGATTCCGACTCAGGGAATCCGGGGCTTTTTTTGTGTTGCGAATTTGGCTGTGAGCTCCACAAATATGCACAAGCACGCCCGGCATAACGTACTGAAAACAAACAACACAAATTACAACCGGCGTTTTCCTAAACCGCGTGTCGGGAGTTCGACTCTCCCCAGGCCCACCGGAAATCCTTCGTGTCATTCTGGAAAGCCTGCCGGCGGCGGTCTACATCGTGGACCGCGATCGAAAGATCGTGTTCTGGAATGCCGGCGCGGAAGGGAGGGCTGATGACGCTGGAAACCGACGCGGACGAGCCGGAAAAGAGCCCGGTCAGTCCTTATTCGCGAAACAGGAAATTCAAACGAACGCCGCAAACCTCGACGATGTCGCCGTTGTTGAGACGCGTGGGCCCGCTGATGGGCGCGCCATTGACGGTGGGTGTGCGGTCGCCGGCGCCGAGATAGTAGCCGTCGTCGCGCTGGTTGATCTGCGCGGCGACCTGGGGTTTGAACCAGCCCTTGAGGCGGACGGTGGCCAGCGCGGAGCGGCCGATGACCGTCAATTTGTTGGCGAGGACGTATTCCTTCTGGTCGGTCCTGCCGATGAGGACGACCAGTGTGGGCATGTTCAGACGGCCGGAAGCGAACTGGGAACGCTCGCCCATGGCGGCGGCCTGCTGGAGCATCTTGCGGCGGACCTTGGTGTCGAGGACCATGGTCTCGTTGATGCGGGGAGCGGCGGCTTTGCGGCCGGTGTCCCAGGACACGGGAGCGTCGCCGGAAGCGTCCACCTTGATGTGGTGTTTGCCGATCCAGATGGAATCGCCGTCGTGGAGCGTGGCGCGCTCGACGCGGAGGTCGTTGAGGAAGGTGCCGTTGAGGCTGTCCATGTCCTCGACCACGAGCCGGCCGGCTTCGAAATAGACGCGCGCGTGATAGTTGGAGACCGCCAGATTGTCGACGGGAAGGTCGTTGTCCGGCGCGCGGCCGATCCCCACCGGACGGCCGCCGACGGGCACTTCCTTGAGGAGCTTGTCTTCATACATCAGGCTGAGCTTTGCCATTTCACTTCCCTCCCCAAGAATTCCCGTTGTTGTTCTTTTTCTGCCAGTTGCCCAAGAGCCAGGCGATCCAGCGCTTGGATTCCGAATCGAGGCGCACCACGATGACGGTCAAGAGCCAGGCGAACCAGCGTTTGGATTCCGAATCGAGGCGCACCACGATGACGGTAATGTTGTCGGCGCCGCCATTTTCGTTGGCCAGAGCGACGAGGCGCTCCGCGGCGCGCTGGGGATCGGTCTCGGCCTGGAGGGTGCCGGCAATTTCTGGCTCGGTGACCATGCGGGTGAGGCCGTCCGAGCAGAGCAAGAGAATGTCGCGGGGAATCAGATTGTGCTCATCGGCTTCGACTTCGACCTTGGGCTGGGTGCCCAGGGCGCGGAGCAGGACGCTCTGCATGTCGCTCTGATCGGCTTCGGCGGGGGTGAGAATGCCGCAGCGAACCTGTTCGGCGACGAGCGAGTGATCGGTGGTGAGCTGATTCAGGCCGCCACCGCGGAGCAGATAGGCGCGGCTGTCGCCCACGTGGGCCACGCTCACGCGGTCGTGGTTGATCCAGACGGCGGTGAGCGTCGCTCCCATGCCCTGCTGCTCGGGATGCTTTTCGGCGGAAGTAAAAATCCTGCGGTTGGCGAGATGCACGGCGCTGGTGAGGCGCTTGGTGCGGTCTCCCCAGCTGGGCTGGGGCTCGCCGAAAATGGGCGCGACGTGATTGTTCTGCGCTTCCAGACAGTGAGTGGCGACGGTTTCGACGGCCATGGCACTAGCCACTTCGCCATGAGCTTCGCCGCCCATTCCGTCCGAAAGAACGAAAAGGTTTAGCGGCGCGACGATCCGGAAACTATCCTCGTTATTGGACCGAACGCGCCCGACATCGCTGCTGCCGCCGCTGGCTATCAGCACAGACAGGTTTCCTCCGCGGCGATGGAGTCCTCTGCGGCCACACCCCGCGCTGCCCGGCTCCCATGCACACACCCAGGCCGGGCCATCTGGAAACCAACGTAACAAAGCCGTTTGCCGGCCTCAATGGACTGGACTCAACTAGTTACTCGCTAATTGGCCACTTTTGGGCCAGCGGGTACCTACGGGTTAGGCAGGCAGCCTGGGGCCGAGCGGGGCGGGTATCCGGCTTCCGCGCGACTGCTCTCTCCACTACAATCCTCGGGTGAGGATTCGGGGCAAATTCCTGCTCTGGCTGTGCGTTGGTCTGTCAGCGGCAGGTGTGGGGCGCGCCCAGCAGCCTCCAGCCGCCGCCGCGGCGCGCATCCTGCTGGCGCCACGATCGGGGACTGTTGGCGATCGCGCCACGCTGGCGGTGCTGGACGTAAACGGCAGGCTGACGCCCGGCGCGAAAGTTCTCCTCTCGACCGGCGAGCGCATCCGGACGGACACGACCGGACGGGCGGCGTTTGTGATGCCGTCCGAGCCGGGGATTCTTTACGCATCCCTCGCCGGGCGGCCCGGGCGGATTCCCATTCGAGTGGTGAGCGCGGGCGATTCCGCGTCGCTGACCGTGCAGAGCGCGCCGCGCTTCGCGAATCTGGCCGACCGGTTTGAGCTGAGCGGCAACGGATTCTGCGGAGATGCCGATGCGAACCACGTCACCGCAGGAGGTCTCCCGGCGCTCGTGCTGGCGGCGAGTTCGCGCTCGCTGGTGATCCTGCCGCCGCCGGACCTGGATCCCGGACCGGCGCGCGTAACTCTGGCCTGCGGCAGCCGGCTGCCGGTCTCTTTCTCCGTGAGTTTTGTTTCGCTCGAGCTGGCGGCACCGGCTGAATCGCTGGCGCCGGGCGAACGGCGGGAGCTCCTGGTTCGCGTTGGCGGCACGCAGGAACGCATTGCCCTGGAAGCGCGGAACCTGGCGCCGGAAGTTGCGGAACTCGCGGGAGGAACTCGCGTGCGGTTATCCTCCGCGGGCGGGGCAGAGAACTCGGCGCGTCTGGAGATCGTGGGGCGCAAGCGCGGAACAATTCTGGTAAGCATTCGGCTGGCGCCGGTGTATGCGGCGCCGCGGCCGTGAGGAACTCGTAGGGGGCTCAGATTGGCATGGCGCTAGCCGCCCTGGCGAGCGCTCTTCGCGGAAGGAAGGGGCAATTCGCCCTGCTGCGTTTCGAGCGCTGGCTGGGCGGCGTCGCCACCAAGCAATCCCCCCAGCGTATTCTGCGCCTGATCGAGCCGCTTTTCGGATTCGCTGTAGCTCTGCTGGGCGTTTTTGAGGTGCGTGCCCAGCTTTTCGAACACTCCGGTGAAAACTCCCAACTGTTTCTGCAGGCCGGCGAGGCTCTGATAAATCTTCTTGGCGTTTTCCTCGATGGCCATTCCGCGGAGCCCCATGGCGATGACGCAGAGGTGGGCGTAGAGCGTGTTCGGTGAGACGGCGATCACCTTGCGGTCGCGGCAGTAGGCGTCGAGCTGCTGCCCCTTGGCGTCCTGCGTCATCAGCAACTCGTAATAGACGGTCTCCGATGGAACGAACATCAATGCGACCTCCAGGGTGGATTCGCCGGGGACGATGTATTTGCTGGCGATGGAATCGGCGTGGCCCTTGACGGCGGTGGCAAACGCGCGGCGGGCTTCATCGCCCTCGGCGGCGATGCGGCGGAAGGCGTCGAGCGGAAACTTGGAATCGATGGCCATGAGGCGCTTGTCGCGGAGGAAGATGACGGCGTCGACGATTTCGCCGCTGGAAAAACGGTACTGGGTGACGTACTGCGACGGCGGGAGCGAATCCTCGAGCAAGCGCTCGAGCGTGACTTCTCCGAGCAGCCCGCGCGTCTTCGCTCCGCCGAGAATCCCCTCGAGCGTCTGCGTGGTCTGGGAAATGCCGCGGCCGAGCTCCTGAAACTCGCCCATCTGTTTCTGGAGCAGTTCCATCATCCCGCGCGCGGTCTTGAGCTCGCCGGCGATTGCGGACTGGCCCTGTGCGGCGAGCTGGGCCGAGTCGGTGACTCCCTTCTGCAGGGCCTGCGTGACGGATTCGAGGCGCTGGGAAACGGTCTGGTCGAGGCGCGCGACGTGCTCGCCGAAATTCTGCGTCTGGCCGGCGAGCATTTGCAGGTCCCGCTGGAGCTGGTCGTTGCGGGCGCGCGATTCGTCCTGGGCGCGGCGATTCTGCGCGCTCTGGGAGGACAACCAGAGGATGGCCAGGACGGCGACGGCGCCCAGAATGTAGACGGCTGCGTTCATGCAATTTCCCTTTCGTCCACGGGAAACGGTTCCTCCACTTTACCCGCAATCGGGCCTTGCCGGAAGCAGTAAGCTCCGCTGAAAAAAGAAAAGGCGGGGAGCAGCGAGCCGCTCCCCGCCCGGAAGATGAATCGCGCTACCAGCTCAGCTTGAGGGCGAACTGGAACTGGCGCGGGTCGAGCGCCGCCGACGGCTGGCCGGCGTTGCAGCCCGCGGGATCGAGCGGGTTGCAGAGCGGGCTGACGTCCGCGACGTTGAAGCGGTTGAAGAGGTTGAACATGTCGGTGATGAACTCGAGATGCACGCGCTCGCCGAGAGGGAAGCGCCGGGAATAGCGCAGATCCCACTGGAAGAAGCCCGGACGGACAAAGCGGTTGCGACCGAGATTGCCGTCGCATCCGGCAGGAGGAGTTATCCCAGCGATGCTGAACGTTGTGCCGTCGTTGGCGAGACACGTGGAGGGCACGGTGAACGTCACGCCCGGAATGAACGGCGAGCTGACGCCGGCGCCGACCGACGGACGGCCCTGCGAAGCGCCGAGGTTGAGGCGGAAATCGGTCCCGGTGAGGACGCTGAAGGGGCGCCCCGCGGCGACTTCCACGATGGGAGCGAGCGTGAAATTGCTGATGACGCGTTTCCACGCGCTCTCGCCGCTACCGGCGCTGGGAGCCTGGAAGACCGCGCTGGTGACCCAGCGGTGCCGCTGGTCGAAGCTGGAATTGGCGCGCTCGAGGTTGGGGAACCGGCTGTCCTGCGGCTCGAGGAGCGTCTGGAGGTCCGTGGAATCGTCGATGGCGTGCGACCAGGTGTAGCTGGAGAGCAACTCGAAACCGCGCGAAAAGCGCTTGCTGAGGCTGACGGTCATGCCGTGATAGACGGAATTTCCGCTGGACTCCTGCTGGTCCACGCTGTTGAAGGGAACTGGAACGCCGAAACCGGTCGGATAGCCAGCCGCGCGCGCCAGCGCCACCTGATTGGGGTAGCCTCCGGCGAGGCCCGCGAACGAAGGATTCGGGCCGGAAGGCCGGAAGAAGTTGAAGAATGCGGCGGTGCCGACAAACTGGCCGTTCAGCGCGGCGAGCGGCGCCGGGCAACCGGACAAAACGCCGAGAACACCCGGCGTGAGGCCCGGGGCTCCAGTGACCAGCAAACCGCACGTGCCGGCCGTGGCAGCACGGTTGGCGGTGGGCACGGCAACGGTCAGCGGGTTGCTAAAGCTGAGTCCCGCGACCGCAGCGTTGCGCAGGTTCGTGGCCAGGAGTTTCGGATCGGTCGAGTTGATGTCGCGCGGGCGGTTCAGTTTCAGCCCGTGGGTATACTGGTAGCCGATGCTGAACTTCCACGAGCCGGCCAGTTCGCGCTCGATGGTCAGATTGGTCTGCTGCGCGTAGGCGAACTGGAAGTTCTGCGCCAGTGGCAGGGTGAACGGCAGAATCGGAATCGGGAATCCCGCCGTCAGGAAGTTCTGGTTGGCGAAGAGCGAATTGGGGAACTTGGGATCAAATCGCTGCTGGCTGGGGACGTAGCCCATCGAGGGAATCGCGTTGAGCACGCCCTGAAAAATGGAGGCGGCGTTCAGGTTTGTGAATCCGGTACCCGTAAGAGGATTCGCAGACGGGGTGCCGCCGGCAGAGAGAAGCTGCGTGGAAAGCGCGCCCTCGGCCGTGGTGGCGTTGAAGGCGACGGCCAGCAGCGGGTGGTCGTAAAAGATGCCGTAGCCGGCGCGGATGACGGTCTTGCCGTTGCCCCAAGGATCCCAGGCCAGGCCAATGCGCGGAGCAACGTTGTTGTAGTCCCGGGGAATTCCCTCGACGACCTTGAGGGCTGCTTCAGCCGCGGCGTTGATTGGAGTGGCGGCCGGAAAGAGCGGCGAAAGCTCAAAGTCGTAGCGGACGCCGTAGTTCATGGTCAGCTTGCGGGTGATGTGCCAGCTATCCTGGATAAAGAAGCCGAAGGCGGGATTGTTGAGTGGGCGGCTGGAATTGCCGATGCCCTGGATGAAGGTGGTCGGCAGGCCGAGACCGTAGGACTGCACGCCGGTCGTTCCAGGCAGTGTCACCCCCGCTGCGGCGGCCCCCGCAATTTCGGATGGCAGGAAAAACGTGCTGGCCGAAAGGCCGCCGAAATTGATCACGCTGCCGAAGTTCAGCTCGAAAATCTGCGCCTTCTTCGAGCGCAACTGAATCAGGTTGACGTCGGCGCCCATTTTGACTGTGTGGGCGCCGCGAGTGAGGCTGAGGTGGTCGGTCCACTGGAAGCGGCGCTCGATGCGGTCCACGGTGGAGAAAGGCTCGCGGCCGAAGAAGGCGAAACCGGCGATATTGACGCCGGGGCCGCTGCCGCCGGGGAGCTGCGAAAAGCCGTAGTGCAAGCCGCGGCGCGCGTACTGGAAGCGGTACTGGTTGAACGTCGTGGCGTTGAGGATGGGGTCGAGTTGGAAGACGCCGGAACCGTCGCGGACCTGCTGGAGGGAGGTGCGGGAGCCGGCGTTCTGGCCGAAGTTCTGGTTCTGCGCGTTGACCTGAATTCCGGTGACATAGGAAGGCGACGCGCTGACGCGGAGGAAGGAATTGTTGTTGTTGCTCCAGCGATGATCGAGCCGCGCCGACCACAAATCCGTCTTCTCCTGCACCGGATAATTTCCGCGCAATCTGTTGAGAGGCACAAAGGCAGCGGGCAACGGGGCGAGCTCCAGGCCGGCGCCCGGCGCCACGGTGACGCAGGGGATTCCGTTGACGGTCGCGCCGGGCGTGCAGGCGACGGGAATCGGGAATCGGGCTCCCTGGAGGCCTCCCGTGAGTGCTCCGCCGACCAGTCCCGGATCAATGCCCCTGAGGGCGACGCTGGAACCGGAACCGTAAAGAGCGGCGTATCGCTGCCCCAGGGAGACGAGCGCGGGGATAGCCAGCAGGGCGTTGGTGGCCGTGGCCTGCGCGGGAGTGAGCAGGAGACCATTGAGTGGGCAGCCGATGCCGCAGTTCAGCGGGGCCAACCCGAAGTTGTTCGCGCCGATGCTGGTGAAGCCGCTCTCCTCACGCCGCGTCCCTTCATACGACAGGAAGTAGAACGTCTTGTCTTTCTTGATCGCCCCGCCGATGGTGGCGCCGAACTGCACGCGCGTGTAGGGCTGCTTGATCGGAGTTGTCGCTCCCGTTGTCGGATCCACCTGGACCGAAAACGGATTGCGCGCCTGGATGCTCTTGTGCCGGAAAAAACCGAAGAGATTCCCGTGCAGATCGTTCGACCCGCCCTTGGTGACGATGTTCACGACGCCGCCGGTCGCGCGGCCGTATTCCGCGTTGTAGTTGCTGAGGATGAGCTGGAATTCCTGCACGGCCTCCTGCGAAACGGTCGAGCGGATGCCGTTCACGGAATTGTCCACGGCGTCGGCGCCGTCGACGGAGACTTCGTTGGAGCGGGCGCGCTGGCCGCCCATGTTGAGGCCGCTGGTGGGAGCGGCGCCGATCGAGGGCGAGCTGTCGCGCGTTGTCTGGGAATTCGTGAGGGTGAAATTGATGTAGTTGCGGCCGTTGATGGGGAGATTGTCGATACGGCGCTGCTCGATGGTCTGGGAGACCTCGGTCTTGCTGGTCTCAATGGGCGCGGTGTCTTCGGTGACGCGGACGGTCTGCTCGACGCCGCGCAACTGGAGGTGGGCGTCAAAGGTGGCGTCGGAGCCGATGGTCAGCGAGATATCGGAGTTTTCGAGAATCGCGAAATTTGCGCCGCCATCCACCGTGAGCTTGTACCTTCCGGGAGGGAGGCCGACAAAATTGTAGCGGCCGGTGTCGTCGGCGGTGGCGGTTCGCTCCGCGCCGGTGGCCAAATTCACCAGCGCCACTCTGGCGTTCTTCACGGCCAGACCCTGTGGGTCCGTGACGGTGCCCGAAAGATCGGCGGTGTTTCTCTGCGCAGCCGCTCCCGCGGCGAACAGCAGCGCGAACGCACACATTCCCACCCAAGTCACCCAGCGCATCGAGCGATGCATGCTTCCCCTCCTGTGACCAACAGCTAGTCTCCCGCTTCCCTTGTGCGGACGCGGACCGCCCCCGCGAAGTGCCGGGGAAGCACGCGAATGAATAGTCGGCTTCTACTCTAATCGCGAGGGAGATTCAACGGAAATCTTTCCGTGCGCTGGGTGCGGGGAAAAAGCGGGGGCT
>OBEQ011477819.1_pt1 | contig 10900 bp, 14 predicted proteins | sample 1670901 | NCBI WGS metagenome assembly OBEQ01 (sample SAMEA104232315, study PRJEB22302) | groundwater metagenome | biome: forest; feature: aquifer; material: groundwater | place: USA | collected 2011-08-07 | depth 5.4 m | reverse complement strand
CCGGGCAAACGGCCGGGGGGCGCGAAAGATCACCGCCCGGGGGGGGGCCCCCCGGCGCCCCGGGGAGCCGCCGCTCCGAGCCGCCGATCTTCTTGACCAGCGCGCTGAACACCGTTTGCGCGCGCGAGCGTCGTTCCGCGTCGCAGACGTGCCCCAGCGGGCCGAGCAGCGACGAGGCGGTGAGCCCATCGCTTCGCGCGGCCAGATCGGGCAGGTGCTGCTCCAGCCAGTCGATCAGCGCCAGGCGGCCGTCCTGCCACTGTGCCGCGGAGCGCTCCAGGTAGATGAAGTCGGCCTGCTTGACGGTGCCGTCGAGCGCGAGATCCAGCGCCCGCGCGATCTGTGCGGCGGCCGTGCGCCCCGACCGCTCGAGCCCGGCCGAGGCAGGCACGTCCTCCACCGCGCCACATGCCGCGCACACCAGGTGGTGGTGGTGGCCGGTGAGGTCCTCGGCCAGCTCGAAGCGGGCGAACTCGTCGCGGGTCACGATGCGGTGCACCACCATCGCCTGCTCGAGCACGACGAGGTTGCGGTACACCGAGCTCTGGGCCAGGCCCGGACGGGCTCGGAGGATCTCGGGGATGGTCAGCGGCCGTGGGGCCGCGGCCAGCACGTCGACGAGGGCACGTCGGTTGGACGTGAGCCGCTGGTTGGCCCGGCGCAGGCGCAGCGCGACGGCGTCGCCGATCCCGTCGTCGTGCCTACCCGCGCGCACGTGATCGCGAGCCTTGCCGGCTGTCGACCCGCCCGCTGTCGAGTCGGTCACGCCGTGAGTGTACCGGCCGGGTACGGTCGCCTCCGATGGAGGAGACCGACCGGTTCGCGGCGCTCGTCGCGCGCGACGAGCCCAAGATCCCGCTCGACGAGGCGGCCCTGCTCGTGGCCGCCCACGCGTACCCGGGGCTCGCGGTCGACGAGTGGATGGCCCGCATCGACGACCTCGCCGAGCACGTCCCACCGGACGACGCGGACGCGCTCGCGCACGATCTCTTCGTCGACCGCGGCTTCGCCGGCAACACGCACGACTACACCGACCCGCGCAACTCGTTCCTCAACGACGTGATCGAGCGCCGACTCGGTATCCCGATCACGCTGAGCGTGCTGATGATGGAGGTGGGCCGTCGTCGTGGCGTCGGGCTCGTGGGCGTCGGGATGCCGGGGCATTTCCCCGTGCGGCTGGCCGCCGCCGGCGCCGACCCGGCGCCCTTCTTCGGCCCGGTCCGGCGGCGCCCCCCGCCTCGACGTGGGCGGGTGCCGCGGGCGGTTCGAAGGCGTGCACGGAGCCGAAGCGAGGTTCAGCACGAGCCATCTCGAGCCGGTGGGCCCGCGGGTGATCCTCACGCGGATGCTCGCCAACCTCGAGCGCACCTTCGCGGCGCGTGAGCCCGCGGCGGCGGTGTGGACGATTCGCCTGCGGCTCCGCGTTCCTGGCCTCGCCCCGACCGAGCGTCGCGCGCTGGCCATGCGGCTCGGCTCGCTGGGTGCGTTCGCCGAGGCGGCGGCCGAGCTCGATCGGCTCGTCGCGCTGCTTCCCCAGGCCGACGCCGACCGCGTGGAGCATGCCGCGCGGTCGCTGCGAGCCCGGGCCAACTGAGCGCGTGGAGCCGACCGAGCGGGTGGAGGATGCCCGCGAGCTCCCGATGTTCCCGCTGGGCACCGTGCTCTTCCCGGCCGTTTCGCTCCCGCTCCATGTCTTCGAGCCCCGCTACCGGGCGCTCGTCGAGCACTGTCTCGCCGGCGAGCCCGAGTTCGGCGTCGTGCTGATCGAGCGGGGCTCCGAGGTGGGTGGCGGCGACACGCGCTTCTCGGTCGGCACGGTTGCCCGCATCGTGCAGAGTGCGCGGCTTTCCGACGGGCGCTATGTGCTCGCGACCGTGGGCACCTCGCGCCTGCGCGTGCAGCGATGGCTCCCCGACGATCCCTACCCGAGAGCCGAGGTGGTCCTCCTCGCCGACCGATCCGCCGCCGCCGGCGACGACGTGCGGCGCGACGCGGTCGAGCGGCTCCTCGTGCGTGTGCTCGCGCTCAAGGCCGAGCTCGGCGAGCCGGCCGTGCCGGTCCACGTGGAGCTCGACGCCGACGCGCAGCGCGCGTCGTTCCAGGCCGCGGCGAGCGCGCCGATCGGGCCGCTCGACGGCCAACGGCTCCTCGAGCTCGACGACCCGTCCGCCCGACTGCGCGCGCTCGAGGAGCTGCTCGCCGACGAAGCCGACGTGCTCGCCCATCGGATGGGAGGGACGTAGCGTGCCCGAGCTCCATGGACCTAGCCTGAGCCCATGGGCAACTCCGAGTTCCTGGACGACCGAGCCGCGCGGGCGCGGATCGAGGCCGAGAAGCAACGGGTCGGGGGGCTGATCGCCCAGATGAAGGGTGAGCTCGGCGACGAGGCCGAGAGCGAGGAGGCCGAGCTGTCCAACTACGATCAGCACCCCGCCGACACCGCGTCGGAGACGTTCGAGCGCGAGAAGGAGCTCTCGATCCTCGACGGTCTCGAGGCGGAGCTGACCGAGCTCGAGGCGGCCCTGTCCCGTATCGACGAGGGCACCTACGGGATCGACGAGGTCACCGGCGAGCCGATCGTGCCCGGGCGGCTCGAGGCGATGCCGGCGGCGCGCACCAATGTCGACACGCGTGACAAGGGCGCCCACCGCGAGGCGCCTTGACGCCGTTGGCCAACTACCATCCGAGCCGTTCGCCCGATCGGAGACCGGCATGGCGTTCGCGTTGGAGAAGCTCGGGACGTGGTCGCCCGAGCGTGAGTTCAAGGTCGAGGCCGACGCCACCCGCGCCTACGCGGCGGCCACCAACGACCCGATCCCGGCCGACCGCGACGGTGACGTGGCCCCCCCGGTGTTCGCGGTGGTGCCGATCTGGGGCTCGCTGACCGAGGCCATGGCCGCCGTCACGCCGCCGGAGGTGCTGCTGCTGGTGGTGCACGGCGAGCAGGACATGCGGTTCCACCAGCCGATCGTGCCCGGCATGGTGCTTCGGTCGCGCGCGGCTCCGGTGGGGATACGGGTCAAGCTGTCGGGCACCACGGTCGTCGCCAAGGTCGAGAGCCGCGACGATCGGGGCGACCTCGTGGTCGAGCATTACATGACGTCGTTCTTCCGGGGTGTCTCCGACGGCGAGGGCGCGGGCGAGGAGGCGCCGTCGCACAAGCTCGACGGCGCGGTGAAGGCGGCCGACCCGGTCGCGGTCATCACGCAGCAGATCGACGCGGACCAGACCTATCGCTACGCGGACGCGTCCGGCGACCGCATGCCGATCCACCTCGACGAGGAGGTAGCCAGGCAGGTCGGCCTGCCCGGCATCATCATCCACGGGCTCTGCACGATGGCGTTCACCAGCTGGGCGGTGGTGCAGGAGGTGGGTGGCAACGACCCCACCCGCCTGAAGCGGCTCGCGGTGAGGTTCTCCCGCCCGGTGCTTCCCGGCCAGGCGATCACGACGCGCATCTGGCACGTCGGCGCGCGCGACGGCGTGACGACGTACGGCTTCGAGACCACCAACCCGGACGGCGACCTCGTCATCAAGAACGGCCTCGCCGAGGTGGCCGGCTGAGGCGGTGACGTGACCGTCCGTCTCCGGCTCTTCGCCCAGGCGCGCGAGGCGGCGGGCGTGAACGAGGCGACGAGCGAGGCGGGCACGCTCGGCGAGCTGCTCGACGCGGCCTCGATGAACTACGGGGCCGAGTTCGTCGCGGTGCTCGAGGCGTCACGCGTGTGGGTCAACGGCGAGGAGCCGTCCGTCGGGCGGGCCACCCCGCTCGTCGACGGCGATGAGGTCGCGGTGCTCCCACCCGTGAGCGGAGGCTGAGCCCAGTCGGGCGAACCAGTCGAGCCGGGCCGGGCCGGGCTGTTAGAGCAGCTTGAGCCCGCGCGCACGTTCGAACCGGCCGGCCACGTCGGGCCAGTTGAGGATGTTCCAGAACGCGTCGACCCAGTCGGCCTTCACGTTGTGGTACTGCAGGTAGTACGCGTGCTCCCACATGTCGAGGACCAGCAGTGGAGGCGCGCCCTGGCCGACGTTGCTCTGATGGTCGTAAACCTGCTCGACGATCAGGCGCTGGCCGAGCGGCTCCCACGTCAGCGCGCCCCAACCCGAGCCCTGCACGTTGAGCGCGGCCTCGGACAGCTGGCGCCGGAAGGCCTCGAAGGAGCCGAACGACTCCTTTACCGCTGCACCCAGCTCGCCGTCGGGCCGGTCGCCACCGCCGGGACTCATGTTCTGCCAGAACAACGAGTGCAGCACGTGGCCGGAGAGGTTGAAGGCCAGGTTCTTCTGGAGCTGGTTGATGGTGCCGAACTCCTCCGTCGCCCGCGCCTCGCCCAGCTTCTCGAGCGCGGTGTTGGCTCCCTTCACGTAGGCCGCGTGGTGCTTGTCGTGGTGGAGCTCGAGCACCTCGGCCGAGTAGTGGGGTTCGAGCGCGGCGTAGTCGTACGGCAGTTCGGGAAGGCTGTACTCCGGCATGGAACCGCCTCCATCTTTCGCGAGGATGCGGACGTGTTTCCCCGATGCCAAAGCTAACGCCGCCCTCCCGGGCACCACGAAACGGTGGTGCGTCCGTTGACCCACTCCCCACGAAACGGGGCGGCGCGGTAGCCTGAGCCGCTACCCATGGAACAGCATCGGCGTCGCATCGACCGGGTCCTCGACTCCGGCTACCTGGACGGGCTCGCGGCGCGCGCGATCGACGACGTGCGGCTCATGCGGGCCGAGTGCGGCGAGATCGAGACCGAGGTCTCCTATGTGCGGCGCCTCGCGCAGGCCCGGCTCGACATCCTGCAGGCCGAGCTCGACCGTCGCGCCGCGGGCGGCTCGCTCGGCGAGCTTATCGAGGCGCTGCCGCAGATCCTCGCCGGCGACGCGCCCCGCAGCGCGCCGGCCACGTCGCGGCTGGCCCAGCCTCTCGCTCCGTCCATGGAGATCCAGTGGAGCCGGGGGCTCGAGCGCCTCGTCGCCGACGCGACCCTGGCCAACCTCCCCACCCTCTCGGAGGACGAGCTCCGCTCGACCATGGATCAGCTCCGCGAGCTCGAGGTCGAGGTGTCGGGAGTCCGCCGCCGGCTGCACGCGGTGATGGACGCGCTCGAGCGCGAGCTCGCGAACCGGCTCAAGGTCGGTCAGGCCTAGCCGGCGGGCGGCGCGCATGCCGACCGACGGCCTCGAGGCACGACTCCGCGACCTGGGCGGGTTCATCCGCGACCAGCGTCGGCGCGACCGCCTGTCGCTCCGCAAGCTCAGCGAGCTCGCCGGCATCTCCAACCCCTACCTCAGCCAGATCGAGCGAGGGCTGCGCAAGCCGAGCGCGGAGATCCTCCAGGCCATCGCCCGCGCGCTGCGCATCTCGGCCGAGACGCTCTACGTGCGGGTCGGCATCCTCGACGACCGCGCCGTCGAGCACGACCTCATCGCCGAGATCCGTCGCGACACGACCATCACGGAGCGCCAGAAGCAGGCCCTCGTCGAGATCTATCGCTCGTTCCAGCGCGAGACCGGCCGAGCGGGCCGGGGCGAGCCCGACGCCGGCACTGACGCCGGTCCCGACGCGGGCCGGGGCGACGCCGGCCACGGCGCGGGCCCTGACGCCGGCCGGGGCGCGGGGTAGGAACGAGTCGGGTGTCGGGTGAGCGGCGAGCCCACCGGGTGCATCCTCTAGGCTGCTCCCTCGGTATGTCCGGTATGCCCGAGAGTCGTCTTGCAGTATTGAGCGTGCACACCTCGCCGCTGGCCCAGCCCGGGTCGGGCGACAGCGGTGGCATGAACGTCTACGTGCATGCGCTCGCGTCGGCGCTCGCCCGCGCGGGCGTGGAGTGCGACGTGCTCACACGCGCGGAGCGCCCTGAGCTGGTCGGCCGCATCGTGGACGTCGAGCCGGGCTTTCGGGTCGTACATCTGGCTGCGGGTCCGGTCGCATCTGTCGAGAAGCACACGCTCGTCGATCTCGTCGACGAGCTCGCCGACGCCACGCTCGCGCACATGGACGCGGCCGGCGTCGAGTATCGGGCGCTGCACGCCAACTATTGGATCTCCGGCGCGGTGGGGCACCGCCTCAAGCACGAGCTCGACCGTCCGTTGGTCGCGACCTTCCACACGCTGGCCCGGGTGAAGGCGGAAGCAGGCTTGGGCGACGATCCGCAGCAACGGGCCCGGGTGGAGGGCGAGGTCGTCGCCTGCGCCGATCTCATGCTCGCCTCGACCGACGAGGAGCGCGAGCAGCTCGGCGCCCTCTACACCGCCGACCTGAACCGGATCGAGATCGTTCCCCCGGGCGTCGATCACGAGATGTTCTCGCCCGGTACCGACTCCGATCGCGCGGCCGCGCGCGCCGCGCTCGGAATCGCGGACAAGCGGGTGCTGCTCTTCGTCGGCCGCATCCAACCACTCAAGGGTGCGGGTCTCGCGCTCGGCTGTCTCGCCGAGCTCGGCGACCCCAACGCCGTGCTCGTGGTGGTCGGCGGGCCGAGCGGCCCCGAGGGCGACGACGAGCTCGCGCGGTTGCATGCGCTCGCGCGCACGCCCGGGCTCTCGGGTCGGGTGCGCTTCGTCGACCCGCAGCCGCACGGCCAGCTCTGCGCTTTCTACCGCGCGGCCGACGTGTGCCTCGTGCCGTCGCGCAGTGAGTCTTTCGGCCTCGTCGCGCTCGAGGCAGCTGCCTGCGGCACGCCCGTCGTGGCCGCCGACGTCGGCGGCCTGCGCTCGCTCGTCGACGACGGGCTGACCGGCTTCCTCGTCGAGGGTCGCACCCCGGCCGAGTACGCCGCGCCGGTTTCCATGCTCCTCTCCGAACCCGATCTCGCCGACGCGATGGGCGTGAGCGCCGAGGCGCGCTCCCGACGCTACGCCTGGAGCATCACCGCCGGTCGCCTCCGCCGCCTGTATGCGGATCTCGTGAGCCGCGCGCCCGTCAGCTGTCAGTGAGCGTGGGCGAGCGCACCTCGGCCGACGAGCGGCGCGACCTCGACGAGGCCTACGCGCTGATCGACCGTCACCTCTGGGGGTCGGTGCGGGCCGAGCCCGCGGTGCAGCACGTGGAGTACGACGCCGAGCTGCGCCGGTGGTACGTGCGCTTCGGCTGCGACGGCCGCGATGCGGCCACGATCTACTTCGACCTGCACGAGCGGACGCTGCGCTACGAGCTCTACTTCATGCCTGACCCGCCCGCGAACCAGCTGGAGCTCTACCGCTGGCTCCTGCGGCGAAACCACACGATGTACGGCGCGCGGTTCTCTCTCGGACCCGACGGCGACGTGTACCTCGTCGGGCGGCTCGCGCTCGAGCACCTCACCGAGGGCGAGCTCGACCGTGTCATCGGGGTGTTGTTCGAGCTGGTGGAGGCGTGGTTCCAGCCCGCGGTCCGGATCGGCTTCGGCCCCCGGCCCGCCCCCGGTTGAGTCACCGTCCCGGACGTCACACTGCGTGCCGATACGTCCGACAAGATCCGGTTGCATTCGGGTGCCGCGGCCGGTAGGGTGCCCACGCCGGTGCCACCGGGTGCCGGCGTTGGTGCGGCCCGAGGTGCAGGAGGCCCGTCCCGTTCGGGGAAGTACGGGGCGGCGCCGAGCGTTCCTCGGGCCCACCCGCGCCCGGGCGCCCGGTCCGGTCCTTCGGTCCGGCCTGTCAGTGCCGTGTGCCAGTGCGGTGTGCCACTGCGGTGTGCCACTGCGGTGTTGCCCGTTCCGCGCGAAGCGCGGGGTTAGCCTCGCTGCGTGACGCAGACCGCATTGCTCGGCGGGGGCCGCATGGGCGAGGCGCTCGTCGGCGGCCTGCTCGACGCAGGCTGGGAGGCGGGTGAGCTCGCGGTGGCCGAGATCGACCCCGAGCGGCGGCACGCGCTCGAGGCGCGGTTCCCCGGCGTGCGCGTCGTGCCGAGCCCTGCGTGGGCGGTCGCCGACGCCGAGGTGGTCGTGGTCGCGGTGAAGCCCGGCGACGTGGGCGCCGCGATCGAGGCGACCACGCCGAGCCTCGGTCCCGACACGCTCGTCCTGTCGATCGCGGCCGGCGTCACCCTGGCCGAGCTCGAGGCCGCTGCCCCCGGCCGCCCGGTGGTGCGGGCGATGCCCAACACCGCCGCGCTCGTTCGGCAGGGCGCGGCCGCCATCGCGGCCGGGACACACGCCTCCGAAGCGCACCTTGCCGTCGCCGAGCGCCTGCTCGGCGCGGTCGGCATCGTGGTGCGCGTCCCCGAGAAGCTGCTCGACGCCGTCACCGGGCTGTCCGGCTCCGGCCCGGCGTACATCTTCCTCCTGGCCGAGGCCCTCATCGAGGCGGGCGTGCTCGTCGGCCTCCCGCGCGACATCGCGACCGCGCTCGTGGTCCAGACGTTGCTCGGCTCGGCCACGCTCCTCGCCGACGGCACCGAGACTCCCGAGGCGCTCCGGGCCGCGGTCACCTCGCCGGGTGGAACGACCGCGGCCGGGCTCCAGGTCCTCGAGGATCGGGGGGTGCGCGCCGCCATCCTCGAGGCGGTGAGCGCGGCCTCCCGTCGGTCAATCGAGCTCGGGCATCGATCGTGACACGCCGCCCGGCCTCCCGCCGCCCTCCCCGGCTCGAGGGGGCCGCCCCCCCTGAGTCCCTCCGCGGGCCCCGACCGCGGCCCGGCCCCCCGGCCCCCCCCCGCCGGGGGGCGGGCCGGGGCCCGCCCCGCACGCCTCGGTCGCGACGAGGTCACCGAGCTGATGCGGCGGGTCGTCGCCGGCCACCCGAAGGCGCTGCTCGGCCTCGAGCGCTTCGAGCGGCTCACGCTCGACGAGGTGGCGGGCGCCGTGCGCGTGAGCTGGGGATGGGCACCACGGAGCGACGCGGGCGAGCCGGTCGCGCGCATCGATCCCGACCGCACGATCGAGGGCATGAGGGCCGCGCGACGTCGGATCGCCGCGGTCGCCCGTCGGGGTGGCCGGATCGCGTTCGCCACGACCCGGCCCGCGTCACTACTCCCGCTGTACCAACGCCTCGCGCGCGCTGCGCACGCCGAGGGGGCCGAGGTGTTGAGCGCGACAGAGGCGGGCCCGTTCCGAGCCGACGGGCGCTCGGGGCGCAGGCTCTGGTGGCTCGACGGCGTAGCCGTCGTAACCGATGGCGCCGACCTCCTCGGGGGTCATGGCCTCGGCGCGGCCGACGAGCTGCTCTTCTACTTGCCGCGCCCGGATCTCGTCGTCGCCGACCGGGGCTTCGCCGGGGGCTCGCTGCGCGACGGGCTCGAGACCGTCGCGCTCGCCGACCTCAACGCAGCTGCCCTCGGGGTCGCCGCCGGCCGGGGCTTCCTCGTCACGTTGGTGCCCCTCGACGACGAACGCCCGCCGGCGGCGTACGAGTCGCTCGCTGAGTTCGGGGACGCGGCCGCGGTCGATACCGCGACCGCCTGTGTGACGGGCCCTGTGACCGCCCCGTGACCGGCTCCCGGCCCACAGCCTCCTGAGCCCACACGAGGCCCCTGCATCCCCAGCAGCCCCCTCGACAACATCCGTTTCCGGGCGTACGCTCACCCCGCGGGACGGAGATAGGGGTGAGCCGCGTGGCGCAGTCCTTCGCAACGGCGCGATTCCTCACGGTGCAGGAGGTCGCGGAGCTGATGCGGGTGTCGTCGATGACGGTCTATCGACTGATCAAGGCGGGCGACCTCCCGGCGGTGCGCGTCGGACGCTCGTTCAGGGGGCGAGACGATGACGTCGACGCGTACCTCGCGTCGAAGTACACCCAGGCCCGCTAGGGCCGAAGGCGATCCCGCGGAGCCGTCTCACGGCTCCGAGGCGATACGGTCGCGCACCGTGCCCGACGCGCCCGCGTTCGTCTCCTTCCTGAGCGATTACGGGCTCGCCGACGAGTTCGTCGGAGTGTGCAAGGCGGTGATCCTCGGGTTCGCGCCCGACGTCCGCCTCATCGATATCACCCACGAGATCCCCCCACACGACGTGCGCGCCGGTGCGCTCGCGCTCGTGCGAGCGGTGCAGTACCTGCCCGCCGGCATCGTGCTCGCGGTCGTCGACCCGGGGGTCGGTACCGAGCGACGTGCGGTCGCGGTGGAGGTGGGGAGCGGCTATCTGCTCGGTCCCGACAACGGCCTGCTCGCGCCGGCGGTCGGATTGCTGGGCGGGACGCAGCGGGTCGTCGCCCTCACCAACCCGGAGTACCAGCTGCCGTCGCCGGGGCCCACCTTCGCCGGTCGCGACGTGCTGGCGCCCGCGGCCGGCCACCTCGCCGCCGGTGTCGCGCTGGCCGACCTCGGCGATGCCATCGACCCGGCCGGTCTCGTGCCCGGGCTGGTCTCCCTCCCGCAGAGCGAGGGCGGCGCCATCGCCGGCGAGGTGTGGTGGATCGACCGGTTCGGCAATTGCCAGCTCAACATCGACCCCGGCGAGCTCGCGGGGCACGGCGTCAGCGTGGGCGACGCGGTCGAGGTGCGCTTCGGCGACATGGCGCGCATGGCCCGTTGGGTCACGACGTACGCCGACGCGCGCCCGTCGGAGCTGGTGCTGGTGGTCGACTCGTACGGGCTCGTGTCGCTCGCGCTCGACCGTCGCTCCGCCGCCGAGGACTGCGGGCTCCGGCCGGGCTCCGGCGTGACCGTCGTGGTGCCCGGCGCCGATCCCGGAGCCTCGGAAGCGCCGGGTTAGCCTCGCCTCGTGAGGCCCGGGACGTCGATCGCGATCGCCCTGCTGCTGCTGCTCATCCTCGGCGCCGCGGTCGCCCAGTTCGTGCTGCGCCTGCGGCCGTGACTCTGGTCGCGCTCGCTCGATGCCGGGGCACCCGGCGCCGCCCTTCGGGCCGCTCGCCGCTCCGTGTTTATGGTCGCGCTCGCTCGACGCCGGGGTACCCGGCGCCGCCCTTCGGGCCGCTCGCCGCTCCGGCTAGGCGTCGAGGGCGCGGAGCCGCTCGAGCGCCACGGTGAGCCGCGGGG
>OBEQ010259274.1_pt1 | contig 10900 bp, 9 predicted proteins | sample 1670901 | NCBI WGS metagenome assembly OBEQ01 (sample SAMEA104232315, study PRJEB22302) | groundwater metagenome | biome: forest; feature: aquifer; material: groundwater | place: USA | collected 2011-08-07 | depth 5.4 m | reverse complement strand
TTCACTACTCCGGCGTTTTGAATTATTTCCCACAATCTGGCAGCAGACAGTTGGGCAATGGCTGGATCTTCGGCCACCAAAGCCAAATATTCGCGGAACGTGACTTCTTTGTGAAGCTTCTTTTTCTCTCTTTTCCGCTCGGCGTCTTCTTGGATACCGCCAGTCAAGCCGTTCTTTTTATCTTCTGACATCTGTGTCTCCTTGAACTGTAGTTTTAAAAGTTCTGGATTTACCCATATTAGTATAAGGGGACTTAATGTCAATCCCGTTAGAGGTCCGACTTGCCCCAAGGGCATGGTCGGCAGATGACCCCTCCAAGAGGGGCATCTTACCTCTAACGGGATTGATTTTCCTTAAATTATCTTTATACTACTGGCAAGCTCATTAATAACTAGGGAAAAGACATGGGTAACCAAAATCAGTGGCAGGAACTAACTGATCCCGGAGCCATCAGTAAGGTAACCAAGTTGAAAGTGTTTCTAGAAAAAGGGGTCAAGGGGCAGTCAAGGGCCATCGATGCTTTGTGCAAGGTTTATCAATACGAACTTACTCTTCGCTGGCTTGAGGAAAGAAAGGGTCCAATTGGTGTTTTAATGTTTTTGGGGCCAAGCGGAGTTGGTAAAACTGAACTGGCTAGAATGCTAGCCCAGTACTTTATGGGGAGTGTTGACTCTTTGATCAAGATTGATTGTTCCGCATTTAGTCAGCCCCACATGATCCACTCTCTTATTGGCGCTCCCCATGGTTATGTAGGATACGACAAGGAGCCGCCTCTTTCTATGACAAAACTCAAGAGTCGATTTAAAAGTAAAAAACCATCTAAGCCTCCAACTGTAGATTTAGTTGAAAAACAAAGGTTGGATATAATCAATGGGATTAAGAATGCCAATTTAAAATTGAGAAATTTGGAGGATGACTTCAGGGTTAGAAGAGGGTTTGTTCGAGGCATTAAAGATTACCACCGTATTTTATATAGTTCCGGTGATGGCGAACAAACTGTGGCCGACCTTTTGAAAGACGCTGAAACCAGGTTCCCGATACTTTCAATGCTCCATCCGGATGTTGTGGAGGCTTTGGATAATGACCTCGCCAATCCATTCGAAGATGCCGCAATTTTATTGGGCCTAAGTTCAGAACTAAAGCAAATCTACTGTGCCCACAAAGAAACTGAAATACTGAGAGCAAGGTTTAGAGAGGAGTTGGGGGCAATAAATAGAAAGAAGATTACCGGCCAAAATATTAAGTCTGATCCGGAGGAGGATCAGAAAACAGATAAAGAACCAGAGCCACGCTTAGTGCTTCTGTTTGATGAAATCGAAAAGGCCAATACAACCCTTCACCAATTATTGCTCCAAGTTATGGAAGATGGCCAACTAACTCTTGCCAACGGAACAATAACAGACTTAAGGAATGCTTTTATTATCTTGACTTCTAATGTGGGGTCGGCTTCTATCGGTAACCTGTTGAAGAAAAAAGGAATTGGCTTTGTACCTCCCAGGCCAAAGACCCAAAAAGATCTCAGCGAAGATGTGTTTCAAGAAGTGGAAAAAAACATACTAGCTATAGCCGAAAGAGAAATGGAAAAAGTTTTTCGCCCCGAGTTCCGTCGACGGATAGATGAGGTGATTGTCTTTCGCCCACTTTCCAAAAAAACATTTTATGAAATTTTGGATTATCAAATTGAACTTTTTAGCCAAGCATTGAATATAATCGGAATAGACTTGGTAATTGATCCAGAAGTTAAAGATGTCATCGTGGAACATAGTCTTCACCGGCCGGAAGTTGGAGCTAGTATACTAGATCATAAGTTTAAGTCGTTGATTAAAATTCCTTTGGGACAGCGACTGTCCGCCAAGGAGATAAAAGGAACAGTAATAGTTTCTACGGATACTAATGGTAAAATAAAGTTTTCTTTAGGAGACTAAGAAAAAAGAGCCCCCAGGAGGGCTTTTATTATGCCTAAATTAGTGTTTAAATTACATATAAATGTACGATTATCTCCACATTGGCCGAGCCAAAGACTTGTCCGATAAGAAAGACCGCCATTTATATCGTGTTCTGGAAATAATGCCCGGCTTTTTGGCTTGGGCTACTTTGTTTCTGGTGGTTTTACTTTCTTTTTTGACGCCGTTTTTTATGGCGGTTTTTATAATTGCTTTTGACGTCTACTGGCTCATCAAGACCGTGTATCTGTCTTTGCATCTTAGAGTCTCTTACAATAAGTTGAAACAAAATTTGACCATAAACTGGATGGACAAACTCAATAAATTACAAGTTACGAATTATAAATTACGAGGATTGAAATCGTGGCAAGATGTTTACCACCTCATTTTTCTGCCTATATACAAAGAAGATTATTCCATTATTGCTTCTACGATGGAGGGTCTTTTAAAAACAAATTATCCCAAATCAAAAATAGTAGTGGTTATATGCTGGGAAGAGAGGGGTGGTAAAGAGACAGAGGAAGTCGTCCGCGAAGTGGAAAGAAATTATAAAAATTCTTTTTTAGACCTTACCCTTATAATGCATCCAGCCAACCTTTCAGACGAGATTCCGGGCAAGGGCTCCAACACTGCCTATGCCGCAAAGGTAGTCAGAGAATCAATTGTTGATGCCCGTCGGATTCCATACGAACACATTCTCGTTTCCAATTTTGATATTGATACTATTGTCTTTCCTGAATATTTTGGAGTTCTGACTTACACCTTTCTTACTACTGAAAATCCCTTGCGAGCTTCGTATCAGCCAATTCCTTTGTATATAAACAACATTTGGGAAGCTCCATCATTCGCAAGAGTCGTCGCTTTTGCGGCGACATTCTGGCACACCGTGAAGCAAGAAAAGGCGGAAACTGCTACTACTTTTTCTTCTCACTCAATGCCATTTCAGGCTTTAGCTGATGTTGGGTTTTGGCAAAAAAATATGGTTTCAGAAGACTCTCGCATATTTTGGCAATGCTTTTTGAGATATGATGGTGATTACAAGGTCACGCCTTTATTTTATCCGATCTCCATGGATGCTAATGTCGCTCCTACCAATAGTCAAACCTTGAAGAATGTTTACAAACAACAAAGGCGCTGGGCATATGGGGCTGAAAATATTCCTTATTTCATGTTCGGATTTATAAAAAACAAAGCCATTCCGCTTTTTAAAAAATTGTACTACGGATTCATGGTCATTGAGGGTAACCACTCCTGGGCAACCAATGCTTTGCTTATTTTTGCCTTAGGCTGGCTGCCAGTTCTTCTGGGTGGTCCGGCATTCAACCGCACCCTACTCTCTTTCAACCTTCCTTATCTGACCAGAATAATCATGACTCTTTCAATGCTCGGTCTGGTTTCTTCGGCCGTCTTGTCTATTATATTACTTCCACCTAAGCCGCTTAAATACGGTAAATTTAAATATTTATGGATGCTGGTCCAGTGGATATTATTTCCGGCGACAACAATATTCTTGGGCTCAATCCCGGCATTGGAAGCCCAGACCCGTTTGATGCTGGGGAAGTATATGGGTTTTTGGGTCACGCCTAAAAGTCGCTCTACTTCATTAAGAACAGCTGACACAACCTCTGTGCGTACGGAGGGAGACGCCTTTTTAAAAATCTACTAATTTTGTAAAAAGTGTCTCCCTCCGCTGGTTGCTTATGATATAGTTCATGTTTGGCAATAAAAGGTCAAACTCTCCTGAAATAAAATGCCAGACTCGGTTTGACTTTGTTTTAGGTATTTGCTATAATGATTAGGCCTGAGTGAGACAGGTCTCCAGAACTTTGTTTCTCTCGGGGACGACTAGACTCACGGTGGCTTATCTGGAGTAAGCTACCGCAACTCTTCTGAAGGAGGAAAGATGCGATGAAGTTCATTCTGTGGAGAGGTATATAATCTCCCGCTCGGCGCCGTCGTCGGTTCCGCCCGTCTCAATGTGAGCCGGGCGTTTTTTATTTTTACCTTGACTCTCTCATGCCAATTGTCATTTATTACAAAAACAACCGGCGGAGGTAGCGTGCTTTTATGAAATTAGTAGATTTCAGAAAAGTGATGGGGCTGGGCTACTCGAAGTGAGTAAGACGCTGAAAACTGGACAGTTTTTCTTTAAGAAGGGGAGTGTTGTTTAGGCCGGGGTCCTCTTTCAGCAAAAGTTTGGCCTCAAGCCGGGCTTTTTTAATTAACTCAACATTAGCCAGAGAGGCCATGGCTAAATCGGGAAGGCCCGATTGTTTAACCCCAAAGAATTCTCCGGGGCCGCGGATGCTCATATCTTTTTCTGCCAATTCAAATCCATCATCGCATTCAACTAGAGCTTTTAATCTTTGATTTATATTTTTGTCAGGCGTTGAAGAAAAAAGAAGGCAATATGATTGATGTTCTCCTCGACCGACCCGCCCTCGAAACTGGTGTAATTGAGCCAAACCAAATCTTTCCGAGTTTTCAATCATCATGATGGTGGCGTTCTGAATATCGACTCCGACTTCAATAACTGAAGTTGAAACCAATATTCCGTATTTTCTGTTTTTAAAATTATCCATTATCCCGTTTTTCTCTTTAGGTTTCATTTTTCCGTGAAGCATTGCCACTTTAAGATCCGGAAATATTTCTTCCGATAATTTTTTATATTCTTCTTCAACGGCTTTTACTTCGGCCCAAATGAGTTTCATTTGAGCTCCACGACTAAGTTTCCCGATTTCTCCCAAATTCTTTGAATTTGGTTGAGAAATCGAGGATCCTCGACTTTGCGTCTCCGACTCTGTCGGAGGCAAAGTCGGGACAATTCGGGGACAGACCACAAAAACCTGCCGTCCGGAGCTGACTTCGTCCCGGATAAATTTATAAGCAGCTTTTCTTTGAGAAGGAGGAATTACTTTGGTAATAATTTTTTGCCGGTTTTTTGGTTTTTCTTTAATTATTGAAATGTCCAGATCTCCATAAATGGTCAGGGCAAGGGTGCGGGGGATAGGGGTAGCAGTCATGGATAAAAGATGTGGGACGAGCTTTGACTTACTATTTTTTACCAATGCGGCGCGCTGTGAAACTCCAAAGCGGTGCTGTTCATCAATAACTACAAAGGCAAGATTTTTAAAATGGACATCTTTTTGGATCACCGCATGGGTGCCAATAATTATATCTACCCCACCTTCGAGGATTTTTTTCTTTAATTCTGGTTTTTTTAGCATCTCACCGTTAAGTTTTGCCTCTGAGCCAGTCAGAAGTCCAATATTTAAAAATCTTTTTCCCAATAATTCCGACATTGTTTTAAAGTGTTGATTGGCCAAGACTTCTGTCGGTGCCATAAAAACAGATTGATATCCAGTTTTGGCGACCTGAACCGCGCCCATTAATGCAACAACTGTTTTGCCGCTACCGACATCTCCCTCCATAAGCCGATTCATGGGGTAAGTCTTCTCAAGATCTTTTAAAATTTCCCAGGCAGCTATTTTTTGGTCTCTGGTTAGTTCAAATGGCAGGCGAGAGATAAAACTCTGAATCAGCTCCTGGTCGAATTTTACTCTGACCGACTTTAGTTGGTTTAACTTTCTTCTTTCGAGCAGAGCTTTTAATTGAAAAAGTAACAAGTCATCGAAAGCTAGACGCTCCTTTGCGTTTTCGGCCTGTAGGTTATTGACGGGGTAGTGAATTTGATTGAGGGCTTCACTTAATGAGGGGAGGTTATTCTTTTTAATCACATCTTCGGGCAATGGGTCCGGAACCTCGAAGTTTTTTAAAATTGGTTTTATAAGAAAACGTAGATATTTCGAAGTGACCCCTTCTGTTTCTGGATAGATTGGAATCAACCCTCCGGTGTGGGTCAGGTTGTAGTTTTTAAATTCAATGTCCTGTATTTTTTCGTAAGTCGGGCTGGAAAGGTAAAGGCCATGCTTATCCAAGTTAGCTTTTCCGGCCAAGCTCACTAAAGTTCCTTCTCTTAGGGAGTTGGCGATGAATGGCTGATTGAACCAAACTACTTTGACGGCTCCAGTCTCGTCTCCGACCAATGCATTTGTTATAGACATTCTCTTGGGAAATATCATACGGTTGTTCATTTTTAAAACTTCCCCTTGGATATTTACTTTTTGTCCCGGTTCGATCTCCGAGATGGGAATTACCCGGCTGTAATCCTCATAGCGCACAGGAAAATGCCATAGGAGATCCTTGACTGTTTTGATGCCGAGCTTGGCGAGGCGTGGAAGGTTTCTCGGTCCCACACTTTTTAGTTGTTCGATAGGCAAAGAGAGGTCCATATTTCGGCGTAATTTTAACATTTGCTGGTTAAAATTAAAAGCGGATAAACCAAAACCGACTTTTTTAGTCGGTTTTGGTTTATTAATGTCCCCTCGGTAGGAATCGAACCTACATCAGAACTTCCGCAAAGTTCCGTCCTATCCATTGAACGACGAGGGGAGTGTGTACAATATCTGACTAGTTATAGTCCTATCTTTCTACTGACAAAATCAACCAATGATTTCTCATGCTCTTTTTCAGCGATGAAATTTATCATTAAGGACCTGATTTTAACCGGGTCTTGATTTTCGGTAGAAACTTTCACATATGGCATATACCATTTTCTGGCCTCTAGGCTCAACTCTCTTGGTCCATGTGGATCATAATCCAGCCAAAACGATTTCAACTCTTTGTAATAGTATGTTCTGTCGTCTATTGTCACACCAGCTTGATTAACTATAACTTTAAGTAAAGTTGGCCTTTTATTTGCATAAAGAATAAGAACCAGAGATGACATAATTAAAAATATCGCCATCAAGGGATCCTGATGATAGAAAAGAATTAATCCTGCTCCGCAGAATAAGGCTATTACAATCAGGGTGAGATATTTTTTTTGGGGATTATAATAGAACGACGGAGCTTCCCATTCTAACTTTTCTTTTTTCTTTTCTTCAACCAAAGGTTCTTTCCTGACAACAGGGCTTTTTTCTTTCTCAAATTTTTTTCTTAAATCAACAATTTGGGACATGGCGGAGGGTAGAGGAGTCGAACCTCTAAGTCCTTGCGGACGCCGCATTTCAAGTGCGGTGGAATACCATTATCCGAACCCTCCTTATTCAAAATTACCACCGGCTATTTTGTAGGCATTAACACCCTTGGAGACTTCGCTAAGAAGAAATGCTCCTAAAACTTCGTAGGCCAGAAATCTTACAGACGAAGATGTTTCCCGATGCACAAAAAATCCTATCAGGAGCATTGTTAAAAGAGAAATCCACCATACATAAACGAACAATTCTCCCGGTTTTATTCCCATCTTTACCCCAGTCCAGCGAGATGTTTCTTTGTGAACGATATACACGCCCAACAATATCAAGTAACTGGTTACCATGGCTTCAGATACTTTAAATTGTGTTAGGAAGTCAACCCAACTTAAAATTAGCAAAATAGCCGTCCAAACTAAAAGGAACTTGAAAAGAAGGTCTTTTACCAAGGATAATTCAGTCCTATAGCGCCTGGCTATTATTTGATTATCCATGACCTAAGTTTATCACTTTTTTAATGATAATTCCAGGGGCTTTTGATGATTAAAAAACTTGGCGGAGGGTGCAGGACTTGAACCTGCAAGGGATTGCTCCCGCTGGTTTTCGAAACCAGTGCCATACCATTAGGCGAACCCTCCATGTTTAAAATTTAACATTTCATATTGTTAAAAAAAAGCCCCACCAAAGTGGGGAGGGGTTGGAAGGGGGAGCAGGTATTGATCCTGCGCGCCACGGGTTGCGGCCCATGTGCCTTACCACTAGGCTATCCCCCCAATTTCAACGTTATCACTTTTCGGCCCATGTGGATATCTTAATGATTAATATAATTTTTTGTTTGGTATACTTATTGTAATAATTAAAACTCAATCTACTGGGCCTTTAAACCGCCTAATGATTCGAGAAATCTATAGTGAATAAAATATGGTGGGTTGTATTGGTCGTGATAGTTGTTGGAGCATGGTGGGTATATTCGAATAAAACAAACTTGCCCGGTTATGGGAATCAAAACCAGGTAAATTATAGCCCAAGCCCTACTCCGGCTATGGGCAAATATTTGAAGCCGTCTCAGAAGACATCTCCTGTACCTCAAAGTGGAGACTACACCACTCTTCTTCGCCAGTATGTTGGCCATGAAATTCAATTTAATGAATTGTGTCATGGAGTTCCTGGACAAATGGTGGTCAAGAAAGGCGACAAGGTGCTTTTAGACAATCGTTCAGCTGACACAAAGACAATCAAGCTAGATTCACAGTCGTATGTATTACCCGGATATAATTACAAAGTAGTGACTGTAACTACTTCAAATTCTTTGCCGTACTTACTGGGAATTGATTGTAAGTCGACAAATGGCAACACGGAGAATACTGCCGTGATCAATATTGAGGCATTAATTTTGCAATAGTACTAACTATAAAAATAAATCCCTCACCTTTCAGAAAGGTGAGGGATAGTCTTCTTTCAATGTTAGAAAGCTGCTTACCCTGTCCAGGAGTTTATTTATGTTCGAGTGGTCAAAGGCATTCTCTGGTGTGCGAACTCCGGGTTTTGTTTTTCCTTCGGCCATCATTTCAGCGATGATTGCGGTTGTGAACCCGGTCGTTCTCTGCATGGCCGTAAGGCCGGTTTCTGGATCGAAAAGATCGAGAAGAGAAACCGATTTGTACCCAGAAAAGCCAGTCTTTTTTCCAGAGGCCGTTACCCTCATCCAGACCAAATCTGGATTTTCGGCGTCAACGGAGATGGTTACTTTAGAAGCAACCACGCTCTCAAATTGATCAAGGGGGATATCTTTAAAGAATTCTACAAAGCCGGGCCAGCGAACTGTCTTTTCAGTAAAGTTTCTAACACCCCATTTTTGGAACGACCAGGGTGCAATGGATGCTCCAGCGGTAATAAACGTTTCAACCCGCCCTCGAAATTTTTTTGAGAATTTTCTTAATTCTCGAACATCAATTTGGTTGTAACCGTTAAAAGGAGGAACCCATTTGATTTGTCCATCTGTAAGAATAGCCGCCGAATCATAACAAAGATGTTTTAGACCCTCAGGCGAAAAGACTCGTTGATAGAAAACAGGAGATTTTGGTTTCTGCGGAAGTCCGCCCACAAGGATTTCGATGGATTCGGTTCTGTCGAGGTCCAGCATCAATTTTTTGGCAATGATGATTCCAAGACCGGGCATCAACCCGCAGTCGGGGATTACGGATACTGACATGTCGGGATATCTCCGATTCAGCTCTATTGTTTGATTTGTTATTTCTACAACACCGCCAAGGTCGCAGAAGTGCACGCCAGCCTTGATAGCTGTTTCGGCGAGACCAAGATTGTACTTGGCCGGAAGGGCGCTGATCACAACATCAAATTGTTTAAAAATTTCGACTTGGTTTTGAGTTTTTTCGGTGTCAAATATCATGAGGGCACACTTTGGGCCAGAAAACTTGTCTACAAATCGGTAAGCCTCAAACACTTTTTTGGAATCTATGTCTCCTATGGTTACTTGTTGTGTATTAGTACTTTTCGTAAGCAAATAGGCGATAGCTTTTCCTACGCCGGCACCGAGCACTAAGTATCTTTTTGAATCCACAACTCTCTCCAATTTTAATGAACAACATTAAGTCAAATCTATCAATTTACAGAAATAAATCAAATAAAAAAGGCTTTTGAAATTAAAAGCATTTTTTATTTCAAAAGCATTTGCCTGGTCTCGTTTCTCATTTGTTCTAGCCAGGGCATGAATATCGTTCCGCCGGTTCCTTTGGGGTCGGTGGTTTTCTGGTGAATGTACGAATTGGCATAACCTAAATGGATGTCTCTAAACTCGAACATTCTTTCAAGGCAATAGTTGTACGTTTCCTTGAGCTCTGCGGAGCCGGATTTGATGATGAATTCACGTACCTGCGATGTTCTTTCAACCGTTTCAATGAGGAGCTGGTGTTTTAATGGCATATAGAAGCGCATGGTTCGAAGGTGCTGTGTCAAGACACTTTCCTGGTGGGTCAGACCCAGCACTGCTTCAAGGAATGGCATTATTGAACTCTGTGCTCCGGTCTCACCACGTAATGTTTTGGGCTTATCTTCGACGCTTTCATAAACAACATTCTCAAAGTACATTATCCAAGGCCTGACTTTTTTGTAATAAACATCTGGAGAGCAGCGTTCAGTCATTCTTTTCAACGTATTTATCATCATTGCTAGAGACGTACTTACGGCTCCGAGATTGAGCAGGAGGTTATGACAGTTTTCTTTTTCTGCGCATGATATCGCATCTACGGCTGCCTCTATTGCCAGAGAGGCCTTTCTTTCGATATCTACGTGTATCAGTATGAACCAATTCTCGTCATAAAGGTCTATGAAATTTTGGATCAGCTTGAGATTATCGACTTCAATATCTTTGCTAGGGTCTATCCTTGACCAGTTGTTTAAAGAATATGAACAGTATGATAGGATGGGCGATTTGCCGAAGTACGATGATAGCCAGACAAGCGGTTTGGCTAGATTCTTGCATAACAAGTTCTGCGATGGCTTAGAGGAGTGAACGTATGCACTTGCTCCAAATCCATATATCATCATTGCTCGATTTTTTTCTGTCTCGTTGAGACTGACAAGAGCTCTGTGGTCGGGTATGGGTAACAACCTTGCCGCCAATGTTAAGCGGTCGGATTTTATCAGTTCAGGAATTTGCTTTCCGAATTCATCCAGAAATTCCCAGCCAGGCGGCAAAAGTATTGCTGGGTCTTCTTGGGGCAGAAAACCTCTATCCGGAAAAATTCCAAAATCAGCGAGCTTGAGTACAGTTTCCATAGGCACCTTTTTAAAGATCTTATTTTATTAAGCTACTCTCGTTTGATTATTTTTGCAATGTATTATTGCCTTGATTTTTAATAAAAAATATAATAGTGTACTAAGAGTATCGCGGGGTAGAGCAGC